>ENA-UOJQ01000709-UOJQ01000709.1-human-gut-metagenome-genome-assembly--contig:-P63-NODE-709-length-33235-cov-9.480711_pt1 | contig 33235 bp, 26 predicted proteins | sample MGYA00242352_ERZ723899 | MGnify/ENA metagenome assembly ERZ723899
GAAAATGGGACATTCCCAATCTCTGATTTGAATCCAGAACAATTTGATTTTTTTCACAAATCAGGTTGATACTTGTTTTTATTGTTATTAGTGAAAGAATAAAACATCCCGCCAAAATCACAATTTGAAGAAGTTTTTTCTTGTTTTTTAAACAACCGAAAAACTGGATGATAAACAGTGCTATCAGCATAATAAGACATTGTGGCTTGATATTATATCCGATACAGCCTGCAATCACTGCCATAATTTTGGAAATCCACTCCATTTTTTCTGTTTTATTTGGTTTCATAAATAAATAAAACGTCAGTATCGGAAAGACCAATCCTAACGAATCTGAATAAAAAATTACATTCCACGGAGATAAGCCAAAATTTAAAACAGCTAATATAAAGGCAGCAAATGCAATTTTTTTCTTACAAATGAGATTGGCACTTTTATATGTCAAATAGCACGCAGCGACATTTATCATTGAATTAAGAACTGCAAAAAACATTAACTGTACAACTTCATTTTCATTTGCAAACAAATTACAGAAAGAAATAACAGCTGACTCTATAAACAGCAGCAGTAAATTATTTGGATACATAGAAAATGGATATCTTATAACGATATCCGCCCGATTTCCGTTTACAAATATTTTTGCACTGTTATAAATTCCTCCTGCATCCCATCCAGGTTCAAAAACTATATTGTAAGCAATAAAAATTTGAACAACAAATAATATAATCAAAGAAATTTTTACAATTAAATCATACTTCCATATCTTCTCCGCCTTCTGCTTTCCATTTCTTTTATATCGCCAGTAATATACAAATGCCCCGGCTAAAATAATTCCCCCTAAAATTACAATATTTGGGATCAAAAATCCTTTTTTTAATTTAAAGCTGCACCATTGTCCAAATAATATCAACAAAAATATTATTCCAACTATAAGTGCATACAATCTCTGCGTTGCCTGATAAGTAAATTTTTTCACTCTTTCTCCTCCGATTTTATTATATTTCTTTTATATTATACCTTACTTTTTTTGCTTTTTAAAGCTCACAGTTTATAAATTATTTTTACTCCATTATCCTTTTCATTTTTGAAAAGTTTTTTCTGCTCTTTTTGATATTTCCAATTTTCTTCCAAAAGTATTCAAAAAGATTGACAAGCATCACTTATTCATTTATAATAAGCACAAACAATTTTTACTCTATTTTTTAATCTGAATTTCATTGCCGTTCGGCAGGAAAATCCAACCAAATCTATACCTGCACAAGGCGGCTTGAAAAACTATATTCTTAACTGTAGTACAAAAAGAATTTTATATCCGGCTGTTTTGTGTCAGGGAAATCCATTTAATTTAAAAGAAAGGGAGCAGCCTATGGGACAAACGGATATTACAGAAAAAATCCTGGAAGATTATAATGATGTATTTGCAGATATTATAAACGGACTGATTTTCAACGGAGAACAGCGAATCTTACCGGAATCTCTGGAAAATACTCAGGTTCATTCTCAATATAAAGCAGAGGATGGAAAAGTTCATGAACTGGAAAGGGATGTTGCAAAATACTGGAAGGACAAAAAAGTAGAACTTGCAATCTGTGGAATTGAAAATCAAAGCAGTGTAGAAAAAAATATGCCATTTCGTATTATCGGTTATGATGGTGCTTCATATCGCAGTCAGTTATTAGAAAAACGGAAAGAAATCCTGCCCGTTATGACAATTGTATTGTACTTTGGTACAAATCGTCACTGGTACGGCAAAAAGAATATTAAAGGATTGATGAAAATTCCAGAAGAACTGAACGATTATATCAATGATTATGAAATGAAAGTATTTGAAATTGCATGGCTTACAGAAGCAGAGATTGACCGCTTCCACAGTGATTTTAAAATCGTAGCAAATTTCTTTGTTCAGAAAAGAAAAAATAAAAACTATATCCCGGATGATCCGACAGAAATTCGCCATGTGGATGAAGTACTGAAACTTCTCCAGGTCATGACCGGTGATGAACGCTATCAGATGATATTTAATAGAAAGAAAGGAGTGCACAGTATGTGTGATGTAGCAGAAAGACTTGAAAAAATGGGCATTGAAAAAGGCTTGAAACAAGGCATCGGAGAAGGAATTAAGCAGGGAATTGAGCAGGGAATTGAACTCGGTAAAACTGCCGGTATCCACGCTGAAAAAGTTCGCGTATATAAACGCCTTATCAAAAAGGGATTTTCAGAAAAAGAAGCACGTGAAATCGCCGAACTTCCAGAAACACTGAATGTATAATTTTTATCTCATATATTAAAAGAGCTGCCACTCCGGTGTTTTTTCACCTTTATGGCAGCTCTTTTTAACCGCTTTTTATTTCAGAATCAATGTTCTTAACTCTGGTTTATTTTGTAATTTTTACGCTTGCTTTCTGACCTTTTTTACTCAGAAGTTTCTTGTAGCTGTTTAATTTCTTAGCTGGAACTTTAATCTTGCATTTCTTATCGATACCCTTAAATGCATTTTTTCCAACGCTCTTCAGAGATTTGGATTTGATTGTAATAGTCTTCAGATTTTTAGCTCCGCTGAATGCATTTGCACCGATCTTTGTTACTTGACTTCCGATGACAACTTTCTTCAGTTTTCTGTTGTTCTTAAATGCATTCTTTTCAATTCCAACGACTTTGTATCTTCCGTTTGCCAGTTTTACGCTCTTTGGTACGTTAAAGCTTGTATTGTTGGCTTTACGCGGTTTTACCAGAACTACTGTCTTTTTCTTTGCGTTTGTTACGCGATAGATACCTTTTCCTACCTTCGCTTCTGTTCCAACAGTTGGATTTTTAGAATCGGTTGAAGGAGTTTCCGGTGCTTTTTTCTGAAGTTTTGCTGCTGCTGTCTGCAGATCTGCAAGTGCCTTCTCTAAGTCAGTTTTCGTTGCCTTTTCATCTTTTGCTGCTTTTGTAGCTGCTTCCAGAGCTTTCTGATAATTTTTCCAGGAATCTGCTGTATAGTCAGCTTCTTTCTTATCAGCCGCTGCCGCAATTTCATTATTTACTTTCTGAACCAGATCTGCCGGTACTGGATCCGGTGTTGGCTCTGCCGGAAGTTCTACAGTAACGCTGCAGATTGCGGTCTTATTTCCATCATCTGTAGTAACTGTAATCGTTGCTGTTCCGTTTCCTACAGCAGTAACTTTTCCGTTTGCATCTACAGTTGCTACGTTTGCATCACTTGTTGCAAAGCTTACATCTTTAATGCTTGCAGTTGCCGGTGCTACCGTTGCTTTCAGTTCTACAGTCTGACCTTTTTCTGTCAGTTTTGCAGTTGTTTTATCAAGGCTCACTCCTGTTACTGCTTCATATGCCGGATTATTTTCATCTGCTGCTCTCAGTGCATTCTTTGCATCCAGAACTTTTTTAACTGCAGCTTTGACCTGATCTTTTGTTGCAGTTGTTCCAAGTGCTTTCATTTCGCTCATTGCATCATTTAATACTTTAACACTTTCTGCTGTATAGCCTGTGAGATCCATTGCTGCAATTCTCTCTGCAGTCTTTTCTACATTTGCATTATACAGAGTGATATGTGCATAATTTGCTGTTCCAATAGAAGCATTATCTGATGTCAAAGTGAAATAAAAGTCTTTTCCATCAACCATTCTGTCTGCTTTTTCATTTTCAAGACCTGTCAATGTAATTTTTTTGGATGTTTCACCATCTTCAAATGTCACACTGCCTGCAAGGTCTGTATAGTTTACACCCTGTTCTGCTCCTGCAGACTGTGTAACATAATTTACTTTAGCCTGACCTTTTGTACCACCTGTACGTGTGATTTCTACTTCTGTTGTTCCACCATACATCAGTTCATACTCTGACTGCTTCATTGTGAAAATACCAGATCCATCTGCATAATAAATTTTGCTGATACCTAATGCTTTGGTTGAACGAGCCAGTTTGATTGTATGTGTGCCATATTCGAGATCCGGTGTTGTATACAGAACAGCTCCCATTTTTCTTGGAGACTTTTGTGTATTTACACTGTCTACTTTCTTTCCGTCAATGTAAACATCCATCATACCATGGTTCGGATCTGCTGTACCAACTACCCATGCTTTCGTTCCGGTAAATGTAAAGGTTGCTGCCAGTCCTGCTGTATCACCCCATGCAGAACCATTTGCATTTCCATCCTCGTCTTTCTCGAAATTCCAGGTTCCTTCTCTTGTTGCATCGTTGATAGAAACTTTTTTCAGATTGCTTGGCACTGCTTCACTGCTGCCATCAGAAGACAATGAAAATCCTTTGGATGCTTTATATACACCTACATTACAGATTTTCGGAGTATCTTTTGCTTCTGTGATATTAATACGGATTGCGGTACCTTCTACTGTTTCACCGCGGCACAGACGTTTTGCTGAAATTGTTTTTCCACTTGCAAAATCATGCCACTGTCCTGCCAGGTCTTTATATTCTACTGTAAATGCAGCAATAGTCTGACCTTTCTGAATGTATTCTTCAATAGATACCACATCAAATTTCTTCAGACCGCCAAGGTTAATTTCCAGACTTCCTGTGGTCTTTCCTTCTGCCGGTGCCCAGTAAGTATTGTCGTAAACTTCTCCCTCCGGAATGGTATCCAGAACTTTTGCAGCTCCGTACTTGTCAGAATTTTTCCATGTGGAATCTGCTGTTGCAGTTACTCCACTTGCTTTTGTTAAATCTGTTTTAAAAGTATCGCTGATGTTCTTTCCTAATTCTTTAAAGCGATTTAACTGTGTTGCTCCTACTTCACCATTCTTATTCGGAGATAAATTCATCAGAAGTGTCGCACCGCGACCAACTGTACGGAAATAAATATCTGCCAGTTCACTCTCTGATTTTGTGGTGTCATCTCCTGCAGAATCTCTCCAGAACCAACCTGCAAGCATCTTGGTATCTACTTCCGGTACAGACCACTGAACACCATTGCTTACACCAATATAAGCTCCATCGGATTTTGGTAATGTCTCATAGTCTTCACCAATATTGATCTTCGCCCATGTTTCATTAGATGCCCAGCCTGATTCATTTCCGATCCAGTGAATACCACCAGTACCGGCAAGCTTTTTATCTTCTTTTCCATTTTTACCATTTACTGCTTTACCTGTTCCAAATACCTGACAGTGTGGATTGTTGTTTTTAATCGCACCCAGGATTGCTTTCCAGTCATATGTCTGTCTATTACTTGCACTTCCCTGTGCTCCGTCCATCCACCATTCTACAAAACGGTCAGAACGGCGGTTTGGATTATTATTGCCATATTTATAGCTTCCATCTGCTTTTTTTGCCTGACAGATTTCATTGATCCATGCTACATACAGTTCATTGTAATCAGTGAAAGTTCCGGTATTGTTATTATTCTTCTTATTGTTGTTATCACCAAAGCATCCATATTTATCTTCATGGATATCCCATGGTGAAAGATAACATCCCATATCCAGATTATACTTGGTACATGCATCTGAAATTTCTTCCAGGATATCACCTTGATAATCTGTGCTTGCAATATCATAGTCTGTATACTGGCTTGACCACAGACAGAATCCATCATGATGTTTTGCTGTGAGGATCAGACGGCTGAATCCAGCCTCTTTTACTGCTTTTACAAGATCTTCTGCATTAAATTTCTTGGTCAGTTTAAAAATTTCTTTCGGAGTCTTTGTTCCGTAATTTTCGCCCCACTCAACGTTATTGAATGTATTCGGTCCAAAGTGACAGAATGCAGCTGTTCCCTGTTTCATATACCAGAGCTGTTCATCGTTTGGTGTTGCTCCCCAGGTTTTCGGTGCATCTGCATCTTCCGGCTGTGTAGTATTTTTAATATCTACAGTAACAGTGCAGACTGCTGTCATGCTTCCATCTTCTGTTGTTGCCGTAATTTTTGCTTTTCCATTTGCCACTGCAGTAACTACACCTGTAGTTGCATCAACCGTTGCTACTTCCTCTTTATCGGATGCAAAAGTCACTTTTTTGTTGCTTGCATCTTCTGGTGTTACGTTTGCATTCAACTGCAGCGTCTGACCTTTTGCTGTCAGGGTAGCTGTTGTCTGATCTAAGGTAACTCCCTCTACAGCTACGTTTGCTTTCTTCTTAAATTCAAATTTATCTACCTGACCTCCACATTTTGGATTGGTTGCTGTAAATTTCAGCACACCAGCTCCTGCCTGTGTTACTTTGACAGTAAAGGTTACCGTATGTGTTGTAGTTGCTCCGGATTCTCCATAAACATCTACGCTTCCGCTTTCCACATTGGTTCCTTCCCATGTAAATTCATTTGGATTGTTCTGCAGACGTCCGCTGCGGTAAGTAGCTGTTACACTATAGTCACCTGCTGCCGGTGCATAAAAGTTCATATACATCGCATCGCCATTTTCAAACCAGGACACCATCTTCTTGCCGCTTGCCCACTCTGTATTTTCAATTACATGGATGTGTTTACTTGTATCTTCTCCTGCTTTTGGCACCAGAGTGAAATCTTCTGCTTCTACTGTCAGGGTATCATCACCAGTCGGTAATGTATATGCCTGTTCGATATCAAATTTATCTACCTGCGGACCTGCCTTCTCGCCTGCTTTGAAGGTCAGTGTGCCTTCTCCCTCTTTTGTTACCTTTACAAAAAAGGTTACAGTATGTGTTGTAGTCGCTTTATCTTCACCGTATACATCTACACTTCCGCTTTCTACATTGGTTCCTTCCCATTCAAATGCATTTGGTGTGTCTGTATCTTTGCGACCGCTGCGGTAAGTAGCTGTCACCGCATAGATGCCTGCTTTTGGTGCATTAAACTTAATAGACATTGCATTTCCGTTTTCAAACCAGTCAACGATTTTTCCACCGCTTGCCCAGTCTCTTTCTGCAATACGAATATAGTCATTTCCCTCCTTTTTTGCCAGAGTAAAATCTTCTGCTTCTACAGATAATTTTTCTCCCGCTGACGGCAAGGTAATCACTTTCTCGTCTGTTGTTTCATCACTTGCCTGTACTTCTGCTGCCACTGCATCTGCTGCGAATACCTGACTCATCGGTACTGCCGGTCCGGAAATAACCATTGCAGCTGCTGTCATGACAGCTAAATACTGTTTCCATTTCATAAAAGCCCTCCTTATTTGCTTATACCAAAAAATTAGCTATGTCTATTCTATGTTACCATTTTTAATGCTCTTTTTCAATTATTATTTACTAAAAAAAGCTGATTACCGGAATATTTTTTATCTATCCTTCCAATAATCAGCTTTCAGAGATTCTGTTTTTCTATCTATTTTGCCCTGTAATTTCCTGTTTTGTGTCAGAAAATCATAAAATTTATTCTTTTGTGCGTTATTTTTTGATACTCTATTTTACAAATCTGTTTACTATATAAGCGTTTGCTTCTTTTTCTTCCTGATCATCCAGTGGCTGAAGCTCAATGTCTTTTCCGTATTTTCGCTCCAGTGCTTTCTCTATCAGCCAGTCACAGACCTGTGGATTTTTCGGCAGCAGTGGTCCGTGCAGATAGGTGCCGATCACATGCTTGTATACAATACCTTCATAGCCGGATTCACCGTCGTTTCCGGAACCATACAGGACTTTGCCAAACGGCTGGTTATCACCGATATCGGTACGTCCGCCATGATTCTCAAACCCGACAACCGGCATATCAAAGAGATCACTTTTCAGTACAATATTGCTGATCAGTCTTCCCGGTTTCTGCTCCGTGTGGAGTTTGACCAGATGCAGTCCTTCCATGCGGCCTTCGTCCGTCTGATAGTAATCTCCAAGCAGCTGATAACCACCGCAGACAGCGATCACAACACCGCCGTCTTCCACATAATCTTTAAAGTTTTTCTGGATCTGCTGCAGTCTTTTGCAGACGATCATCTGCTCACGGTCAGAACCGCCTCCAAGCAGTACAATATCCAGTTTGGAAAAATCTACTTCATCTTCCAGTTTAAATTCCAGCGTTTCTGCTTCAATGCCTCTCCACTGGCAGCGTTTCATCATGCACTGGATATTTCCCCGGTCTCCGTAGAGGTTCAACAGATCTGGATAAAGATGTCCGATTGTAATTTTCATAGCTTCTGCCGCCTCCTACGCTTTTTCCTGCTCTAATTTTTTCAAGATATTGTGAGTGTCATAAAGTGCCGTATAATTTACCAGCACGTACAGATTTCCGGTTCCGTCTGCAATGCGGCTGCGGATCGCCTTTTCTACATCCGGTTCCAGCCTGGATGGAATATCAACATATTTCAGACGCAGACGCATATCCTGGCATCGGATTCCGCTGACCGTGATCGACGCTGCATTCATATCCTGAAAACGGTCAAAATCCACATCCCAGAGCCAGGAAATATCCGTACCATCCTGATCTTTATCGTTGATCAGCACGATGATATCTTTCGGTTTGTCATCTTCCTGCACTGCGGAAATATTCTGGTTAAATCCAGCCGGATTCTTTGCAAGGTTCAGCAGAACATCGGTATTTTTGATGTGAAAATGCTCCATACGTCCGTTCTGCGGATTGTAGTCTGCCAGCACTTTGTTATAATTCTTTAATTCCAGACCGGCTGTGCGAGCTGCTGCATAGGCTGCCAGAATATTATAAACGTTGTAAAATCCACGGTAGTTGGCTTTTATTTCTCTGTTATCCACATCGAAGGAAAGTTTTCCACCGCTTTTTACGTTTTCAGCATCAAAATCGAGCTTCGGTCTTTTAAATCCGCAGTTCGGACACTCATAATCCCCAAGCTGACTGTAATGGTAAAAATGGTAATTCAGCTTTTCTCCGCAGCATTTACAGAACTGACCTTCCCGGATCTCTCTTGCATTTTCTTTTTCCTGCTGACACTGCTTTCCGATACCAAACGTAACATATTTGTTACCGGAATCTTTTGCAAGAAATGCCGAAAGTGCATCATCGCCATTTACGACAAGTGTCATATCAGGAGCCATATGCATGGCTTTTTTGAGCAGTTCCATCGTAATATCAATCTCCCCGTAACGGTCGAGCTGATCACGGAAAAGATTGGTCAAAATCATATAGTCCGGTTTAAAATACGGCAGAACTCTTACTGTTGATGCCTCATCAATCTCAATACACGCATAATCCGCATCCAGTTTTCCGTTCCATTTCGCTGCCAGCACGAATGCCGATACGACACCGTTGAGCATATTGGAACCGGTGTGGTTGCAGATCACTTTCTCACCTTCTACCTCGATTGCCGAGCAGAGCAAATTATTGGTTGTCGTCTTTCCGTTTGTTCCGCAGGTGATAAAAATCTTTTTCCGCACCTGCCCGGAAAGTTCCATCAGGATTTTCGGATCTATTTTAAGTGCAATTTTGCCGGCCAGGGTTACCCCCTGTTTGCCGGCAAGTTTACATACTACACATGTTGCTTTTGAAATCCAGATTGCAAGCATTCTTCGCAAAATCATGGTCTTCCTCCAGTTTGATTACTCCTGTGTTGTCTCTTCGTTTTTGATTTCTTCGTCGTTTTTCTCATCTTCGATCATTTCGTCTTCGATTTTTTTGATGATATCTTCGCTGTCTGCTGAAGTTTCACGGACTTTCGCAATACTTGCCACAGATACGTTCTCCGAAAGATTCATAAGTTTCACACCGGATGTCACACGTCCAAGAACGGAAATGTCGCTGCACATCATACGAATGACAATGCCTTCGGTATTGATCATCATGATCTCGTCATCCATATGGAGGTTCTTAACACCGATCACATTTCCTGTCTTCTCCATAATCTTATAACATTTCACACCTTTACCACCGCGGTTCTGGCTCTTGAACTCATCGATCGAGGTCAGTTTTCCCATTCCGTTTGCAGATACGATCAGAAGGTGATCTCCCTGTGTATTGAGCTGCATACCAATGACTTCGTCGCCGTCATTGAGCTGCATGCCGATGACTCCCATCGCCGTACGTCCCATGCTGCGGACATCGGTCTCCGGGAAGCGGATACACTGACCGTATTTTGTTACCAGGAAAATATCTTTCTTGTTGTTGGTCAGCTTGACTTCGATCAGTTCATCATCTTCACGCAGGCTGATGGCTGCAAGTCCTGTCTTTCTTACGTTTGCATAATCCAGAAGCGGTGTCTTTTTCACAATACCCTTTCTGGTTGCCATAAACAGATATTTGCCCTGCTTGTACTCTTTGACCGGGATCATCGCCGTGATCTTTTCTTCCGGTGCGAGCTGGAGCAGATTGACGATCGCCGTTCCTCTTGCCGTACGGCTGGCTTCCGGGATTTCATATCCTTTCAGGCGGTATACTTTTCCGGTGTTGGTAAAGAACATCAGATAGTGATGTGTATTCATCATCAGCAGTTCTTCGATGTAGTCATCTTCGATGGTCTGCATACCCTTGATGCCCTTGCCACCGCGGTTCTGAGCCTTGAAATTGTCAACACTCATACGTTTAATATAACCAAGTTTTGTCATGGCGATCACGACATTTTCACGCGGGATCAGATCTTCTGTAGAAATATCATACATATCAAATCCAATGGAAGTTCTTCTCTCATCACCATACTTATCTGCGATTTCCATGATTTCTGTTTTGATCACGCCAAGCAGAAGATTTTCGTCTGCCAGAATGGCTCTCAACTCCTTGATCTTTGCCATCAGAGCTTCATACTCTGCTTCGATCTTCTCTCTTTCCAGACCGGTCAGTGCACGCAGACGCATATCTACGATCGCCTGTGCCTGTGCATCGGAAAGTTCAAAACGTGTCATCAATGCTTCTTTTGCAAGTGCTGCTGTTCTGGATGCACGGATAATGCTGATGACTTCATCAATATGATCCAGTGCGATCAGCAGACCTTTTAAGATATGTGCACGTTCTTCTGCTTTGTTGAGTTCGTACTGTGTACGTCTTGTAACAACATCTTCCTGATGTCTCAGATAATGCTGGAGCATCTCCAGAAGATTCAGAACTTTCGGCTCTTTGTTTACCAGTGCGAGCATAATCACACCAAAGGTATCCTGGAGCTGTGTATGTTTGAAAAGCTGATTCAGTACGACATTTGCGTTGACATCTCTTCGAAGCTCAATGTTGATACGCATACCTTCACGGCTTGATTCATCTGTGATCGCTGTGATTCCGTCAATCTTTTTATCACGTACCAGTTCTGCCATTTTTTCGATCAGTCTGGCCTTGTTTACCATGTACGGCAGTTCCGATACCAGAATACGGCTCTTGCCGTTTGGCATGGATTCGATTTCTGTTACGGCACGCACACGGATCTTGCCGCGTCCTGTGCGGTAAGCTTCCTGGATTCCTCTTGTTCCGAGGATCATTGCACCGGTCGGGAAATCCGGACCTTTTACGATATCCAGGATTTCTTCGATCTCCGTCTCTCTGCCTTCTTCAATGCGGTTGTCGATGATCTTCACAACGGCTTTTACAATTTCACGCAGATTATGCGGCGGAATGTTCGTTGCCATACCTACAGCGATACCGGTCGTACCATTTACCAGAAGATTCGGAAATCTTGCCGGAAGTACATCTGGCTCTTTCTCCGTTTCATCGAAGTTCGGTGAAAAATCTACCGTATTTTTATCGATATCTGCAAGCATTTTCATGGAAATTTTGCTCAGACGTGCCTCAGTATATCGCATGGCAGCAGCTCCGTCGCCATCGACAGAACCAAAGTTTCCGTGGCCGTCTACCAGCGGATATCTGGTTGACCAGTCCTGAGCCATATTTACCAGTGCTCCGTAGATGGAGCTGTCTCCATGTGGATGATATTTACCCATGGTATCACCGACAATACGTGCACATTTACGGTGCGGCTTGTCAGGTCCGTTATTCAGTTCGATCATGGAATACAAAACTCTTCGCTGCACCGGCTTCAGACCGTCTCTTACATCCGGCAATGCACGTGCTGCAATAACGCTCATTGCATAATCGATATAAGATTCTTCCATGGTCTTTTTCAAATCCACGTCATGTATCTTATCAAAAATATTGTCTTCCAACAGTTTTTCCTCCTACTTCCGAGCACTAAATATCCAGATTTTTTACAAACTGAGCATTCTCTTCAATAAATTCTCTTCTTGGTTCTACCTGATCGCCCATCAGCGTTGTAAAGGTAACATCCAGCTCTGAAGAATTTTCGTTATCCATAACAACACGGCGGAGCACTCGTTTTTCCGGATCCATGGTAGTTTCCCAGAGCTGCTCTGCATCCATCTCTCCAAGACCTTTGTAACGCTGGATCTTGTTGTTCTGGTCTCGGCCGACTTCTCCCAGGATCGCTGCCAGCTGCTCATCGCTGTACGCATACCAGACTTTTTTATTTTTCTCCAGTTTATACAGTGGTGGCTGTGCCAGATATACATGTCCTTCTTTGATCAGATCCGGCATGAAACGGTACAGGAATGTCAAAAGCAGTGTACTAATATGTGCACCATCAACATCGGCATCGGTCATAATGATGATCTTGTCATAACGCAGTTTTGAAATATCGAAATCTTCGTGGATACCTGTTCCGAACGCAGTGATCATCGCCTTGATCTCCGCATTTGCATAAATACGGTCAAGTCTTGCTTTCTCCACATTCAGGATTTTTCCGCGAAGCGGCAGGATTGCCTGGGTTGCACGGCTTCTCGCTGTCTTTGCAGAACCACCGGCAGAATCTCCCTCAACAATATAGATTTCACAGTTTTTCGGATCTTTGTCTGAACAGTCTGCCAGTTTTCCAGGAAGAGACATTCCTTCCAGTGCAGATTTTCTTCTGGTCAGATCTCTTGCTTTTCTGGCTGCCTCTCTCGCTCTCTGAGCCATGATAGATTTCTCAAGGATCATTTTTGCAACCTGCGGATGCTGTTCCAGATAGATCATCAGCTGCTCGGAAACAATATTATCAACGGCACCTCGTGCCTCACTGTTGCCCAGTTTCTGCTTGGTCTGACCTTCAAACTGCGGATCTTCAATCTTGATGCTTACGATCACAGTAAGACCTTCACGGATATCATCACCGGAAAGTGTCTCGGTGTCCTTGATCAGTTTATTCAGTCTCGCATAAGAATTAAAAGTCTTTGTCAGTGCATTTTTAAAACCAGTCAGATGGGTTCCGCCTTCCGGAGTCGTGATGTTATTTACAAAACTGTAGGAACCTTCGGTGTATCCATCGTTGTGCTGCATGGCAACTTCCACATAAATATTATCCTTCATTCCTTCACAGTAAATAATATCCGGGTAAAGCGGTGTCTTGCCTTTATTCAGGTAAGTCACAAACTCCTTGATACCGCCCTCATAATGGAACGTCTTTTCGATTGGTTCTTCCGGACGGTCATCTCTTAAAACAATCTTGATATTTTTTGTAAGAAATGCCATCTCACGAAGTCTCTGTTTAAGCACATTAAAATCAAAAACTGTTTCTTCAAAAATTTCGCTGTCCGGCAGGAATGTAACCGTTGTACCTGTTTTCTTTGGATCACATTCTCCGATCACTTTTAATTTATATACTACTTTTCCTCTTTCATATCGCTGACGATAAATTTTACCTTCATGGTAAATCGTAACTTCAAGATGTGTAGAAAGTGCATTTACAACAGACGCACCTACACCATGCAGACCACCGGAAACTTTGTATCCGCCACCGCCGAATTTTCCGCCGGCATGCAGGATCGTAAACACGACTTCTACCGCCGGAATACCTGCTTTGTGGTTGATTCCAACCGGAATGCCTCGTCCATTGTCAATGACTGTTACGGAATTATCTTTATTTATCGTTACCTGGATGGTATCACAATACCCCGCAAGAGCTTCATCAACTGCATTATCTACAATCTCATAAACCAGATGATGAAGACCTCTGGACGATGTACTGCCGATATACATACCCGGTCTCTTTCGTACAGCCTCAAGACCTTCCAATATCTGAATCTGATCTGCACCGTATTCTGCATTGCTCTCTGTGCCCATAGTAACCTCCTGTCTTTTCTTTTCATCCTTCGCAAACAACACCGTCTGCAACATGAAAAACTTTGTTCAACTGAAACTTGTTTTCTATAAAATCATCGATCCCCGTACAGGTGATCAACGTCTGTATATCATGTATACTGTCTAATAAATACTGCTGCCTGCTGCTGTCCAGTTCGGAAAGTACATCATCCAGAAGCAGTACCGGCGTATCTTTGATCGCTCTTTTTACCAGTTCGATCTCCGCAAGTTTCAGCGAAAGTGCAGCCGTTCTCTGCTGCCCCTGCGATCCAAATCTGCGGATATCTACACCCTTTACTTCAAAAAGCAGATCGTCCCTGTGAGGACCTGTCATGCTCATTTTCACCTTCAGATCCCGTTTCCTGGAAGTCTGAAGTTTTCTTTCGAATTCGTCCGCAGAAACATTTTTCTCATAACGGACCATCAGCTCTTCTCTGCCGCCCGTCAGATTTCTATGTATCTCTGCTACGATCACGCCAAGCTCTTCGACAAACCGCTCCCTTGATTCGATCAGCTTTTTTCCATATTTTACCAGCTGCATATCCCATATATCCAGCATTTCTTCATACTGACTGTTAAAAGAACACTCTTTCAGCAGCTTATTTCTCTGTATGATCACTTTATTGTAATTGGAAAGCTCGTGTAAGTAAAGCTTATCCAGCTGACAAAGTTCCATATCAATAAAACGCCGCCGCTCCGCCGGTCCGTTTTTAATGATACCAAGATCCTCCGGTGAGAAAAAAACGAAGTTTGCGATTCCAAGCAGCTCTGCCGCCTTTCGGATCGGCACGCCGTTGACTGCAATGCCCTTCGGCCGGTTCTTTTTCAGATGCATATCGATCTCATAAGCACTCTGCCTTCTGCTGATCGCCATCCGTATATGAGCTTCTTCCTCACCAAAACGGATCATTTCCCTGTCTTTACTTCCCTTATGGGATTTCGTCGTTCCGCATAGATATACCGCTTCGAGAATATTGGTCTTCCCCTGGGCATTGTTCCCATAGAAAAGATTCGTTCCCTTATCAAAAGACAACTGCAGCGACTCATAATTGCGGAACTGATTCAGCTTCAAAGATTTTACTATCATTCCATCAATCTGTAATTTTTACAGTCTGACCATCATATTCTACCACATCGCCGGCATGCAGTTTCTTGCCCCGCTGTGTTTCTGTCTGGCCGTTTACCTTCACAAGACCATCCTGAACGGCATATTTTGCGTCCACGCCGGACTCTACAAAACCTGCTGCTTTCAATGCCTGACCAAGTTTGATAAACTCATCTCTTAATTTAATTGTTTCCATAAACTTTCACTCCTTATGCCATAAAATTAACCGGCAAGATCAAATATATATAAGATTGCTGTTCGTCTCTGATAAAGCATGGTGCTTTCGGGTTCATCAGATAAATATCAACCGTTTCATCATCAATAACACGAAGAGCATCGATCAGAAATCGAGGATTAAATCCGATCATAATGTCCTTGCCTTCTTTATTGATGTCAATTTCTTCATCCATGGAACCGATCTGAGACTGAATCTTAAGTTCAATATTATCATCTGTGATTGAAAGAATGATCGGTTTTTTATCACTTTCTTTTACCAGAAGTGTCGCACGGTCAATACAGTCCAGAAGCTCTTTTTTATTTACCTGAATCTTGGTTTCGTAGTCACTGGAAAGCATCTGATCAATGCGGAAATATTCACCCTCAATCAGACGTGACACAACAACGGTATCATCAAATTCAAAGACAATATGATTTTTTGTAAAGAAAATACTGACTTCATCTTCGGTTTCGCCTGATAAAATCTTACTGATTTCGATAAGTGTCTTCCCAGGAACGACAACTTTGATATCAGAATATTCCTCTTTTAATTCAATTTTCCGTATACTTATGCGGTGTCCATCCAGGGATACTACACGCAGCATATCGCCTTTGACTTCGAATAATTCGCCGGTCATCATCTTATTGTTTTCATTGGCTGCGATTGAGAAAATAGTCTGACGAATCACCTCTTTTAACGTAAATTGAGAGACAACAATATGATTATCTCTTTCTACATAAGGAAGATAGGAAAATTCTTCCCCGGACTGACCGCTGATGCTGAATTTTGCCTTCTCACAGGTGATGGTAGTCGTCAGATTTCCGTCTGTTTCAATCGTAACATCATTATCAGGAAGTTTACGAATGATATCAGAGAAAATTTTTGCATCAATTGCAACAATTCCTTTTTCCAGAATGGTACCGTCAACGATGGTTTCAATTCCAAGTTCCATATCGTTGGCTGTAAATTTAATATTGTTTGTGGATGCATCAATCAAAATACATTCCAGGATAGGCATGGTTGTTTTTCCTGGGATTGCTTTCAGAACAATATTCACACTTTTTAAAAGATTACTTTTTGAGCATACTAATTTCATTGTGTTGATAACTCCTTTGTGGGTTAAATGAGATAAATTAAAGAGAAAATCCGCAGTAGCCGCCGTAGGGGATGTGAATATGTGAATAACTCCCAAAATCCTTGAATTTAAGGGAAAAAACAGGTTGGATAAACTGGTGAAAAGTCCACAAATTTCTGAGGAAAACCGGTGGGTTATTAACATCCTCAGAAATTGGCTAAAGTTATTCACACAGTATCCAACACATATCCACATTATTTTGTGCACAAATAAAAAGACGATGCTTTTTCGGCCGTCTAGTTTGGATTCAGTTTCTTTTTAATGATATCTATCGTGTTTTTCAGATCATCGGAAGTCTCAATTTCTTTCGAAATTTTCTCAACTCCATGAAGTACGGTCGTATGATCGCGGTTTCCCATCAGTTTTCCGATCGCTTTGAGCGGTGTGCTGGTCATTTCACGGCACAGATACATGGCAATCTGCCTTGGAATCACGATATCAGCACTTCGTTTGGAACCTTTTATATCATCTGTTTTGATATGAAAGTGTTCTGCAACGGTCAGAAGGATCAGATCCGGGGTGATTTCTCGTTTTGCGTTCGGTGAAATCATATCCTTTAAGGCTTCCTGTGCCAGTTCTACTGTAATTTCGCGGTGTTCAAGACTGCTCATTGCAGTGATCCGGTTCAGTGCACCTTCGAGTTCACGGATATTAGACTTGATATTGGTAGCAATATACTGAATGACTTCATCATCCAGATGGTAACCTTTTTCTTTGGAATCACGTTCTTCTTTTTTGCGGAGGATTGCCATCCTTGTCTCATAATCCGGGGAAGAAATATCTGCGATCAGGCCCCATTCAAAGCGGGATTTCAGCCTTCCTTCCAGCGTTGCGATCTCTTTTGGCGGTTTATCGGATGAAATGATGATCTGCTTTTTCGCACCATGCAGGTCGTTAAACGTGTGGAAAAACTCTTCCTGTGTGGACTCTTTTCCGATGATAAACTGGATATCGTCGATCAGCAGAACGTCGATATTACGGTACTTTTCACGGAATTTTGTCATAGCAGTATTATTGCCGTTTCGGATCGCTTCAATCAGTTCGTTCGTAAAGGATTCACTCGTTACATAAAGTACTCTGGTCTGTGGATTATTTTCCAGGATAAAGTGTGCGATCGAGTGCATCAGATGGGTTTTCCCCAGTCCAACACCTCCGTAGAGGAAGAGGGGATTGTAGATTTCGCCCGGGGATTCGGCAACTGCCAAAGATGCAGCGTGTGCAAATTTGTTGTTGCTTCCGACAACGAAGTTTTCAAAGGTATATTCCGGATTTAAATTTGCTTTTTCTAATATATTATTGAAAGAATTGTCAGTATTCGAAGAGGAATCCGCTTCTTTTACAACATTTTGTTCTACAGTATACACGATCTTGGTGCAGTCCAGTCCTGTAAGCTCTGCAATCGTAGAACGGAGCGGAGTTGTAAACTTCTTATTTATATAGGAATTAATGAAATCCTCGTTAATACCCATTTCATCAATCGGGACATAAATAAAAAGAGTGCCTTCGTCACTGTCATATCTTTGTACTTGAAGTGGTTTGATCCAGGTGTTGATGGAAATTGGGGAAAATCCGAATTCTGTACTGAGGGTATCCACAACACTGTCCCACTTTTCTTCTATGATATTCATGAGGATCTCCTTTTAAGGCCAGTTTTACTTATTTAATATTAAACTAAAACAGGAAAATTATCAATGCTTATTTTTGAATGTGCATAACTTTTCGACAATAATCCACACTCAAAAATGCGATAAAATGGGCGTTTGTGAGAAAAATGTAGAAAATATGCAAAAGTTACACACGAAGTTATCCCCAAGTTATCCCCAAAATGTGGATAACTTTATGTAAACCAGTAAGTTTACATAAGTATGTTACAGAAGAATCAGATGAAAAAAAGGTTGAAAAATAAAGGAATTTTGGGAATCACAGACTTCGAAAAATGCAGAAAAATGTCGAAAGAAGGAAAGAGGGGGGATTGGCAGTGTGAATAACTAAAGGAACATCATCCACAGTGGGAAAAGCCTTATTTTAAGGCATTTTTTTGAAAAAGAAAAAAAGTTTTTCACATCAAATAAAAAAGTTATCCCCAAGTTATCCCCAAAATGTGGATAACTGAGTGTAAACTATGCAGATGTCCGCTTTGCATCCGTTTGTCTATGGGACTGACAGGAACGGTTCTGCCCCAAAGCTCGGTTCAATTGAAAAAATCACGGAATTACTTGACTTTATAGGGCTTTGCATATATAATTGAAACGATGTTTTCTAAACAGATAAAACAGATTTTATATTTGATAAGGAGGTGCCGTAATAATGAAAATGACATTTCAGCCAAAGAAAAGATCCAGAGCTAAAGTTCATGGATTCAGAGCAAGAATGAGCACTGCAGGCGGAAGAAAAGTACTTGCTGCCAGAAGATTAAAAGGAAGAAAAAAATTATCAGCATAGGCCGCAGATGTGTGGCCTTTTCTTCTATGTTCGTCTTTTGAAAGGATGACAGAAAAAAGGAAGCAGTATGATATTTTCAGAGTCTTTGAAAAAAAACAGAGATTTCCAGACGGTATATAAGTATGGAAAGTCGGCCGCCAACCGTTATCTCATTATGTATATCTATCCGAATCAGACAGAGAGGAACAGACTTGGGATTTCGGTCAGTAAAAAGGTGGGCAATAGTGTGGTCAGACACAGACTGGCCAGATTGATAAGAGAAAGTTATCGCCTGAGTGAAACCAGGTTTCACTCAGGATATGATATTGTAGTAATTGCAAGACCTGTTGCAAAAGATAAGAATTATTTTGAAGTAGAAAGTGCATTATTACATCTTGGTAAAGTGCATAAAATAGCAGGTTGATATTCATGAAAAATATTTTAATCGCAATGATCCGGTTTTATCAGAAATTTCTGTCACCATTAAAGCATACGAGATGCCCCTATACACCGACCTGCTCGCAGTATGGCCTGGAGGCGATACAAAAATACGGGGCTGTTAAAGGAAGTCTTCTGGCATGCTGGAGGATTTTGCGATGCAATCCCTTTTCCAAGGGTGGTTATGATCCCGTTCCGTAAACGGGTAGGAAGAATTAAAAATAGAAAATTGAATATGAAGAACTGCTGTATAATGTCAGGTGAATATGCAGGAGGAAGGTTATGTTATTAACAAAAAGCAACACCATCATCATTGGACAGGTGGCAACACTGTTAGGTCTTTTGATGAATGCGATTTTTAGTTTCACTGACGGGGTGTTTGGGATTTCCAATATCGGTGTATGTATTATTTTGTTTACACTGGTTATTTATGCCCTGCTCACTCCACTCACGATCAAACAGCAGAAGTTTTCAAAGATGTCTGCGATCATGAATCCTGAGATAAAGGCAATCCAGAAAAAGTATGCCGGCAAAAACGACCAGGTAAGTATGATGAAGATGAACGAAGAAACACAGAATGTATATGCAAAATACGGTGTTTCTCCGATGGGAACATGTCTTCCGATGCTGATTCAGCTGGCGATCCTGTTTGCATTGTATCGTGTAATCTGGAATATTCCGGCTTACGTTGCAAGTGTAAAAGATGTATTTACTCCTCTTGTAAATGTTCTTTTAAAGACACAGGGTACACAGCAGTTTTTAGCTGATACAGTAGGAAACCAGGTCAATTTCCAGAGACTTGGTTATACAGCAAACAGTGCGATCGATGCACTGTACAAGTTCAAACCGGCAGACTGGACTGCAATGGCAGAGAAGTTTCCGGATCTGTCAGGTATGATCTCACAGACAACAGGCAGTCTTGATAAAATGAACTATTTCCTGGGATTGAATATTTCCAACTCACCGATGACAGCGATGGTGGAAAATTTCAAGGCACATAACTGGATTTTATTTGTATGTGCACTGGCAATCCCGGTACTGGCAGGTTTAAGCCAGTGGCTCAACACCAGACTGATGCCGCAGGCAGCAGCAAGCCCGGCAGGAGACGACAGTTCCATGGAAAGCTCCATGAAGATGATGAACAATATGATGCCTCTGGTATCCGTATTCTTCTGTCTGTCACTTCCGATCGGTCTTGGTATCTACTGGATCGCAGGTGCGGTATTCAGAGGTATCCAGCAGGTTGTTGTCAACAAACATATGGAAAAGATGGATATGGACGCACTGATCCGCAAAAATGTGGAGAAAATGAATGCCAAACGTAAGAAACAGGGACTTCCGCCAAAGAAAATTTCTGAGCATGCAAAAGTAAACTTCAAAGATCTTGAGGATGCACAGAAAGTGGATGAGAAGAAACAGGCAGAACGTCAGAAAAAAATCCAGGATTCTACGGAGTACTATAAACACGCAGATGCGAAACCGGGAAGTATTGCAGCAAAAGCGAGAATGGTTCAGCAGTTTGATGAAAAGAATCCAAAAGGTAAGAAAAATAAGAATTAAAGTAATAAGGTAATAAAGAGAAGTAATATGGGGAGAAGGATGGGAGGTATTAAAATGGAAGAGTATATCGAGGTTTCTGCGAAGACAAAAGAAGAAGCGATCATGAATGCAGCAATTCAGCTTGGAACAAGCAGCGATAATATTGAATATGATGTTATTCAGGAAGCAACTTCCGGACTTTTTGGAATCGGAAGAAAACCGGCCATTATAAGGGCAAGAAAGAAAAAAGATATTTCTCTTGATTTTGAGGAAGCCGTAAGAGATCCTTTGAAGGACATTTCTGCAAAGAAAAGCTTTATGAAAAAACCGGCAAAGAAATTTACCAAAGAGCCGGTAAAAAAACAGCCTGAGAAAACGGTTGAAAAGAAGGAAGAAAAACCGGTTGAGAAGAAACCGGAAAGAAAACCGGAAAATCAGCCGCAGCCAAAAGCTGAAAAAGAAGTGGAAGTAAAGAAAGAAGAACCGCAGGCAAAACCGGCAGTTACAAGAGAAAAGCTTCCGATCAACAAAGAAGCAGCAGAGAAAGATGCAAAAGAATTTCTGGAGAAAATGTTTGCAGCAATGGATTCAGAAGTTTGCATCAAAACATCATTTGATAAAGATGACAATCTGAACATCGAGCTTTCCGGTAAAGACATGGGTGTTCTGATCGGTAAGAGAGGACAGACTCTTGATTCTATCCAGTATCTTACAAGCCTCGTTGTCAACAAAGGCAATGCGGGATATGTACGTGTGAAGGTAGATACCGAAAACTACCGTGCACGCAGAAAAGAGACACTGGAAAATCTGGCAAAGAATATTGCGTTCAAAGTAAAGAGAACAAAGAAACCGGTATTCCTGGAGCCGATGAATCCATACGAGAGAAGAGTGATCCATTCTGCACTTCAGAATGATCCGCTGGTGTCCACACACAGCGAGGGCGAAGAGCCGTATCGTAAAGTAGTTGTTACATTAAAAAAACAGTAAAGTAAAATAGTTGTAAGTGATATGAGTCTGATTTTCAGTGCGGCAGATATGCTGCCGAAAATCAGACTTTTTGAATATCAGGAGGAATCAATGAAAGGTGAAACGATTGCAGCGATCTCCACAGCAGTCAGCAGTTCCGGAATCGGGATTGTGCGAATCAGCGGAGATCAGGCATTTGAAATAGCGGACCGTGTATACAGAAGTCCGAAAGGCAAAAAGAAATTATCAGAACAGCAATCCCATACGGTTCACTATGGTTATATCTGTGACGGAGACGAAGTGCTGGATGAGGTGCTTGTAGTTCTGATGCGTGCACCGAGGAGTTTTACGGCGGAAGATACCGTAGAAATCGACTGCCACGGCGGTGTGTATGCGATACAGCGAGTGCTGGAAGCTGTGATCAAAAATGGTGCAGCTCCGGCAGAGCCGGGAGAATTTACCAAACGTGCCTTTTTAAATGGAAGAATGGATCTGTCGCAGGCGGAGGCGGTGATGGATGTCATTGAGGCAAAAAATGAATACGCTCTGAAAAGTTCCGTCGGCCAGCTTCGCGGAAGCATCGGTCAGAAAATAAAGGATCTGAGAGCAAAGATCATTTATCATATTGCATATATTGAGTCGGCATTGGATGATCCGGAACATATCAGCCTTGACGGTTATCCGCAGGAGCTTGAAAAGGAAAATGAAGCGTGGATCGAGATGATCGAGAAGCTGATCCGCTCTGCAAACGATGGAAGGATCATGACGGAAGGCATCAAGACGGTAATCCTTGGAAAGCCAAACGCCGGAAAGTCTTCTCTGCTTAACAAGCTCTGCGGAACGGAAAAGGCGATCGTGACAGACATTGCGGGAACGACAAGAGATGTGCTGGAGCAGAGCATCAATCTTCACGGCATCACACTTAACCTGATGGATACCGCAGGCATCCGTGATACGGAAGATATCGTAGAGCAGATTGGTGTGCAGCGTGCAAAAAAATATGCAAAAGAAGCAGACCTGATTCTGTACGTGGCAGATTCATCGACCGCACTGGATGAGAATGATGAAGAGATTATCGAACTATTTGAAGGCAGAAAGGTGATCGTTCTTTTAAATAAATCGGATCTGGAGCCGGTAACGACAGAACAGATCCTGAAGGAAAAAGTGGGAGAACATCCGGTGATCTGCGTTTCTGCAAAAGATGAGACTGGATTTGAACAGCTTGAGGATACACTCAAAAATATGTTTCTCGAAGGCAGCCTTTCTTTTAACGATGAGGTATGTATCACAAATATGCGTCATAAGGCAGCACTTATGGATGCAAAAGAGAGCCTGAAGCAGGTGACGGAGAGCATCGCACAGGATATGCCGGAGGATTTCTTCTCGATCGATCTGATGAGTGCATATGAATCTCTGGGAACGATTATCGGCGAGGCCGTGGATGATGATCTGGTAAATGAAATTTTCAGTAAGTTCTGTATGGGCAAATAAGTGGAGGCAAGAAATGAATACATTAGAAGAATATACAGATGTGGTAGTCGTAGGAGCCGGACATGCCGGATGTGAGGCAGCACTTGCCTGTGCAAGACTCGGACTTTCCACAACCATTTTTACCGTGAGTGTGGACAGCATTGCACTGATGCCGTGCAACCCGAACATAGGTGGAAGCTCCAAGGGTCATCTGGTAAGAGAGATCGATGCACTTGGCGGTGAGATGGGAAAAAATATCGACAAAACGTTTATCCAGTCCAAGATGCTCAATAAATCCAAAGGACCTGCCGTACATTCTCTGCGTGCACAGGCAGACAAGGCAGAATATTCCAGATCCATGCGAAAAGTTTTGGAAAACACAGATAACCTGTCAATCGTGCAGGCAGAAGTTGCAGAAATTCTGACAGAAGACGGAAAAATCACCGGAGTCAAAACATTCTCCGGGGCAACGTATCACTGCAAAGCCTGCGTGCTTTGTACCGGAACATATCTGCGTGCAAGATGTATTTACGGTGATATCAGTAATTATACCGGGCCAAACGGATTGCAGGCAGCAAATCATCTGACAGATTCCCTGAAAGCACATGGAATCGAGATGCAGCGATTTAAGACCGGTACACCGGCACGTGTAGACCGCAGATCGATTGATTTTTCAAAAATGCAGGAACAGTTTGGCGATGAGAGAGTGGTACCCTTTTCTTTTACAACCGATCCGGAGAGTGTCCAGATCGACCAGGCATCCTGCTGGCTGACTTATACAAACGAAGAAACACATGAAATTATCCGGAAAAATCTGGATCGTTCACCACTTTATTCCGGTATGATCGAGGGAACCGGACCAAGATACTGTCCGTCCATCGAGGACAAAGTGGTAAAATTTGCAGATAAAAACAGACACCAGGTATTTCTTGAGCCGGAAGGACTGCATACGAACGAAATGTATATCGGCGGTATGTCAAGCTCCCTGCCGGAAGATGTTCAGCATGAAATGTACCACACGGTAGCCGGACTTGAGCACGCAAAAATCGTCCGCAATGCCTATGCGATCGAGTATGACTGCATCAATCCGAGACAGCTGGATGCATCCCTGGAGTTTAAAAATATCAGGGGACTTTTCAGTGGCGGACAGTTTAACGGCAGCAGCGGATATGAAGAAGCAGCGGCACAGGGACTGATTGCCGGTATCAATGCAGCAATGCAGGTAAAGGGAAAAGAGCCGCTGATCCTTGATCGTTCGGAAGCTTATATTGGTGTTCTAATCGATGATCTGGTAACAAAAGAGAATCGTGAGCCATATCGTATGATGACATCCAGAGCAGAATATCGTCTGCTTCTGCGTCAGGACAATGCAGATCTGCGTCTGACAGAGAAAGGTTATCAGGTGGGGCTGATCTCCGAAGAACGCTATCAGGAGCTGAAAACAAAAGAGCGTCAGATCGCAGAGGAAATGGAACGTGTAGATCATGAGAATATTGGCGGAACCGAAGTAGTACAGAAATTTCTGGAGGCACATGAAAGTACACTTCTGAAGTCCGGAACAACCATCGGAGAACTGGTACGCCGTCCGGAGCTGGACTATGAGATGTTAGCAGAGATTGACAAAAACAGACCGCAGTATTCTGCCGGTGTGCGTGAACAGGTCAATATCAACATCAAATATCAGGGCTACATACGAAGACAGATGAAGCAGGTCGAGCAGTTCAAGAAAATGGAAAACAAACGGATTCCGAAAGATATTAATTACGACGAAGTCGGAAGCCTGAGAATTGAAGCGGTGCAGAAACTGAAAAAATTCCAGCCGCTTTCCATCGGACAGGCATCCCGTATTTCCGGTGTGTCACCGGCGGATATTTCCGTACTGCTCGTATATTTGGAATCCAGAGATCGAAAATAAAGTGAAGTCCTGCGGCAAAAGAATGTTTGGCAGACGAAACGTAAATATTGAATTTTAAGTCAGATGCACGAGATATTTGACAGGAGGAAAACGTGGACAGAAGTAAATTTCATATTTTAGAAGATGGATGTCAGGCATTTGGCGTGACATTGACAGAGAAGCAGATTGAACAGTTTGAGAAATATTATGAGCTGCTGGTAGAATGGAATAAAGTGATGAACCTCACCGGGATCACTGAATTTGACGAAGTGATGCAGAAACATTTTGTGGACAGCGTGGCAGCGGCAGAATATGTGGAGATGGAAAAAATAAACAGCCTGATCGATGTCGGGACCGGAGCCGGCTTTCCGGGAATCCCGCTGAAGATTGTTTATCCACATTTGCAGGTGACACTTTTGGACTCTTTGAACAAAAGGATCAAATTTCTGGATGAAGTTGTGGATAACCTGGGGCTTATCGGAATCGAAACGGTGCATGGAAGAGCAGAAGATGCGGCGAAAAAAGCAGAATACCGCGAACAGTTTGATCTGTCTGTTTCCAGAGCAGTTGCGAACCTTGCGTCCCTTACCGAGTATTGCCTGCCGTTTGTAAAAGTCGGCGGAAAATTTGTTTCCTATAAATCTGTTTCAGTGGATGAAGAAATCGCTCAGAGTAAGAAGGCAGTTTATGTGCTTGGCGGAGAAATCGGAAAAGTGGAGAAATTCCATCTGCCGGGAAGTGACATGGAGAGAGCACTTGTGGTTGTGGAAAAGAAGAGAAGCACGCCGAAGAAATACCCGAGAAAAGCCGGGATGCCAACGAAAGAGCCTCTTGCGTGAATGTGCAAAAAGAAGATCATTAAAATAGTAAAAGATAGTTAAAAATAGGGAAAAAACAGTACGCCATAAATACACGAAAACAATCTGCTGACACGCTTCGTTTCCTGGGAAGCTGCCGTCCGTGCAATTTGTTTTCGGATATTTATGGCTGTATTATTTTACGCACTGTTTTCTACAGGTGAAACCATCGGATGTAATTGATCGAATTTACAGTTGTACTATGGAAATTTATATGCTGTCCAATCTGTACTATTCCTATGGAGCAGCGGCGATTGCACTTCCGCAGGTGCAGGCATGGATGTATATGAAATTCAAATGCAATTTGCTGATCCAGCTATGGAACATTCACCACGTGGTTGTCATTCCGGAAAATACATTGCCGGAGGATTATGATCCGCAGTTTTTTATTGATGAGATAAAACGGGCAAACAGAGAAACCATTCCGGAGGAAGAATGGCTTTCCGACCGGCTTTACTATGTGGATTACAAAAAGAAAAAAAATCATCTGAGAACTTTTGTATAGACAGGGGAAATAAAAGTAGATATTGCCAGGAATTATCATATCGGCGAGAACGATAATCTGTTTGATGATTTTGGGGTAAGATAAACCCAGCAGCGAAGGTGTACACCAGATGTGAGGTGATCTCCGTCTTTGCAGGCGGTGAACAACAAGTCTGTGTCTGTGACGGGATAAAATCTCCCATCTGATATAACCTTCGGCGGATTGCAGAAGTGCACAAAAGAATGTCAGAGACATTCAGAAATGTCCGGGTATAATGGTTTTGTGCCAGATCTTACGTGTATTCAAATTAAAATTTTAAAAGAACATGTCAACATATTCCAGTACAGCCTGCGGATTTTCCATTTGCGGGTATTTTTCTGTATTTTCAATAAAATCGTATTCTACAGCGGAATTGAGGCGGACATAGCCTTCGACGGTTCGTTCACGTTCCGCTGTCTTTCTTCCTTCGAGAATAAACAGACTGTTGTTGATGCTGTTTAAGGCTCTGGAGATGTCTGCATTTAAATAAAATCCATCCAGGCTGGACAGCAGATATTTCCCGCCGCACTCATCGAGATGAGCAGCTTCATGATAAATGTCCAGCGTCTTCTTTGAGACAGAGAAAGGGTTATAAAAATACTTTTCAGTGAATAAATATTCAATATTTTCACGCCGCATCTGCATGTTGTATACAGCTGTACCGACGATCGGAAGATCCATAATAAATTTGATGATCCTGGAACGTTTGGACGGTGTACATTTCAGATTGGAAATGCTTTCCGGATTGATCATCATAATTTTGTTATAGGCATCCGGATTGGTACTGCATGCCATCAACACAAAAGAAGAAGACAGACCGGTAGCGATGATGTCTGTTTTTTCGTGAATCACATGCTCGATAAAATCATTGATAAGCTGCACGTAAAAATAGTTTGTGTAGGTCAGGTTCGGTTTATCAGAACGACCGCAGCCAAGAAGATCCAGGCAATATACCGTGTGGTCTGCGGACAGATTTTTCAGCAGCAGATCCCATTCGTAGGAAGAGGCAGCCGGAGCTAGATCGTGAACAAGCAGGAGAGGAGAACCGCTTCCTGTTTTTGTATAATAGATCTGACCGAAACGCCAGTCATAAAAAGCACCTTTATGTTTATCCAGCAGATTTTTAACCGTGGCAAAAGCCTGGGCACAGCGATTGACGATGTGAAGAGAGCCAACAGCCAGAGCGGTCATGAGAATGCCGGTTTTGATTTTTTGCTTCATAAAAACTCCTTTCTGAGAAACATTGTCTTATACAGATCTTTGTGATTTTTCATTGCCTTCATTATAATCCAAGATGTAAGCAGAGACAAGGCAAAAGTATATCAGATGTGCACAGAAGAATATGGCATGGGATGCATGACGTGCACATCGCAGCAAGAATGTCAGAGGTATTCTTGAAATAAGAAACAATATAGAATATATAAAAATTTCATATGTTTCACGTGAAACATTGCTTTACATAATTCTGTTTATCCAGTACAATGGGTTAGAACATACAGAAAGCGATGATAAAATGGTAAAAGAGTATTTAAAGGAAAAAGCAGACAGTCTGACAGCCGAAAAAGAACGGTTGACAGCTCAAAAGGAAAGGCTTGACGGGATACGTGAGCGCCTTCACAAAAGCATAGACGAGGTGCAAAAAAAGGAAGACGTTGATTTTGAAATTTTTTCGCCGCGGGCAGATATGCGTGTGTCTAAGGAGATGCTGAATGAGATGCATCAGCAGATGAATGATGTCAAAAGGCAGCAGGCACAGACAGCGAGGGAACTGGAAGAGGTAACGGCAAAGCTGGACAAGTTTCTGTACATGCTCGAAGAGGTGCAGAATCTGCCGGATTAATATTTCATATGTTTCACGTGAAACATTTCCAGGATTTTGGAATGCTTAAGACTGGATATCTAAAAAAAGAAGTGCTATAATTGAAAAATACTTTGTGTTCAGGGCAAATGCACGTGAAACAAAGCAGCATCTGGTATGAACTGGAAACGAAAGGGGAATATTTAATGGAAAGAACTATCGTAGTCGCCAACCAGAAGGGTGGTGTAGGCAAAACAACAACAGCGATCAATCTGGCAGCTTCTCTGGCAGAACTGGGAAAGAAGGTACTGGTAGTGGATATGGACCCACAGGGAAATACTACCAGCGGACTGGGAATTGACAAAGAGCAGGCAGAAAATACGGTGTACGAGCTGATGCTGGAAGAGTGTTCCGTAGAGGATGCGATTATGGAAAGTGAGTATGAAAATCTGAGTGTTCTTCCGTCAAATATCAATCTGGCAGCAGCAGAGATCGAGCTGGTGGGAGCAGAGGAAAAGGAATATATTTTAAAGAAAGCAATCGATAAAGTAAAGAAAAACTATGACTTTGTGCTGATCGACTGTCCACCTTCTTTAAGTATGCTGACTATCAATGCAATGTGTGCGGCAGATACGGTACTCGTGCCGATTCAGTGCGAATATTATGCACTCGAGGGACTGTCTCAGCTGATCCACACAATCAATCTTGTCCAGGATCGACTGAACCCGGATCTGGAAATCGAAGGCGTGGTATTTACCATGTACGATGCAAGAACCAATCTGTCTCTTCAGGTGGTGGAAAACGTAAAAAATAATCTTGATCAGAATATTTATAAGACAATTATCCCAAGAAATGTAAGATTAGCAGAGGCACCAAGTTATGGAATGCCGATCACCAGATATGACAAGCGTTCTACCGGAGCAGAAAGCTACCGCAGACTTGCCGAAGAGGTAATTCATAGAGGAGAGGAAGAATGGCTGTAAGAAAAGCAGGGCTTGGTAAGGGACTGGACTCCCTGATCCCGGAGCATAGCGTAAGAAGAAAAGCGGAAAAAACGGAGCAGAAACCGGAAAAAAATGAGCTTCTTCTGAAGATAACAGATATTGAACCAAACAGAGAACAGCCGCGGAAACATTTTGATGAAGATGCGTTGCTGGAATTGTCAGATTCCATTAAACAATTTGGAATTATCCAACCGCTGATTGTTCAGAAAAAAGAGGATCATTACGAGATCATAGCAGGGGAACGCAGATGGCGTGCGGCAAAGATGGCAGGGTTAAAAGAGGTTCCGGCTATTATCAAGAGTTATACAGATCGGGAAATCCTGGAGATTTCTCTGATTGAAAATATTCAACGGGAAAATTTAAATCCGATCGACGAAGCAAGAGCTTATAAAAAGCTGCTCACCGAGTTTCATCTGAAGCAGGATGAAGTGGCGGAGCGTGTTTCCAAGAGCAGAACGGCAGTGACCAATTCCATGCGTCTTCTGAAGCTGGATGAGAGAGTACAGCAGATGGTGATCGATGAAATGCTCACAACCGGCCATGCGAGAGCATTGATTTCTATTGAAGACCGAGATCTGCAGTTCCAGATGGCAAATCAGATCTTTGATAATAAATTAAGTGTCAGAGAGACAGAAAAACTGGTCAGAAAGCTGGGCGAAGAAAAGGAAGAAACCACAAAAACAAAAGAACCGGATGTAGAGATCATTTACCGGAATCTGGAAGAAAAGGTAAAAGAAATACTCGGTACAAAAGTACAGATCAGTCACAAAAAGAATAATAGCGGAAAAATTGAGATTGAGTATTATTCCAATGAAGAACTGGAGAGGATCATTGAACTGCTGGAAAGCGTTCAGAATCATTAAAATTAAATAAGGAATGGAGGGAAAATATGGGGATTTTTGATGCGATAGGCATTGATGCAGGTATCGTGCTGATCATTGTAATTCTGATACAGCTTGTGCTGATTTTTTTCCTGGTCAAGCAGTCCATGAAGCTGGCAAGACTTACGAATAAGTACAAAATGTTCATGCGTGGAAAAGATGCGATATCCCTGGAAAAAGCATTTGAAAAGAAATTCGAAGAAGTAGATGCCATGACAGAAGCAGTAAAATATCAGGCGGATGAGATTTATAAATTAAAAGAAATCCAGAAAATGACACTGAACAAAACTGCAATCGTAAAATATGATGCATTCAAAGATGTCGGCGGCAAATTAAGTTTTGCACTTGCAATGCTGGATAAAGAGAACAGCGGATTTGTATTAAATGCGATCCACAGCAGAGAAGGCTGTTATACTTATGTCAAAGAAATCGTAAAAGGCGAGTCTTATATCGTGCTTGGCGAAGAAGAAAAAGAAGCACTGCGTCAGGCTGTAAATGCACACAACGATATCGGATAACGTCAGGTATTAAAACAGAAAGTGTTTGCACAGAAGGACACAAAGTCACTTTACGAGGCAGATTACATGTGTTAAAATCGGAAAAGAAGTGACCCGTGATCCAGAGGGTCTTGAGTTGAAATAAAATGAAATAAAAGAAAAGGACGATAAAAAATGTTAGACATTAAATTTGTGAGAGAAAATCCGGAAATTGTAAAACAGAATATCAGAAATAAATTCCAGGATAAAAAACTGCCGCTGGTAGATGAAGTACTGGAGCTGGACAAGAGAAACCGTGAGATCAAACAGGAAGTAGAAGCTCTGCGTGCAGAAAGAAACAAACTGTCCAAAGAGATCGGCGGCCTGATGAAACAGGGTAAAAAAGAAGAGGCAGAGGAAGTAAAACGTCAGGTAGCAGCAAGTGCTGACCGTATCAACGAACTTTCCGCAGAAGAAGCTGAAGTAGAAGAAAAACTGAAAACAAACATGATGGTTATCCCGAACATCATCGATCCGTCTGTGCCGATCGGAAAAGATGACAGCGAAAACGTAGAGATCGAACGCTTCGGTGAGCCGGTTGTTCCGGATTTTGAAATCCCGTACCATACAGAAATCATGGAATCTTTCAACGGTATCGACCTTGACAGTGCAAGAAAAGTTGCCGGAAATGGATTCTATTACCTGATGGGAGACATTGCAAGACTGCATTCCGCAGTGATCGCATACGCACGTGATTTCATGATCAACCGTGGATTTACTTACTGCGTACCGCCATTTATGATCCGCAGCAACGTAGTTACCGGCGTTATGAGTTTTGCCGAGATGGATTCCATGATGTACAAAATCGAAGGCGAAGATCTGTATCTGATCGGAACCAGCGAACATTCTATGATCGGTAAATTCATCGACACAATCATTCCGGAAGAAGAGCTGCCGAAGACGCTGACCAGCTATTCTCCATGTTTCAGAAAAGAAAAAGGTGCACACGGCATCGAAGAGCGAGGTGTATACCGTATCCACCAGTTTGAAAAACAGGAAATGATCGTTGTATGCAAACCGGAAGAAAGCAAAATGTGGTATGAAAAACTGTGGAAAAACACCGTAGATCTGTTCCGCAGCATGGATATCCCGGTTCGTACGCTGGAATGCTGTTCCGGTGACCTGGCAGACCTGAAAGTAAAATCAGTGGACGTAGAAGCATGGTCTCCAAGACAGAAAAAATATTTCGAAGTAGGAAGCTGCTCAAACTTAGGTGACGCTCAGGCACGCCGTCTGAAAATCCGCGTAAATGGTGAGAGTGGCAAATATTTTGCACATACATTAAACAATACCGTAGTTGCACCGCCTCGTATGTTGATTGCATTCCTGGAGAACAATCTGCAGGCTGACGGAAGCGTTAAGATTCCGGAAGTACTTCAGCCATACATGGGCGGCATGAAAGTGATTGAAAAGAAATAATAGAGGTGGCATAATTGCATAATTATCTGCGAGCAATCGGATTTAGCAATCTGCAGAATGAAAAAGATATAAAAGAAATCCTCACCGAGGTTTTCCACGATTTTGACGAAAGAGAAGTTTCAAGAGAAGGGAAAAACAAAGCTTTTGTAGAGTATACAAAAAGCTTTGGTGAAAATATGGGAATCAAGATGTGCGGCATCATGGATACGGATGGTTTCCATCAGGAGTATTATTTCCCATATTTTCAGGGAAAAGATATCAGCAGCAAAGAAGATCTGATCATTGAACGCCATGCGGCAAGAGAATCCTTTGCCGGTGTCTGCGAAGATGTAAGGATCGGTGTTTCGGTTATTTTCTATTTACAGAATGCCGCAAAATATAAAAAGGAAATGCTGCTCGGACATCTGTTGAGTGATAAGATCAGCACGAGCTTTTCCGGACTTTCCCTGAAAGGCAAAATTTTATTTCCAGTACAGAAGGCGGAGCCGCGTGTCACTGCGACAGGAAGTGATTCGGCAAATCAGAGGCACAAAATGATCGCAGCCGCAAGACAGGGTGATGCAGAGGCAATCGAAAGCCTGACATTGGAAGATATTGATACTTATGCGGCAGTCAATCAGAGGATTTTAAAAGAAGATCTTTTCAGCATTGTAGACACACTCTTTATGCCGTATGGCCTGGAATGTGATCATTATCAGGTCATGGGAAACATTAAGGATGTTGAAAAAACAGTGAATAAATATACAAAAGAAACCATTTATCAGCTCAGGCTGGAGTGCAACGATATGAACCTGGATGTCTGTATTAACAAAGAGGATCTGCTCGGTGAGCCGGAGGTCGGAAGAAGATTTAAAGGTACTATATGGCTTCAGGGACATATCAATTTCGCAAATTAAGTGTGGACGCATAAAAAAGGCTGTGCTATAATAAAAAAGCTGGCAGCTTTGGCTGCCAGGCACACTGTTTCCTGAGTTAAATGGATATAACAAGTGTCTCCTAAGAGAAAGCCGAGGCTTTCCCCAAAGGGAAAATCCTAGAAACCCAGTAAAATCAAGGGTTTGCGGCATGTGTCGTCATAGCTCAGCTGGAT
>ENA-UOJQ01000719-UOJQ01000719.1-human-gut-metagenome-genome-assembly--contig:-P63-NODE-719-length-32946-cov-11.628652_pt1 | contig 32946 bp, 24 predicted proteins | sample MGYA00242352_ERZ723899 | MGnify/ENA metagenome assembly ERZ723899
CGTAGTGCTTCTTCTTACAGAATCATATCCAGAATATCCTTGGCAAAGTAGATGACGACACCACCAAAGAAGGTCATAAAGCCCTGTGCGCGCTGCCCGGCATCGTGGCTTTTGAGGGCAAGACCGATCTGCACAATGCCGAAGCCTAGCAGAATAGCGCCAATGGCTTTAATGGCGCTGAACACAAAATCACTCAGTGCATTGATGGTCGCCAGCGGGTCGTCCGCATACACAGGCAAAGCCATCACAATGACAGCAGCGGCAACCGTGGCAACCGTCAGATAACTGCGCTTGATTTTGCGCTGGGTTTCCGGTGCGGATACAGGTTTTTTGATTTTCATAACAGAGATTCCTCCCATTCTTGTAATTCATCATATAGATCTTCGGTAATATCGGGGCAGGTCAGCTCCGCCACATAAGCGAGCGATACGGTGCCGGCTTGCGCCATATAATCCGGGGGCATCGTGTAGCCCTCCGGCGCGGGGATGGGTGTTGCAAACCGATGCAGCAGTCCCCGCGGGCTGCGGTAGTCGGGTGTGTATTTCAGGTTCGGGTGGTCAAAAAGGTTGTATTTCTTGTCCCTCACCGGTGCCTCGCCGCTGATCATCACAAGGCAGTCGCTGCGTTTCATGCGGCGCACCTCGTCCGGGGTCATCAGCTCGCGCCCCGTGACCTGATAGCTGTCGCTGGACGAGCCGTGGCTGCCCTTGCCGATGCTCTGCCCCTTGGTGCGGATGGTTTGCTTGCCCAGCAGCTTGGAAATGTACTCAAAGGTGCTGTAATCGTTGCCGCCAAGGTAAACAAGGCTGTCGCAGTTGCCGATGATCGTTTCCCAGTCGTCCTTGTATTTGCTTTTGATCTGGGAAATATTTTGCAGAATGATATCGCAGCTTATGTTGCGGCTGCGCGCAACGGCAAGGATCTTTACAAAGTTCTCCGGCGTGGCGACATTGGCAAACTCGTCCATCATCAGGCGTACATGAACCGGCAGTGTGCCGTGGAATTCCGGCGTGGAATCCGCAAGGCGAAACAGCTGGTCAAACAGTTGGGTGTACAGAATCGAAACCATAAAGTTAAAGGTATCGTCATTGTCGGGGATGACGCAGAAGATGGCGCGTTTCTCCACGCCCAACTTCGGCAGGAACATTTCATCGGTGGCAATCATCTCGGCAAACGCCGCCGATTGCAGCATATGCAGATTGGATACCGCCGTGACCATAATGCTGGACAGGGTTTTCGCGCTGCCGAGCTTGAACGAACGGTATTGCAGCACAGCCGGGTGATGCGGGTCGCGCTGTTCCAGTTCACCGAACAGAATATCCATACGGTTTTCGTCGTAGCCGTCCTCACTGACCTTGCATTCCAGAATCATATCCATCATCGTGTTGAGGTTGCGCTCATACAGCGGGGATTCGTACAGGATATACAAAATCAGCGATGCCAGAAACATAACAGCGCTCTTGTCCCAGAACTCGTTTTCGCCGCCGGAGGCTGCCGGGTTCTTTTTGGTGTTGAACACCAGCGCATAGGCAAGCTTCATAGCGTCCTCATCGGTTTTCAGGTATGCTACCGGATTGTAATGTCCGCGGAAATGCACAAAGTCAATGACCGTTACGGTGACGCCGTTTTTCTCCATAGCACCGCCGAGGGAATATGTCAGCTCCCCCTTGGGGTCCAAAAAGAAGTAGGAGCCGCTGCATTGCAGGGCATTCGGTTTTACAAAGAAGCGGGTCTTACCGCTGCCAGAGCCGCCAATCACAACAACGTGCAGATTCCGCTGGTGCTGATAGGAATCATTGCTGAGGCGGACATTCTGGGAAAGAATGATTTCCTGCCACGGGTCCTTGCGGTTGCGGTAGCGTTCGTTCAATTCCCCGGCATTGCCCCAATGGGCAGAGCCGTGTTCCCCGCCGGGGCGGCGGTCCGCCTGATCGAGCAGATAGCAATACACCCCCAGCGGGTACAGCACCAAAACCGTCAGCAGAAATTTCGGGGTGCTGCTGCACCAACGCAGGTTCAGCGGGTCGTTCAACAGCGCAGTAAGCCCTGCCGCCAAGGCGGACAGCCCGTGCGCCTGTTCGGTGATTTGCGCCAGCCCTGCCGCCAGCCAGAGCAGCGGCAGCAGCAAGGCAGCCCAGAGCCAGAGGTTCTGCCGATTCTTATTCGGGCGCATGGCGGTCAGCGTTCCTCTGCGCGCTGCAAATCACTGCGCGGGCGCTGCAAATCCAGTTCCTTGCAGACGGTATCGCCAAACACCTTGGCCATCTCGCGTACTTCCTCCAACGCACGGCGCTCCTCCCCGGCAGGAATATGCGCCCGCAAGCCGTTCAAGCTGTCGGCGGCATCGACGGGCGGCGCAAGACCGAGCCGACCACAAACTTCAACAGACACAGCCAACGCCATCTGGTGCAGGTATTCTTCATTACCGACCTCTGCATAGCACTGCGCTGCTGTGGCAAGAACAATATCCGCGGGCAGACGCGCAAGGACTTCTTCATTGCTTGCACCGCTTGGATAGAGAATAAGATTTTCGTCAGCAAGAAAACCGATGGGTTGCTTATCATCAAACTGCACCTCCACCGGTGACAAGGCGGTCAATACCGCAATGGCTTTGCCAAGCTGTTCACCCTGCAGCTCTACCGTCGGGCAGGGCTTGTTACCGTAGGTCGCGGAACGGTCATATACCTTGCCCACCGTAAAATAGCCGCCGGACCGCACCAACTGCGAAATACCAACGGCACCTTTGCTGACCCTGCGCCCAAATTGGTTCCATCCGTCAAAGGACATCACGACAGTCGCCTGCGGGCAGGCTTTCAACACCAGCGCAGCATTGCCGGAGGTGATCCCGCTGCCCAGCCTGCCGCGCCCCAGCAGGTAGGCGGTCAGATCCGCGCCGTCCTGCAAAACCTCCTGCAGCGCCTGTTTTTGGTCGGCCAGCACTGCATCGCGGTCGTTCTTCTTTTTGGCTTTCCAATCCTCAATGTTCATACGCTCATACATTTAGCGTTCCTCCTTTCGGGTCGCATTGACCGCGCGTTCCGCACTGCGGGCTGCTGCCTTGCGCAGCTGTGCCGCCACCGTCTTGAACGAGGGGCGGGGGTCAATATCCTCCATCGTCTTCCCGCGCGTCAGCATCGGATCGGACGTCTGGCGGCGGGTTTCTGCGTTTTTTCGGTCAGCCGAGATCTTCTTGGGTACGGTATATCCAAGCTGCTCATAGATGCGGTTGAGCTTGGATACATCCTCGGCCTTAAACATAATGTCGATTTTCTCGCCCTGCGCGCCCTTGTCCTTAATGGATGCAAACAGCACACCGTACTGTTTGGCATACGCCTTGAATTGGGCAAGATCCTTGGTCTGCAAGGGGATGATCTTCATCTCCTTGCCCTCGCGCAGTAGGCGGTCAAGGCTTGTCTTACCGCGCACCTTGGGGTTTTCCTTGGCGTAGGCAAGCGCAATCGCCAGCGAGTTCTTAAAGCCCAGCGCTGTCAGCTTGATAGCAACCTCAGAAAATTGCAGTGCTTCCCGCACCATCTGGTCAGCGGCTTCTCCGCCGTTGTTCATTTTCGTTCACCTCGCGTTCTTCTTTTTCAGCCTGCCGCACTTCCTGCCACTTCAGCTGCAAGGCGGCTGCATCGGTTTCAATGTCTGTGCAGGTATTCAGCTCCCTGCGCACGGTTCGCATCCAGGCAGATAGTTCTTCCAATCGCCTGTTGCGGACATCCGGCGTCAGGACTTCCTTGTGGTTATACAGGTATTTTCGTTTTTGAGTAAGCACCTCCAGTTCGTGGGTCAGCTTTGCCTTGTAGGTACGCAGTTCCTCGGTGGATTCGATTTTTTGCTCCCACAGCAGATCGCATTGCCGGCGATAGCGGTTGAATTTGCTGAAATCCTCGCGCAGCAGGTAATAGCAGCGCCGTCCGGTTTTGCCGCGGTAGCTTCTGCGCAGCAAGGCGCAGTAATGGTAGTAGCAAGCCATAATGCCGCCCACCTTTTTATACGGGCGGTTCAGTCTGCTGCGGCAGCGCGCGCGGCGTACAACCGGCAGTGCCGGTGTCGTCTGCCAACCTTGCTGCACAGGCTGATTTTCTGCCTGATATTCCTGCCGCATTTCGGGCGGAAGTTTTTTCAGTTGCGTGAAAAACTCTCTCAATTCCGATTCGGAAAACTGCGGCGCAACACCGTCCAGCCGCACAAACCTTTTGCTGTCTTGGTGCCGAACCGCCATGTGCTTGACGCGGGGACCGTACTTGACCTCATAGCCCAACTTTTGCAGCCTGCAGACAAAATCGTCAAAGTCGGTGCTTTCGGCAAGCGCCATTTCCACGTCGGCTTTTACCATACCGCGCAGTGTCGGCTTGCCCTCGCGGCGGTTGCGCCACTCGCCATACGAGATGCCGCGTCCATCCGTTTCTATGACCGACAACCGGTTTTGCCGGCACAGGTCATCTGAAATTTGCCGTATGCCCTGATAGTAGGTTTTGAAATCGTTGCGGAACATTTTGCCGTCCATAAAGGAAACCGAATTGACCACAATATGGTTATGCAGATGCCCCTTGTCCAGATGAGTGGACACCGTACACTCAAACCGATCCGCCAGACAGCGTCTGGCAAATTCGCAGCCGATTTGATGCACTTGGTCCGGGCTGGCTTCGCCGGGCTTAAAGCTCTGAATAATATGGTAGCCGACATTGCCGTGTCCGATGTCTTTATGCCAGCGCCGTTTGGTTGCCTCCATAATCAGGCAGGCGTTTTGCGGGTCACAGTTAAAGCCTGTGACATAGAGCTGGTGTTCCGTCTTGTCCTCGTTTTGGGTGTAGTGCATCAGCCGGTCGAGCGCATCCCCGCGAAAAATCTCGGTCTTTTGGGGGTTGGCAGCATAGTCCAGGCAGTCTTTCAGGCGCTTGCGCACCGGCAGGATTTTTGTTGTCGCCATTATAGCTGCTCCTTCATAAGCAGCCAGATGCGAGTCATGATCTGCTGCGCTTCCTGCAGATAAGCATCCTCTGCCTTGCCGTTGAAGTTGGCAATGCGCGCTAACTGGTTCAGGTTGTTTCCGACCGCCGCCACCTGCCTTGCCAGCGCCTTGCAGCTGTCCGGTTTGCGGGGGTGAATCTCACAGCCGTTGATAAGTGAAACCACAAAAGGATTCATCTTCAGACCTGCCAGTTCACTTTTTCTTTTCAGCGTGGCATATTCCTGCTCCGTCAACCGAAGCAGGAAGGATTTGTTTCTTGTTTGCATTTTGCTGCTCTCCTTTGGTTTTTTGCAAGCGCGAGGGGGTCTTAGGGGTGGCAGCCCCTAACAAGGGGTCGGAATGATAGCAAGCTATCATTTTGACGTGCTTGCCACGGCGTTGCTAACGCAATGCCGTTCCGAGCTTTCTGAAACAAACCAAGGTCGCTCCCACCCTTTGCGGGCGCAGATTTCATCAATTACCGTGCCCATATGGTAGGCGGGCACCTTCAGATTCAGGGCATACTCGGTTGCAATGACATTGACCTTGTACCGCATCAGCCGCCTGAAAAAGGAAATCAGGTGCCGTTCCGTGCCGCTGATCTGGCTCATACGGCAGATATAAATTCTCTCGATATTTCCCGCCTTTGCCTCGCGCATCATCCTGCGGTAAGCAGGGCGGCGCAGCCAGCCGTGATGAATGTCATATCCCCACCCAACTACTTCGGCACCATCGCGCTGTGCCTGCAGCATCAAAACATTCAGGGTGTTTTTGCTTTCTACATAGTTGCCGGGTACGCGCGCATACAACCACGCGCGCTGGGGTTCCTTTGTTGTTTTCATGGATTTTTGTTTCCTCTATTTTGTTTCGGTTTGTTTGGCAATTACAAGCAATCTGCCGTTGTCGGTAATGTTATCGCAGGTGGAAAGCGTGAGCAGCTTGTCGCCGTACTCAGCTGAAATGCCTGTATCGTACAGCGCCTGCGCTTGGCAGGCTGACACATAATCGGCAAATTCTTCCGGAGATGCTGCGTCCACAAACCGATAGAACGGGAACGCATCGGCATCATCTGCCTGCACGGTCGTGTGGATCACGGCAAAAATTTCATAGGCACAGCTGCCCCGCGCAGTATCGAACCGTACGGTTTTGTGTGCTTGCCAGAAATCTTTGCTGCCGTACTTGGCAAGGTCTGCAAACATCGAGCCGTCCTTAATGTTGTGGCCATAGATAATCAGGTTATCGGATGGGCAAAGCGCATCGCAGTCTGCCTGCATAAAGGGGCAGCCGTAGTCGGTGTAGTGCTTTTCAAAGTCGTGCTTCAGGTAATAGGTGGGGTCTGTCGGTGTCTGCATCACGGGATAGTCGATGCTGGTGCCCTCAATTTGAATCCAGCCGACCATATCGGCGTTTTCTAAATACAGGTTTCGGTATGATGCCTGTTTCTCTGGTTCCGAAGCCGTTTCCTGTTGTGTGTCCTGTTTCCTTACGGCGGCAAGGTTGCTGTAAAGGTGCGCCTGTTGTTTAGACTGTGCGGCATACATCAACAGGAATGCGATGCTCGTGAGAGCTACAATGCCGAACAGCCCAATAAAAAGCGACCATAGAAAGTTCTTCATCGTCTGCTCAACGCTCCTCATATGAAAATAAGCTCAGCTGCTCCCCCTCCAGACAGAATCGTAAATCTAAATCGTGTAGCGTATAGCTGCGGTTGAAGCGTTCTGTTGCTTTATTGGGGGCATCTTGCAATTCCAGCAGCAGCTGCCATAAATCAGGATGTGCATTGTACAGGTGCCGAAGTTCCCGCATGGACGCATTGGGACAAAACCAGCAGCCGCCGCGCCCTGTGAACGCATATAGCGGGGACAGCAGCCCCTCGGCTTGGCACATTGCCCACGCGTCTTTCTCGGTCAGGGCGTACTTTGCCAACAGGGAGATTTGGTTTGTCTTAAGTCGTGCCAGTCGTATCGGTTCATCGGCGGCAATCCCCAGATAGTAAACCGTGTCCTGCGGCAGCGTTTTCTGGTAGGTGCGTATGGGCGGCAGTTTGCAGTCCCTTTGTATACTGCAGCGTCCTGTCAGTGGAAAGGACGCCAGCTTTCCCTCGGCATTGCCGCGGCTTACGATGCGGTAAAAGCAGTCCAAATATGTCTTTTGCCCGCGCAGGACCCTTGTAGGAATGCCTCGCTTTTCAAAATACGGGATGGCTGTTTCGTAGATGAACCGCTTATGCTCCGGCAGTTCCCCCGATACGGTATCGCTGAACATCACCTCGGAATAAACCAGTTCATCCAGCGGTTCGCCGTGCTGCAAGGCAAGCAGCGCCGTGGCGATGCTATCTTTGCCAAAGCTGCAAGTCAGAATATGCTTCATTCGATTTCCTCATAAAAAATGGGTGGCCCTCGCGGGTCACCCATAGTGGTTGGATGGTTCATTTTGGTGTTCCTTATTCGGTTTCATCGTCGTCCTTTTGGGCAACGGATTTGCAGTGGACGCACTTGTAAATCAGCACCGCCAGCCCTGCCAAGGAAAGACCCGCCAGCGCCAGAAGCAGCCCCAGCGGGAATGTATCGCCTGTCTGGGGGATCAGCGGTGTGGGGGTCGGGGTACTCGGCGGTGTTGGCTGCACGGGCTGTTCGGGGATGGGAGCATCCTTCATAACCACGCGCTGTATATCTCCGTTCGGCAGTACCGTAAAGTAAATATTCTCTGCGATTTCGTACCCGTTGGGGGCGGTGATTTCGGTCAGTGTGTACTCACCGGCAGGGAGTTTTTCGATATAGTGCGGCTTGTCGGTGGATACCCAGCGGTCAATTTCCTTGCCGTCCTTGTTGGTGATAATCAACTCCGCACCCGGCAGTTCTTTGTTTGTGGTGATGTCCACTTTGGAGATTTCTACCTTAATGACATCGTCCAGCATTTCAAACTGCTGCACCTCGCCGGTGGGCAGCACCGTAAACGGTACGCTTTCGGCAAAAGCGTATCCGTCAGGGGCTTTCACTTCGGTCAGGGTGTACTCTCCGGCAGGCAGTTTCTCGATATAGTGCGGTTTGTCGGTGGATACCCAGCGGTCAATTTCCTTGCCATCCTTGTCGGTAATGGTCAGTTCCGCACCGGGCAATTCCTCCATGGTGGTCAGGTCCTTTTTGGATAGTTCTACCTTGATTACATCGTCCAGCATTTCAAACTGCTGCACCTCGCCGGTAGGCAGCACCGTAAACGGTACGCTTTCGGCAAAAGCGTATCCGTCCGGGGCTCTCACTTCGGTCAGGGTGTACTCTCCGGCAGGCAGTTTTTCGATATAGTGCGGTTTGTCGGTGGATACCCAGCGGTCAATTTCCTTGCCGTCCTTGTCGGTAATGGTAAGTTCCGCGCCGGGCAACTCCTCCATTGTGGTCATGTCTTTCTTGGAGATTTCCACCTTGATGGTGTCATCGCGCATAATCACGGTTGCATCATCCAGCAACTTCCAGTCATCCAAAGTCCAGAGCAGGAAGTTCTTTGTGGTCAGATAATAGACCTCGGCTTCCTGCAGGTTGCTGCCGTCCTCGTCCACCTTTTGCAGCAGACGGAAGGTAATATCATCCGCCAGCGCGTAGCCATCGGCGGGGCGGGTTTCGGTCAGGGTGTAGGCATCGCCCAAGTGCAGCCCCGTCACACGGTGGGGCGTGTCGGTGGACACCCAGCTTTCCACAATGTTGCCGTCCATATCCTGAATGGTCAGAGTGGCACCGGGCAGTTCCTCGTCGTTGGTCAGATCGCGCTTGCTCACCCACATTTCGGTGGGTTTGTCGGTGCAGGTGCTTTCCAAAACCTGCACAGCCTGCCCGTCGTAGGTAAAGGTGACTTTCAGCGGCTCTTCGTTGACATAGTAACCCAGCGGGGCGCGAATTTCCTTGACGATATACTTGCCGCTGTTGGTAGCGGCATCCTTGTGGGTGCTGCTGCCGTACTGCTCACCGCGGATGGGAATATCGCAGGTAAAGTAGGTGTACCCGTCAGCATTGGTTTCAGGGCTGGTGGCTACCAGCTCACCGGCGGCAAAAACAAGGCTGCCGTCCGCATCGTAAATGTCATCGGCGGTGTACAGGTTAAACACAGCACCGGCGAGATACTTGCCGCTTTCCAAGTCGGTTTTGTAGATGCCGACCTTTGCCTTTTCGCGCTCGTTATGGAATTCGACAGCGTCTGCCGCAACAATTTCCTGCGTCTGGTTGTCCCACGCAAGGGTCACATCAAAGGCTACATCCGTGCCTGCATAGCCATACGGCGGCTTGGTTTCCGCAATGTGATAGCTGCCCAGCGGCAGGGTCACGCTGACCTCACCGATGGCACCGTCATGGATGACGCTCAGAAAATCATAGGTGGCCGCCGTGCGTGCAGGGGCAAAGACGGCAGTATCGGCGGTGCCGTCACCCGTCGTAACGACCGCCACCACATCGCCCTTGGCGTACCAGAGCGTGCGGTTGCCGTAGTTGTCAAGCTGGCAATCCTGCGTGTAGATGTCCTCGGCTGCCGTGATGGTGTACTCGGCACCGGCCAGCGGGCGGGTTTCATACACGAAGTTGCCGCTTTCCGCTTCGCCCGTCATCCACGGGTCAATGCCGTCCGGCTCAGACTGCCAGCCGGTCAGCTCCTCGCCGGTCTTGCGGATGGTCAGCTTGCCGAGGGTTTCGTGGTTGAAATACTTTTCTCCGATTACCAGCGTGTCCATGCCGTTTTCGTTCTTATCGCCGGTCGCCTGATAAATGCGGTCAGTGGTGATGGTAAAATCGACATAGTGGCTTGCATCGGCAGCCCACGCATTGTAATAGCCGTTGGGTGCGGTGGTTTCCACAATGCGGTATTTGCCCAGCGGCAGTTTTTCGGGCAGGGTCAGGATGCCCTCACCGTTGGTGTAAAAAGTGGTTACATCTTTTGTCAGATGGCCGTTGACGGTATCGGTCATACGCACCAGCTTGGGCGCGCCGTTTTCCATGCAATAGTTGCCGTCATCGTCCAGATAGTAGATCTGGAACGCCGTACCCGGCAGCAGCACGGGTTTGCCGGTTTCCTCGTCCAGTTTGGTGATGCGCAGATACACCTCGATTTGCTCATCCAGCACCGTGAATTTCTGGTAGCTGTCAGAGGCTGTCAGCGCACTGCCCTTGGGCGTTGCCATCGCGCTCATCGGGCTGTTGCGGTCAATGACCACCAAGTACGGTTCCGCCTGATACAAATCTTTGGGAACGGTGGTTTCCACCACCAGATAGGTGCCGTAGGGCAAGCCCTGTACACGGATGTTGCCCGTGTCGTTGCTGAAAATTTCCGCCAAGCGATACTCGTTGGCGGTGCCGGTGGGCTGCCAGCCGTCGCCCTTGCCGTTTTTGTTGTCGCCCGCTGCGGTCAGCGTTTCATTGTAGGCGGCAATTTCGGCGGCGTTGACCTCGTAAGTTCTGGCAACCGCCTGTCCCTCGCCGGAGAAATCCCACTTAGGATGGTCATTGTTGTAGTTCTTGTCGAGGTAGCAGTCCAGAATGCTTTGCAGGCTGTAAGCGCCCGTCTGGCTTTGGGTAAACTGTGCGGCTTTGGACAAGTCGGACACCAGATAAAAGGTAAAGCCCGCGTCCTCCAGCTCCTGCCCGTTGGATTCGCCGCTGGAAGAAATGATTTTGCTGATCTCCACATTGCCCTTGGCGATTTGGTCTTGGCTTTCGGTTTGGGCATTGTCGCGGTGGATGTGGTAGTTTGCCTTATACACGGCGTTGTCGTTGGCAAAGGTGGTTTTCTCGACATACCAGCCCTCGTCAGCGTAAGCAGGTGTAATGTAGTAGTTATGCTCGTCGCACAGATAGCCGTTGGCAAAGGAAAGCGAATAAGCATCATAGGTCCAGCTGCCGTCCAGCGCTTTGCCCTTGGTGATGGTGCTGAACTGGTTTTTGTACACCCAATCGGTGTACTGCCCGCCGCTGCTTGCCAGTGCCGCCACCTGCCCGGTGGCGGCTTTGGTACGGCTGTCCACCGTTGGATAGGTGCCGGGAACAGCAAGAGCGCCCTCACGCAGCGGAATGACCGTGCCGGTGGAGCGCTCTACTACATAATATTTGCCGAGGTACAGGTTTGCGAAGGTCAGCCAGCCGTCCTCGATTTTGGCACTGGCGACCAGATGGTCTTTTTTGAGAATCGGCAGATAATCCGATACCCACTGCCCGCTGTTGTCGCGGATGGTCGTGTGCCAGATGGGATTGCCATCGGCATCCACGATTTTGGAATAATCCACAACACCGGTTACGCCGTCCGGGTGGGTGATGTCCTCGGCAGCGTAGAGGTCGTACACGGCACCGTCCAGCGCGGCGTTGCCGTGATTTTCAACGTACTTTGCAGCATCCAAGTCCACCTTGGAAATACTGATCTCGCCCAAGGTACGGTCGTTTTTCATCACGCCGTCCGTGGCGGTGGTGGTATAGCCATCCTCGTTGGCAGCTTTGCCGCTGTTGTCGGTGCTGTAAACGCGGGTAGAATCTTTGGCGGTGTTATAAATTGATACGGTGGTTTCCACGCCGCCACTGGTCACCAGCTTGGTGCCGCCCTTGTCGGCGGTCAGGATGTCGGCATTGTAGTCAGCATTGTCCAGCCAAAGCACGGAATTGTTATTGTCCTGCGTAATCTCGACATAATAGGCACGCTTGCCCAAGGGCGTTCCTGCCGTGCCGGGATGGTCGATGTCCGTCCAGTCACCAAAATACCCGGCAGGGGCTTTGGTTTCCACAAGGATAAACTTGCCCTGATTGCGCTGGGTGTAATACAGCGTGTGACGCATGGTATCTGTGGTGGCATAGGCGGCGCTGTTGATGACCGCATAAGTTCCATCGCCCTGGCGCTGCACGCTGTAGGTGTTGTAGCCGCCGGTGGGCTGGTATTTGCCGGTCACCACATCCCACTGATAGATCTCATACTGGGCATCGGCTGCGATCTGGCTGCCGGTTTCGCTGTCGGTTTTCTTGAGGTTGATCTGCAAACTCCACTCGTCATTTTTCATGACATAGTCGTTGTTGGTGTTTGCAGGCACCGAGATCGTCTGCTGGCTGCCATTGCTGCCCCAGTACTTGCCGAATCCATACGGTACTGTGATTTCATCATAGCGGAACTGGATGCTTCCCAGCTGCGCTTTGGCTGCTGCTATAGCGTTGTTGACAGCGTTTTGGGCTTCCCCCTGCAATTCAGCAATCGCCGAATCACGGGCGCTGCTGGCGGCCGCATCAGCAGCCTCCTGCGTGGTGAAGGGACCAACTCGTCCGTTGCGAGTGCCGGAGGTCTTAGTCACCGCATAGTGCAGGCTCCAGCTTGCACTGGCATCGCCGCCGTTCTTCTGGTAGTTGTCATCGGCGGTGTGACCGCTGGTGGTCACAGTCTGCTTGTCTGTGGGGCTGATGCTCCAGTTGCCGCCGTCAATGCTGCCGGACTTGGTGATGGGTTCGATCTCAATAGTCGCGCCGTCCACTTTTTCCTGTGTTTTCAGCTGGATCTTATCCGCGCGGATTCCATAGGAAAAATCAAAACTGCCGCTGGCAGTCTGGGCAGGTGCCTCCCAGCTGGCGTAGTATTCCTGCACAACAGGTTCCGGCTCAGGTTCCTCCTCACCGATCTCAGGACCGATCAGGGCAACGGTCTGCCATCCTGCGCGACCGGGATTATAGATGTAGGTGTAGTAACCGCGGGCGGAGGCGTAGGTTTCCACGCCGTTCAGCAGCTCATCGGCAGAGGCAAGATAAATTTCCGCGGCAGTGCTTTCAGGGAAGTTTTCGATAATATACATCTGCACATCGTCATAAATTGATGCACAGAAATCCAAAAGAGAGATTTCTTCACCCTCGTCAGCGGAAAAAACAGCGGGCAGATCGTCCGCATCGCCCAAAGAAAGCTGGTTCAAGCCGCCCCAGATGCGAATCTGGTTGCCGTAGTGGTCACCGGGGATGCACTGGTCAGCGTTGACCGTGGAAGTGTTCACATAGGTGTATGTCGGGCATCCTGCAGGCTGACCGTTGGCACCGTGGGTGCAGCAGTAGGCGGGTTCGCCGTTGAACCAAATCAGCCAAGTGCCGTTGACCTTGGCAACCTTGGTGATCTTGCCGCTTGTCACCGCAGGGGTGGGGCGCTCGGCAAAGGCGGCAATTTCACTGTCGGGGAAAGGATACTCGGCAGCGGCATTGCGGTCGATGGTCACATTTAATGTCTTAGTCAGTGTGCTGCCATCCGGCGCGGTATAAACCAGCTGCGCTGTAAAATCCGCATCCGCCTGCACATACACACCCAGCACCGCAGCAGAGGTTTCGCTGTACTCATTGTGTAACAGGCTTTCGGCATCCTCGGTGGGCGTACCATAGTAGTCCAGCAGGGTCACACCGTCCGGCAAAACCAGATCAAGGGAACTGCCATCGGCGGGGTACTCCACCTGCGCCAGAATCGGCACAATGGCGTAGTCGGCATCTTCCAGCAAGGGCGCTGCCAGCGTCAAGTTGTCACTGTCCAGCGCCTCGGCGCTTAGATAACTATCCTGCTCTAAATCGGCATCCCACGCGCCAAGCCCGATTTTGGTTTCGCCGGTCGCCACCGGCAAACCGTAGCTGCCGATGTAGGAGCCTGTGGGGGCGTCCGGCATATCCGCGTAGAGGATTTCACCGTCAAAGGTGTAAGGCTCGTTTTCTTCAGCAGGCTCATCCGTTGTTGGTGCTGCGCTTTCCTCGGTAGCTGCACCGGGGTCGGGGCTGCTGGCATCGGTCTGCCCGTTGTCGGTTTCGGTTTCATCGGTCTGTTGTTCCTCAGCAGCGACCATGCTTTCCTGCGGCGGTGGCGTTTCGGCAAACGCGCCGACCGGGAACACGGAGCAGCACATCATGGCTGCCATAGCCAGAGCCAGAATGCGTTGGCTCCATTTGGTTTTTCGGTTCATTGTAATCACCTCGTAATTATCTTTCGGGGACTGCTTTTTTTCGTTCCAGCTGACGCAGGCGCGAAGTAAAAATATCAATCAACCCGGCATGAGATTGCAAATTGGCGTAATACGCCGCCTTGTCGTACCCATCCGCATTGATGTCTTTGATCTTTCGCACAGAATTCGCCCATCTTCGATTCTGCGGGGAAATTCGTGCGTCCCCATCCCGCACTTGGATGGCTGCTGCAACAATATAGCGGGTGCGCTCTGCGCCGTATCCTGCCAGCACCTGCTGCACGGCACCATCATCCAGACACAAGCCGTTATAGTTATAGGAAATGGCGTCGTCAATTTCATCGCGGCATTCCTCGTTCAGCTTCATGGAGTCGCGGTATTGCGGCAGTTCCTCGTGTTCGCGGGCGTATCGTCCGGTCTGATAGTAAACAGGCGGCCAGTTCTTTTTCGTGCTTTCCATCAGGTCGGTGTCGGCGCGGTCTGCTATGCACAAGGCCATAACATCCAGTGTATTGGTATCGCAATCGCGGTAATCTTTGTAAATGTCCGCCAGCGGTGCTTGGGATTCCAACAAAGCGCGCAGCTGTGCAGGGCGCAGCGAAGCATTTTCGAGCGCGATCAGAATATCCTCGCGGGAACTGTACTCATACGCGTGGTTCAGAATTTCTTCGGGCGGCTGTGCAAGCAGCCACGCACGGTATTCGTTTTGCTCCTGCTGCATTTTGTTGTACAGCTTAGCGACAAGGGGATCGTTTTTCACATTGCATCACCATCCGCATTGTGCAGAATTCTTTCCCAGAAATTCCGCTTTTCAGGCTCGGAAAGGCTGCGGTAAGCAGTTTCGATCACCGCATTCACGACCTGCTCAGCGGCATCCTGCGCGATATGCAACTGTTTTGCCGCATTTTTCCCCACCGCAAGGCGGTGCAGCAGATGCTCCAAAACTGCGATTTTTTGCTTTTGCAGCGCGCTTTTTGTGCTTTCGTCTATGTCGAGCGCGGCAATAGGGGTGTCGTATACGCTTTCCGGCACACGAAATACCAACTCGCTGCGTTCTCGATTGGGGGCAATGTCGTTCAGCACGACCATGCAGCCGTCTTGCTCGGCTTTTTTCAATAAGGCTTCAATGTCCATAGAATTCCTCCAATAAAAAAGCGCCCACGAATGTGAGCGCTCAGGTGCTTTTTCAAACCTAACAGAAATGAACCATATCAGTCAATATGCGTAATTCTCGCGTCGATGTTCGCCGAAGTGAATCCCGTTGCCGTGCATCAGTTGAATGTCACGACCCAATAGGTGTATTGCCCCTCTGCCGTTTGGCAAAACCAGCAGCCAACGCCCATGGACGTAAAGCTCGGCTCCATAATGTTGGCGTAGTGGGCAGGGCTGCCTTGCCAGCCGGTGCAAACGGCACTGGCAGAGCCCAGCGGACCGGCGGCGCAGATCTCGCTGCGGGTAGTCATACCGCTGTGGTCAAAGGGACCGCCTGCCACAAAACTCTCGCATCGGGCATCGGCTGCGGCGCTCAAGCCGCCGTCCATGGTCAGCGGTGACAGTCCACCGGCAGCGCGCATAGCGTTGATGTTTTCCTGCACCGCCCAATAAGCGGAATCGGAACTGTCGATGCTCCACCACTGTTCGGTGCCTGCCGCCAAATCAAAGGGCACAGCACCATAGCTCATGCTGACCTGCGCCGGGGCAGGTTCTGCCGTCGGCGCTGCCGTGGGTTCCGGCGTAGGGGCAGGAGTCGGCGCGGGGGCAGCGGCAGGTGTTGCCGAAGGTGTCGGCGCGGGTGTGGCGGTCGGTTCCGGTGTCGCTGTCGGCTCGGCAGTTGAAATCGGTGCAGGTGTTTCTTCGGCTTCTGCGCTTTCGGATGTCGCTGCCGACAGCTCCGTCAATTCAGCGGATTCCGGTTCCGGTGTCTGTGCGCAGGCTGTCAATAAGGACAGCATCGCAAGCATTACGATCCATTTTTTCATCTTGATAACTCCTTGCGGGGGCCATCTCTGACCCGGTTGCTTCTTCTTTCTTTCATAGTAAAACCTTCTACCTTTCTTGTCCACGCTGTCGATTGTCCGAACGACACTGTTGATCTTCGTCTGGCACGGTATCCAGCACAATATCCTTTTCGTTCAGGTTCAAAAGCGCCTCCAGCTCGGCAAGGCGCTTGCTCTTTTCAGCCAGCTCGTCCGCCTGTGCAAAGGGCTGCGCAAGCTGTTCCTTGGCGTTTTCCAGCTGTTTTTGCAGCTGCACCAATTTAGATTCAAGGTCGGTCACGCTCTGCGGCAGGTTGTGCAGGCAGTTGTCCAGACGCATGGTGTTGCCGACGGCATCCGCGCCCAGCTGCACCGGGTTGATGCCGTTGCCCACAAGATACGCCAGATACATTTTGTCCATTGCAAAATAAGCGATCTGCAAATCAAAGCCCTTGTACCGCCCGATGGAAACCGGCTCGGTGCGGTTCATCGCCATACCCAGCAAACCCAGCAGGGCTTTGCCTGCGTCCTCGCGCTTGGTGTAAACCGTGTCCATCAAGGTAATGGTAAAAATATCCTTGCCGTCCGCATCGCGCTTGGTATTTTGCTGCAATCGTATGGTGTCGGCTTTGGCGTTTTCCAGCTGCTGGGCAGTCTTGCGCATTTCTGCGGGGAACCCTTGTGTAATGGCATCTTCCAGCCGGTAATGCTCGTTGTTGTAGGCGGTTTTCAGGGTTTTGAGCCGCGCCACCTGAATATCAAGATCCATTTTCTCTTTGATCATCGGATTGCCCGCTGCCAGCGCCTTGACCTCGGCATAAGACAGCGCTGCATCGTCCAAATCATCCGCACTGCGGGCAGGGCTTTTGCTCGTCATAATTTGCCCGATGAACTTCTGTTTGGTTTCCAAAAGCTGCCACATATAGCTGTCAAACGAAGATTCTGTGACATAACGATACTCATATACTTCGGCATTGGTGTTGCCTTGGCGAATCATACGCCCATTGCGCTGCTCAATGTCAGAGGGCTTCCACCCGCAGTCCAGATGATGCGTGGCAACCAGCAGCCGCTGCACATTGGTGCCCGCACCCATCTTTCCGGTGCTGCCCATCAGTACGCGCACATCACCGCTGCGCACCTTGGCAAACAGCTCGGCTTTTTTCACCTCGGTGTTGGCGCTGTGGATGAACTGCACCTCGTTTTCGGGGATGCCCATAGAAATCAGCAGATTGCGCAAATCATCGTACACATTAAAGCCGTCCGGTTTCGGGGTGGATAAGTCGCAAAACACTAACTGTGTCAGGCGCTTCTCCTTGGTATCGTTCCAGATACGGTACACATTCTCGGCGCAGGCGTGGACTTTATCGTTGGGGTTTTCGGGCAGATTGGGGTCGATCAACCGCTGGTCCAGCGCCAGCTTTCTGCCGTCGTTGGTCACCTTAAGCATATTGTCCTCGGTGGGGTCTACATTTCCCGCACGAATTTCCTCGGCGCGGTCGGCAAGGTCAGCCACCATCTGCTTTTGCTGGGGGCTTGGCGGCAGCGCCACATTGATGGGTTTGCCGCCCACCAGTTTAGGCACCGGCAGGTTGAGCATATCCGCCGTCTGCACATCCGCCACCTGCTTGAACATACTCATCAATTCCGGCAGATTATAGAATTTGGAAAATCTCGTTTTTGTTCGGTAGCCTGTACCCTCCGGCGCAAGCTCCACGGCTGTCACGGTTTCCCCAAAGGTAGATGCCCACGCATCAAAGGAGGAAAGGCCGTGCTGCTCCAAGGTTTCCCGCTGCAGATACCGCTGCATCGTGAACAGCTCTGCCATAGAGTTGCTGATGGGCGTACCCGTGGCAAACACCACACCGCGGCTGCCGGTAATTTCGTCAAGGTAGCGGCATTTCATATATAGGTCGCTGGCGCGCTGGCTCTCGGTTTGGGATATGCCCGCCACGTTGCGCATTTTGGAAAGCACCGCAAGATTCTTGAAAGCGTGGGCTTCGTCCACCATCAGGCTGTCCACGCCAAGCTGTTCAAAGGTCACCACATCGTCCTTGCGGGACTGGTCGTTGAGCTTATCCAGCTTTTTCTCCAGCTGCTTGCGCATACGCTCCATCTGTTTGACGGTGAAGTTCTCGGCGCGTTCTTCTTTCAGCTGTGCCACTTGGCTGATCACATCATGAATCTGGCTTTGCAGGTATTCGACCTGCCGTTCCTGCGATAATGGGATGCGCTCAAACTGGCTGTGTCCGATTACGATGATGTCATAATTGCCGGTTGCAATTTTGGCACAGAACCGTTTTCGGTTGGCTTTTTCAAAATCCGTCCTGCGCGCTACAAGAATATTTGCGTTGGGGTACAGCTGCAAAGCCTCTCCGGCAAGCTGCTCGGTCAGGTGGTTGGGGACGCAGATCAGAGTCTTGGTGCAAAGCCCAAGGCGTTTCTTTTCCATCGCTGCAGCGACCATTTCGTATGTTTTACCCGCGCCTACGACGTGCGCCAGCAGCGTGTTGCCGCCGTACAGAATATGTGCGATGGCGTTTTTCTGGTGTGGGCGCAGCGTGATTTCGGGCGACATACCGTGGAACAGAATATGGCTGCCATCGTATTCGCGGGGGCGCAGGGAGTTGAACCGTTCGTTGTATTCCTTTACCAGCATCTGGCGGCGGGTCGGGTCCTTCCAGATCCAGTCCTTGAAAGCGTCCTCGATCTGTTGCTGTTTCATCTGAGCTTCCTGCGTGGCAGCGGCGTTCAGCACCCGAATTTTGTTGCCCTGCATATCCTCTTTGGTGTCAAAGATGCGCACATCCCGCAGGTTCAGGCTTTCCTCCAAGATGTGGTAGAAGTTGGCGCGCTGTGTGCCGTAGGTCACGGTGGCTTTAATGTTGCCGCCTGTAAAGCTCTTGTTGGTCACATTCCAGACGCCGGTCAGCGGAATGTACAGCACCTTCACGCGGTCCCGCACATAGTAGGGCGCGTCCACCAGCTCATCGGCAAACTGCTTGATGAGTTCAGGTGCCAGCCAAGTGGCACCCAGACGCACGGCAATTTCGCTGGCCTCCAAGTCCTTCGGCTGCACGGTTTCCAGTGCCTGCACATTCACAGCAAAAGCGGGGTTGTTTTGTGCCGCCAGCTTTGCCACCTGCAATTTGTGGCGCACATCGCCGGAAAGATATTCATCGGCGGTATAGTAGCGCGGTTCACCATCAGAATTCTTTTCCAAGGGGTCGGCAAAGATAACGCCTTGCAGGTCGTTCACCAATGTATCTTTGTCCTTGCCGGTCAGCTGCTGCATATATCCAAAGTCGATGCCCGCGCGCTCACCGACACTCAGCGCCAGCGCCTCGCTGGCAGTTTCCACGCGCTCGGCAGGGCGGGCGGCGCGGATGGTGCGCTTTGAAAACATATCCGACTTGCCGATGAAATTACCCTCACTGTCGAGGTTTTCCAAGGAACACAGCAGAAAATATCCGCTGTCATCCCGCATATCCAGCGATGCGCCACGGCTGTTGATGAGCCCAAACTTATTGTGGTAGTAGTCGTACTGGCGGTTGAGTTTGGCTTGCAGCTCCGTAATGACTTCATCCGGCATATCTTCCAGCTGGGCTTGAATCAGTTCCCGTGTGGTATCCCGCAGTTCGATCAGCAGCCGCATACGCGCTGCGGAGGTAGCACCAAGAGAAACCTCGCGCATAATGGCGTTCTCGCGGTAATAGAATTTGCCGTTACGGATACAAAAGCTGAAATTGCGCACATCGGGTTCGGCGGGGATGCTGGCATCCACAGCGCCGGATTCCTGCAGCTCAATGTCCTGAAAGTGAAATTCAGCGTGCAGATGGGACATAGCCTCTTTCAGCACATCGGGAAGGGGCTTATCGGCAAACGCTTCGCAGGTCAGGGTCGGACCATACGGACCGCTGACGGTCTTCAGTGTGCCGCAGACCATTTCGGCGTGTTCGGAAAAATAGCTGTTGAGGGAAAGTCCGTCCTCGGTCTGGGTGGTGTGCAGCCAGCTCGCGTCCTGCTCCAGAATGCGGTCACGCTTTTGCAGGAAGATGATGTCCGCCATAGCCTTGGTTCCGGCTGACTTAAAAGTGGAATCCGGCAGGCGCACGGCACCGATAAAGTCGCATCGGGCATTGATGTACCTGCGCACTTCCTCACTCTTTTTGTCCAGCGTACCGCTGGTGGTGATAAAGGCGATGATGCCGCCCGTGCGCAGCTTGTCGATGGATTTGGCAAAAAAGTAGTCGTGGATCTTGAAATGCAGCCGATTGTACTGCGGGTCAACCACGCTGTAATCCCCAAACGGCACATTGCCGATGACCACATCAAAAAAGCTGTCGGGCAGGTCGGCTTTCTCAAAGCCGGTGATTTGGATGTTTGCTTTCTGGTACAGCTGGCGGGCAATTCTGCCGGTCAGACTGTCCAGCTCCACGCCGAAAAGGCGGGTGGTCGGCTCATACAAATAGCTGTGGCTTTGCCCAAAAAACGCGCCTACCCCCATACTGGGTTCCAGAATCGTACCGGCACCCACACCCATTTTGCGCAGGGTGGTGTACATTGCGTCAATGACTTCGGGCGGGGTGTAAAAGGCGGTCAGGGTGCTGCTGCGGGCAGCAGCGTATTCTTCCTCTGTCAGCAGGCTTTTCAGCTCGGTATATTCGCTGTGCCAGCTGTCTTTGTTGGGTTCAAAGGCATCGGACAAGCCGCCCCAGCCGGAGTATTGGGCAAGAATTTCCTGCTCCTCGCCGTTTGCGTGAGGACCACCGTCTGCCATACGCTTTTCGATGGATTTCAAAGTGCGAATTGCGGTGATGTTGGCGGAAAGCTTTTCGCGCGGTGTGCGCGGGGATGCAGGGTCCTGCGGCGGAATATAGTTGTTCGGTAAATAGGCTTCTCTGAGAGCAATGAGCTCCGCCGCCTGCAAGACCTGCTCGCCAAAACCACCAGATGATTCTTCTGCGGGTTCTAAGACTTCACCCTCAACAACCTCTGCCGCCTCACCGGCGTCCGGTAGATTGGGTAATTCTGGTGCCGCCAGCGCATTGTTTTTAGGGTTCGCCGCCAGCAGCCTTGCAAACTCCGCGCGGTTGATGGCGCGCCCGATCAGCGGGAAACCCTCATCGCGTAGATGCACATCGAAGATGCCGATTTCCTCTACCGTAAAGGGGTGGTCGTTTTCCAGATAGACAGTATCCCCGGCCGCCAGCGGGCGTTTTTCCACGGGCTTGGGCTTGTAGCGTTCCTGATATGCTTCATACGCTGATTCCGCATCGTCAATAAACTGCGAAAACTCAACGTCCTCAATGCCTTCCTTGGCAAGCGCCCTTGTGTTGTCGAAGCGCGCACTGTCCACAAAAGAGCCGTCAACCAGATACACAATTTCATTGCGCAAAAAGTTGGCGTACACCTGAATTTCGTGTTCACCGTCCCCGGTGGTGGAATAGGCAAGGTCGATGTGCGTAAGGTTCGAAAAATCCGGTTCGCCCAGCCCTTCTCGTTCACAAAAGTCCGCGATGGTTTTCTCCGCATAGTCTATCTCGGCTTGACGGGCGTCGCGTTTGGCTTGCTGTTCCGCTTCCCATTTTTCATAGGCCTGCTTGTTGTTTTCATCCAGATATTGGTCGTTGTGTACCAGCAGGTGCAAACGGCGGGCAACCTCATTCCACGGCAGCAAGCGAAAATAATCCGGATCGTTATCGGATGCATAGCGCTTGATTCTCAGCCCCTTGGCATCATAATCCAGAAAGCCTCTTTCGCCATCTCGGAAATCCCAAGTGCGCCCGCCGATACCGTATTCTTTTTTCAGCCAGTCGGCTTGCTCCTTTACTGTAGGCAATACTGTGGCAGAGAAAAATTCCTGTATGCGAAAACGCCCCTCACAAAAACCGCTGCCCATGACAAGAACATCGACAATGTCCTGCTCGTCGATATGGGTGCCGCCATCCTTGATGGGCGGCTGCCAGCTTGCGCGGGGCTGTAATTGGCGGATGGTTTCCTGCTGCTGTTCGAGGGAGGGCAGACCGATTGCGGCGGCAGTTTCCTCGGCAAGGTCGCCGCGCCCCACGCTTTCCGGCAGTTCAATCTCATCGGAAACAGAAACAGCGGAGGGCGATGGTTCGCTCTCCGCTGTTTGAGATTCGGTATTTACAGGCTCGTCACGATGGGCATCGCCAATTCCGCCGCCTGCGCTTGCAGACTGTTCATGTGCGCCGTCCAGCCCAACGGGTCGTTGTTCTTGTCCGGTGCCGGGTTGCTGACCAGCAGCTTCGTGATGGTCTGCTCCACCTGCTCCCAATAGCGCTGCTCGGTCTGTTTCAGGTCGCTGTACAGCGTCCCGTCCAGCAGCATCTTGTCGTACAGCAGGGAGTGGTTCTCTTGCAGGAACTTCTCCCGCTGCAGACCGATTCTGCCGACCGGCGGTCTGTGCGTTTCCTTCATTGCCATCTTGGGCACCAGATACCCGTTCAGATTCGTCATATCCATGATCCTGCACCTCCTGTTGGTTCGTCTTGCTTACATTCTCATCATACTGTTTCGGCTGGGTCTTTGCAACACTGTCGATGCTCTTGACGACAGCGCCGATTTCGGCAAACATCTGCCGTCCCGCGCGATTGACGGCATTGCCAAGCGCCAAAACGGCGGATTCGGTATCAAAGCGGTCAATGTCCGCAAAGGCGTCCTGCGGCACGGCACTGTCGCCCAAACCGCAGCGCACTGCTGCCATATAGACGGCGCTCTGCGTAATGAGGTTGGCAAAAATCGCAGTTTGCTCCTGCGGCTTTGCCCATTCCAGCGTGCTGCCGATCACGGCATTTTGCAAATCGGCGTCCAGCTGTTTGCCGTGCTGTGCCACAAACAAGGCTGCCTGCAAGCCGAAGATCTCCGGCAGGCTCTCGGCGTTATGCTTTTCCTGCAGGGCTTGCAGGGTCGGATAGCGGTTGGCATCGGTGATTTGCCAGCCCAATGGTTTGGAGTCTTTGCCGGCAGGGTGGGTGTCCTTGATGTCAAACAGATACCGCACATTGCCCGCCATATTACCGGTGCCAAGGGACGCTACGCCGTGCGCACCGCGGTTGACCCAGCGCCCGGCAGCACGGTTCCAAGTGTCGATGTCCGCCAGCATGGTGGCGCCGGGGCGCTGGCTGTAAATAAGCGCCTGATTCGGGAAAGCGTAATGCGTTGTATACGCGGCTGAGCGCAAAAACGCCCGCCAGCTGTCGGCATTGTCTGCTACATCGGCAATCGCCTGATGTGCCTGCCGTAAAATATTTTGGTAATTCGCCAATCGGTTTCATCTCCTTTGCGGTAATAAAAAAGCCCTGCACATGGCTGTGCAGAGCTTATCCATTCGAGTAATTTAATTTTATGCGGGGCGGTTGTTACTGCGTTCGCTGCGTTTGATGCCCATAAACGGGGGAACCGAGGAACGGTTCAGCCCTTTTTCGTGCGCTTGTTTCATGGAAAATTCGTGTGCTGCAACCGCATCGATGAACGCACGCTGTTTTTCAGTGGCGTGGTAGTAATCAACCTTATACCGTTTGCATACGGCAAAAAAGACATTCAGATACTGAATGTTTTCCTTGGTCATTCGCGTGACCTCAAGCTCGGTTTTATCCTTTTGCATAAGCGTTCCTCCTTTATGAAAGATAGGTGCTGAAAATCTCCTGTGCGCTTTCGTCAGTAATCATTTACAACTTAGGTATTATATCGAATTACCATAAAAAAATCAACAAACGAAATGTGAATGATTTCATGATAGAAAAACCAATAAAGAAAATCCAATTCATTTATGGGTGTATTTTCCTTTGCCGAGCTGATTTTGTTATCGTTCTTCGCGTGCAACGCTGCGTTTCTTGGTTTGTTCCAGCCCCGGCAGCAAGTCATCCACCTGTTTATATCCAATCGGTTCCACATAATAGGCGTGTGCCTGACCGTCCTCATGCATTACAATAATATCGCTGACAGACAAAGAGCGCATCTTTCTGCCATTGGGGCGGTTTTCCTGATTGTGCAGGCAGTAAAGGCTGTCCAGCGTCTGCCAGCATCCCATCTGCCCGCGGTACACCAGCTTATAGGATGCGGCATTTATATGATCTTTGGTGTAGTCATACCGTAAAAACGCAATCTCACGGTTGTTTGTCTGGTAGATTTCATACGGCAGCAGCTCGTACTTCTTTCTTCGCAATCCCCATGGAAAAATGGTGCCCTTTTCAAAGAGAAGAGGCTGGCTCAGATTCTCCGGAAACAAAACCGGAATGATGGGTTCGCCGCAATACAAAGAAGCGTAAATTCTGGTTTTGAATTTCTCTGCATCGACATACGGAATGCGCTCCCGAACGCATCCGTTGCAGTCAAGATATTCGATATAGCCAATGACCGTATCGTGTTTGTTCATCTCGGTGATTCTCCTTTATAATTAACGGCTCAACCTTTCCCAAAAAGAGATTTTACTTCCAAAGCGCTCATCCGGCGGGCGAACCTTGGCAACCGGCAAATCACCGGACAGCATATCCTCTACCTGCGGAAAGAACAGCAGCCGATTGTAGCGCTCCGCCTGATCTTTTGAAAGCCCCAACATTTTGGACTCACTGAGTCCACAAACCAGAAACCGCCCGCGTATGGTGCAGCCATCCTCCAGTTGTCTGTTGTATTTCAGCCGGCTTTGGTTTTTACTGCACACAACGCCGATTTTCGATGTGCCGAACGGTTTCAGCAGCAAACTGTCGCCCTCGATCACCTCGGAAATCGCCGCCTGCGGGCTGTCAAAGGCAGCCTGATAGGGGCAGTAGCCCGGTTCTACAATCAAAACTCTTGTCATACCGCCACCTCATCGTTCGTAATCCTGCCGCTTGCGGTAGTAGTTTTCCAGAAGTTTCAGGATGGTACTTTCCATCTGTTCGGAGGTACAGCCCTTCGGGAAATAGCGTTCGACCTTGGATACGGCAATCGTGAGCTGCGGTTCGCGCGGCTTTACGCTGGGGAAACGGGCAGACATGATCCCGTGAATCTTGTCTTTCGTCAGAACACTTTCCTTGCTGGCAGCTTTCAGCTTTTGCGCTTGAGATAAGGACGGTGTGCAGCCTTCTTCTTCCATATAAGAGAGAAATTCTTCCTGTTCCTCCGGCGTCAGGTAGCTTAACTCCACAGCAGGGGTGGTCTTGAGTCTGCCATCGTCCACAAGCTGCATCAGGTCGGGGGTGAGTTTGTTCAGGCGGATAAAACGCTGAACTTGGTTTCTACTTTCTCCTGCACCTTGTGCCACAACCTCATCGGCACGAAAATTTGTCCCAACTTGGGACAAATTATTTTTTGACGGTCTACCGGCTTTTCTTTTTACCGCCTCCAACTTCATTTCATACGCCTTGGCCTTCTCGCTTGGCAGAATATGCTCTCGCTGGCAGTTGGAATCCACCATCAAAATAATCGCGGTATCATCGTCCATGTCCCGCACAATGCAGGGCATGGTGTCCACTCCGGCGCGCCGGCTGGCGTGGCAGCGGCGGTGTCCAGCTACAATTTCATATCCGCCGTCCCGGCGCGGGCGAACGATGGCGGGGGTCATCACGCCATATTCTTTGACGCTGTCCACCATCTTGTCCATTTCTTCATCGTCGCGCACCTGAAACGGATGCCCCTCAAAGGGGTGCAGCTCCGACAGCGGTAGAATCTGGATTTTCTCCAACTTGGCATCCTGCCGTTCTTCCTCAGTAGAAAACAAGTCATCTATCGAGGGCAGTCGGATGTTTTTCGCGAGATCTCTCACCCTTTTCCACCTCCTTTGCCAATGCTCTGTAAGCAACACTCGCCGGGCATTGCTTACTATAACGAAGTACGCTCTCCGATTTAGTAAGGCTTTCACCAACTCTGGTGCAGCGCGGAACGATTGCCTGATAAATGCGCGTGTGCGGACCATAGCTTGTGTGAATGGCTTTGATCATATCCCGTGTCATATTGGTACGATGGTCTGCTATGGTAATCAGGACACCGTCAATCTCCAGTTTAGGATTGATTTTCCTGCGAATTTTACGGATGGTGCCAATGATACTGGCAAGACCTTCGACATCAAGAATCAGCGGCTGTACGGGAATCAAAACTCTGTCTGCGGCTGCAAGAGAGGCGGTGACAAGGTTGCCGAGTTCCGGCATACAGTCAATCAGACAATAGTCGTATTGCCCTTGAAATGGTTCCAGCGCCCATTGCATTACGCATTCACGCATAAAGGTATTTGTCAAACTTCGCTGCAAATCAGAAAGTTGAATGTTGGCGGGAATGACATCTACTTTTTCATCGGTATGGATAACAACATCGGGCGGGTCTACCTCGTTGCAGGCAGCCTCAATCAGCTCTTTCAGGGACGCACCTTCGTTTCCCTGCGAACAGCCAAGGTATCGGCTCAGGCTGGCCTGCGGGTCGGCGTCCACCAGCAGTACTTTATAACCCATATCTGCCAATGCCACGCCCAAGTTTACAGCGGTCGTCGTTTTGCCCACACCGCCTTTTTGGTTGGCAATCGCTATTGTTTTCATACGCGCTCTCCTCGCTGTTTTTCAATCTTTGACTTGTACCAGATAAGGCTTTCGTTGTAGTCCTTACCTACGGCAGGCAGCCGTTTTTCCACATTGAATCCGCGCTCGGCAAGGCGCCGGGCAACCGTATCGGCAAAGCGCAGCCCCGGCTCATCACGGTCAAAGCAGAGCACCACATTTTTCACCTGCGTATGATGCTGCAAAAAGTAGTCGATGGGCAGATAGTTCAGCCCGCCCAGCGCCAGATAATGCACACTGCGCCACTTTCCAATGTCCGTATACTGCCGCAAGGTCGCGCCGGACATAGCATCAATCGGGGCTTCGTACAGCTCCACGGTATCGCAGTCCGGGTTTTCCGCTTGCATCAGAAATCCGTACTTCTTTTGGCTGCCGGTGACATCACCGCGGTAGGTTCCCTGACAGCCGCGCTGAAAAGCAGAACGCGGAACGCCGCCTTCATCCTTGCCCACAAAAACGCAGTTGCGGTAGTTGCCGCGCGTGGTCTGGTACAGGATGCCGCTGCCCAAGCAGTAGCGCAGGACCTTAGGGCTGATACCGCGGTGCATCAGGTAGGCAGCAACGGCTTCGACGTTTCGATCCGGGGTAGGAAGTGTAAATGGACGAGGCTCGTGCGGCTTTACAGGCGCTGCCTTAGCCGGTTGAAAAGAAACAGTGACTGGTGCCATCTCGTTCAGCAGACGAACCGCTGATACAAAGTCCATGCCCTCCACCTTGGTCAGATAATCAATGGCGTTGTTGCCGCCTACATTACGCGAAAACCAGTGGAAGAATCCATTGGCAGGCGTGATAATCAGGCTATCGTGCGTCCGGGTGCAGTACTCGCGATCCGTTTTGCGCACAAGTTCGCCGGGGTGATAGGTTTCCAAATACTGCATCACGGTAATTCGGCGGGCAGCTTCGATGTTCTTTTGGTATTTTCCCATGGGGGTGACCTCCGTTTCTGTATGAAAAAAGCACCTTGCCTACAAAATAGGTAAGGTGCCAAGGATACGATTATTTGTTTTTAGCTGGCTTTTTGTCACTTCAGCTGGCTGAAAGGGGGTGTGGGGGAAAACACAGACAGCACCCCATTTCCCGAAAAAAGATATACTTCCCCCTTGGTGTATAGAAAAGGATTGTCGCTGCGACAAAAACGCAGATTGCAAAGCCCCGCCGGATAGAGTATAATCGTTCTATAAGGTAAGGCAGGTGAGCAGAATGCGATTTTTCCTGATGCAGCGCAATCATCAAGTGGCTGTTATTGAAATAGCTGAAAAGACCGGCGACATTATTGATGTGGCGGAGGTTCTTTCGGCGCAGAGGATTCCCCTTGGCGCAAAGCATAGCGATGGCAGCTTTGATGTTCTGTCCCTGCGCAAATGGTGGGCAGGACGCGGTATCCCGGCAAGCCGTTCCGGGCTGGAGCGCGCCTTGGAAGCGCTGCATATTCCTTACGCCGAACTTCTGCTTGTCAAATGCAGCGGGCTGAGCCTTTCAGACCAGTATTGGGTCACGCCCTGCGATGCCCCACAGAACTGGCACGACGTAAATTTCTACGAGAACGACTTTTCTGACGATGTGGGACGCGCTTTGTTTGGCGAGGGGGTTCTCTCGGCACAGCCGGATTTGTGTTCCCCCTGCAATACCTCAGACGGCTTTTTACAAAAGCGCTGGCGCATTGCGGACGGAAAACGAGTCCTCTTAAAAGCAGGATCGGGCATTTACAAGCAGGAGCCTTACAACGAAATCGTTGCCACGGCTCTGTATGATGCGCTTGGTATACCGCACGTCCCCTACTGGCTCGTAGAGCAGGGCGGGCAGGTTATGTCCGCCTGCGCGTGTTTTACCAATGACCACACCGAGCTTGTCACCGCCGCCCAATTTATGCGGCTGCTACCGCAAGCGCAGGGTATTTCCAACTGGGAACACTTCAACGCTTGCTGCCGGACCGTCGGAATCCCTGATGCAAGGAAAGCGGTCTGCAATATGCTGGCTGCCGATTTCATCTTAGCCAACACAGATCGCCATTTGGGAAACTTCGGTTTCCTGCGTGATTCCGAAACGCTGGAATGGAAAGGAACAGCGCCCATCTATGACAGCGGCACAAGCCTTTGGCAGATGACCCTCACCCGCGCGATCAATGCAGAAGCCATGGTCCCCGCAAAACCGTTTGAAACCTCGCAGCAATCCCAGCTAAAGCTGATTGCGCCTTATGTGGATCTGCCGCTGGAGCGCCTTGATGGATTTTCCAATAAAGTAGAAGAAATCTTCCGAACAGCTGCCCAGTTTGATGATGGACGAGCCGCGAAAATTGCCGCCGCTGTTAGTGGCAGAATTCAAATGCTTCGATTTAATAGGGCATAATCTGAAATAGCTACAAAGCATACGGTTTGTGAAATGACTACAAATTGTAGGCAGTTAAAAATAGCAGAAACTATATGTCGCTGCCTAATGCCGATGACAGTCATGCGCCAACTGGTGACAAATTGTCAGCAGTTGAAATAGGGCTATAAAAACAGCGTCCTCCGTTTTACATTCGGGGGACGCTGCTTTTCTCTATGGCACTCATTTGGCGGTGGGCTTTTTTGTCGATTTGCCCTGTCGGCTGAATTCTTTCGCAAGGTCAACCAGCTTTTTAGAAGGTCGATAGCTGTCCAGAATATGAGGACTAAGCAGGAAATTCAGCAGACAAGATTTGGGAATCATATACCCACCACTGATTTCAAAGTATCGGATGTAACCGTTATGGCACCAATTCGTCAGGGTGTTGTGGTGATAGCCGGTAAACCGGCTTGCTTCGGCAACACTCAGCACATCGCTGTAGGGCTGCATTTTCAGGGTAAGAAAGTCCTGAAACTTCTTTCTACTTTTGGCGGTATCCAGATTTGCCCATTCTCGTAAGGTCAGCATTTTGGGCTTGCCGTCTTTGTTCCAGCTCGCTGAGTAATACCCGGTCGGTGCCGAGAATTTTTCCGGTTGGGATTGACGCTTTTTAAGATACGTGATAACATCTTTTGTATTGATGATGTACTGGCGGGTTTTCTTGCCGGTATCTATGCAGGGAACAAGCCCGCTTGTCAGCAGGTAACGCGCCGTCTTTTTGCTGATATGGCAGATGACGCGCATCTGCTCCAGCCCGATTTTTTCAGGGTAGTTTGTCTTGATTTTTGCAAAGTCGTAACTGTAATCCACTAGAATCACCGTCCATTATTCGAACTCATCAACAGCAGGCAGGGACGGTTTGATTTTTGAGGCAGGGGGGAATTTGCATAAAATTTAGTCAACACACTTTTGTAAATGCCCATAACAATAAGGAAAATTGAGCTTTTTTGTTCTCTCCTGTTTTTCTCTCCAACATCTCTCCAACGTGCCAAAAATGCCTGTTTTTCTCTCATTTTTCCCAAAAATTCGGCATTTCGAAATGGGTTCGAATTGCGACGTTCTGACGTTAAAAAGGACTTCTTTTTCAACATTTTTCGTCGTAGGTCGGTCGAATCATCTTCCGACAACTTCCGCTTTTTTCCGATAAATACCGTCAGTTGCGATATATACCAAAAAACTCGAAATCAATTTGACAGCAATGTCACGTGGGTTCGAATCCCACCGTCTGCGCCAAAGACAGCACCCTGCGGGGTGCTGCCTTTTATTTTTGCGGCAAACTATACAAGGGTTGCAAGGTGGGATTCGAACAGCCCGTGCCCGGCGCTTTGCGTCCCGCCGGGCTGCAACAGTCCTGCGGACTGTTGCAAGGGCGCGGGAGAATCCCACCGTCTGCGCCAAGTATCACTACTCAATTCTACATTGGGTAGTGATTTTTTGTTGCCGCTTTGTAAAATCCCCGTACTTTTCTTATAAACATCTCCCCTTTATTTTCAAGTAGTGATTTTCGGGTTCGGTACAAATCATACCAGCAATCGCGGCAAATAGCTATTCACAGAACTACACAAGATTCTTCCCGCAGCTTGGGTACAAATTGACAGCAAAAAGGCGGCACCTGATTTCTCAGATGCCGCCGCTGTTCAAATCACCACTTCTTTACGGGCTGCGCTTCGGGCAGTGTCAGCGTGTTTGCCATCGTCCGGGCGCTCAGGTTCTTGGATTGCGAATCCAGATGTGCGTAGATGTTGGCTGTGGTAGAAATATCGCTGTGACCCAGCCACTCTTGAATCTGCTTCATCGGTACGCCCTCTTTCAGCAATAGGCTGGCACAGGAGTGGCGCAAGTCGTGGAATCGAATCCTGCGCAGACCATTCTCTTTCAGCAACTGTGGAAAGCCTGTCGTCACGGAATCCGGCTGGATCAGGTTTCCCATTGCATCCACAAATACATAGCCAAGGTACTCTTGATTATAGCAGTTGCCGCAGATTTTTTGGTTGTATTCCTGCTGCTCTTTGACGGCTTTTAAGCGTTCGGCAATCGGGTCTACCAGCGGCAAGGTGCGCAGACTGGATTTTGTTTTGGCTCGGTCAGCTTCTACCAAAATCTTCTTGCCGTCGATGCGGGTGCTGGTCACGATGTGGCGGATGGTCAGCGTCTTGGCTTCAAAGTCGATGGCCTCCCACCGCAAGCCCATCACCTCGGCGCGGCGCAAGCCGTAAAAAGCTGCGAGCTGGATGATAAGATCCAGCTTATGCCCTTGGGCGGCTTCAAAGAGCTTTTCCATTTCCTCGGCGCTGTAATAGCTTGCCATGAACGCCTGCGGCTTGGGGCGGTCCACCTTGTCCACCGGGTTGCTGGCTATCAGATCGATGCGCACGGCGTATTTCAGCGCTTTGTGAAGATTGGCGTGGAATCGCAGGATAGAGGTGTTTTTCAGCGTTTCCGCTTCATGCAGATAAAAGCTCTGAATCTGGCGCGGCTGTAACCCTGCCAGCGTTACGCCCAGCGGTTCAAAGTAGGGAATGATGTGCTTTTCCACATTGAAGCAATAGGACGAGTAGGTAGTCTCCGTTACAGCGGTCCGCATCATTTTCAGCCAGTACCGCATATAGTCGCTGAATGCCATATCGGGGCTGAGTTCGGACACCTGACCCTTGGGAATCGTGAAGTCCTTTCGCGTATCCGCCAGCATTTTTTCGGCGCGTTTTTTGTTGCCCTTGACGGGCAGCCCTGTGCCGATCCACGGCTGGCGGCGTTTGCCCGCCGAGTCGGTGTAACTCAGCACGATGTAATAAAATCCGTTTTTCTCCTGTAAGCGTCCTGCTACCATAGGCATCTCTCCTTTTTTCAAGTTGCTGCATTTTGGGTTCGGTACAACGATACCAGCAATCCTGCCAGAAAGCTATTCACAGAATTGCACAAGAACCGTCCTGCACATTGGGTGCAAACTGACATCATTCGCGCTCCCGTTCCCGTCTGCGGCGGCGTGGTCTGGGATGTTGCGGCATCCTGTTTTCCCGGTCAATACGGTTGGATTCGCGTGTGCGTTGAATACGCTTGATGGCTCCCTCTGCAATCTTGTCCTCTTTGCGGAGCTCTGCAATCTTGCAGGTCAGCGCCATGCGTTGGTCAGCCAACTCCGGCGGTGCATCTTTCCGGCGCATCTGCTTGACGATTTCCGCCCGCTGTGCGGCAAGGGCATCTATCTGCCGGGATAAGCCCTTGCGGTAGTCCACGATTGCTTGCAAAGAGGGAAACTTGTGGTCGTGGACAAAGGCGTGTTCTGCAAGGATTTTCTCGGTATCTTTCCAGATGCGCTCCAGTTCCGGGCGGTTGATGCGGGGCTGCTGCTTCTTGGGTAAGATGCCCAGTTGGTAACAGTAGTACAGATATAAGCGGTGCATCTGGGATTCCCCGAAGAATACTTCGAAGAAAATTTGGAGGATGCCTTTTCCTGTGTAATGGTTCTTTGGACGATACCGTTTCGGCGTATACTGCCGGGGTGGGTGTTTCAGCTCATACAACCTTGGTCCATACAACAGGTAATTTCCGCGCAGTCGGTCATCGATGGCAGGTAAATCGTATTCTTCTCCCAGCCTATAAAGTCGCACGGCACGGCCGCCATCCCGTGCCCGGATGGTTGCGTACCTTCGGTTCGGGTCACTGCCGAAAACGTACCCTTGCCGATACAGCGCCCTGTGGAAATCCTCGGCGGTACTGGCATCCTCACAGGCTTGGTCAATGGCTTCCCGCATCCGGGCGTACCGCGCCGGTTCCTTGGCCTTGGGCTGCTCCACCACCGACAAGCCGTACTCCCGGCACAGCTTGTCAGATGCCGCCCGGAACTCGGCATACTGACTGCGGCGCTGCTCGTATTTCTTGCCGTCCACATACGATACGGAATTGATAACGAAGTGGTTGTGCAGATTATCCGTATTCATGTGGGTGGCGACCAGCACTTGGAAACGCTTGCCCCAGACCTTGCGTGCCAGCGCCACGCCGATTTCGTGGCACTGCTCCGGGGTTACCTCACCTTCGCGGAAGCTCTGATAGGCATGGAGCGCCACCACACCGTCTGTTTTACCAAAGCGTTCCTGTACAGCCCGCATATCTTCCCACGCATGATTTGCCCTGCAATGGATGCCGGTGACAAGCTGGGCGCTCTCGTTCAGCTTGGTCTTG
>ENA-UOJQ01000725-UOJQ01000725.1-human-gut-metagenome-genome-assembly--contig:-P63-NODE-725-length-32759-cov-11.193921_pt1 | contig 32759 bp, 52 predicted proteins | sample MGYA00242352_ERZ723899 | MGnify/ENA metagenome assembly ERZ723899
TATTACCCCTTTTAAAACATATAGTATTTTATCTTAAATATTAGCTTTTATCTATTAGTCTGACTGGTCAGATTTGATATATTTTGTGTAAAATCACAAAACCTAGCAATATCAACAAAAGTGTTGATACTACTAGGTTTAAATCGTTTTTATTGTTTCGTGTAAATCTATCTAATATCATCTTATTAGTAACAAATTAGTAACAAAATTAATTTATTTTGTAAAATTGTGTAATCATTTGAATTGAATCATCTTTATTTAGTCCCAAAGCCATGCATTGTGATATCATTGTTTCAATAACTAATTCCTTTTTATCATATTTTTTACTCATTTCTTTTACAATTTCCTCTAAAATTTCTTTTTCCATATGTATTCCTCCTCTTCTTGACAATTGTCGAAAACGGAAGTATACTTAAACTGTATATAGTTTTTGAATGTATACTTCCCGAGATAGTTTCAGTTGCCGCTGAGCTATCTCTTTTTTTGTTTTTTAGCTGATTATGTAATAATTTATATCATCTGTCGACTTCTTTATATATCTTATAATTTTAAAAAAAATCCGTCAAGAAACGAGCAGTCATATTCGACATCAATTGGAATTTTTTAGGAAACAAAAAACGTGTAGTACTTGATAATACTACACAAATTTTTTTTAATTTTTTTCAAAAAATATTCATATTCAATTCTCTTTCTACTTTTATTTGTATATAATTCCATTCCTGCATTGCTATATATTTAATAGATTCAGTAGATAATAATCGATTTTCTTTAGCATAACTATTCCATTCTTGTACAGTTGGAAACTTTTTCCTCTCTCGTGTTAAATCTTTTAGTCTACTATAGCTTACATTATAATAATATAAAATCGGACTACTTTTAGGATATTCTCTTACTTTTGTTTGCTTATAATAATTATTTATTAATTCATCTATTTCTAAGCTCAATTCTACCGTTTTAATATCACTTAATCCATTTTTTGCAATACTTGCATCTATTTTTCTTTGCAATGATCTTATTTTTCTATATACATTCACAAATTATCACCGTTTTTAGTATTTGTGCTTTCTTCAAAATATATACATCTTCTTCAGTTCTTCAAAATTATTTACATCTCTATGCGCTTCTAATGTAAAACTACTGAACAAACAATTCTCTTCTGCGTATTTATCCCATTCCTCTTTTGTTATATTTTTATTCTTCTTTAACACTCTTTTAAATTCTCTTAAACTCTTTTTATAATAGTTCATAAAATCACCAATTTTATTATTTGCAGAACTTTATTTATTATGCTAAAAGAGAACTAGTAAAATAGTTCTCTCATTATTATATTTATGTACTTATCTAACTTTTGACTCTGTCTTAATATTTTATTTCTACTATAATCTTCTTTTATCATTCGTTCTAATCTTGCACGATTCTTCGTAATAAGCAACTCTATTCTATAATTTTTAATAGTAATCACCTCTTACTACAATTGTACTATTTTATGTTTACTTTGTATCGTGAATTTTGTCGAACATGTTAAAAGACTAGCGTTTGCTAGCCTCTCTCTCAAAAAATATTTTATTCATTATTTTAATTTATATTTTTAGTATAGCATATAATTTTTAAAAAGTCTGTCGAATTTTGCTGTTAATAAAAAAGACTATTGCTAGTCTCTTAGAATTTATTTTCTTTTAGCTCGCCATCTACAAATTCATATATACCTGGTGCGTGTATGTGTCCTCTAGTTAAGTTCATTCCAACTACATATGATTCAGATATTTCGTTTACTCCTATCCAATCTGGAAAGTCTTTTTCAATATTTACTATTTTCATAATAATAGGCAACATATCATTAATGGAACATTCAATTTCAACTGTTGATTGTTGCAGCATATCATAAATAGACAATGTATAAGTTTCGTTATAATTTTGATTTAGAAAATCTTTTATTTCTTTAAATCCTTCATTACCATATGTTAATTTTATATTATTCATAGTATCTCCCTCCTATATGTCTTTTATATTATATCAGCTTTACGTTATTTTTCAACAATATAATTACACAATTTTTCGACAAGAATATTGATTTTATTACAAAATATTTATATAATCAATAGAAAAATACGGGAGAAATTTTATGAAAAAATCTTATATTTTGACATATAAGCACATATCTTCTACAGTATCTAAAACGATATATTTAAAAATATTGCTTATAAAGTTATATTTAAAATATATTGTAAGAAGTAGAAGATTTTTAAAAAGACTAATTAAATATTCAAGTTCAATTATTTATACTTTGATAATCATGCTCTTATACATTACAATTATTTATTTTATTGGAAAACATATTACATTATATAATAACATTTTTGATGCAATATGGGAAACTAAAGGAACTATTATAACTTCTATAGTTATAGTTTATGTTTCTCATGTCATTAAAGAAGAAAAAGAAAGAAAAAGAAACTTAGAAAATCAGTTTAATTTTTATAGTTATTACTACTATTTAGCAGATACTTTAACTGAATCTATATTAAAATTTGTAAATCTTAATTATGATGATTATTATATATTTTTGTATGAGGATATTTACGATAACTTTTTTAATTATATAAATAATTCGGAATTTAATATAGACTTTAATAAAACAAGATTAAAACAATTTACTAGTTCATACGAAGAGATATTATTTGATTTTCAGAATAATGCTTACAGATTAAACTCTATGGAGTTAATTGCTTGTGACTTAGATTTTACATACTTTAAATCTTTAAAAAAAGATTTAAAAGATAAGTTAAAAAAATTGACTTATGATTATTCAATTAACAATCAAAAAGCTATAAGACAGGATATAATCAATATATCAAATCAACTATATACTTTACTTTCACAATTGAGAAGGCCTTGGAGATGGGATTTAAAATATGATAATAAAATAAAACAATTGTTACTTAAAAATAATATTGAAAATAGTGAAGGAAATATTATTATGAAGAGGATATATTAATTATCCTCTTCTACTTTATTATTTTATTTTCTGACAGTAACCTAAACATATCCAGCCACTTGGAGTTAATCCCCAATTTCCAGATATTTTTGATACTGTACACATAGTACCCTTCCTATATCCATTAGTATAGTAATTTCCTAAATTCTTATTTTGTTTTCTGGCATTAGCAGTTAATTGGTAATATGTTTTTGCTGAATATTTGGTTGATGGACCTGTCCTAACATTTAATACTGATGCAGTTACTTTATATGTTCCTGTTGTATAACTGTTAAATTTTGAACTGTTTTGAACTATCGTTGTATCACTTATAGTTTTACTGGTATAGCTTAAACAAATCCAACCTTTATCAGTTTTTCCCCATCCATTGCTTTCTGCCAATATAGTTACTACTGTATTTTTAGAATATCCTCCGACTCTACTGTAACTTGTACTTGCACCATTTCTTATATTAAGCCCACTATTAGCTGTTACTTTTACATTATAATTTACATTTGTCACATTAGATGTTATGTTATTAGTTACAACTGTAGCTGTAGTATTTTCCTTTATTTCTGTTCTATCATTTTTAAAACAGAAATATCCTCTAGCATTTGCATAATTTCTAAAATTATCTATTGATACATAAACAGTATTACCATCTACATTTGCTTTTCCTCTTCTAGTACTTGTATTAAATTTCCCACTATAGAGATAAGGATCATATATTTTCAGTGTGTTTCCTTCTACACCAACAATTACGATAAAATGTCCTCCATATGTAAATAATCCATTTCCACAGCTTACTATGACATAATTATTATCTTTTACTAATTTAATTGCTGTATCTAAACTTGATGTTTCTTTATAATCTATATTAAATGCATCTGCAGTCCATCTGAACGCACTCCAATATGTACCATTGTTTGTCGAGCGATATCCATGTTGTACATACAAATTTGCCATTGTTTCGGGTGATATTACTCCCTTAATACTAGACACCACCATTGCTGCAGATGTAGGACCACAGCCAGAATTTCCTATTGTTTGGTTAGAATCTCCTATTATAGAATACATTTTATTTTTCCATCTATTATCCATTTGAGAATAATAGGTTAAACCTGCATATTCTCCTACATTTACTTCTGGGACTTTATCAGAACCATTATAAGCTATTTCTCCTTGTTCTTCAAAAACTTCTGATTCTGTTTCTTGTACTTCTACAGTTTGTTCGTCGTTTTCTGTTAATTCTGGAATTTCAGTAGTTGATTGATTATTTATTACTTTTATTTCATCTATAACCATATTTTGAACTGTACTAATAGTATCATTCATTTCTGAATCTGGTAAATATATGCCACATAAAGCACCTAGAATAGCTAATATGCAAGCAACTATTATTAAAATTTTCTTATTCATAAAATTTCCCTCCTATAACCCTAATTTCGCTAAAAAATAACCCAGAACTGCTGTTGCAATTCCGAGTTATTATTGTTTTTATTAAATTTTCCCAATTTTTTGCCGGTTTCTCCTCTACTATTTTTAATCTGCTATTCATATCATTTACATCTTCTCTTGTTGCTTTTGTTTCCATTGCTATTTCTTTTACTGCTATTGTTAACTCCTTTATTTCCCCAATTTCAGCTTCAATTTTATCTAATCTATGGTGAGCAGATTTTACACTTTGATTTGCTTCTATTATCATTTGTATATATTTTTCGTCCATCTACTCCACCACACTTTCTTCTGTAGATGTTTCTTCTGTAGTTTCTGCAACTTCCATATTTTTTTCTGTAGTTTCAACGTTCTCTTCAGTTTTTTCTTCTACTTTTTGCATAGATTTTGCTTGCTCTTCTGCTAGATATGTAATTAATTCTTCGTAGTCTGTAGCATTTATCTTATTTTTATCTGCTAATTTACTTGCTTCTATTATTGCATAATCTACTGTATATACACCTTTTGTGTATAAATTTATTACTGCATTTTTAAATACTTTACTTAAATCTATCATTACTCAGTCACCTCCTCACTTGCATTTGCTATGATTTGCGCTTGCAAGTTATTAAGTATTGTGTCTAAATCTTTTTTATATGTTACATCTATACTTGCTAATTCATCACTTAAATTTATATTTGTTATGTTTTTGTAAGTATGCAACTTCTGTTCTCTTACTGCTTTTTGAGCTTCTGTTAGCTCTAAGTCAATAGCATTTGCTAGTTTGTAGTAAATCACAACGGGATCATTTGCATCATATTTTGATTTAAGGCACGCTTTAAAGCCGTTTACATCGCTGTTTGGGCTATATGTGTTATCATATATCGCTAGATAATCTCCCGATTTTGTAACACAAAATCCTTGTTTTTTGTTCCATGTCAGTGTCGGTGTTTTTTCTGCATAACAATTGCACAAATTTCCTACATAGTCATCGTTTGTAGGTGGTGTTTTCGGTCTTGAAATATAGATTTCTTTTCCTATAGAAAATCTACCTACACTTTCAGCTACCCAATTTTCCTCCCCTGTAATAATTATTTTTCCCCACTCGTGATGCTCTACATCTTCTATATAATCTCCTTGCAGCATTTCTTGCTGCACCGGCATTATTGCTGTTTGAGATTGATGTTCGACAAAATCTGTTGCTGTGTCTCCTACTTCTAATTGTAATTTTATTTCAACATTACTTAAAACCGTTCCTTTATCTATCCAAATAAAATATGTTTTATATGTTGTATCTTTTGTTATTTCAAATGTCTTTTTATTTCCGACTGTTGAACTTATCATTGTATACCCTAAATTGTCGAAACTAATATATAATCCCGACTGAATATAACTAGAACTATGTGTATATTTTCCTTTTTTCCTTTTTATATTTTTAGATAGCTGTATATCAAAACTAGCGGTTGCAGTTCCATTTAACTTTAATATTCCATTTTTAATAGAATAAGTTATACCACCTTTTGTTGTTTTCTCTGTGTTTGCAATATTTAATAAAGTCTTATTTACTACATCTACTTCTGCACTACCCATTCCGCATGAAGAATATGGTGTTGCTACTGAGCCTTTTTCTATTTTTATGTTGTCTAATATCTCTTCTTCATTTTCACTGCTATTATACAAATAATAAACTACTAAATAATTAACATTTTTAGATGTAGTTAATGTTATAGAACTTCCTTCATTGTTTACCTTTCTGTCTATTATTGTTTCTCCTGCCGCGGGCAGATTAGCAGTTGTTCCTACTACAAATCTACTTCCTACAATTTTTCTAGAAATTGTGTATGCTGTGTCAGATTTTACTTTTATGTAAAAAGATTTTCCAGAAGAATTTACGACAATACTAGACACATCAGGAACTGCATTTAATTTATTTACATTATCTTTATCAAATAAATTCACATTACTTCCTACTGTTTCAATTTCACTCGGATAATCTTTAGACGGCATCATACCGTATTGTTCAAAGCGCGGCATCGTGTTTGCTGTGTATATACCTTTTAGCAGCATCGGTTTGAATGTGAAATTATTTAATGTTAAGTCAGCCGGAATTACTATTGACAAAGCATTAACTTTCCCTGTAGTACCGCTTTTTATAGTATTAGTTGTTAAAAAAGCTTGTTTTAACAAACCATTTTCATGTTCAACTTGTACATAAAAACCTTCATTTGATATAGCTGTTGAATTAAACAACGCTATTGTATAGTCTGCTGCATCATAATTTAAACCGTTCACATAGAAAGATGTTATTTGTGTTGCTGTTCCACTTAACACATAACTTCCATCGTCTTTTACTGTTAAAGTTACTCCGTTTTTGGTTTGTGACGTGAAAGGCTTCCAAAAATTATAGCCGCTCCTTGTCTTTTGCTTATGCCCACCTTTTAATTTCCACTTCATCTCTAAGTTCGAACTGTCTTCTATATGTACACTGTTGCCTTCTACATTACCGCTCTGGTATTTGAGCTTTTAACTCGTTGTTCTCAGTTTGAAGTTGTTCAACTTTGCTAATTAAATCTTCTGCGTTCTCGTTGTATTCATTTAATTTATTTTGTAAATCTGCTATTTTAGTATCTTGTGTAGTTTTGTCAATCTCTTCAGTTTCAAATATTTTGTTTATACTTTCTGCCATCTGTTTCATATCTTCGGGAACATCTGCTATTTTGTTATAGTCGTAAGGATAATATATACCTTTGCTCGTTTTTGCCACTTTACTCATCTCCCTTCAAATCTTTATACTTATATGTTTTTATATAAGTATAATTTTTTGTTTTTAATTCGTTATATGTTGTACTTCTTATTGCTTTTATTTTTAACAAGAAACTAGAACCGAGTATATATCTTACTTGGTTCTAGTTGCTTCTCTATTATTTTAGACATAAACATCACCTATTTTATTTTCATTAAAATTATCATATATGTTATTGTTTGTGTATTAGTAGATAAATTCCCTACTCTAATTCTGATTTTGCTTCTATATGTACTGTCGAGCGAACTATTATCACTATACAAGGCAACCGTCATCGGCAATGTACCTTCAAGAATATCGATTGAATTTGGATAATTATTCCAACCATATCCATCACACCTAACTGATCTTCTGCTATAATTAACAACAATACAGTTGTCCTTTGTAAATCCTTCAGGATAATTAACAACCTTTTCTGTAAAAGTACAATGTCCTTCTGACGCATTACTACTTGTATTAGCATTTAATTCTAAGCTACCTGTTAATACTTTAATGTTCGTCTGTGTAGTATTAATAATTATATTTGCACTTCCGTCAAAATTAGCATTTCCAGCAACTGCTCCTTGTAATTTTATATTTCTTACTGCTTTTAATTTTGTAGCACTTCCGTGCATTAGCACTAATATTACCAGAAATATCACCATTAGCCCCCATTTGTATTTCTCCATCTAGTGTTCCTCCTTCTTTTAACAAATAAATACTTCCATTTTTTGCATCAGATAATTCTTTTTGCAATTGTGTTAATACACTTCTATACTCTACTGTTATTGAATTGTATATAGAGTTAAAATCTAAAAATGTTCTCATGTCTTGAAAATTTGTTATTCCACTTGTACCTGTTTTAAACCTTGCTAACTCGTATTGATATTTTCCAGAATTGTTTTTTACAATGTTAGTTTGTGTCAAAGCAGGATAGCTATTAGTACCTTTTACAATCTTGTAAACTCCTTGATTGAACTCACTTTCTGTATTTGTTTTATCTAAATCTATTTCTATAACTAATTTGCAAAAAGCAGTACTTGTTCCTGCAGATATATTAAAAGATGTATCTTCTTCTAAAAATCTACCCTGAACACATACTGCTCCACTTTGTACTGTTACTGTACTTCCACTATAAGTTACTTTCATTCCATTTTTATAATTATTAGAAACTCCATTTGTTCCATTTAAAAAAGTATTTATAAATAGTGCAAAAATGGGATTTCCAAATAATTGTTTACTAAATACATGTCCTTTTAACATATTATTTTCTTCCTTTCTGATTTAATTTATCTATAAACTTAATTCTTATATTTCCGCAAGTGTACTCAATAAACTTAGCAGGTGTTATTCTTATTGCAGATATATAAGTATCAAAAATTAATGATTCTTTTGTTTTAATCGCTATAGGTGTTCCTACTTTCATAAATTTGTCATATATATTAAATGTAATATTATGATTGTAAGAATTAGATTTCATTGTATCTATAGCCTTCTGCTGTGCATCTTCATATTTTTCTGTATATACTGTTTCTACTTTTCCGTCTGCTCTATCTTTATCATTCATATTTGTAGTTGTTGTTCTATCTGCTTTTAAATATAATGTGTAAGCTTGTGTACTTGTTAAAACAACAACTTTACTTACTATATCTGTTTCAAATACTTCTACGTAATTAGATATTGCTTGTGCTTTTACATCTATTAATTCTTTTTTATAAGACTTGTTTTCTATTGTTATTACTAACTTTTTATTAACAATAGAAAAATCGTACACAATATCGTAATTTTGTGTACAATTTGTCATGTATGTATGTAGATTAAAAATTCCGTCTTGAACATTTGTAACAGAAGTTTGTTTTTTAGTATGTGTCTTTACAACTACTTCTAAGTATTTTTTATTAATAAATATATCTGCATTAGATATAAAATTATCCGTAATAGCTTTTGCTATAAAATCTTCTATACCTCTTTCTTTAATTAAGTTTTCATTTTCTAATTTAATATTTTGATCAAACATGTTTGTTATATATTTCATAACAAATTCATAAAGCAGTTTTCCATCTTCGTTTTGTATTTGTTTTACTACTCCCCAGTAAACTATTTCATTATTTTTCTTTACAGCTATTATATCTCTTGCTTTTGCAGTTGTTTTCTTAAGAATCTTTAATAGAGTAGTAGCATTAGTTTCTTCGTCTACACATATTTCATAATCTGCTATTTCTACTATATCTTTTACTTTAAAGTTCTTATAATCAAATATCCAAATAAAAACTTTGTTAGTCTCTATCTTTATTTTTTCTTTAGCTAAAACTTGTACTTTCTGTGTATCTTCGTAAGTTCTGCCTATTAAATCTGTAAAGGTTATATCTGCATTATATATTCCACCTACAGAAGGTGCTGTAATGTCTACTTCATAATATCCTGTTTGTTCATTGTAAGTTGCTAAATAATCTTGTCCGTTAAAATTTATTGTCATATTGTTCATTACCAACACCTCCTATACTGCTTTATAGTAAGCTAATATAGTTACTTGTGCATTTAATACTTCGTTATCTGCTGTTAATTTTATTTCACAAGATTTATTTAGCGGAAGCCTTATAATATTGTCATTTTCAAAACTAATTATATCTAAGTCGTACAAGTCTTCTATTGTACCATCTGTATTTTGTTTTTTCATATAAAATTCATTTTCTTTTGTACAATATAATAGTTTTTCAAATTCTGCTATCTCTGTATTAAAAGAAACAGTTTGATATAACTCGCCTTCTATGTATAGTTCAATTTTTGGATTTACCAGATGCCCACACATTTCTATTAGAACAGGTGCTTCTACGTGTCCTTTATTTATATAAGATAAACTCCTTGTATCATAATCTATAAATCTACTATCCCATCTAAAATCCCATCTTATTTCGCCTGTTTCGGGTTGTATTGTATATATTACTATGTTTTCTTCGTACCATAAACTTAAACAATCGAATACTATTGATTCTGATATTAGCCCATTTGTTTGTATTTCAGATTTAGATAAACTTTGTATCTCAATATCTTTAAAATATTCTTTTACACCTTGTTCAAAAGGAATCTTATAAGAAAACTTTAATTTTTCTGCACTTTCTATAAAGTCTATAAAATTTTTATAGTTATCATACTTTAGAAAATTTACTGTACCATTTATTTGCCCTTGTTCTACTTTTCTTAAATTAGTAATAAATGTATTTCCTAATTGTTCATACTCTGTAGAATAACTATATCCCAATCCATTGGGTTCTGTTAATAAGCAATAATCATTTATATTCATTAAAGAATATTCTTGTCCTTGCTCATTTACAAGTTTAAATTCTCTTACCACATTTTAGACCTCCTTGCAATTTAATAAAACACTTTAAAGGACAGTCTTGTTTGACTGCCTTTTAATCTATTTTATTTATTGTCTTACTTTACTTACTAATTCTTTTTTGTATCTACTGACTTCTTTTCATTCTCAATAGCTTTGTCAGAAATCTGACAACCCTTTCCAAACTTTTCACCTGCAACAATTTGCTAAAAAAAGAAATTAAATATATACTAAAACAACATGCTATTGATAGAGGTATGTATGGAGAAGATAGCTTAAAAAGAAAAAATAAACACTCGGGTTGAGTGTTTATTTTAGTTTGCTATTTAATATTCTTAATTCATTTATAATATCTTTTAACATATTTAGAAATATTATTAAGGTTGCTCCACTTCCCCATACAGACAACATAAAAACAACATTAATATCATATACGCCTCTTGTTGCGTCATAATTTGGAAATCCTACAGCAATTCCTGCTATAGCAACTATAACAGCAATTATAGTAATTATCAATTTGTAATTTAATATGTGATCCGTTTGTTCCTCTTTCTTTTGTTCCATATTCTCCCCTCCTTGCAATAATTTTACATTTTATGACAAATTATTGCAAGAAAAAGTAATCGACCTTTTTCGACATAATTCTAATACATAGCTCCAAACTTATTATTAATGTATTGAAAACATTGTTCTAATCTAGCTTTGTCAAGTTCTTGTACATTAAACACAATTTGCGGTGTAGTAAATATTGTTCTTGTACTATCTATCATTGTACTTTTTAAACCGCCTTGTAATTTCTGCATTTTTTCAATTTGAGAGTATTTTAATATCATATTTTCATCAAATTTACTAACTAGATTTTTTCCCAAACTTTCAACAGTTTTGTACATATCTTTTTCTTTATTTTTTACCCCTCGTTTAGCTCCTAGTACAAAATTTTCTCCGCTATCTTCGGTTAGTTTAGAAGGAGAATGCTCATCTAAACTAGCATTAAATCTGCTTACCATTTTACTTCCTAGTGTACCTATTGCTCTTAATACTCCGTTTTGTAACCCTTGATTTTCTATTCCTTGTTTAGCTCCTAACACAAAGTTTTCTCCTGCAGTTTTTGCTGCCTGCATAGATTTATCTAACTTTGATACTGTGTCTTTTCCTAATTGTCCTGCAGCATTTTCTACAGTAGTGTCATCTATTAAAACTCCTGTTATTTCCTCTATTTTTTTTCGTATTGGTTCTGGCATATCTGATATTTTTTCTTTGTATATTTCATATGAACCTGTAGCTAATTGTTTCCATGCTTCTATCTGCGCTGGCGTCATTTCCTCTGTTGTGCTAATCATCTTTGTTAAACTGTCCACTAGATTTTTAAGTTGTAATTCTTGACTATTTTTCTGTATTTCACATTCTTTTTTTGTTGCTTCATCATTAGCATCTATACTTTGTTGTAAACATGATTTTGTTTGTTGTAAATCATACAATTGATTAGATATTTGTTGTTGTATAGAGCTAGCAATATCATCAGTAGCATTACTATAAGAAGTTGTTCTTCTCATTATCATTTCGTTAACTTGCTCTGTTGTACCACTTTCCATTATTATCTGATCATTTTCATGCTCCCTAATTACTTTTAGATAATTATTGTACATATTCATTTCAGTATCACAACTCTTTTGTAATTCATTGACTGCCTTTCTAGCATTATCTACTTTACTTATCATCCAAGAATCATAAAAATACATTCCAGTATGTCCAACTTTTTGATATTCTTCTTCAGCTTCTTTCAATTTTTCTTTAGCATCTTTTAATTTATTTTGTGTATCTAATAATTTAGAATAAGCGTCTGCTTTTTTCGTTATTGCTTCATTATATTTTCCTTCTCCTGCTTCTAAAATAGCTTGTGCCTTTTTAGTTCTTACTAAATCATTTATTTCTTTTTTTAAATCAGCATATTTATTAATTAAATCTCCAGTTCTACTATATTCAGTTCCTAACGCAGAATTTAACTGATTTAATATAAAGTCTACTCTATCTTCGTATCCTTTTTTTACTTTTCCATTTTCATCAACTAACTGCTCTAATTCTTTCGATAATTTATCAACATTATTCATTTGAGCAATCGTTGCATTTTTAGACTCATCATATGTTTGCATTAATTCTTTTTGTGACTGTATTTCTTTTTCCGTATTTTCTCTTATTTTTTCTGCATTTCTACTGCTCTCATATTGTTTGTAAATAAAAGCTGCATATGCTGCAGTTAAAGCTGTAACTCCTATTGTTGCTAATCCTACAGGACTAGTCAATGAACTTAGAGTTTTTGCTAATGTATTTACAGATTTTGAAGAAGATTCTCCACCAGTTTTCATTACAGATAAAGCCTGTGTAAATATACCTACTCCTTTAGAGACTTTTCCAACTGCACTAGTAGTTGTACCTAGTACTTTTGTTAAAGGTCCTGCACCAGCTACCATTAATCCCATTTTTATTATATTTTCTTGTTCTTCATCATTTAAATTATCTAATTTATCTATAAACACTTCCGCTTTATCTAATATCTTATTTAAAATTGGTAATAGCTTACTTCCTAAATTAGCTGATATTGTTTTTATTCTTCTTATAGATGTTTCTACTTTATTTTTAGAATTAGAGTATAGGTCATCCATAGATTTTCCCATTGTGTTTAATGTTTCGTCAAAGTTACCTCCATACTTTGTCATTGCAAATACAGCATCTTTTCCTAAGTCTTCCCACATTGTTCCAAATATAGTAACACCTGCTTGATTCTGTTTTAGTGGATCTTTTATATTTTCTAATCCATTAACTATTTCTCCAAAAGCCCAAGAACCTCTTTCTCCACCATCTGCAAATGCCTTCTCTAATTCTTTTGCATCTAACTTCATACTTTTTAGTACATCTGTAGCAGTTCCATCTTTAAGTCTTATGCCCATTTCTTTTATAGCATCGCCCACTTTATCTATAGAAAATGCCCCACTATCTGCACCTAGCTTAAATGTATCAAACATATCTGTAGCACTTAATCCTATTTGTCTAAAATGTACAGAATATTCATTTATACTATCAAGAAAATCGCCATTCTTATCTAATCCTTTTTGATACCCTTGATTAATTAATTCAAATGCTTCATCTGCTGAAATTCCCCATTGTTCCATCATCATTTTTGCAGCTCTTACGCTTTCATTTATTTCCGAGTCAAAAGCATCTTTTAAATAATAAGCTTTTTTGGTTATGTTTTCTAAATCTGTTGCATTATCAAGTCCTCTCATTTGCTGTTCTACTATAGCCATAGAATTTGCTATATCTTCATAATCTTCTCCAAAATTAGAATCATGAATATCTGTTAGTACCTTTTTATATTTTTCTGTTTCTTCTGTTGATTTCTCTGTTGTAGCAATATATTTATCAATTGCTTGTTCTAGATTTGCTCCTGTTGTCATGGCTACTGTTCCTAAACCTACAACTGGTACAGTTAATTTTGTTGTTAATTCATTTCCTATATTATTTACCTTGCCAGATACTTTATCTACTTTTTCTCCAAACTCTTGCATAGCTTTTCCGAGCTTGATTTAATTTAGATGTTTCTAGTCTAAATTGTTTATATTGCTCAGTTAAATTGCTTAGCTTATTTTCTGTGCTTACTATTTCTCTTTGTAAGTTTCTATAGTTCTCCTGTGAAATTGTACCACCACTTTGTATTGTTTTATCCGCTTCTTCCTGAGCTTGTTTTAATAGTTTTAATTTATCTTCTGTTTCTTTTATATTTTTTGTTAATACTGTTTGTTTTTGTGCTACAAGTTCAGTATTTTTTGGATCTAACTTAAGTAAAGAGTTAATTCCTTTTAATTCCTTGCTTAAACTAGATGATGTAGAATTAACTTTATTTAAAGATTTTTGTAATCCTGATGTATCTCCACCTATTTCTAATAGTAGTCCTTTTATAGTTCCAGCCATTCTTTTCGCTCCTTTATATTTAAAGATAGAGACTGTTTTTTAGTCTCTATCTTAATAATCTATCAATATCACTTTGGTTTGCATTTCTTATGTTTTGGTAATTTTCTTTAACACTATCTATATTAAAAGTACACAAAATCATTTTAGCAACATCTACATATGTTAATTGCTTCAAGTCTTGTATCGTTAACCCTATTTTTAACGCTGATAATATAAAATCATGTTCCGGAAACTTACTTGGTTTGTTATTGTCTGTATTAATCTTATCCAATTCTATTAAGACCTCTTTATCAACAAAAGCAATCCACGGCAAATTCCGCTACCTCAACAATCCATTCATCATTAGTTTTTAATGCAGGTACAGTCTTTAACCATTCTTCGTATTCTTCCATATCTTCATTTGCAGTTTTTAATAATATATATGTAATTCTAGTTGCAGATTCCACAAATTCTCCTATATCATCTTCTGCAATAAAATTATTTAAATATTTCTTTATTTCATCTTCTGATATTTCAGGAAATTTTTCTTTAATTTCCAATAGTTTTAATGTTTGCTTAATTAAATACTCCTGCAAAGTTCTAATATCTTTAAATATATTTTTATTAAATACATTCTTATACAATAAAGTAGTATATGCTGTACAGTTAACATTGCATTCTATATTACCTATTTTTATTTTCTTCATATTCTACACTCCTTCTTGAGTTACTGTTGCATTTTTTTCATATACTTTTGTAAAGAAGGTGTCATATATATTTTTATTTGCTTCATTAGGTTCAATTACTGCTTTTATTAGTTTGTCTTTAGAACGTGGAGACATTGTAAGTGCAATTGTATCTGTTTTAGGGTCTTTTGATTCTTCTATTGTGCTAGCTTCATTACTTGGTCTTGTAGCTGTACAATCATAATAAACAAATCTTCTTTTCTTTACATCTCCGTCAATTTCTCCCATTAATGCAAATCTTGCTTGTACATCATCTGCACTTTCAATTAAAGCTCCATTGCTATCTTTTAATTGTCCCAATATTTCTGTTAAAAATTCTTCTGGAGTCATAGCAACTTCTAGGTCTCCTGTATAACCTTGATTAGATACCGCTGTATAATATTTAATATTGTCTGCATAAAAAGGAGTACTTTCTCCTTCTGGGTCTGTTGTTAAATTTCTAGCACCTGGTACTTTAAAAGGCTTTCCGTATGTAATCTCTCCATTTTCTTCTATTATTTTAGCAATATGAATATTGCATAATCCAAACTTAACTTTATTTTTTGTTTCTGACATTTCTGTTTCCTCACTTTCTTTTTTTAAATTTCAAAAAAATAGCTCACATTCCAAATCCTTTCAGATTGAATGTAAGCTACTTGCTTTTTCCAAACTATATCGTAGAGTATTTCTTTCTCTACTCTTTTTTCTAAACTTCTATCTCTAGTATCAGTTGTTAATTCTAATCTTGTATTAGACTTCTCAAAATAGATTATATTATCTGCTATAAAGTTGTCAGAATCTATTTCTGTAGACATTAAATGAGGAGGCTCTACTTCTCTATCAAAGTCGTAATGAGAATATGGTATTTTTATTTTATCTTCATTGTCTAAGTAAAAATTATCAATTCTTTTTTCTAACTCTTCCCAAGTCATAGCCCCTCCTTATTTTTTCTTCTAACTCTTGTTTAAATTTTTCTCTATATTTATCTTCTGTAGGTCTTATGTGTGAAATTGGTTTTGTTCTAGAACCATCTCTATTAGCATGCCCAAACTCTAGAAGATGTGTTAATCTATAATGTTCTCTATTATATGCTACCTTAGAATATAAATTTTTAGATTTCTTTCCATTCTTTGTACTCCAAGATTTTGCATAACTTCCGTGGTATTACAGTTGTTTCACCTTTTAATTTAACAGTTTTATTTGCTTTTGGAGATATTTGCTTCAATTCTTTAGTAGCTTCTTTTATTATTTTGTCTGATGTTTCTTTTACCTCATCATCTATATCTTCCTTAAATTCTTGGAGATATTTAATGATTTGAGAGCTTAAGTTGTCTATAGATACTTTATTACTATTTGACATTGTTGGATCTCCTCTGACAAACCAAAACTATTTCATCATTATTATCTCCATCGACTCTAATAACTGTATAATATTTATTCATATAAATTAATTCTTCTTCCTCATTATAATTTAAACTGCTAATTTTAATTCTTATAGATGGTCTTAGCCCTAATTGATTAGCTTTATAAAACTCATCTTTCCACACTTTTTCTACACATATAACAGGTATTTCTATTTCTTTTGTTTGTGAAATTTCTCTACCATTTTTATCTTTTAATATATTGCCATTTTCATCTGTTTTATAAGATTTAGATAGCAATACACAACTTACATCATGCATTGCTATCAACTCCTTTTCTATACTCCTCAGATTCTTTTAATGCCCTTATATTTGAAATATATCTTTCAAGATATTCTTTTCTTTTATTTATATCTGTATCGCCATAATGAGCTTTTACATATAACATTATTGTGTTTACAATTAAAGAATCATCAATCTTGTTATTTACATCTATATCTACTCTATCCATATCAGATTTTGCAGAATCTATTAGCATTTCTATTTCATTGTCTTTTAATGTTGCAGTTTCTATAATACCTAAGCATTGCTTAGCTAATTTCTTTAACTTTTCCATATAGGATACCTCCTATAACTATACTCCTTCTTGTGTAACTTCTATATATCCATTTATAAAGGCTTCGTCATCTCTCATACGTGCGTCTTCTCTTTCAATGCCTCTAATTAATGTTAAATCTTCTTCAAATGCATTTAGTGCATCTTCTCCTTCTCCAACCACAGCTGTTTGGGATACCATTAAAGATAATTGTCTTCTATCATAAAATTTAATACCTTCTTTTAAATCGCCAATTGTGAATGGTATTTTATTTTCTTTTGTTGGTATTGTGTCGTTAGAATATACTTTTACTGGTACTGTTGTTGCTCCTGCACATAATCTTAATTGCATTGGGTCTGCTGGATTTGGTTGTAATAAATATTTACCATCAGAATCTTTTAAAGTATCAAGATATTGTAATCCATCGTCATTTGTTACTATTTTTGAAGTAGATTTAAATTTACTTCCTAATGTAACATTTAAAACTTTCTTTATATCATCTAACCCATTTAATTTTGTTGGTGTTTTTTCAGCAATAACAGCCAATATAATATTATTTCTTGTTACTCTTGATTCATCAGCTAACCACTCTGTCATCATATTTTGGATTTCTTCATCTGAATCTTCAATTAGTTCATTTGTTACAGGCATATATCCACCATATTTTGTAATTTCCCATTTAATTCTAGAGAATTGTAACTTACCTGCTTTAGGTATTTTTCCACCTTCTCCAATTGAAGTAAATCCAGTAATTTGACTTCTCTTTTTGTAAGTTTCTTGTCCTTTATTTGTTTTTACATTTTTAACTGTTACTAAATCTATTAATGATTCTCTTGTTTCTCTTAATTCTTCAACTCTTGTTACTATGTCTTCTGGTACAGTATATCCTCCATCAGCCGCAACTCCTTCTGATAATGTTTTTGTTACTAGTCCTCTTACAGCTTTTGCAAAAACTTTTGTTGAATCTTCTTTTTTATCTTCTTTCTTATCTTCGATTTTCTTTGAAACTTCCTTTGTTTCTTCTTCGCTTAATTTATTAGTTTCTTTTTCTGTCTCAAATATTTCTTTTTCTACTTCATATTCTTCTTTTAATGTTTTGATTTCATCTAAAATTTCTTTAGCTTTTGCTACATCTTTGTTTTCTCCCTCCATATAACCTTTAGCCATATTTTGTTTTGTTTCAATCTTTGTTAATAATTCTCTCATTTTTTTATTCATACTTAATTCCCTTTCCTTTCTCTTTCTATAAATAAAAAAGAAGCCAAATTCTCAATTTTTAAATTGATTTCCGCTTCTTCATTATTATCTTTTTCTTTTTTTTGAACTGTTAGTTCTGTGCCACCATAATGTTTTGTTGTTCCTGCTCGTGGCTGTGCTGGAACCGCAACAAAAGATACTTCATAAGCTTCTTTTGCACCATCTAAAGTAAAATAACAAATCTTTTTACCATTTACAGTTTCATATTCTTTTCCCCAATAATGAGAACAGTAATTCTTCATGTTATCTACTCCACAAATTGAACAATACGCATGTTTTGCTTTACATCCAGTCGAAACCTCTTTTTTTATTCCTGCTTTTATTTCAGAAATCAAATCAGAGTTTTTCTCTGTTTTTACCATATAACATTTTGCAATTAGTTTTGTATAAATTTCCCCTGCTCCTGTTAATTTACTTCCATCTTGAACAAGTTCTGTATCATAAACTCTTGCAATTTGATTATCTGCTGTTCTTCTGTGATCTTTTATCATTGTTTTCCCTATGTATAGTTTTTGTAAATCTTTTAGTGCATTCAAATTAAAAGGTTCATAGTTCCTGTCATCTAACTCATTGTCTCCCATTACCAATTTGAACGTAAAAACTTCTTCAGCTTTTAAAGGTGATAACGTGAACTTATTAATTTTCTTTAAATCATTTTCTGTAACTTCTTGACTTTCTACACTCGCCGATTTACAAATTAAGCCGTCTTCAACAATTTTGTCAGAGTCTCTTCTATTGTTTTCTTTATCCATTCTTTTTCACCATCCTTTCCATTATCATTTACATATTGTGTACCTGCTAATTGTACAGGAATACTTGCACCATTTCCAAGCAATTGATCTCCACCTTCTTTTGACTCCATATCTAGTAAAGCTCTTGCTTCGTTTGGAGTATATAAGAAATTAGAAATTGCTTGGCACAATGTATCTACTTGTGTTTTTAAGTCAGCTCTTAAGATAACTGCTACATTAAATTTGAAGTAGTATCCACTTTCTATATCTTCATTTGATAATAATTTATAATTTAATTCTTCTTCATATTGTTTAATAATATAAAGTAATGTATCTACATAAAAACTAAGCTGTTGTGCTTCTGCACTTGCATAACTTGATTTTTCATAGTCTCCAATTTGGTTTGGCTTTATTCCAAATGCAGATGCAATTTGCAAGGCACTATACTTTTTAACATCTACAAATTGATTATCTGCTAATTTTATGTTTAGAGGTGTTAATGTTGTTCCTATTGGAATAGGAATTATATTCTTTGTTTCCTCATCATCCAAATCACTACCTGCAAAATTTTCAATCTTATTTTTAAATTTTTCTAAGTTCTTATCAGATAAATCACTTGTATATTGAACAACCGCTTTTGCAGTAAAACCACTCTTATACATACTGTTTAACATTTTTTGTGCTTTTATATTACCATCTATAGTCATTTTTAGTTGTTCTCTAACAGCTATTCCTTTTATTCCGTCAAATGTATTTGATGTTTTAAAGTGTAATATTTGTTCAGAACTAAATTGGTATAACTTTCCTCCGTGAGAATAAATATAATATATATCTGGAATATCACTAAGAATTTTGTTGTCATCGTACCAAATTTCTACTTCCTCAGAAGGTAATATCCATAATGACGTTTTGCTTCCTGCTCCTTTTATTAAGGCATATGCATTTCCATAATGGTCTCTATTCTGTTCTATAGTTGACCAAAATGCTGTAGATGTCATATATGGGTTTGGTCTATCATGTAAAACTTTATATAGTGGATGTCCTCTTGCAGTTATTACTCCATTGTTGTCTTTATGTTGTAATAGTTTTAATGGCAATTTTCCAACAGACTCGCTCAAAACTTTTAAGCAAGCAAAATATGTAGCTTCAGACAATGCTTTTTCTTTAGTTCCTGTTAATCCTAAAAAATCTATTAATTGTTGCATCGCATAATCTTTACTTGCTTTATTTGTTAGTATATTACAAGCCATTTTTATTCTTTCTTTTAACTTCACTGTTTCACTTCCTCTCTAATCATCCCATCCCATTTTTTCTAAATACTCTTCCATTTCTTTGTCATAATTTACTTGTTCCTTTTCATTGAATTTCATTTGTGTAATATGAGCATTTATCATAGCATCAACTGGGTCGATTCTCTTAGTTCTTTTATTAGGTTCTTTATCTACTTTCTTTTCACCAAAACTATTTCTTACTATTTTTGCATTAGAAACACTATAACTTAGTAATTCTTCTTTTTTGTTGTACTTAATTTTTCCAGATTCTATGCTTAATTGCATATCTTCTGTTCCATCATTTAAAAATCTTGCTGATTGTTTTATCTCTAGTAGTGGAACACCAAAAATCTCTAAATCATCCAAAAAGCCATCTGCATTATGAGGGTCATAGCCAATTGCTTGTATTTGTAAATCATAATTTTCTATTATTTCTTTTAAATATTTAATAATAAACTTATAATCATTTTTATATGTATCTTGCCCTCCTGTTACTGTTATAAGTTCTTGTTGTTCCCAAACATCGTAAGGAGCAATATCTGTAACAATATGTTCTTGCAATCTTCCTCTTGGCATAAAAGAATGTGAACATTCAAAAAACTCTTCATTTTCTAAAGGTATTTCTATAGCTACAGTTGTTAAATCTCCTCCATGTGATAAGTCCAATCCTACATAACATTTTTTTCTTGCTAAATCTTGTAATTCTAAATCAGATTCGCATTTTTTCCACTTATCAGGATTAATAAATTGGTCATCTGTGTTTTTTACCCATAAATTAAGAGACTTTGTCATAAAGTCCCTTAGTTCATTTCCTCCCATATCTCTTGCAGTCTGCATATCTGTTATTAATGTCTCTAAACCTTGTTCTGTAGATGCAAGAAAAGGATTTGCTTTTATTAAATTTTTAGGATTAAAAATATCATCATTTTCGTTTAATGCATAAATATCTACAAAGAAATCTTCAGCAGTTACTATTCCTTTTAAAATATTAATGCAATATTGATCCATTTCATAGCAGGCACTATTTAAATTATCTCCTCTAGTTGTAATTATGCTTATTAATGTTTCTAGTAATGCTTTAGTACCATTATAAATTGCTTTGTATATCTTTGCGTTTGGGTGTTGGTGATATTCATCTATGGAGGCAAATATTGCTCTAAATCCATCATCTAATCCACTTTCTTTTGATAAAGCTTCTATTGTCGACTCTGTATCTTTAGCTAAGATTAGTGATTTATAATCTTTTATTTCAAATAACTCTTGTAAATCTTTATCAGTTTTTATAAATTTTGCCATTTCTTCCCAAGCTATTCTTGCTTGTCTCTTTTTAGTAGCAACTGTAAATAATTTACCAAAATTATATCCGCTAAAGTTTGCTATATAAGTTCCTCTGATACCATTTTTAAAAGACTTTCCATTTTGTCTTGCCATAGATTCATAAGACCTTCTAAATCTTCTTTTTCCATTTTCTTGTTTTAACCATCCAAACGGGCAACCTAAATCAAAAATCTGTGAACCTAATAATTTAACTGGTCTTAATTCAAAACCTTCTGCTATTGTTAACGTTTCTGCATATTCTAATATTCTTTCAGATTGCTCTGGATTCCAAATGTATGGAAAACTTTTAGTTCCTTGTCTTTTTAAATCTTCTAAATGCCTTTTGCAAGCTAATATGTGTAATTCACCCATTTTGGCTTCATCTATTGTTTTTTTAGCATACTCAGTTACTCTATCAATCATTTGTTTGTTACCTTGAATTTAGAAAATTTATTTTCTTTAGGAGGGTCTTTTGATGGTGGCATAACTAATTTACATCTAGAAGATATCGAAAGTCCTAAATCACTTGCACATGCTCTACATTGTTTTAATGCTCTATCTTGGTATATTAAATATAAATCTATTTCTTCTAATATTTCCTTTTTTTCATCTTTACTTTTCGCTTTATCTGTTTTCTTTTCTAAACTCCTAAGCATTTTGGTGTACTTCTTATAATTTGTATTAGCAATCAAATAATGAGCTAGACAATCTTCATCTAACTCAGTCATAATTCCTATTTCTAACAATATTTTTGCTATTTCATTAAACTCATCTTTTTCTTTTTCATCTAAGTAATCCGGTACTTCTATATCTGTATGATTTACTTGTATTTCTGCATTTTGTCTTTGCTCTATTTCTTGTTTAGTTAAATGTTTATTTCCTTTTGCTATAATTAAGTTTATAGGCTCTTTTGGTCTTCCTGCCATATCTTTTATCACCTTCTTAATTTTTAGTCTTAAAATTCAATTTAGGGAGTTTTTTCTACACTGTAGCTCAGACGCCGTTGTTTCAGTATTTGACTAATACTTTTTAGACCACCCCTTACCCGCTTCTTTATTGTTTTTTTACTTGTATTCATAATTTATTCTTGTTTGTATTATTGTATTGTTAGCATATAATGTATCTATATTGATTTGTGTTACATTGTTTATTCTTTTCCTTATCACATTCAAATATTAGCTTTAAATCTTCTTTGTCTACTATTGCTTTTATATTATATTCTTTTGCCACTATTTTCTTCGTCCAAATCTTTTATGTTCTACATTGTGATGTATCTTACATAACGCTTCTAAGTTATACCAGTCTAGTCTTCTAATCCAGCCCATCGATGTTTGTATTGGCTCTTTGTGATGCACATGTTCTGCTAATTGTATATTGTATTCTTTGTTTTGCTCCGCTTCTTTTTGGCATTCTTCGCATAGATAATGCTGGTTAAGATACTTAGCTCTTAATGTTCTCCACGCTTTACTGTTATAAAACTGTGTATATTTTTTATCTCTTTGTTTGTTATATCTATTATTATTTCTTTGTTTTATTTCTTCTGTTTGTTTTTCTACAATAGATTTACATTTATCACAATATCGATTTGGAGCTTCTATTATTTTTTGACATCTAGCACACATTTTAACTAGCATGATTAATTCTTCTTTCTTACAGTCTTATTAATAGTTTTCTTTTTATCTTTAACCTTTTCTACAAATACAGTATTAAACTTATTTGTTTCTGTTAATACTTTATATCTTTCTTCTGTTACTTCCCATTTTTCTCCCGCTTCTGGTATCCTTCCTAATTCATTATCTTGTATATTTAATTCTTTATATTTATTTGTTGCTTTTACTTTCATTCTTCTTCACCCTTTCTTTAAAACAACTCTTATAATACTTACACTGCTCACATTTTCTTTTCATGCATTCTTTATAGTTAATCTCCCTCTTTATCACACCTTGTTTTTCCATCATTTGTTATATGTATTCCATCACATTCTTTTCTTGCGCAATATCTACATTTTTCTTTTAAATGTTTTTGTATTAGTTCTTGTGTAGTCATAGAATCAACTCCCTTTTACATGAATAAAGAGACTATCTTTATAAGATAATCTCCTTGTTTTTTTAATCTATTCTTTTAGGTATCACTATGTTATCTGGCGAACTTTTCTTTATTCTTTCCTCTTCATCTAAATTTTCACTCATAACAGACTTTGCTATTCCAAAGAAATATATAAGTGAAAATACTAAATATAGCAAAAATAAACACATAAAAAATATAAACATATTAAATGGAACTTTATATACAATACTAGTTTCTTCATTAAATGTGGCTGCTATTCCAAATAATATAACAATGCTCAGAACTCCAGTTATAATTGTAAGAAACCAATTTAAATATAGTATTTTATCTTTTTTGCTTTGTACAATTATCTTTACAATTTTTTTATCAAAGAAACCTATTACTATACTAATTGTTGTTATCAAGAAACCTACTAAAATACTTACAAAGTTTATATAGTTATTACTTATCATTTCAAAATTATTTATTGTTATTTCATTTGTTCTACATAATATTTTATTTAATATTACAAGAATTATTAAAGTTATAATAAGAGGAGTTGATAATATAAAGTATTCTTTTTTATTCATGTTTCGTCCTCCTTAACAAAATATTATATCATATTATTTTTCACTCTTAATAGATATTTATCCTTCATTTTATTAAAAATGTCAATATGAGAAATTGATTTTTCTTTATTTATAGAAACAATTATTACATCTTGCAATCTGTCTTTTATTAAATTAACCTTATCTGTGCTTGCTTCTTCCATATTTTTATAATCTATTTGCAATTCTTCAATACCTGCTATAGAATCTGTTGTATTTAATAGTTCTTTAACTTCTTCAATATCTAAAGTGTCCTTTTTCTTTAAATTTCTTCCGAATCCAATTTCTATTTTACATTGAATACCTTTTAGTTTTTTTGTTGCATTGAACACTTGACCTAACAATGTATCGTTATCATATTTTTCATTTTGCATTTTAGGATTTCTAACAGCTATAGATATTTTTGTACAATATTTTGCTTCTTCAATTTTTTTCTTACTTCCTAAAAGAATTATTGGTCTAAGTTGTATTATATCGTTAAAATTCTTTTGGAATCGATTAAATATTTTTTCAAGAATGGTTCTATTTATATAATTATGATTTATTTGCATCCCTATTATGCATTTTTCAGAATCATATATTAGAGTTATTGATTCGGCATAATACTTATTTTCTCCTAAATCTAGTATAATATATTTTCCATTATCATCTGCTATTCCTGGCTTTACATATTCTCTAGATTTCAGAATTTGAATTTCCCACAGTTTTTCCTCTTCATGATATTTGACTTCTTGTATTCTAATCTTTTCATCATTATATTCAAAAGTTCTTTCCGTAACACTGATACTTTTTAATTGCTTCAGAATTTCAGTAATATCGTATTTGCATTCATTATACGTTCCTTCTTGATTTTCATATGTCCATATTTCATAATAATCTATAGTTATTGCTCTGTTTTTTGCCATTTGTATCACCCTAAATGATTTTATATTATAATATTGCCTTTTTCAATATTATTATTTTTACATTATTCGACACGTTTAGACATTTATTTAACTACTTAAAAAGAGCTAACCGCCTTTGCAGTTAACTCTTTACTGTTTCTTGATATTTTTTCTATTATAATTATAGTATATTAAGAAAGTAATTAAAAGGAAGTATTAGCGAAATTTTAGCGAAGTTTTATTCTGCGACATTAATTACTTCTAACATATTTTTAAATGCATTATCTCTATATGTTTGTAATTGTTTTATAGACTTATGTATTTCAAAGTTAGTAAAGTATTCTCTTTCAACATAATCCCATTTCGCTTTTTTCATGTAATATGTTGTTACGACAAATTCTTCATCTGTAGATAATTGATTTAATAAATTGTTTACTCTTACAATTTGTTTATCTAATTTCTTTTCTTCTACTTCACATTCTCTTATCTTCTTTTCTAAGAAATATCTATCTTCTTTATTCACATGTATTTTTTCTTTGTGATAATTTATAGCAGTATTTGCAGTTGTATCTGATACTTTATTAGTATTACCTTTTACATTATCATATGCTTGCCCAGCAAGTTGCATGTTTTCTATTATCTCCGATTCGGTGTCTTCATATACTGTTCCCGCGTACTCTAATCTTTCTTCATATTCTTCACGTTTTAATTGTATCTCTGTCTTCTTTGCTTCATTTTTTAAATGTTCTCTCAACATCTTTTCTACATCTTCTTTAATATACAATCTTTTGTACCTCCTAATTTTCTATTTTCTCTTCTAGATACTTAGCTATATCTCTGTACACTTTTGCATTTTCTTCACTGTCTGTATACTGTTCTAATTCTGTATACTTCTTTATGTCTTTCTTTATTATGTTCTTAGTTTCTTTTGTCATATGTTAGTCCTCCTCGTAATAATATAAAATATCATTTTCCATTTTATATGTTTTTTTAGTATTTGTATCTATATAATATAATATCTCATTTTTGTAATCATCCTTGATTGGAGCCATTGTAATTGTCTCATCCGTAGTCATACTCCAAGCGATGCTTATTACTGCAATAAGCATCCCTACAAAAACACCAGATAAAAATCCTCCTAATCCATCCATCTTAATTCCTCTACTTTCTTATTTATTGCTTGTAGTTCTTCCAAGGAAAAAAGTTGTTTGTTCTTAACCATCAAACACTTATCTATACAATTAAAGTCTAAACAAATTTCCCATTTTTTTGTTTTGTTATATTTCATTTCTTTTTTGCTATAAATAATAAATTCTTTACTTTTATTTCTTTCATACCCTAATTCTTCAAACATCTCATCAGCACCCATTTTATTTTCTCCCTTCTAGTAGTTCTTTATAAGCTATTATCTTTATTCTTAATTCTTCATTATTTAAAAATTCATTTTGAAGTTTTTCTAAAATCTTTATCTTGTCTTTTACTTTTTGAAGTGGTATAACATAATTACTACAATTTTCAAATAAGTCTTCTTCTAATTTCTTTGTATAGTCATTTTTATGTGCCATTAAATTTTTTAACTCTTCATTTTCTTTTTGTAGTTTTTTTATTAGTTTTAATACTGTATCTATTGCTATCGCTTTTCCTTCTGCATATGTATTTATCTCTATTTCTTTTAATATTTCAATAGCTTTCTTTTCTTCCTCGTTCATTTATTCCTCACTTTCCAGCAATTTTTGTAATCTCTTTTTTATATCTAAAGATTTTGTATTCATTGCTCTTAACCTTACTATTTGATAATCATTTTTTCGATAACTTGCATAAATATTTGTATTTTTTGATATTATTTCTTTTGTCTTCTTTATATCATAATCAATTCTGTCTATTATATCTTTTAATTTTTGTTTATGTATATAATTATTATCTACAAGTTGTCTAGCTGAACTGTAGTATTCTTTATATTTCTTTAGTTCTTCATTCTCTTTTAATACTCTTTTATAATCTGATAAAATATGTTGCATAGATTTTGGTATTTCTAAATCTACTGTTTCCCAACCACCATTTTTAAAGAAATTACTGTCTGTTTCATTTATAGCACTATTTGCTAAATAATTTTCAACTATTTTTATATCTTCTTCTATACTATTTTCTTTCACTTAAAACACCTCCTAGTTAATTTATTTTAAATATCCTGTTCTATTATCAAAATTCTCTTCATATTCTTTACTATTTACTTTTATATTCTTTATTCTGCTAAACCCATAGCAATCATATAAACATATATATACTTCGTAAACTTCTTGAGTTATAGTATCTCTATGATATACCTGTGCATTCATTCCTCTTGTAGCAAAATTAAATATCATGCAATGAACATTGTATGTATCTAAATCATCTGCAACTACTAAATGAAATAATGTATCATCATAATGTTTTTGTAATTTACACCAATCACAATACGCTTCAATTAGTGTTTGTCCTGTTCCGGCGGCACAATCATAAAAAGTATTATTATCTAATTTTGTAGTTATTTTTGACATAATTCTAGTTGCCTCGAATGGTGTAAAACATTGTTTTAAATTTTTAGAATTAACTGCAACCATCATTGTGTATTCGCTTAATAGATCTCTTTCAATACCAATTCGCTTTTGTAATTCAACAAAATCGTATAAGAGTTCTCTTTTTTCATATTCTTCTTTTAAGTCTTTTTCGTTTAATGTTTTTACATATTCTATAAAATTGTTTCTGAAACCTAATATGTTTTTTTCATCTTTTATGTTATATTTTAAAAATATGTTGTCTAATTCTTTTACCGCTTCTTTAACTTCCATTTTATCCTCCCACATATTTTCCGTTTTTATGTGTAATACCATCTATTTGAGGTATAATTCTATATGATTTGTGTTCTATTCCTTCATTAATACATTTGCATACTGTTGTTGTAGTTAAACTTAAGAAGTCTGCAACTTCTTTTATTGTTCCAACATAATCCAATCTACCTGTATTTTTACTAATACAACATATTCTACCTTTATATGATGTTTCATATATTTTTTTATTTTTGTTTTTAGTAAATATACTATCAAATTTCTCAATTGCCTTCCTTTTTGCTTTTTGAGATGTGTGCGTATATACTTTTAATGTCACATCAATATCAGAATGTCCCAATATTTCACTAATAGTTTTTATGTCAGAACCATTCTCAATATTTATACTTGCAAATGTATGTCTTAAACTATGAAATTTAAGAGGTTCTATTCCAATTTTTTTCATAAATGTTTGATATGTTCTTCTAAAAGTTCGCGGTTCTGTCCATTTTGTCGTTCCTGTCAATATATACTCATTTTTATTTTCTTTATATAGCCTTTTTAATATCTTCATCATTTCTTCAGTAAGAGGTATTTCTCTATTACTGCTTTCTGTTTTTGCAGATGTTACTTCTATTTTGGACGGATTTATATCTTTGGTTGGATCATATGTTCTTTGTAATGTTTTGTTTACATATACACATTTTCTTTCAAAATCAATATCTCCAAATTGTAATGCACATAATTCTCCTATTCTCATTCCGGAATATAATCCCAGCAATATTCCTGCTTTTTTATTGTCAATTTGTTGTAAAATTGCCTCTATTATTTTTTTGTATTCTTCTTCTGTATATGTTTTCTTTTCACTTCCAATTAGTTCTTGCTTTTTATATTTTATCTTTCTTTTTGGATATACAAATTGCGGTATTATTCCTTGTTCTTGTCCATCCTCTATTATTTGTTTTATAATTCCTAAACAGTCTTTTGTTGTTTTTGTAGATAATTTATTTTCTCCTTGTGCTTTATACACAAAAAACTGTAGTACTTCTCCGCTTAATTCATAAAATCTTACTTCTCCCAGAATAGGAATAATATTATTTTTTAATAAATTAGCATAATTACAGTATGTAGAATTTTTAACTTCAAATCTCTTCTTTTCTAACCAGTACGCTGCATAAAATTTAAACTTATCTTTCTTTTCTTCTTCTCTTTTAACTAATGCTGTTTCAATTTTTTGACTTTGTTTATCATCTATCTTTATATTTAAAGCATTTAATATTTTTTCTGTATCATTTAAAGTTATTTTTGCATTACCTTTTATAAATTCTTTTAATATAATTTCACTTATTCCTATTTTTAAAGAAGCAATGTCATAATGACTATTTATCGTTTTTTCTATTACTTCTTTTAACATTCATCTTCTCCTCCTACTTTTAAATTATCGTTTGCTATTTCTTTTTCTATAAATTTTTCTATTTTCTCTCTATTAAATCTACAAAGACTCAAACAATAATTACTCTTTATTTTTTTATCTTTAGATTCACTTGAACAACTATATTTATGCCTTCTATAAACAGCTTTTCCATTTCTTATTGTTAATTCCATATAAGGATGTTCTATATAATAATCATTAATTATAGATGACTTATAATATTCTTTTTTAGGTTTGCAATTTTGCATTTTTTCACATACTATATGCAGCGCTTCACAATATTTTTTTATTTCTTCTTTGTTGCATAATTCATTGTGTATTTTAATAGCTTCTTTTAAGTTCATTATTCTTCTCCTCCTACTTTATAGCAATTAGCCTTCATCTGCTCTTTTGTTAGTATTGTTTTGATTTGATAATCTACAAATGTTTTAGAATTTTTATAATATAAATAACAATAATTTGGTCCTTTATCTATTTTATGTATTAACTTTTCATTTACAAAATCGCCAACTTCTACAACTTCTGATAGTATTTTAGAATGTAACTTTATATCGTTATAAAATTGTTCAATATCTTCATATTCATATCCAAATTCTTCAAAATTAATTTGTATATTTCCATCATATCCCTCTTCGATATTGTAAAATTTCCCTATTAGTCCACTTTTAAGCCTTACATACTCTCCTACTTTTATCTCTTTCATTGTCCCTCCTCCACTTTTGTTATCTCTATAACCGTTTCTTCTCTGTTTTTCTCATAAATTATTCTTGAGCCGTCCCAGCTCTGTATTATGTTATAGTTATCATCTTGTAGCACTTTATATTTAACTAATATGTCTGCTATTGCGTTTTCTAAATTTGTTAAGTCTCTCTTGCGTTTATTTGATACATAGAATGTACATTTTAGATTGACAGGATAACTTATATTACTTTCATATTTTTTCAAAAAATAACCGCACTCTCGTTCGAAATTTTTATATAATTTACTTTGACTCACAAACGGTTTTCCTGTTCTGCTATTTATTAAAATTTGTTGACTGTTCTTTTTGCTTCTGCACATTAACGGTATTCTTATTATCATTTACTAACTCCTTCCTTAACTTTTCTATACTTATCTGTTCGCTTGTTGCATATTCACATCTGTACACTCCTTTGAAGTTTGCATCTTCAAGCTTATTACAGCCTAAACAGTTTACACATTTTCCGCTTTAGCGGTGGATAATTATATTTCATATCTATCACCTAACTTGCAATTTTAAACACTGCTGCTCTTTTGCCTGTCACTGTATCTAAAGCTTTACCGACTATAATTACTTTTCTTTGTTCTAATAGACTTGTTAAACGCGGACTAGCATTGTTCCTTTCTACTGTATTTGTGAATCCTCGTTCACACATTTCAAAAGCTACTTCTCTTGCAGTTCTTTCTATTCCATCGCTTAATATTTCTAGTACTTGTTGCTCTCGCACTTTTTTATTTACTTTTTCGTTACTCTCTCGTCTCGTTTGCAATGTAGTTATATTCATTTGTTATCACTCTCCTTATACTTTATTAGCCCTAAAGCTATGTATTTTAATATCCTCGCTCTACTTGTCTTATCAAAGCTTAGTAATTGTTCTTTATTAATTTCTAGCATCTTATAACTCCTTTAAATTCGCTATTTGCTTTATTGAATTTCAAATTTATTTTTCCTGTTTCTCCTGCTCTTTGTTTTGCCAATTTTAACGTAACATCTACTATTGTTTCAGTACTTTCATCATTTTGATATAAAAATATTACATTATCCGCATCTTGTTCTATTGCTCCTGATTCTCTTAAATCTGCTAATGTTGGTTCTTGCTTAGTTGCATTTCTATTTAATTGACATAGACCTATAATCGGAATGTTTAATTCTAAACTTAGAAGTTTTAATGTCCTTGTTATATCTGCCACCTCTTGCTCGCGAGAATTAAATTTACCTTTATTTTTTATCAATTGTATATAATCAATTACTAGTAAACCTAAATTGTTCTTATTTTTTAATTTACGAGCAATATTTTCTATATGTTGTATTGTTCTTGCTCTAGTAATTAAATGTATTGGAAGTCTAGCTATATCTGCACTTGCTAGTCCTATCTGTTCTAAGTCTTTTGTTTCTAAAGTTCCCATTCTCATCTTGTAGCTATTAACTCTTGTTCTCTTGCTTAACATTTTTTGAATAACTTGTGATTCTGACATTTCTAGGCTTATTATTGCAGTTTCTACTCCTTTTTGAGCTATGTATTCTGCTACTTGTAATGCTAATGTTGTTTTTCCAACACCGTGGTCTTGCTCCAATTATTGTTAATTCTTGTTTATGCAATCCACATGTTATTTTGTCTAAATCTGTTATTCCTGTATATAATGAGTAATCTGGTTCTTCTAGCGAATTTTTTTCAATCTCTTCTGAAACATCTATTACTTGTTGTAAAAAAGTTTTTTCTTTTTCATTCATTTCTGCAACTTTGTTTATTTCTTTTATTTTATCTTGAATATAGATATCTATATTTTCAGTCTCTGCGGTATCGATCATTATTTCTTGTGCTATTTTTAGCAATTTGCGTTTTTTAGACAAATTTATTAATTGATTGTATACAGAATCTGCAGTACTAGCATAGACGTGTTCACTTAAACTTGTTATATATTCAATAATCTGCTTACTATTTGCTTTTATTTTAGATTGTATAGATAGAATAGATATTTCTTGCTTTTCTGTTTTTAGTTTATTTATAGTTGTTATTATCTTTTTATTTCTTTCAAATGCAAAATCTGTTTCATCTAGCACATAATCCTCTTGCTCATATATCAGGTAGTACAGCATCGCTTTTTCTAGCTCTTCATCACTCATTTTGTACTCCTTTTCTCTTCATTATTTCTTCGTATGTTGCTTTTCCTCTTACTATATCTGTATACTCTTCCTCTGTTAAAATGCTTGTATCTATTTCCTTGTAGTTTTGCTTTGGTTTCTCTTCTTGCTTCTCCGTTTTTTGTTTCTGTTCGTTTTGCAAATCTGCTAATACTTTATATCCTTTTTTTAACCAACTTCTTAATATTCCATTTATGTACTTAGCTGTTCTTATATTAGCTGTAGATGCTGTTTTTATTGCCTCTATAATTATTCTGTAGTCTTTAAAGTCTTTTAAATAACTAAAAATTAAGTCTGCAGCTGCTGGTGTTAATAATCCAATGTTGTCTTCATAACATTTTGTTATCTTAGAAATTTTTTCACTATCTTCTATCT
>ENA-UOJQ01000750-UOJQ01000750.1-human-gut-metagenome-genome-assembly--contig:-P63-NODE-750-length-31975-cov-9.934649_pt1 | contig 31975 bp, 34 predicted proteins | sample MGYA00242352_ERZ723899 | MGnify/ENA metagenome assembly ERZ723899
AGCATCTGCCTTACAAGCAGAGGGTCACAGGTTCGAGCCCTGTAGGTCCCATTATTAATAAAAATGCCGATGTGGCTCAATTGGCAGAGCAGCTGATTTGTAATCAGCAGGTTATCGGTTCGAGTCCGATCATCGGCTTTTATACAATTTCATATTGTATATATGGGCAGATTCCCGAGTGGCCAAAGGGGACAGACTGTAAATCTGCTGCAAATTGCTTCGGTGGTTCGAATCCACCTCCATCCATTAATTTCATAACGCGGGGTGGAGCAGTCTGGAAGCTCGTCGGGCTCATAACCCGAAGGTCGTAGGTTCAAATCCTGCCCCCGCAATTTTGCCTGGTTAGCTCAGTTGGTAGAGCAGAGGACTGAAAATCCTCGTGTCTCTGGTTCGATTCCGGAACCAGGCATTTTGTCTGAAAAGACAGAATGGGGTATTAGCTCAGTCGGTAGAGCACTTGACTTTTAATCAAGTTGTCCGGGGTTCGAATCCCCGATGCCTCATGATTCGAGAAAAGCATTACTCATAGTGAGTAGTGCTTTTTTGTTGCTTAAAACGGATATACGACTGCGTTCATGAGCAAGTAGCGAAGCGGATTGTGAATGTCCGCTTTACGGATATTGAAAAAGGAGGATGGAAATTTGAAGAAAAATGATTTATATATGATTTCCGGAACGGAATATAAAGAGATGACAAAGGAGATCCTTGCACAGTCAGATCTGTGGGCAGAAATTAAAAAAAAGGCAGATCAGAAGCAAAAAAATGCAGATCAGATGCTGATCGGAATAAAGCCGAACCTAGTATCGCCGACGGAGGCTTCTTATGGTGCAACAACACATCCGGAGATTGTTGCGGGGATTATTGAATATTTACAGGAAAGAAGTTGTCAACATATCGTGATGCTGGAGAGCTCCTGGGTTGGGGATAAAACTTCGGAATCCATGGAAGTCTGTGGATATGACAGGCTGGTTGAAAAATACAACGTACCATTTTGGGATATGCAGCTCGATGAAAGCAGTGAAGTGGATTGTGCCGGAATGAAACTTCAAATCTGCAGCAGTGTGAGAAAGCTGGATTTTCTGATCAATGTTCCAGTTCTGAAAGGACATTGCCAGACAAAGATCACCTGTGCATTGAAAAATATGAAAGGTCTGATTCCAAATAAGGAGAAGAGGCACTTTCATAAGCTGGGTCTGCATAAACCGATTGCACATCTGAATGTGGGGATTCATCAGGATTTTATTGTGGTGGATAATATCTGTGGTGATCTGGATTTTGAAGATGGAGGAAATCCGGTTGTTATGAACCGGATTCTGACAGCAAAAGATCCGGTTTTATGTGATACGTTTGTATGTCAGATGCTTTATTATAGGAGAGAAGACGTTCCATATCTGGTTATGGCGGAGGAACTTGGTGTGGGTTCTGCTGATCTGGAACATGCGAATCTGATACAGATCAGATTCGAAAAAGGAACAAAAGAAGGAGAACAAGGATCAGAAGAAACGGCAAGTGGAAAAGATATCAACAGAAAAGCAAAAGAAGTGAAAGATATCCACAAAACAGTATGGAAGGGCTGGGAGGATGTGGATATTCCAAGGGAGCGAAAGATTGTTGAACTGCAGGATGCTGTCGAGGAAGTGGAGTCCTGCAGTGCCTGTTATGGCTATCTGATCCCGGCACTGGATATGCTGAAACAGGAAGGTTTGTTTGAGAAACTGGACTGTAAAATTGCTGTTGGGCAGGGATACCGCGGTAAAAGCGGGAAACTGGGGGTCGGAAACTGTACTTGCAGGTTTGAGCATTTTGTAAAGGGATGTCCGCCGACGGAGATAGAAATTTATGAATATTTGAAGAAATATCTGATACAATATTAGAAATTAGAAAAATTATCCAATTCATCGAAAAAACCTTTGCTTTAGATATGGGGATATAAGATGCGTCCATTGAATTTATGCTTATATCAAATTTTGATAAAAACTTTTCATTTTTTACTTGTGAAAGTATTGCTGACATGGTATGATATTTTAAGACGTTGCATGGAGGGAGCTATGATTTAAGCGGATAAAATTGCAGCTTCGGTCTTGCAGTCGCAGATAACATCCATGTGATGTGCGTGGAAGTATATTGTCGGATTTTGGAACTTAATGGGAGGTATACAACTTAATTTGCTAATTTAAGTTTGCGGCCTCCCTGTTTTAAACGAGAGTTTGTTAAAAAATAGACAATATCAGTAAACTTATTCAGGAAAGGAGTAATTTATGAGCAGCAAAATTACTATCATTGGAGCAGGAAGTGTTGGGTCTACAATTGCTTATACGTTATCTAATCAGGATATCGCATCTGAGATCGTTCTGATTGATATCAATAAAGAAAAAGTAGCAGGAGAAGTTATGGATATTATCCAGGGAACCTGCTTCCGCGACCCGATCAATATCAAAGCAGGTGAATATGAGGATGCGAAAGATTCCAATATCGTTATCATCACCTCCGGTATTGCAAGAAAACCAGGTCAGACACGTATTGAGCTGGCACAGACAAATGTAAATATTCTCAAAGATATCACACCGAAAATTGTTAAAGAGGCACCAAATGCTCTCTACGTAATCGTAAGCAATCCGGTTGATATCATGACTTATGTATTCACAAAAATTTCCGGACTGCCGGAGAATCAGGTTGTTGGTTCCGGTACGATCTTGGATACAGCAAGACTTCGCTGTGGACTGGCAGAGCATTTTGATATTGCACAGAAGAACATCCACGCTTATGTATTTGGTGAGCATGGTGATACTTCTTTCATTCCGTGGTCACGTGCACATATTTCCTGTGCAAACATTGATGAGTACACTACACTGATGAACAATATCGGCAAAGAAATCCCGACTCTGGATAAAGATGCAATGCTTGAATATGTACAGAAATCCGGTGGAAAGATTATTGCAAACAAAGGTGCTACATTCTATGCAGTATCTGCTTCTGTATGTCGTCTGTGCGGACTTCTGCTGTCTGCTTATGATTCTACCGCAACGGTATCTTCTATGATGCACGGTGAATACGGCATTGATGATGTATGCTTAAGTACACTGAGCATGATCGGTCCGAACGGTCTGAAAGGCAAAGTTCCGGTACCTCTGACAGACGAAGAAGTTGAAAAACTGAAGAAGAGTGCAGATGCACTGAAATCTGTTATTGCACAGATCGAACTGTAAGATTTCAGCAGACAAAACACCATAGAGAAAGAAACTTGATGGATTTTGTACTGCGGTTGTCAAAAGACTGAACCGTTACAAATAATGGTATAAAGAATGTTTGAAAAATAACAGGGAATTTTAAGGTATGCAGTATGCGATACAGAACATTATATCCATGAAAATCAGAATTTTCAAAATTCTCTGTTATGTATAAAGTTACTATAAATAAAATATCGCAAATATGCGGCATCAGGAGGTAAAAATGGTTTACAGTTATTTTCCTGGATGTACTCTGAAAACAAAAGCGAAAGATCTGGATCGTTACGGCAGAGAATCTGCAAAAGCCCTTGGATTTGAGCTGGAAGAGATTGAAAACTGGCAGTGCTGCGGCGGTGTATATCCGCTGGGAACAGATGAGATTGCCAGCAAACTTTCTTCTGTTCGTGCATTAAATGATGCAAAAGAAAAAGGTCAGGATCTTGTTACGCTTTGTTCTGCATGTCATCACGTAATCAAACGTGTAAATGATGACATGAAAAATGTGGAGGACATCCGCACAAGAGCAAATAATTATATGCAGCTTGAGCAGCCTTATGAAGGTGAGACAAATGTACTTCATTATTTAGAGGTACTGCGTGACAGAGTGGGATTTGATGAATTAAAGAAAAAAGTGGTAAAACCGCTGACAGGAAGAAAAATAGGTGCCTACTATGGCTGTCTGCTTCTTCGTCCAAGCTCAGTACTGGCATTTGATGACCCGGAAAATCCAACCATTATTGAAGATTTTATCCGTGCGATCGGAGCAGAACCTGTTATTTACGGTTACCGCAACGAGTGCTGCGGAGGATATATTTCCCTGAAAGAAAAAGAAATGAGCGGAAAAATGGTTGACCGCATCATGGATTCTGCAGCCGGAATGGGAGCAGAAGAACTGATCACAGCCTGTCCGCTGTGCCTGTATAATCTGAACACCAGCACAAGTGCAAACAAGCTTCCGGTTCATTACTTTACAGAACTGCTTGCAGAGGCACTGGGTCTGAAAGAGGAGGTGCAGGAATAATGAAAACAGCAAGAGATAATGCAGAAAAGATCAAAGAGATCAGTGGTGCAAATCCTCAGAAATGTATGAAATGCGGCAAATGTTCCGCAACCTGCCCTGCTTTTAATGAAATGGATATCAAGCCACATCAGTTTGTATCCTATGTAGCAGAAGAAAATATTGATGCATTGATGCAGTCCGAAACTCTGTGGAAATGTCTTTCCTGCTTCGCATGTGTAGAAAGATGTCCAAGAGATGTAAAACCTGGAAAACTGATTGATGCAGCAAGACAGATGGTTGTGCGTCAGAGAGGTGCAGATTATCTGAAAGCAGAAGAAATACCAGAACTTCTGGATCCGGAACTGCCACAGCAGCTTCTGGTAAGTGCGTTCAGAAGATATAAGAGATAAATGAGAGAAAGTTGGAGGTGAACTCATTGCAGAGAATAGGAGTATTTGTCTGTCATTGCGGAAGTAACATTGCAGCTACTGTAGATGTGAAAAAAGTAGTGGAAATGGCAAAACTGGAGCCTGGAGTTGTCCATGCAGAAGATTATCAGTATATGTGTTCTGAAGCAGGACAGGCAAAAATAGATGCTGCAATTAAAGAAAAAGGTCTGACAGGAATGGTAGTATGTTCCTGTTCACCACGTATGCACGAAACAACATTCAGAAAGGCTGCTGAAAGAGCCGGACTGAACCCATACATGGTAGAAATTGCAAACATCCGTGAGCATTGTTCCTGGATCCATAAGGATATGGAAGAAGCTACAAAAAAAGCGGTTATCCTTATGAGAGCAGCCGTTGCAAAAGTAAACTTAAATGCACCGCTTCAGCCGGGTGAGAGCCGTGTAACAAAACGTGCACTGGTTATCGGCGGCGGTATCGCAGGTATTCAGACAGCGATTGATATCGCAGATGCCGGATATGAAGTAGATATCGTGGAGAAAGAGCCGAGTATCGGAGGAAGAATGTCCCAGATTGATAAGACATTCCCGACACTGGACTGTTCTGCATGTATCCTGACACCGAAAATGGTGGAAGCTTCCGCACATGAAAAGATCACGCTGTATACATATAGTGAAGTAGAAAAAGTAAGCGGATTCGTAGGTGATTTTACGGTTGATATCCGTAAAAAAGCAAGAAGCGTAGACATGGATAAATGTACAGGCTGTGGTGTTTGCCAGGAAAAATGTCCTTCCAAAAAGACTCCAAGTGAATTTAACCGTGGACTGAGCAATAGAAGTGCGATCTACACACCGTTTGCACAGGCAATCCCGAATGTACCGGTTATTGACAGAGAACATTGTATCAAATTCAAGACCGGAAAATGTGGTGTCTGCTCAAAGGTATGTCAGGCAGGTGCGATTGATTACGATCAGAAAGACGAGATCATCACACAGAAATATGGTGCAATTGTTGTAGCAACAGGTTTTGATATGATCAAACTGGATAAATATGATGAATATGCATACAATCAGAGCCCGGATGTTATTACATCTCTGGAACTGGAGCGTATCATGAATGCAGCAGGTCCGACAAAGGGACATCTGGAGCGTATGTCAGACCATAAAGCACCAAAGAAAATGGTATTTGTACAGTGTGTCGGATCAAGATGTTCTGATGAAAGAGGAAAGAGCTACTGCTCTAAAATCTGCTGTATGTATACTGCAAAACATGCAATGCTGATCCGTGATAAATATCCGGATGTAGATGTTACCGTATTCTATATTGATGTTCGTACACCAGGTAAGAACTTTGACGAGTTCTATCGCCGTGCGGTAGAAGAATATGGCGTTCACTACATCAAAGGCCAGGTAGGAAAGGTTGTTCCGCAGGAAAACGGACAGCTGCTTGTACAGGCTTCTGACCTTCTGGACAACAAACAGATCCTGATGGAAGCTGACATGGTTGTTCTGGCAGCAGCAATCGAGCCGAACCCGGATGTAAGAAAGATCGCTACCATGCTGACAGCAAGTATCGATACAAACAACTTCCTGACAGAAGCACACGCAAAACTGCGTCCGGTAGAATCTCCGACAGCAGGTATCTTCCTGTCCGGTGTATGTCAGGGACCAAAAGATATTCCGGAGACAGTATCTCAGGCTGGTGCCGCAGCAGTAAAAGCAATTGGTCTGCTTGCAAAAGACAAACTGATGACCAATCCATGTACTGCAAAACCAGATGAACTGCTGTGTAATGGATGTTCTACATGTGCAAATGTTTGCCCTTACGGTGCAATCAGCTATATTGACAAAGAAGTAAACGACCACGGTATCCGTGAAGTACGCCGTATTGCCCAGGTAAACAGTGCTCTGTGTCAGGGCTGTGGTGCTTGTACCGTTGCCTGCCCATCCGGTTCTATGGATCTGCAGGGCTTCTCTAACAGACAGATCTTAGCGGAGGTAGATGCAATATGTCGATAGAAAATACTGAATTCAGACCGAAAATTGTAGCATTCTGCTGTAACTGGTGTAGTTATGCAGGTGCTGACCTTGCCGGCAGCAGCCGTCTGGTTTATCCGGCCGATGTAAAGATCATCCGCGTACCTTGCTCCTGCAGAGTAAACCCGATGTTTATCTTAAGAGCATTTGAAAAAGGTGCGGACGGCGTTATCATGTGTGGATGCCATCCGGGAGACTGCCATTACAGTACAGGTAATTATTATGCAAGAAGACGTATGACACTGCTGTTCTCCATGCTGGACTTTATCGGTGTGGAAAACGGACGTACACGAGTAGAGTGGGTGTCTGCGGCTGAAGGTGTGAAATTCTCTCAGACTATGAACGAGTTTGCAGAGAAGATTCATTCTCTTGGTAAAAACGTAAGATTGGAGGATTTGAGATGCAGGAAGAATTGATCAAACGTGCGAAAGAACTGTTAGCAGACGGTACCGTGGCACGCGTGCTTGGCTGGAAAGCCGGCGATCTGCCTTATAATCCGGAACCATCTTATTTTGAAAACGAAGACCAGCTGAAGAATTTTGTATACAATGGATTTTGCGGTGCAAACCTGAGCAAATATATGATCGAAGCTTCCAAGCTGGAAGGAAAAACACTGGTATTCTTAAAACCATGTGATACATACAGCTTTAACCAGCTGATCAAAGAACATCGTGTAGACAGAGAAAAAGCTTTTATCATCGGTGTTGGATGTAAAGGTAAACTGTCCATCGAAAAGATCAGAGAGCAGGGCATCAAAGGTATCGAAAGCATTACAGGTGCCGAGATGACAGATGATGCAGAAACTCTGACAATCCAGACAATTTATGGCGAAAAGACCTGCACTTATGCATCTGCAATGCTGGGACGCTGCCATGTCTGCAAAGGAAAAGAGCATCAGGTATACGATAAGCTGATCGGCGAATCCAAAGATACCAAAGATGCAGATCGTTTTGCAGAAGTAGAGAAGATTGAAGCAATGTCTCCGGAAGAGAGATTTGCATTCTTCCAGAACGAATTATCAAAATGTATCCGCTGTAATGCCTGCCGTAACGTATGTCCGGCATGCAGCTGCCGTAAATGTGTATTTGACAGCACAAAATTCGACAGTGCACAGAAGGCAAATGTGGATGATTTCGAAGAGAAGATGTTCCACATTATCCGTGCATTCCACGTAGCAGGACGTTGTACGGACTGTGGCGAGTGCAGCCGTGTATGTCCGCAGGGTATTCCGCTGCATCTGTTCAACCGTAAATTTATCAAAGATATTGACAAATTCTACGGAGAATATCAGGCAGGAGAGGATACAGATTCGAAAGCACCACTGACAAACTTTACATTTGACGATGTAGAGCCAAGCATTGTTGGAGAAAGGGGATAATGTATGTACAAGATAGCGAAAAGTAATTTGCCGGCATTATTCCGTGCAATCGCAGAAACAAAAGAACTGTATCTGCCGATCAGAAGAGCAGGACAGGTAAATTTCGGACCTTGGAGCGAAGACGCAGAAGTTGACGTTGAAACTTTAAAGACCGTAAAATCTCCAAAAGATGTATTCTTTCCACAGAGCGAAAATCTGTATAGCTGTGAGAGAGAAGGCAAAGACATCAAGATCGAGCCTCAGGCATTACAGGATCAGGAGTTTGTTGTATTTGGCATGAAAGCCTGCGACATCAAAGGTGTAGAAGTACTGGATAAAGTATTTTTAGCTGATCCGATCGATACATTTTATGCTGCAAGAAGAGATCACGGAATCATCGTTGCCATGGCATGTCATGAACCGGAAGAAAGCTGTTTCTGTAAGGTATTTGGCGTAGACTGTGCAGATCCGGAAAAATCAGCGGCAGACGTTGCTGTATGGATGCTGGGTGATGACCTGATCTGGAAAGCAATCACAGAAAAAGGTGAGGCACTGACAAAAGCAGTGGAAAGCCTGCTTGAAAATGCAGATGCCGACAGCGACAAGCTGGAAGAAGAAAAGAACAACATCCGTGCGATCGTAGAAAAACTTCCGTATAGCAATCTTTCCCTGGAAGGATGGGGCGGAGACAAACTGGAAGAGAAATTCAATTCTCCGAAATGGGAAGAGCTGTACAAACCATGTCTTGCATGTGGAACCTGTACTTTTGTATGCCCGACCTGCCAGTGCTACGATATCAAGGATTATGATACAGGACACGGTGTTCAGAGATACCGTTGCTGGGATTCCTGCATGTACTCTGATTTCACAATGATGGCTCACGGAAACAACCGTACAAGCCAGATGCAGCGTTTCCGTCAGAGATTCATGCACAAGCTGGTTTATTTCCCGGCAAACAATGATGGCATGTATTCCTGCGTTGGATGTGGACGTTGTGTGGAGAAATGCCCGTCCTCTTTAAATATCGTTAAAGTTATCAAAAGCATGGGAGGTGAACAGTAATGAGCGAATGTACCTGTCATAAAAATTATACACTGGATACACTGATTCCGAAGGTTGGTGTGATCACAAAGATCACGCAGGAAACACCGGATGTAAAAACATTCTGTGTAACTGCTCCGGGCGGCGGAAAACTGTTCGAACATATGCCGGGACAGTGTGCAATGGTATGTGTACCGGGTGTCGGAGAGGCAATGTTCTCCATTACTTCATCCCCTACAAATAAAGAATATCAGGAATTCAGTATTAAAAAATGTGGTGTACTGACAGACTGTCTGCACAGCCTGGAAGTTGGCGATGAGATTACTGTCCGTGGACCTTACGGAAATAATTTCCCGGTAGATACAGAGCTGAAAGGCAAAAATCTGCTGTTTATCGCCGGTGGTATCGGACTTGCACCACTGCGTTCCGTTATCAACTATGTACTGGATAATCGTGATGACTACGGAACGGTTGACATCCTGTACGGATCACGTTCCGCAGATGACCTCGTAAAACTGAAAGAGATCCAGGAAGTATGGGCAAAGACTCCGGGTGTCAATGTACATCTGACGATCGACCGTCCGCAGGAAGGCTGGGACGGCCATGTGGGATTTGTTCCGACTTACTTGAAAGAAATCGGTTTTTCAACAGACAAGACCGCTCTGGTCTGCGGACCGCCAATCATGATCAAGTTTGTACTTGCAGGACTGGAAGAGCTGGGCTTCAACCGTTCTCAGTGCTATACAACACTGGAACTTCGTATGAAATGTGGTATCGGTAAATGCGGACGCTGCAACATCGGTTCCAAATATGTCTGCAAAGACGGTCCGGTATTCCGCTGCGATGAAGTAGACGAGTTGCCGAACGAGTACTAAGAAAAGGATCACTAGACAAAGTACAGAAAGGAATGGTACGACAAAATGCAGGAAATGGTAAATGTATATTTTTTCGGTAAAAAATACAGTGTTCCGGCAGATTTAACAATCATGACAGCTATGGAATATGCAGGCTACACCCTGAAAAGAGGATGTGGCTGCCGTCATGGATTCTGTGGAGCATGTGCAACTATTTATAGAATCAAAGGACAGAACGAGCTGAAAACATGTCTTGCCTGTCAGACACAGGTTCAGGAAGGTATGTATGTAGCAAGCATTCCATTCTTCCCGACAGACAAGAGAACTTACGACATCGAAGAGATCAGACCGACCGAGCAGATCATGATGGAACTGTATCCGGAAATCTACAGCTGTATCGGATGTAATGCATGTACAAAAGCATGTACACAGAACCTGAATGTTATGCAGTATATTGCATACGCTCAGAGAGGCGAATTTGAAAAATGTGCAGAAGAATCCTTCGACTGTGTAAGCTGCGGATGTTGTTCTGTAAGATGCCCGGCTGGTATTTCTCATCCGATGGTAGGTCTTCTGGCAAGACGTCTGACAGGAAAATATATTGCACCGGAAGCAAAACATCTTACCGAGAGAGTGGAAGAGATCCACAAAGGTGCTTATGATGAACTGATCGAACAGATCATGCAGAAACCGATCACAGAGATGCAGGAACTTTACAACAACAGAGAAATTGAGAAATAGGAGGGCGTAAAATATGTATGCACCATATCCGGAAAATATGATGGAGTCTATCAAAAAGGTAGAGGCTACAAGAGCGGAGCGTATGGCTACAGAGCCGAGACGTCTGACAGCAGACGAAAAAGACGCTCTTTTGAAAAAATTCCATCCAGATTATAACCCAGATGCGTTTGCTGAAATCAAGGTAGGAGCAAACAAAGGCCAGAAAGCTCCTCTGCAGCTGGCAGAAATGCTTCATTCTACAAGCCGTCTGATAAAAGATAAAGTGGATATTACAAAAGTAGATTATGACGTAGATGTACTGGTTATCGGCGGAGGCGGTGCAGGTTCTTCCTGTGCTATCGAAGCAAACAAAGCAGGTGCCAACGTAATGATCGTTACCAAACTGCGTATCGGTGATGCAAACACCATGATGGCTGAGGGTGGTATTCAGGCAGCAGATAAAGAAAATGACTCACCGGTACAGCATTATCTGGACTGCTTTGGCGGCGGACATTTTGCTGCAAAACCAGAACTTGTAAAGAGACTGGTAATGGAAGCTCCGGATGCAATTAAATGGCTGAACGAGCTGGGTGTTGAATTCGATAAAGATGCAGACGGAAGAATGGTAACTACACACGGCGGCGGAACTTCCAGAAAGAGAATGCATGCTGCAAAGGACTATTCCGGAGCAGAGATCATGCGTACGCTGCGTGACGAAGTGATCAACCGCGGAATTCCGGTTGTAGAATTTACTTCTGCTGTAGAACTGATCAAAGATGACAAAGGACAGGTTGCAGGTGCTGTTCTTCTGAACATGGAGACAGGAGATTACTCTGTTGCAAGAGCAAAAACCGTTGTTATCGCAACAGGTGGTGCAGGAAGAATGCATTATCAGGGATTCCCGACATCCAACCATTACGGTGCAACAGCCGATGGTCTGATCCTGGGATACCGTGCAGGTGCTTCCCTGTTATATCAGGATTCTATTCAGTATCATCCGACAGGAGCTATTTATCCGTCACAGATCCTGGGTGCTCTGGTAACAGAAAAAGTTCGTTCCGTAGGTGCACAGCTGGTTAATGCAAACGGAGAAGCTTACATCCATCCGCTGGAAACTCGTGATGTCAACGCTTCCGGTGTTATCCGTGAGTGCAGCGAAGGACGTGGCGTAGAAGTTCCGGGCGGAGCAAAAGGTGTATGGCTGGATACTCCGATGATCGAGATCCTCGGCGGTGAGGGAACCATCGAAAAGAGAATCCCGGCTATGTTCCGTATGTACATGAACTATGGCATTGATATGAGAAAAGTACCGATCGTGATCTACCCGACTCTTCATTATCAGAACGGTGGACTGGAGATCACAGGAGACGGATTTACAAAAGAAATCCCGAACCTTCTGGTTGCAGGAGAGGCAGCAGGCGGAATCCACGGAACCAACCGACTGATGGGTAACTCTCTGCTCGATGTCATCGTATTCGGCAGAAATGCAGGTAAAAAAGCAGCTGCAAAATACAAAGACGTAGAACTTGGTGAGATGAATCTGGATCATGTAAAAGCATACGATGAAGAACTGAAAGAAGCAGGAGTAGAAACAAACGAAGTATCTCCGATGCTGCTTCCTCATTATGCAAGACATGAAAGAAAAATCACAGGTGAAGTGGTAAGTGCATAATTAAGTAAAAAGATGCTATAAAACCACTCTTGTGCAAGCACATCGTGGTTTCAGGCTTTTGATCCTGGCATCATTATATTTTCATTTACGGGAGCTGTCATGAGCAGCTCCTGTAGATAATGAGAGGAGAAATAACATGCGTGAAATTCAGGCAAGCCAGATTACAGATGTAGTCGAAAAGCTCTGTATCGAAGCAAATGAGCATCTTCCGGAAGATGTGAAATGTGCGATCAAAAACTGCAGAGCGTGCGAAGACTGGGAAATTGCCCAGGGAGTACTGGACAAGATCATTGAGAATTATGAAATCGCTGATACACAGTGCGTACCGATCTGTCAGGATACCGGTATGGCATGTGTATTCCTGGAGATTGGTCAGGATGTACATATCACAGGCGGAGATCTTGCAGATGCGATCAACGAAGGTGTACGCCGCGGATATGACAAAGGTTATCTGAGAAAATCCGTTGTAAAAGATCCTGTCCGCAGAGGAAATACAGGTGATAATACACCGGCTATGATCTACACAGAAATCGTTCCGGGCGAGCAGATCAAGATCACAGTAGGACCAAAAGGTTTCGGAAGTGAAAACATGAGTGCAATCCGCATGTTCAAACCATCTGCCGGACTTCAGGGAATCAAAGATTTTATCCTTGAGACAGTAGAAACAGCAGGTCCGAATCCATGCCCTCCTATGGTTGTAGGTGTTGGTATCGGAGGAACTTTTGATAAAGCAGCACTGCTGGCTAAAAAAGCACTGATGCGTCCGATCGATTCTGAAAATCCAGATCCGTTCTATGCAGACCTTGAAAAAGAAATGCTGGAAAAAGTAAACAAACTGGGTATTGGACCGCAGGGATTTGGCGGAAAGACAACAGCAATTGGTCTGAACATCGAAACCATGGCTACACATATCGCAGGTATGCCATGTGCGATCAATATTAACTGCCATGTAACACGCCATAAAACGGAGGTGATTTAAATGGAAAAACATATTACACTGCCTCTTACAGAAGAACTGGCAAAAACACTTCATGCAGGTGATACAGTTTACCTGACAGGAACCATTTATACATCACGAGATGCAGGACATAAACGTATGTGTGAAGCACTGGCAAGAGGAGAAAAGATTCCATTTGATCCGACAGATGCTACGATCTACTATGTAGGTCCTACACCGGCAAAACCAGGTCAGGTTATCGGGTCTGCAGGTCCGACAACCAGCGGACGTATGGATGCTTATGCTCCGACTATGATGTCTGTTGGAGCAAGAGGTATGATCGGTAAAGGTGCAAGACTTCCGGAAGTTGTAGAAGCTATGAAGAAATACCACGGTGTCTACTTTGGTGCAATCGGAGGAGCAGGTGCACTTCTGGCAAAATGTATCAAGAAAGCAGAGCTGATCGCATACGAAGATCTGGGTGCAGAAGCATTGAGAAAACTGTATGTAGAAGATATGCCTTTATTTGTTATCATCGACTGCGAAGGAAATAACCTGTACGATGAAGGACGTAAAGCTTATCTGGATACACAGGATAAATAAAAGTTACGGCGGAGGTTTGTGAATGTGCAAATGAACGCTGTGAGAATAGGTGTATGAAATAGGACGCCATAATGATTCGAAAACAATCTCCTGCTACCGTCAGTACGATTTGTTTTCGAATTCATTATGGCTGTATTGTTTGCAAGCTATTTTTACAATACCGTTAGTTGCACATTACCCAAAGCTCCTGGCCTGCCAGGGGTCGCTGAAGCGGAAGGTTTTAAAAAAATATAAGATTATATAATGCCAGAGGTACTATGACGGAGACTTGCTGTTGTCACTGTGCCTCTGGTTTTTGTTTTTCAGCACAATATACATTAAAAAGAATTGCTTGATTTTGTGGAAAAATGTATTAAGATAGAGATAACTATTCGGCAGCTTTACAGTTGCGATAAGGTTTGAGCTGTATGAAGTTATTACAGACAGAGATACAAGAACTGAAACAAAAAGACGAAAGAAAAGGAGGGCAGACGAGATGGGAGAGTTATTTGACAAACTGGCAAACTATGGAAATTCCGGTATCTATCCGTTTCATATGCCGGGGCATAAAAGACAGAAAACGGTTGATTTTAATCCATATAAAATTGACATCACAGAGATAGAAGGGTTTGACAATCTGCATCATGCCGAAGGTGTTCTCTTGGAGGCACAGAAAAAAGCGGAAAAACTTTATGGTTCGGAAGAATCGCATTTTCTGATTAACGGCAGCACGGCGGGCATCTTAAGTGCTGTTTCTGCATGTGCGAAAAAGACCGTTCTGATTGCACGTAACTGCCACAAAGCAGTTTACCATGCAGCACTGATTCGAAATCTGGATGTATATTATGTTTACCCGGAAATTCAGGAAGAATTTATGTTAAATGGCGGTATCAATCCAGCAGATGTGGAGCGTTCTCTTGAGGAGCATCCGGAAATCGAGGCGGTCGTGGTTACTTCGCCAACTTATGATGGCATTGTTTCGGATGTGAAAAGAATTGCAGAAATTGCACATGCACATGGAAAACCGTTGATCGTGGATGAAGCTCATGGAGCACATTTCGGATTTTCCAAATATTTCCCGGAAAATTCCGTGCACCTTGGGGCAGATATCGTGATCCACAGTCTTCATAAAACGCTGCCTTCTTATACACAGACAGCACTGATCCATATCAACGGAAAACTCGTTGACCGTCAGAAAGTCCGGATGTTTCTGCAGATGTACCAGACCAGCAGCCCGTCCTATATTCTGATGGCTGGAATAGATGAATGCATTCATTATGTGGAAGAGCAGGGAACAGATGCTTTTGATAAATTTGCCGAGAGGCTGGATCGCATTTATAAAAGGGCAAAAGAATTTCGTTCCATTCATTTGGTGGATGAGAGCATTGTCGGAAAAAACAGTATTTATGATTTCGATCGTTCGAAGCTGATTTTTTCTGTAAAAAAATGCGGAATCGCCGGAAATGAACTTCAGAAAATGCTGCTTCGTACTTACAATATCGAAATGGAAATGGCAGCGGGAAATTATGTACTGGCACTGACCTCGCTGTGTGACACGGATCAGGGCTTTCACAGACTGTTTTATGCCGTCAAAGGTATTGATGAACAGATCAACCGTTTCCAGACTACAGAAAGCAAAAAAGAAGGTAACTGGATTGAAGATGGAGTTACAAGAAATACTATCATTTGCACGATGAATAAAGCATTTGAATCCCAGAAAGAAAGCGTGGCTTTGCAGGAAAGTGAGGGACGGATTTCCGGGGAATTTCTGTATCTTTATCCACCTGGAATCCCGATGATCGTGCCGGGAGAGAAGATAGATGGCACACTTCTGAAAAAACTGGAAGGGTATAAAAAGAAAGGCTTCCAGTTCCAGGGGATGAAAGATTATGAAGGAAAGAAAATTGAAGTGGTGAAGTAAAAGAAAAACAAAAAATAGTAGCTGCTATATGGATTACTAGGAAATCTGTATAGCAGCTTTTGATTTTAGTAGAATATTATATGCTGTGTTAGAATAGAAATAGTATAGGAAAGTGAGAGGAAAGATGTCAAATGTATATGGATATGTACGGGTAAGTACAAAAGATCAAAATGAAGATCGTCAAATAGAAGCAATGAAGCAATTAAAAATTTCTAAAAAAAATATTTTTGTAGAAAAAGTGACAGGAAAAAATTTTGATAGACCAATATACAAGAAGCTTGTAAAGGAAATGAAAGAAGATGATTTGTTATATATTAAAAGTATAGATCGTTTGGGAAGAAATTATGAAGAAATATTAGAACAATGGAGGATTCTTACAAAAGAAAAAAAGGTAGATATTGTTGTTTTAGATATGCCGTTGTTAGATACAAGAACCGGGAAAGATCTTATGGGAACTTTTTTGAGTGATATTGTTTTACAAATATTGTCCTTTGTAGCTGAAAATGAAAGAAATAATATAAAACAAAGACAGGCAGAAGGTATTGCAGTAGCAAAGGCAAAAGGGGTACGATTTGGAAGACCACCAAAGCCATTACCATATGATTTTCAAAAGGTTTATCAAAAATGGAAAACTGGACAAATAACAGGAGTAGTAGCAGCGAATATCTGTGATATGCCAATCTCAACCTTTTTGTATAAAGCAAAAAATTATGAGAGAACTGAATTGTAAAAAAATAAGGAAAGTACAAAAAAGTGTACCTTTTTGTACTTTCCTTATTTTTGAAAAATTTTTAAATTACAGATTATATTATAAAACACAATTACAGATTTTTCAATCTTTATTTTCAATAATTCTGAAAAAACAGAAATAATATATACTTTGTGTGGATTACAAAAAGGTACACGTTTTTGTAAAAATATTTAAAGGAGGAAAAAAGATGGGATATAAACTAAAGAATAATAGAGGAATGATAGCAGATCCTATTACATTTAGTGATGCATCAGGATTAGTAGCCCGTGAAATTGCAACTTTAATGAGCGAAAAAGCAAAAGAATTAGGAATTCCGGCAAGAATTACAACAGATACAATTAGTGAAGGTGGATTGTTTGGTAACACGTACGATTGTGTTGTAATTAATCATCCCAATCCGCCTCAGCAGTATTTTACAGATGTATATATTATAAATGGAAATACAATAAATTTTTATTTCTTTGGGGAATCAAAAGCAAATACTGCAACCAATAAAGCAAATGCAAGAAAAAATACAATAAAGGGTATGATTTTGAATTCTATTGCTGGATCACATGAAATGGCTTATCAACAGGAATTAGTTTGGCATAATCAAATTTATGAAATTTTTGAGTCGTTTATTAGATAAGCAATATAAATGGTATTTAAAACGATTTAGAATTGAAGCAAATATTATTTGCTACCCTAGTGATAGAGAAAGGATGAAGAAAGATGAAGATTAAAGTTAATGTTGAAGAAAAAATTCAGTCTATGGCATGTAGAGATGGTCAGTTACGACCAGGGAAAGGTAAAAAACATGAATAAATTAATTAAAGAGTTATTAATAAGAGTCCTTTGAAAGGATATATATGGTTACAAGGAAAATAGGGATAGAATTTGATGTAAATCCGTATGAAGCAAATGAGCTATATTTTGAAGAAGACGATTATGCAGAAACAAATGAAGGGGATTTGGATTCTATATTTAAATTGCTTTATAAGAAAAGAGGAGGACATATTCCTTTATCTGTCACATGGGAATTAACAAATCATTGTAATTTTTTGTGTCCATTTTGCTATATCCATAATGAGTGTAAGAGTAAAGGCGATAATGAGGTATTTTCACATCGATTTTATAATATAAAAAATGATATTGATTTGCTGGTTGATGATGGGATGCTGATTTGTTATTTGACAGGTGGAGAATGTTTGTTACATCCAGACTTTATAGAGATATTTACTTATTTAAAAAATAAAGGAGTATTAGTTGCAGTTTTAACTAATGGTGCACTTCTTGAAGAGAAACATTTTGAGTTATTTGCAAAATATAAACCATATAAAGTGGAAGTATCGGTTTATGGAATAAATCGCACATTTGTAAAAAAGGATTCTAAAGAAATTGCCAATGTTGTACTGAATAATATATTAAGATTGAAAGAAAATGGAATTAATGTAATTGCTAAGATTCCTTATAATAGTTGTACTGCCTCAGAGTTTGGAAGTGTTAGAGAGTGGTGTGAAAAACAAGATATTCCATTTTATTATTCAGATGAATTGTTTGAAAAATATGATGGTACCGCAAATAACCAATTTACAAAGAATTTGCCGTTTGAAGAGTCAAATAATAAAGAAATAGAAATGAAATATGGTTTCAAAAAAATATTTGATTGTTCAGCAGGAAGATATAGTTTGGTTATATCGTATGATGGTTTTGTACGACCTTGTTTTGCATTTTATAGAATAAATGCTCCAGAATGGAATTTTGATATTTCTGATCATGGAATTATGGTAGCATATAATTCTATGAGAGAAAAAATAAAACCACTTATTAATAAAAAACTTCCTTATTGTAAAGGGTGTAACAATTACAGTTTTTGTCAAGAATGTTTGGCAACTCAGTGTTGCGAACAAGACGTTGAATTTTATATGCGTGAAAAATGTCGGCAATGGGATCGCAATGAGTCAGGAAAGGAGTAAATATAATATGGGATATTTTAGACCTTCTGAATATACGATAAAAAATGCTTTAGAAGAGGTAGCGAGATATGATGGAATTTATGTAGGGGATAATTATGTGACAAAGGATCATGGTTCTTACATAGAGATTAACATCGAAACAGATAATGGTAAGGGACATGTTAGTTATGATTTATATTTTAATGAATCAGGGCAATTAACCGATTATAAAAAACATTCTTAATTCTAGCACAAGTATAATAGAGATAAATACTCATATTATAAAAATAAACGAAAGGAGGTGTGTGAATATGTCAACATTTTTAATGAAAGTAGAAACATTAAAAGCAATGGAAGAAAAAGTGTTAGATGCATTGGGCACAGACAAAATATCGGCATTATCATCTGTGGGAATGGAACATAGTTTATTGTGTGGTTGTGGAGCAGGAGGAAACTGTTCATCATCTTGTGTGAGTGGCTGTGCTGAAAGAGGCTAATTACATTAAATATATAGTCATGCGATGTTTATGAGTTATTCGCATGACTATTATTTTAGGGGATAAGAATTATTATGAAAAAGAATAATAAAAAAACAGTTATGTTAACATTGACAGAATTTTGTAATTTGAATTGTACATATTGCTACGAAAAAAATAAATCTTTAAAATCTATGGAATTTCAGAAGGCTATTGAAATTTTGAACAGAGAATTAAATTCCGATGATAATTATGATGAATGTGAAATACAATTTTTTGGCGGAGAACCCTTTGTTGAATTCGATTTGTTAAAAAAAATATGCGAATATTTATGGAAACGAAAGTGGAAAAAAAGATATATTTGTTTTGCAACAACAAATGGGACTTTGATTCATGGAGAAATTCAAAAATGGTTGCTGGATAATTCAAAAAAATTCATCTGTGGTCTTAGCTTGGATGGAATAAGAGCTGCACATAATTTAAATAGATGTAATTCATTTGATAATATAGATATAGATTTTTTTAAACGTACTTGGTCAAAACAGTATGTAAAAATGACTATATCACCGGAATCTCTTCCTTTTTTATATGAAAGTGTGATTTATTTACATGAACAGGGCTTTACTATTGATAATAATCTGGCATATGGAGTGGAATGGAACAATTCAAAGTTAATAAAAATTATGGAAAAGCAGTTGAAATTGTTGGCTGATTATTATATTGAACATCCAGAGCTTGAACCATGTCGTTTGTTAGGTTTAAATATTGAGAATATAAATGTGGATAAGCATATTGATAGGTGGTGTGGTGCTGGAAAAGGATTAAAATCATATGATGTAGAAGGAGTTTTATATCCTTGTCAAATGTTTACACCACTGTCTATTGAAAAAGAAAAATCTAATAGGTCATTTAAATTGGATTTTTCGGCTGGAAAAACAGAAGATTCAAGGTGTACTTCTTGCAAAATATATAATGTTTGTCCGACTTGTTATGGACATAACTATAATGCTACGGGTGATATAGCTAAGAGAGATGAGGTTTTATGTAAATATACAAAAATAAGTATTCTGGCTACATCATATTTATGGGCAAATAGAATAATAAGATATTCATATGAAGAATTAGGAATATCAGAATTGCGATATGTGCAGTTGAGTAAAGCTATAGTAAGAATTCAAAATACATTTACAGAAATGGATGAATAATTATGAAGATAAAATCTTTGTATGAGAATCCCCAATTATATGAAGCAGAATGTAGATATATAATGACGGATAAGAAATTTTGGAAAGAAGTAGTAAAAAGAGAAAATCCAGTTTCAGTGCTGGAAATAGGGTGCGGAACTGGAAGAGTTGCGGAGTTTATTATTGATGATCAACTTCAATTTTATTGTGGGATTGATATCTCAGAAATATTTTTAAATTATTTTAAAGAAAAAGAAGTATTTAAGAAAAATGAATACAAAATTAGTTTGATTAATGCTGATGTGGAAAGCATAATATTAGAGCAAAAATTTGACTTGATAATATTCACCAGCCAGTTTATAGGGCACATATATGAAATTAAAAGTTTTGTGCAAATTTTTTCTAATGTAAAAAAAATGTTGAAATCATCCGGAAAAATTATTATAGATTATTGTAATCCAGATTTGCGTTTTTTGGAAGTACATAAGGAATATCAGTATTGTTATGAATTTTGGCATGATGAAAAAATAAAGGTATTTGAAAAAAATTATTATAGTCAGAATGAGCAAATTAATTATGAACAACGTAAATATGAAATGGAAACAGGCAAAAATATATTTCAAACTATTCCGTTTAGAATATATTTTCCAAAAGAATTAGATGCATTGTTTATGATGAACGGATTAAAAATTTTAGCCAAATATGGTAACTATAATATGGAAAAATTCGAAGAATATTGTGAAAAACAAATATATTTTCTGACAAAATAAAAAAGATTTATTGTTTTAAAAGTAAACAAAAAGGTTGACAAACGTCACATGCACAAGTATAATAATCACAAACAAAATCAACACATCAAATCTTATTCGATATTCTATGCCATTCGGCAGGAAAATCCACAAATCAAAAGCCTGCACGAAGCGGCTGAAAAATTATGTAATGGCATCTTTTGGTCTAATACGATTGTACGAGAGGAAATCTCGATACAGTTCAAGATATTTGCGGAAAATGTAAAAATACAGCTCAGATACAAAACAGATGGCTTCGTATACAGGTAAAAATACAGAAAAAGGAGCGAAGCCTATGGGACAAAAAGATATTACAGAAAAGGTATTGGAAGATTATAATGATGTTTTTGCAGATATCATAAATGGATTACTATTTGGCGGGGAACAGGAGATTAAACCGGAAGATCTGGAAAATACAACCGTTCATGCACAGTATAAGGCAGAGGATGACAAGGTTCACGAACTGGAGCGTGATATTGCAAAATACTGGAAGGATGAGAAGGTGGAACTTGCAATCTGTGGAATTGAAAATCAGAGTATCGTGGAGAAGAATATGCCGTTTCGCATCATTGGATACGATGGGTCGGCATATCGGAATCAGTTACAGCAGGAAAGAAGAAAAATGCTGCCGGTGGTGACGATTGTCTTGTATTTCGGAACGGACAGACACTGGAACAGCAGAAAAAAGATCAAAGAACTGATGGAAATACCAAAATGCCTGGATTGTTATGTAAATGACTATCAGATGCATGTATTTGAAGTTGCGTGGCTGACGGAAGAGCAGATTAGTCACTTCCACAGTGATTTTAAAGTGGTAGCGAATTTTTTCGCACAGAAAAGAAAAAACAAAGATTACATACCGGATGATCCAACAGAGATCAGGCATGTAGATGAATTGCTGAAGCTTTTACAGGTCATGACAGGAGATAAACGTTATGAGGAAATTTTTGAAAAAAGGAAAGGAGTCCGAAGTATGTGTGATGTAGCAGAACGACTGGAAAAAATGGGAATTGCAAAAGGAATAGAAATTGGCAGAAGTGAAGGAGAAATGGAAGGAAAAATGTTGGTATATAAAAATCTGTGTAAGGAAGGTTTCAGTGAAAAAGAAGCCAGGAGACTTACGGAATTGCCAGAAGATGTGAGTTTGGAACAGTAAAGTAAATAATGCCTTGAGCGAGAGAGCGATCAATGTTACTATATTTGCAAAGCAGAATGCTCTCAATTGTTCGGGGCATTTTTATATCAGATGTGAGGAGATTCCCGCCTGTGGGCGGTGAGCAACAAGAATATCAGAAGTATTCTTGGAAACAAGTAAGGAAAAACATGGGAAAAATATTTTATATGATGGGCAAAAGTTCATCGGGAAAAGACACGATTTTTAAGGAAATATTGAAAAAAAAGAAATTAAATCTGCACCAGATCGTACTGTATACGACAAGGCCGGCAAGAGCGAATGAGACGGATGGTGTGCAGTATCATTTTGTGGATGAAAAAAGGCTTTCAGAGCTTCAGGATGCCGGGAAGGTGATTGAGCTGCGGGCATATCAGGTCGTTGGCGGAGTCTGGAAATATTTTACGGTAGACGATGAGCAGACAGATCTGGATACAAAAGATTATCTGGCAATCGGAACATTGGTTTCCTATGAAAAACTGCGGGATTATTATGGGGCAGAACGAATTGTGCCGATTTATGTCGAGGTTGAGGACGGGATGCGTCTGGCAAGGGCCTTGGATCGGGAACGCAGTCAGATAAAGCCAAATTATGATGAGATGTGTCGGCGTTTTCTGGCAGACAGTGCTGATTTTTCGGAAGAAAACTTGGAGAAGGCAGGAATAAAAAAGCGTTTTCAGAATGAAGAACTGCAGAAGTGTGTTGAGAAGATTACAGAATTTATTTTTCAGAGTAAATAATGTATAAAGCCATGAGTGACTTTGATTTGGACGCAGAGAAGCATTCCCCCGCTTCAAGTGTGCAGAGCACTAAGCGACTGCGTTCATGAGCAAGTAGCGAAGCGGATTGTGAATGTCCGCTTTACTTTGCGGAGTAAGCAGTGTATAAAATCAGGATTTTATAGTGCTTCCGCTATAATGAAAACATAAAATCTGGCAAGGAGGGATCTATAAATGAAAACGTGTTGTTTAGTATGGGAAATTCCTGTAATAGAGGGAGAACATTATAATCCAATTGTGAATGTCATTTATATGCAAAAAGCAAAAAAATTTTTGAATCAACTAAATCGATATTTTCAGGATAAGAATATGGATTGGAAGTGTGTTTTGGACCGTTCAGCATGTACTTATAATGAGATTTTTTCCAGTGAAAATCAAGCAGTTATTTTTGCTCCGGAAGCCAAAACAAGACAATGGCTATATAAAAAAGAAATGCAAGCGGTAAGTATTCCAAAATATTATTTGGATTTTGCAGAATATAATGAAGGAAAATTAGATAAAATAGCAATTTTCTTTATGGAATACGGGTTTTAGAATGACGATCTCAACTTTCCACATTAAAAGCAGGTATTCACGCTGCTTTTTTTGATTTCTAGTGAATCTTCTGCATCTATCCACATCTGTAAATTCTCATCAGGATATAATCTTACATAATAAAACTGGTCAGTCGTTTACAGGTATCTTTTTTCAAAAAGAAATGTATCGTAAAGAAAAAACTCTAGGTAAAGCCGCTTATTTATGATATAATAGAAAATCATTGGGTATACGAATGATAAAATCAGAGAGGGGTGAGCATATGCCTGGATTTGAGGAAATCGTAGGACATGAGCAGATTGTTACGCATCTGAAAAGTGCGATGAAACTTGGGAAGGTGTCCCATGCGTATATATTGAGTGGAGAAAAGGGATGCGGCAAAAAGCTGCTGGCAGATGTTTTTGCGGAAACACTGCAGTGTGAAAAGGGAGGCACAGAGCCTTGTGGCAGCTGCCATTCTTGTGTACAGGCACAGAGCGGCAACCATCCTGACATCATACATCTGATGCACGAAAAGCCAAACAGCATCAGCGTGGATGATGTGAGAACACAGATTGTGAACGATGTATTGATCAAGCCATACAGTGGAAAATATAAAATTTATATTGTGCCGGATGCGGAGAAAATGACAGCGGCTGCACAGAATGCACTTCTGAAGACAATCGAGGAGCCGCCTGCATATGCAGTGATTCTGCTGCTTGCAAACAATGCATCAGCACTTCTGCCGACCATCTTATCAAGATGCGTTATGCTTTCTTTGAAACCGGTCGCAGACGATAAAGTCAAGCAGTATCTGATGGAGCATGTACAGGTGCCGGATTATGAGGCGGATGTCTGCGTGGCATTTGCACAGGGCAATATCGGAAAAGCCGTACAGCTGGCAACATCGGACAGCTTTAATGAAATCAAAAATTCAGCACTTCATCTGCTGAAAAATGTATCTAAGATGGAGATCAACGATATTATCGCAACGGTGAAATCCGTATCCGAATTTAAGATTGATATTCAGGATTATCTGGATTTTCTGGCGGTGTGGTATCGTGACATCCTGTATTTTAAAGCGACAAGAGACAGCAATGGGCTCATTTTTAAAGATGAGCTGAATGTGATCACCGATCAGATCAATAAAAGTTCCTACGAAGGTATCGAAAATATTCTGCGGGGACTCCAGACAGCGAAAACGCGTCTGAATGCAAACGTTAATTTTGATCTGACCATGGAACTGCTGTTTCTTCTTATAAAGGAGAATTTGGTATAATGATAAAAATTGTTGGTGTCCGTTTTCGCACGGCCGGGAAGATTTATTACTTTGATCCGAAAAAACTGCCGATCAAAAAGGGAGACCATGTGATCGTTGAGACAGCAAGAGGAATCGAATACGGCAGCGTCGTAGCCAATCCAAAGGAGATTCCGGATGACGAAGTAGTTCAGCCGCTGAAAGCCGTTATGCGTATCGCAACACCGGATGACGATGCAAGAGTAGAACGCAATTTGGCAAAGGAAAAGGATGCTCTGCGTATCTGTGCCGAGAAGATCCGCAAACATAAGCTGGATATGAAGCTGATCGATGCAGAATATACGTTTGATAACAACAAAGTCCTGTTTTATTTCACGGCGGACGGCAGAATCGATTTCCGTGATCTGGTAAAAGATCTGGCATCCGTATTTAAGACACGTATCGAGCTTCGTCAGATCGGTGTGCGGGATGAGACAAAACTGCTTGGAGGTATCGGCATCTGCGGAAGACCGCTTTGCTGCCATACATTCTTATCTGAGTTCGCACCGGTTTCAATCAAGATGGCAAAAGAGCAGAATCTTTCACTGAATCCGACCAAGATCTCCGGTGTCTGCGGAAGACTGATGTGCTGCCTGAAAAATGAAGAGGAGACTTACGAGTATCTGAACAGCCGTCTGCCGGCGGTCAATGATACGGTGACGACTGAGGACGGTTTAAAAGGAGAAGTACACAGTGTCAACGTGCTTCGTCAGACCGTAAAAGTGGTTGTGGAAGTCGGGGACGAAAAAGAGATCCGTGAATACGATGTCAAACAGCTCAAGTTCAAACCTCGCAGAAGAAAAGAAAAAAACGGCGGGGCAGGGAAACAGGAAGAAAAAGAGCTGAAGAAACTCGAAGCAATGGAGAAAAAGGAAGGAAAATCAAAACTAAATGACAATTAAACTGTATCCGGATGAGAGACTGGATGATCTGCAGAGAAGCGGGTACCATATCATCCAGAATCCGAAAAAATTCTGTTTTGGAATGGATGCGGTTTTGCTTTCCGGATTCGCAAAGGCAAAGCCGGGAGATAACGTTCTGGATATTGGTACTGGGACTGGAGTTATCCCGATCCTGATGGCGGCAAAGACAAAAGCCGGACATTTTACCGGTCTTGAGATACAGCATGAGAGTGCGGATATGGCGATGCGAAGCATTCGGTATAATCATCTGGAAGAGCGAATCTCTATTGTAGAAGGCGATATCAAGGAGGCCGGGACATTGTTTGCTTCGGCTTCTTTTCATGTAGTCACAAGTAATCCGCCGTATATGATCGAGCATCACGGTCTGGTCAATCCGGATAATGCAAAAATGATCGCAAGGCATGAAGTTTACTGCACGCTGGAGGACATCATCGTCCAGACAGCAAAACTTCTGAAAAACAGCGGAAAGTTTTATCTGGTACATCGACCGTTCCGGCTGGCGGAGATTTTTTATCTGCTTGTGAAGTACGGACTTGAGCCAAAGAGAATGCAGATGGTGCATCCGTATATCGATAAAGAACCGAACATGGTCCTGATCGAAGCCATGAAAGGTGCAAAATCAAGGATCACCTGTGAGCCGCCGCTGATCGTGTATGAGAAACCGGGCGTGTATACAAAGCAGATTTATGATATTTACGGATACAATGATGCCAGGGTCAAAGAGCATTCGGAAAGGTGAGAAATATATGAGCGAAAATCAGGGAAAACTGTATCTGTGTGCAACTCCGATCGGAAATCTGGAAGACATTACGATGCGTGTTCTGCGAGTGCTTCAGGAGGTCGATCTGATCGCGGCGGAGGATACCAGAAACAGCATCCGGCTTTTAAATCATTTTGATATCCATACTCCGCTGACGAGTTATCACGAATACAATAAAATCGAAAAAGCCTATGTTTTAATAGAAGAAATGAAAAAAGGGAAAGACATCGCCCTGATCACCGATGCCGGTACGCCGGGCATTTCCGATCCGGGTGAAGATCTAGTGCGTCTGTGCTATGAAAACGGTGTTGAGGTGACTTCCCTTCCGGGAGCCTGTGCCTGCGTGACGGCACTGACACTTTCCGGATTATCCACCAGACGTTTCTGTTTTGAGGCATTTCTTCCATCGGATAAAAAAGAAAAACAGGAAGTTCTGGAAGAATTAAAAGACGAGACCAGGACGATCATCATTTACGAAGCACCGCACAGGCTGGTGCGTACCTTAAAAGAACTTCTGGAAACACTTGGCGACCGCAGAATGACGGTTCTGCGGGAACTGACGAAAAAGCATGAGACAGCATTCACCACGACACTTTCAGAGGCAGTGGCGTACTATGAAGCGGAAGCACCGCGAGGCGAATGTGTACTGGTGCTCGAGGGCAGAAGCCGGCAGCAGATGAAAGAGGAGAGTCAGGCAGCCTGGAAAGAGATGGACATCGAAGAACATATGCAGAAATACCTGGATCAGGGCATGGATAAAAAAGAAGCGATGAAACAGGTAGCAAAAGACCGCGGAGTCGGAAAAAGAGATGTCTACCGGGAATTAGTTGACAGAGACAAAGCCTGAAAAGCAGAAGGAGGAAAGCTGTGAGTACGACATACGACACGTTAAATAATGTTCTGGTTCGATTGTTCCATGATATTATGACACTGGAAGAAAAAGCGATCCGGACGGGGGAATTCAGCGAGATCTCCAATAACGATATGCATATCATCGAGGCAATCGGCATTGATGAACCGCGAAATATGTCTTTCGTAGCCAAAAAACTTTCTGTTACGGTCGGAACGCTGACGATTGCGGTTAACAATCTTGTAAAAAAAGGTTATGTAAATCGTACACGCAGCGAAAAAGACCGAAGGGTCGTGCTGATTTCTCTTACCGAAAAAGGCCGGAGAGCATATGAGCATCATCGCCTCTTTCACGACAAAATGATCAAGGCGACGATTGCAAATATGAGTGAACAGGAAGAAGAAGTGCTGGCACAGGCACTCACCAATCTGATCGGCTTTTTTGAGCAGTATCAGCAGTAAACGACATTTTGACCTTTAGACCCTGATTGATGCCTACGAATTGCTCCGTTACAAAGTAACTCCCGCAATCTACGCTCCGCTTCGGTCGGCACTAAACGAGTGCCACTGGCACTCAGTGCCTATAAACATTCGGAATCCGCATATTTACTGCGTAAATAGCTACTTCCTCATGTTTAGCGGGTCCCAAGTTCAAATGTCTTATCTTGCAAGCAAGAACGACATTTTGACCTTTAGACCCTGGCATCATGGAAATAACCGCAAAATTTATTATGATTTTTGCAGAACGTATTTATACAATACTGGAAATGGGCACGGACCTGTTTCCAGTATTTTTTTATGGAAATTTTTCAAAGAAAAAGAAGCACCTTCTTTTTTCAGGGCTGCCTGTTTTAAATCTTCAAAACAAAGATAGCCAACATAGTATTTCAGATAGTTTGCAGGAGCCTCCAAAATGGTGTTGAAAAAGGCATCGGCAGTCCCTTCTCCATTTAAGCCAAACTGCGAAAGAACCTTTGCCGTCTGCGAGCGGTCATATCCATAATAATGGATCAGAATATCAAGAAAAGAAGAGATGCCGAGGTTTAAAGAACGGTTCAGGCGATAGATTTTGGCAATGATATTATCAGAACATCCGTAAGAAAATGACTGCATTTCCACGTAGGTTGCCCAGCCTTCCACATAACCACCGAAATTTGTCAGACTGCGGACAGGGCGGATACCGGAGTCGTTCGAGAAAATCGTCTGGTACAGATGGCCCGGATAACCTTCGTGTGCAAGTGTCGAATAGAGATCCAGTCCACGGTAACCGATTTTCGGATTTATGTAGATGACATTCTGGTTGCGGTTGTCGAGCGGTGCGGTCAGATAAAAAGCCGGGCTTAAATAATCTTCCAGAGCTTTTTCAACGTATTTGACTTCGTATGTCACGTCCGCGATTTCCGGAAAATCCTCTGCCATTTTCCGTTTCAGATCATTCAGAATCTCCTTTGGATCAGAAGAAATCTGATCATTCACCGTTTTCAGCGTTTCATCCCCGGAATCGGAAAATAATTGTGGATTTTTCTGTGCGATCTGACGCAGCGTGTGGATATCTTTTACGAGCTGTGACTGGATTCTTTTAAAAATCGTTTCCACGCTGTCATAACAGCCGGTCGTGTCTTTGACAAGATAAACATAATAATTTTTGCCATCTGGAAGATAACAAAGACCGAGAGCGTTTTTGCTGCTGTCTTTTAACGCAGAAATCCCTTTGGAAAGTTTCCGGTAAGTCGGGATAACATAGGAGGCAAGGGCTTTCCGATTCAAAGAGCAGTATTTCTCTTTTTCGGTTTCATTTAAAAAATCAAGAGAGGCGATGCGGCTGTCAAAAGTGGTAAACAGAATATTCTGATCGCCGGTCTTAAGAAAAGCATCGCACTGGTCGATCACGCCCTGAGCGACAGAAGCATCCATGAAAAGTCCAGCAGCTGATTTGGCACGTTCAAACTGCAGAATGCTGTCATAGTATTCCGGAAGCCCGGAAAGAAGAGCCAGATACGTTTCAATATCTTTTTTATTATGAAAACTGTATTCTGCAAGCAGAACCGGCAGCTGTGCCTGTGTGCCGAGAGACGGACCGAGCGGCTCATCGTAAAGCAGGTATTTTTCACCCTCTGCCTGTAACGAAAAAGCACTTGTTAAAATATCATAAGTGAGACGGTTTTTTGTGGAAAGCCAGTCTTTGGGAAACTTGAAAAGTTTTTCCAGATAAATATTCTGCTGTGAAAAAGAATCTGCGAGAACTTCCGGGTTCATGGAACCAAACGAAACATCCGGATCAGAAAGATTTAAAATTTCCGGATTTTCCAGTGTATAGTGCAGATTTAAAGTATTTTCTGTAATTTCATTTCGAAAGACCGTATCACAGAAAGCGACAAAAGAATGATTGATTTCATAATAAAAAACAGAACAAAAGAGAAAGATAAGAGCAGGAAGAAAAGCAAGCAGAAGTTTGTGCCTGCGAAGTCTGGAAAGAAAGGAGGACATAGGCAGATACCTGAACTGTTTTTTACAGTGTACGTGCAGAAGGGAAAAAATATGTGCCATTAAGAAGCAATCTTTACAAACCATATCTGCTGTGATACAGTTATGAAAAAACAGGCAGGTGGTAAGAAATGAAGAGTTCAAAAAATGTCATCCTGATCGGCATGCCGGGTTCAGGAAAAAGCACCGTTGGTGTTGTGCTTGCAAAAGTACTGGGATATCGTTTTATTGATTCCGACCTGGAGATCCAGAGTCAGGAAGGAAAGAGGCTTCCGGAACTGATCGAAGAATTTGGTACGGAAGGATTTCTTGATATTGAAGCACGCGTCAATGCTTCCATTGAGGCAGAAAGATGCGTGATCGCAACTGGCGGAAGTGTTGTATACAGAGATTCTGCGATGCAGCATTTAAAAGAGATCGGAACGGTCGTTTATCTGAAATTGACCTGCGAGGAGCTGGAGGAGCGACTCGGTGACCTGCGGTGCAGAGGTGTCGCACTTCAGGAAGGCCAGACCTTGCAGAGCCTTTATGAAGAACGCATTCCACTTTATGAAAAATATGCTGATATCACCGTCGATGAAACGAATATGAGCGTGGAAGAGACGATGGAACAGGTGGTTTTGCGATATCGGAGCAGAAAATAGCGGTTGTTACAAGAATGTTACGGAGAATATAGCTAAAATCCACGGTTCCTGAAATGTATCTTCGTTGCTTTTTACTGAAATCTTAATTTTTGTTTACAAACACCAAGTTTGTGGTATAATAAAAATTATGATGTTAGGGGAATCGCTTTTTGTCCTCGGCACATATTCGCAGGTGTTTACGTCATTTCCGGACGTTTACAGAATTTCGTTAAAAAGTAAAAAAAGCAATTTGAAAAATGATGATAATGATGCAGAGCGGTAACGGATGCATCAGAGATAGAGAGTATATTTTAATAATAGAGGTGTCTATGGAACAGTATGTAATTAAAGGCGGCAATCCCCTGGTGGGCGAAGTTGAAATCGGCGGAGCGAAAAATGCGGCACTTGGTATTTTGGCAGCGGCGATTATGACAGATGAGACCGTGGTAATCGATAATCTTCCGGATGTCCAGGATATCAATGTCCTGCTCGAGGCGATCAGTGTGATCGGAGCCAGAGTTGACAGGATCAGCCGTCATAAAGTGGCTATCAATGGTTCTATGATCGGTCAGGTAAGTGTAGATTACGAGTTTATTAAGAAAATCAGAGCTTCCTACTATCTGTTGGGAGCACTTCTTGGAAAATATAAAAGAGCAGAAGTACCGCTTCCGGGCGGATGCAACATCGGCAGCAGACCGATCGACCTGCATCTGAAAGGATTCAAAGCACTGGGAGCGACAACGAGTATCCGAAACGGTTCCATCGTTGCAGAGGCAGAAAAGCTGAAAGGAACACATATTTATTTAGATATGGTTTCCGTAGGTGCGACGATCAACATCATGATGGCAGCATCTATGGCAGAGGGATACACGATCATCGAGAATTCAGCACGTGAGCCGCACGTTGTCGATGTGGCGAACTTCCTGAACAGCATGGGTGCCAATATCAAAGGTGCCGGTACCGATGTGATCCGTATCCGCGGTGTTCAGAAGCTTCACAGGGCAGAGTATTCCATTATTCCTGACCAGATCGAAGCCGGAACCTTTATGTTTGCAGCAGCAGCGACCAGAGGCGATGTCATGGTTAAAAATGTCATCCCGAAACATCTGGAAGCAACGACAGCAAAGCTTGTCGAGATCGGCTGTGAGGTAGAAGAATTTGACGATGCTGTGCGTGTGGTAGCATCCAAACGTTTAAATAGCACAAACGTCAAGACACTGCCGTATCCGGGGTATCCGACCGACATGCAGCCGCAGATCGTAGTTGCCCTGGCTCTGGCACACGGTACCAGTATCGTGACAGAGAGCATTTTTGAGAATCGTTTCAAATATGTGGACGAGCTTACCAGAATGGGTGCGACGATTAAAGTAGAAGGCAATTCTGCTATTATCTACGGAACCGATGGGTTTACAGGAGCAAGAGTCAGTGCACCGGATCTGAGAGCCGGAGCAGCACTGGTGATCGCCGGACTGGCAGCAGAAGGTGTCACCGTTGTCGATGATATTGTCTATATTCAGCGTGGATATGAGTGTTTTGAAGACAAGCTCCGCAGCCTTGGTGCTGAGATTGAACGAGTTAGCACCGAAAAGGAAATTCAGAAATTCAAACTGAGAGTTGGTTGAAAATTAAATAGCTTCTCTTATTCAGAGTGATGGAGATACATAGGATCTGTGAAGTCACGGCAACCCC
>ENA-UOJQ01000754-UOJQ01000754.1-human-gut-metagenome-genome-assembly--contig:-P63-NODE-754-length-31863-cov-5.719347_pt1 | contig 31863 bp, 30 predicted proteins | sample MGYA00242352_ERZ723899 | MGnify/ENA metagenome assembly ERZ723899
TCTCGATATAATGCCGTTCGGCAGCCGCGAGAACCACAATCTCCGAATCTCCGAACGCTCCGGCAAGGGCAGAAAACAGCTCGCGGCTGTCCGTGAACTGCTCAAAGCGGCACTCCCCGTAGGCTGCGGCAAAAACGGACTCATATTCCGCTATCGCCCTGCGCGGGAGAGGCTGATTGACAAAAGCCAGGAGCGAGATCTTATTTTTCAAAATATCACCTCATTAGTTGGGATACCATCTGTTTGCGTTTTTGTAGGGGTTCTGTTTCTTGTCTTTATCATACCAAGCCTGAGGATATCTCGGGTTGGGGTTGGTCTTGACGAGCGAAGTATCAACTTCTTCACTCTCGCCGTCGCGCACCATTCGCGCCACAACGACAAGACGGGCATTGTCGAACTCATACAGGCAGGTCGAAAGAGTGAGAATCTTGTCGGTCGGCTTGATATCGACGCCCGTTGTGTAGAGCTTTCTCGAATCAAGCTCGGCTATATACTGCTCAAAGCTCGCCTCGCTTATATTCGTCCAGACATAGTTGAAGAAATATCCGTTGTCCTCGGCGGTGGTCGCATTTGTGATAAACACTGCGTAGACCTTCCACTTGTAGTCGTGATAGATGGTGTTGAACTCGATTATCGGATTGTTTATGAATCCGCGCGTGGTGCGGTAATCAAAGAGTTTGCTAAATATCTTGTCCGAGCTGCGGGTGCTGTGGCCGTAGATTATGCTGTTGCGGTCAAGCGGCTCGATTGAGTTCGCATGAGCCAGGAACGGGTTTCCAAGATCCGTGTATCTGTGGGTGAAGCTGCGTTTGAGATAATACGAATCGTTGTCGGTCTGGAGAATCGGAAAGTCCATCTTGAGCTTGTCTATCTTCAGCCAGCCGACGAGGTCGGTGTTCTGCGCATACGCCTCGGCGTATTTTAATTGCATACCCTCGGGAAACTTGACATTCGGGTACTTCGCCTTTATCTCGTCCCAGGTCAACTCTTCGCTGGGCTTGATATCTTTTATGTCGTTGTCAACAATATTGGGCTGAATGAGATATGTGTTTATCAGCATTCCCGCGCTGACGAACACAGTAATTATCGCCGCCATAAAGACTATCTTGCGGACTATCTCGGATACGGCGTCGCCCTTCATCGGAATGATGCCCTTTATAAATTTTTTGAAGCCCTTTTCGCTGCCGCTGTTCTTCTCGTTCTCGCTGACCTCGCGTTCATATTCGCGCAGTGAGCCGCGGTCACGCTCGCTGAGGTTGACGGCAAATGTTGAATCTGTCGGCATATCGAAATCGTCGAGCGCCTGCTCGGTCGGGTATTCCGGCTCGGTCACTTTCGGAATATCCTCTCCGCTCAGATCGTCGGGCGGGATAAACTTATACAAATTGTCCTTTTTCGGCTCTGCGGGTTTCTCCGAATCGGGCTCAATTATTGGCTCCGGCTCGGGTTCAATTACGGACTCGGATACCGGCTCCGGCTCTTTTTCTTCGGTCACGGCGCCGCTTTCCCGCCGTGATTCCGCCCCGGTTTCATCGTCGCCGCTGTCAAGGTACCTGCGCGCGATATCTTCCATTTCGCTGCGCTGTGCCGTAGGTTCATCGTCCTCAACCGATGTGTAGTGCTCAAACATCTCCCTCATATCGGGCAGCGAAAACTCGCCGTCTTTTCTGTTTTTGTCAGACATACTCTTTCCTCCGATACAGGTTTACTTTATTTTCTCTTCCAGCATCAGGCGTACAAGGTTAAGCGCCCTCGACGCCGTGACATATCTGTTATATTCACGGTCATTTTCATGGCCGGTGACTATCTTTTCAACAACCGTGCGCTCGCCGTCCGTGACCGCCGCAAAGCTCAGTCCGCCGGGCAGAACACCGTCGCCTCCCGGTCCTGCAAGACCGGTTGTGGATATCGCTATATCCGCGCCGCTCACGCGCTTTGCGCCGAGTGCCATCTCGCGCGCCGTCTGTTCGCTGACAGCGCCGTAGGTGTCAAGCGTCTTTGGCGAAACGCCGAGGAGCTTTGTTTTCATATCATTCGAATAGCTGACTATTCCGCACTCGAAAACCTCGGACGCACCGGGGATATCAGTCAGCCTTTTGGGGATATATCCCGCCGTGCAGGATTCGGCAGTCGCTATCTTTTTGCCCTTTTCTTTGAGCAGAGCGACAACGCGCTCTTCGATGCTGTTCATGTCGGTGCCGTATACGACATCGCCGAGCCTGCTGCATATCTCATCAACTACAGGCGCGCACATTTTGTCCGCCTCGTCGGCGGTTTCTGCTTTCGCGGTTATCCTCAGCCGCACCTCGCCGCTTTTTGCATACGGTGCAACGGTCGGGTTCTTTGCGTCGAACATATCCTCTATCTCTTCGGCGACCGAGCTCTCGCCCATGCCGATTATATTGACCGTGTGCGAGACTATCGCGCCGTCGGAATATTTTTTCAAGAATCCGCGCACGCTCTCGTTGAACATCGGAGCAAGCTCGCCGGGAGGGCCGGGCAGGATAATAACGCACTTGCCGTTCTTTTCGAGCGCCGCGCCTGGAGCCGTGCCGTGATTATTCTCAAACACGGTGCCGCCGACGGGCAGCATCGCCTGCTTGAGGTTGTTTTTTGGCATATTGCCGCCCTTTGATTTGAAATATGAGCGTATGCGCTCCGCCGTGTCTTCATCTTCTCTGAGCTCGAAACCCATGACCTCACAGCAGACCTCTTTTGTCAGATCGTCGTCCGTGGGACCGAGTCCGCCGGAAGTGATAACAATATCGCTGCGCCCGAGAGCCGTTTTCAGCTCCTGCGCGAGGCGCTCGGGATTGTCCCCAACTGAGCTGCGGTGCATGACGGATATGCCCATCGCTGCAAGCTCTTTTGAGAGAAACTGCTCGTTGGTATTGAGGATATCGCCGAGCAGAAGCTCGGTTCCGACACAGAGAATTTCACACACTGCCATTGTTACTCACCTTTTGAAAAAGCTTTTATAACCGTAACTTTTGTGCCCTCGACCGCGCGCTTTATGGGCTCGTCCCATTCGGTGCCGCGCTCCGCCTTTTCGACTCCGGCTATCGTCGGATGGGTGCGCGGATGCTTCGGAGTGAACACCGTGCAGCAGTCCTCATAGGGCTGGATGGATATATCAAATGTCTCAATCTTTCTAGATATTGCAATAACTTCGTCCTTGTCCATGCCGATAAGCGGACGGAATACGGGCATCGAGGTCACAGCATCTGTGCAGGCTATTGCGGGCATGGTCTGGCTCGCAACCTGACCGACGCTCTCACCTGTTATCAGCGCTTGGCAGCCCTCTTTTACCGCAATCTCCTGCGAGATGCGCATCATCATGCGCCGCATGATAAGCGTGAACACCTCTTCGGGGCAGTTATCTTTTATAAGCTCCTGGATCTCGGTAAACGGGACAACGAAGAGCATGATGCGTCCGCTGTATTTTGCGACCTGGCGCAGAAGCGAGTGGACTTTCTGCTCGGCGCGCTGGCTCGTATAGGGCGGAGAAGCGAAGTGAATAGCTATCAGCTCCACGCCGCGCTTTGCCATCATCCAACCTGCAACGGGGCTGTCTATTCCGCCGGAGACGAGCAGAGCCGCCTTTCCTGCGGAGCCCGAGGGCATACCGCCCGCGCCCTTGAGCTGGTTGCCGTGGATAAACGCGCACTTATCGCGCACCTCGACGTTTATTATAACATCGGGGTTATGAACATCTACTTTCAGATGGTGGAATTTCGAGAGTATTTTCCCGCCGACTTCTCTGCATATCGCGGGAGAATTGAGCGGAAACTTCTTGTCCGCGCGCTTTGCCTCGACCTTGAAAGTCGATGCAGCGTTGAGCAGGGGAGCCGTATATTCAACGCAGGTGTTGAGAATAACGTCCATATCCTTTTCGACTGCGGCGGCGCGAGAGAGTCCGGCTATGCCGAAGACCTTGAGAAGTCTTTCGGTCGCTTCGTCGAGATCGGCATCCTCGGGCCCTTCGACTATTATCGTCGACTGCGCGGGGGTGCAGGTGAATTTGCCGAGCGACGCGAGTCTGCGGCGGATATTCGCCATGAGCATATCTTCAAAAGTGCGCCTGTTGAGTCCCTTGAGCGCAAGCTCACCGTTTTTGATGAGAATAACTTCCTTCATGTTGTGATTCCTTTTTTATTTATTTTACTTATTTTTTCTTATTGTTTTCTGCCCCTCGGCAATGCCGTCGATGAGCATATCTATCTCTTCTTTTGTGGTAAAGCGCGAGAAGCTGATTCTGAGCGGGCTCTTTCTAACTTCGTCGCTCAGCCCCATATTTTTGAGCACCGAGCTCTGATGTCCCTTTGAGCAAGCCGAGCCGCTCGAGACATAGACGCCGCGCGAAGAGAGGAAGTTGAGCATCGGCTCGGAGTTTATACCGAGCACCGAAATATTGGTCACATACGGCAGCGCATCATCGGGCGAGTTTATAACGACTCCGCCGAGAGCCAAAAGTCTGTCCCGCATATAGTCACGAAGTTCAGTAACTTCTTTGAGCTCAGCCGCAAGATTCGGCAGAGCCGCAGCCGCCGCGCCGAAGCCCGCTATTGCAGGCATGGGCTGAGTGCCGGGGCGCAGTTTTTCTTCCTGCGAGCCGCCGAAAACTATCGGCGACAGGCGCACACCTTTTTTGACATAGAGCGCGCCGACGCCCTTGGGTCCGTGTATCTTGTGGGAGCTGACCGTCATCAGGTCAACGCCCATAGCAGCGGGCTTGAGCGGCAGTTTGCCGAAAGCCTGCACCGCATCGCAATGAACAAGTGCGGGCGACTTCGCACGCGTTATCGCAGTTCTCGCCGCTTCGACCGGCTGAATAGTGCCCGTCTCGTTGTTGACCGCCATAATGCTCACGAGTATCGTGTCGGGAGTCACGGCTTCAAAAAGCTCGCGCTCGCTGATGCGTCCGTTTTTGTCAACGCCGAGGCGTATAACTTCAAAGCCCTCGTTTTCGAGATGCTTGACCGTCTCATCAATGCTCGGATGCTCGACGCTCGTCGTCACTATCCGTCTGCCGCGCCGGCGCATGGCATGAGCCGCGCCCTGAACGGCAAGATTGTTGCTCTCCGTTCCGCCGGAGGTGAAATAAACCTCGTCATCCCGGCAGAAGAGCCTGCGCGCCACATTCGAGCGCGCGTTTTCGAGCATTTCGTCCGCCTCTATCCCCTTTTGATGCAGGGACGATGGGTTGCCCCAAAGCTCTGTTACAGCGGTTTTCATCGCTTCAACAGCTTCACTGCACACGGGGGTCGTGGCGCTGTTGTCAAGATACGCCGTCATAAGAAAAATCACTCCAAACCGCACGATTCCCAATTATACTTATATATTCTATATTATACAACATAATCACCGGACTTGCAATATATTTGAGCGGATTGCGGCGATACTGCGCGCGGCAAGTTTTTTCCTGTCTGCGCATAAAACGCCCGCCCGCTACATTATATGATATAAAGTGCAACAAGGACAGCAAATAAAGATTGACAAAAATATGCAATTTGCTATAATTAAACTGCAAATGAAACCCATTACATAAAGGAGAGTTGACATTGACAAAGCAAACAAAATCGTGGGTCGCCGTGCTGCTTTTCATCGCAGTGTTCGGCGCTCTGCTCGTGACCGCAACGTTCACTGACCTCCAGGTCAGCAACATCCTCACGGCAAAGGCGCTCGCCGCCCACACCTACTACACAAACGAGACCGTATACGGCGTTGTGCTCGAGGCCGTCGGCTCGTCGCCCGTCTATCTCATGCTCGCATTCAGCTTCCAGATTCTCTTCTGGCAGGTCATGCGCAAGATGAAAAAGCATCCGTGGAAAGAGATCCTCGCGATACTCCTGCTCGTCGCGGGCACAATAGCCTATTTCGTACTGTTTGACGACGCCGTCAAATATGCGCTTCAGCACATAGGTCCCGAGGCCGAGCTGTTCCGCAAGGCGGCATTCCTCAAGGGCATAGCGCTGTGCTTCGCGGGTCTTATGACTTGCTTTGCGACCTGCGCCATCAGGAACTATTCCGAGGAATCGGTCAACAAGATGGTTATGTTCGCAGTCGCGGTGCTCTGCGTTGCAGCTGTTTCCAACGGCATTATCGCCGCAGTCAAAGAGCCCGTCGGCCGCATGCGTTATCGCGCAATGAACTGCGAGGGCGGCCAGTCGATCGGCGGATTTGATAACTTCACCCGCTGGTATGTCGCCAACGGACAGCACCTCACCAAGGACGAGATGAGAGCACTCTTCGGCACGACCGACGCTCTTAAATCATTCCCGAGCGGACACACCTGCTCCGCCGGCATGGTCTACTGCCTGCTTATGCTCCTCGATGTTTTCAACGTCAAGAGCAAGGGCAAGAGAGCTGTCAGCTGGATCGCCGCCATCACCTACACCGGCATGGTCGCAGTCAGCCGCATAATCGTCGGCGCGCACTTCTTCAGCGACGTCCTCATGGGCGGCACGATAGCTTTCGTGAGCATGATAATCTTCAGAGAGATATTCATCTGCAAAGGCTCGAATGTCAAAGCGATGTTCGGCAAAGAATAAAAATTAAATAGTTAAGCACCCCGCAGGCTCAAGTCTGCGGGGTGCTTTTTATGGGCAACAAAAAATCACGGTGCATCTTTTGACACACCGTGATTTTGTTTTTTATCAGTCTTCGCTGTTCTGCTTAGCGATGGGCTCGATCCTGCCGTATCTCGAAGCGGAAGCCGCATCGGATCTAGGCGGACGGGAGGGAGCTACGGGGCGGTCGCTGCGCGGGCGGTCATTTCTGCCTCTGCCGCCTCTGTCGCGGTTCTGATATCCGCCGCGTCCGTTTCCGCGGGGCGGTCTGGAGCCGCCGTTGAGGGGCTTCACGCCCTCTTCGAGAGTTATAACGACCTTGCGGTCATTCTCGGAGCCTACAGAGTGAGAGGTCACGCCCTCAACATCCTGGAGAGCCGTGTGAATGATGCGTCTCTCATAGGGATTCATGGGATCAAGCACAACATTTCTGCCGTACTTTCTGACCTTTGCGGCGCTCTTCTGAGCGAGTGCGCGCAGGGTTGCCTCGCGCTTCTCGCGGTAGTTGCCGATGTTGAGCGAGACTCTTCTCGACTTGTCCGCGCCTCTGTTGACGACAAGGCGGACGAGATACTGGATAGCGTCGAGTGTCTCTCCCCTGCGGCCGATAGCTGCGCCGTAGTCGCCGTCATATTCGACCGCGATACTGACTTCTTCGTCAGTCTCTTCGATCTTTATCTCTGCGCCCTCGATGCCGAGGCTTGCAAGAATTTTTTCAAGATATTCCTTCGCGCCGGCTTCGGACGGAGCATCATAGCTCACCTTGACCTTTGCGGGAGTTGTTCCGAGCAGACCGAACATCTTCTTTGTCGGCATCTCGAGAACTTCGATTTCAAAATCCGAATCGGCGGATATGCCGAGCTGTGCGATAGCATCAGCTTTTGCAAGATCGACCGTTGCGCCGGTTCCGATAGCTTCTTTTAACATCTCTGTTTCCACCACCTGGAAAATTTATTTTTCTTCTTTTTTCTGCGCAAGTGCGCGCTTGAGATTCTCTTCCCTTGAACGGCGCTCAACGGTCTCATCGACCATAGCCTTTGCGATCATCTTCTTCGGGCTGTGGGTGAACGAAAGGATAACTGTCTGAATGAGCGCGAAAACGTTCGACGCGATCCAGTAGATACCGATACCGGCGGGGAACTGGAAGGTGAAATAGAGCGAGAACAGAGGCATACCGAAAGTCATGCAGCCCATAGACGGGTTCTTCGCCATTTCGGGGTTGTTCTTGCGCTGCTGGAGCATCGAGAAGAGGCTCGTTGCGAGAGAAGTAAGACCCGAGAGGATGGGGACGACCCAGAGGATTCCGGGCTCTTTTATCGACGGAACCTCGCCCAACGGTATGCCGAGGAAGGTGAAGTTGAAGTTCGCGATGCTGTCGATAACTCCCGAGCTGATGCCCTTTGAGAGCGCGATGGGTCTTATTTCATTGATATGGTTGATAACAAAAAGCTCGATAGTCTGCTTACCTGTCTTTGCGTTATATTCAGCGAGTCCTTTTGCTATTTCTGTCAGCGAATTGATTGTTGTATCATCGATCGCTAGCGCCCACTTGAGGGGGTGATAGATAACACCGATAAGGCCGAAGATGATGATGAACTGGATGGCGAGCGGCAGGCAGCCCATATTCATGGGGTTGTGTCCTTCGCGCTGGTAGAGAGCCTGAGTCTCTTCCTGAATCTTTTTCTGATCGCCCTTGTATTTGGCGTTTATTCTGCGGATCTTGGGCTGAAGGCGCTGCGTCTTGACGGTACCCTTAGTCTGGTAGATAGAAGTGGGAATCATAAGAAGTCTTGCGAAGAGGGTGAAGAGGATGAGTGCAAGACCGTAATTGTTAACAGCTTCGAATATGAATCTGAGAACATATCCGAACGGGATACCCAATGTCGTGTAAATGGCGTCCATTATTTGTGAGTCCTCCGGTTGGATTTTTTGTCCCTCTTGGGAGGGACGGGATCATAACCGCCGGGGAATAGGATATTGCAGCGAAGAAGTCTGGCAACAGTCAGCAGAGAGCCTTTGAACGCTCCGTGTATTTCGAGAGCCTCTATCGCATACTGAGAGCAGGTCGGATAGTACCTGCACATATCGGGCAGCTGCGGTGAGATATGCTTTCTGTAAAACTGAATAAGTTTTATCAGTATGTCCTTCATTTTCACTTCACAACTTTCACTCCTGCAGATATACCGATAACACCCAAGGCTCCCAGCTGTTTGCGCATTGACCGCTCGATGTCGGTGCTCTTGCGGGAGACCGTCTTATGACGGGCGACAAATACAATGTCCCATCCCCCGCAGCACTCGCCTTCGAGCTGCCGGAAAGCCGCGCGAATTATCCGGCGGCACCGGTTGCGCTCCACCGCATTTCCGAGCTTTTTGCCGGTGGTTATCCCGATGCGCATGACACCGTAACGGTTCCTGAGCGCATATGTGACAAGCACCGGGTCAGCGGCTGATTTGCCGCGCCCGTAAGTCCTGCGAAAATCGCTGTTAAGCTTGAGCGTCTGATATTCTGCCAAAGCAATCAATCCATCCGTGGCAATAATCCGCTCGACCTGTTAAAAGACCGTTAAAAAGTACGATCAATAGGTGAGCTGCTTTCTTCCCTTCGCTCTGCGGCGGGAAAGAACCTTGCGTCCGTTTCTGTCGGACATTCTCTTGCGGAAGCCGTGCTCCTTCTTACGGTGCAGCTTCTTGGGCTGGTAAGTTCTTTTCATTTGCGGTAACCTCCGTTTCACAGGATATTAGTCACCGGCGGGAGCTTTGGTGGCACTCGTACCGCCGTGATCTTATGTGCAGATATGGGTATAACGCTTTCGCCTACCCTTGCAAGCTACTATTATATATCATACTTCACATCAATGTCAATCATTTTTTTGCGTCCTTGTGCAAACTGCTTGTTGAAAAAAAGGGGGTTTTATGATATACTCTATCCTATTATAAAGTATTATGATGGGGGAAGTTCACTAATGGATTCATTCAACGAGCTGTGGCAGGTAGTCTCCGACTATCTCAGGCAGACAAACTCCGAATCTATCTACAACGTCTGGTTCAGCGAGCTTGAGCCGATAAGCTTTGACGGCAGCCGCGCCGTGCTCATGACAACGGCGGAATTCAAGCGCCGCATCCTCGCGCAGAAGTTCGGCGGCACGCTTCACAGCGCATTTTTGAACGCGCTCGGTCTCGATGTCGATGTCGAGTTCATAGCGCCGGGCGAGGGATATTCGCAGTCTGACTCCTCGGGCTCTGCGGCGGGCTCATCGGAGATAGACGGCAGCACGCGCGCCTCGAACTATTTTGAAAACACATTCGACACATTCGTTGTCGGCGCGTCAAACAAGTTCGCCCATGCGGCGGCGCAGGCGGTCGCGGCGAACCCCGGCAAGGCGTATAACCCGCTGTTCATCTACGGCAACTCGGGACTCGGCAAGACGCATCTGCTCAACGCCATATGCCACGAGATAAAAAGAAACGACCCGTCGATGAAGATAGTCCTCACAGACGGCGAGGAATTCACCAACGAGTTTATCGAGGCGCTCAACCACCGCACAACAACGGAATTCCAGAACAAATACCGCAAAGTCGACGTTCTTCTGATGGACGACGTTCAGTTCATCGCGAGCAAGGAGCGCACGCAGGAGGAGTTTTTCCATACTTTCAACGCCCTGACGCAGGACGGCAAGCAGATCGTTCTGTCATCCGACCGCCCGCCGAAGGACATGCCCCAGCTTGAGGACAGAATGCGCACCCGCTTTGAGTGGGGGCTGCTCGCGGACGTTCAGCCGCCGGATCTCGAGACCCGTATGCTCATAGTCAAGCGCAAGGCGGACGCGCTCAACTTCGATATCAGCGACGATGTCGTTGAATACATAGCGCAGAAGCTCAAGAACAACATCCGCCAGCTTGAGAGCGCGGTCAAGAAGATGCAGGCTTATGTCCAGATACAGGGCGCGCATGTCAACACCGCCACCGCTCAGCAGGCGATAAGGGATATTCTCAGCGACAACAAGCCTATTCCCGTCGTTGTGGACAAGATAATAACCGAGGTCGCGCGCACCTACGGCGCAAATCCCGAGGATCTGCGCTCGAAGAAGAAGGACGCACAGACTTCGAAATACCGCCAGATATCGATGTACATCGTGCGCGAGGTCACAGGACTTTCCGCCAAGGCTATCGGCGCGGAGTTCGGCGGCAGGCACTATTCGACGGTGCTCTACGCCCTTGACGAGATAAAGAAAGAGAGCGACACCGACTCGGCGCTCAGAACGACTATCAACGATATCATAAAGAACGTGCAGGAGAGCTGATTTTTCTAACAGACTGACGCACCGCGAGGGAGGGATAAATGGTGCGCGATATTATTATAGCATCGTCATCCGACAAGGTGCGCGCGCAGCTGCGCGGCTTCGTTGCGGAAATGGGAATAATGGGCGTCATAGAGTGCCGCTCTGCTTCGCAGACCCTCGATTTCGCTCAGCGTCTCCCCTCGGCTATAATAATCTGCCACCGTCTGACCGACATGGCGCCCGCCGCCATGCTTCGTCTGCTCCCGCCGGGCGCCGATATGATATTGCTTATATCCTCCGCCCAGTCCCCGCTGTTCGGCATGAGCAACGTGCAGTGCATGACCCTGCCGCTCTCACGTCCTGAATTTCGCAGCGCAATAGAAAAGCTGCTCCGCTCCTCGTCCGAGTCGCGCATACGCTCGGGCGGCCAGCGCAACACGGCGGATCAGGAGATAATCGACAAGGCAAAACATTTGTATATGAAAGTAAACGGTGTGTCTGAAGAGGACGCATACGCATATATTAGAAGAAGGAGCATGAACGAGAGCAGTTCTATAACCGCCACCGCGCGGCATCTGCTCAGCGAGCTCGCTAATATATAAATGAAAAGGGTCTTGTGAATGAATTTCGCCAAAATGCAGGGCACGGGCAACGACTACATATATGTCAACTGTTTTGATGAATCGATCGACGACCCTCCCGCCGCGGCGAAATTTTTGAGCGACCGCCATTTCGGTATCGGCTCAGACGGGCTTGTGCTGATTTTGCCGTCCGACAGGGCGGATTTCAGAATGGATATCTACAATTCCGACGGGTCACGGGCGAAGATGTGCGGCAACGCCGCGCGCTGCGTCGCAAAATATGTCTGCGACAGCAAAATGACCGACAAAGATATGATATCTTTGGAGACTCTCAGCGGAATAAAATACATTAATATATATAAGACGGACGGAAAGGTCACCTCGGCGCAGGTAAACATGGGCGCGCCCATACTGAAAAGTCGGGATATCTCCGCTCTTTTTGACTCGGACACCGTTATAGACCTGCCGCTCAAAGTCGGCGAAAAAGTTTATTCCGTCACCTGCCTTTCGATGGGCAACCCGCATTGCGTGGTTTTCTCTGAAAATATTGATTCTATAAATATTCAAAAAATCGGCGTCGAATTTGAAAATCACCCGGCGTTTCCGGACAGGATAAATACGGAATTCGTTCAGCCGATTTCGGCTTCACGCATCAAAATGCGCGTTTGGGAGCGCGGCACGGGCGAAACTCTCTCCTGCGGCACGGGCGCGTGCGCGGCGGCGGTCGCCTGCATATTGAATGGCTACTGCAAGCGCGATACGGATATCAAAATCTCGCTTCGCGGCGGCGAGCTTTCAGTAAAATGGAGCGCCGATGGAAATGTGTACCTGACCGGTTCGGCACAGACCGTCTTTACAGGCGAAATTGCCTACGGCGGAGGCGCAAGATGAAAATAAACGAAAACTTTTCGCTTCTCCGCAGCAACTATCTTTTTTCGACGATGAGCCGAAAAATTAAAGATTATAAAATCGCTCACCCCGAGGCGGATATAATCGACCTCGGCATCGGCGATGTCTCGCGTCCCCTGCCCGAGGCGTGCATAAAAGCCATGCACTCGGCGGTAAACGAAATGGCGGACGCCGCCACATTCAGAGGCTACCCGCCCGAGCAGGGATATGATTTTCTTATCGACAAGATATTGAAATATGATTTCGCCGCGCGCGGAATAGCGCTCGAAAGAGATGAGATTTTTATAAGCGACGGCGCAAAGAGCGACACCGGCAGCATCGGCGATATCTTTTCGCCCGAGTGCAAAGTCGCCGTCTGCGACCCCGTCTACCCGGTCTATATAGACACGAACATCATGACGGGCAGGGGCGGCAAGCCGCTTGAAAACGGCAGATTTTCAAATATTGCTTATCTCGACTGCACCGCGGAGAACGGATTTATTCCTCCCCTGCCGGAGCAAAATGTCGATATAATATATCTCTGCTCCCCCAACAATCCCACAGGGTCGGCGATGAATAAAAATCAGCTCCAACAGTGGGTCGACTGGGCTAATAATCACGGCAGCGTCATTCTCTTCGACGCCGCATATGAGGCGTTTATCACAGAGAGCAACATTCCGCACAGCATCTTTGAGCTTGACGGCGCAAAGAAATGCGCCATTGAGTTCAGGAGCTTTTCAAAGACCGCAGGCTTTACCGGCGTTCGCTGCGCATATACAATTATACCGCGCGAGCTTTCACGCAGCGGAGTCAGCCTCAACGCGCTGTGGGCGCGCAGGCAGGCGACGCGGTTCAACGGCGTGTCATATATAACCCAGCGCGCCGCCGAAGCCGTCTATTCCGATGAGGGCAGGCGGCAGATAAAAGAAAATATAAACTGCTATCTCGGCAACGCAAAAAAGATAACGGACGGACTCGAAAGTATTAATATCCGCTGTTTCGGCGGCAGAAATTCGCCGTATATCTGGTTTGAAGTGCCGAACGGGCTGACCTCATGGCAGATGTTCGACAGGCTTTTGAACACCGTTCAGGTGGTCGGCACACCGGGCTCGGGCTTCGGCATGATGGGCGAGGGATATTTTCGCCTGACCGCGTTTGCCGAGCCGAAGCGCACGCTCGAAGCAGTTGAAAGAATAAAAACGGGCATTTTTTCAAGAATAAACAAGGGACTCAAAAAGACCCGCGAGAATATGTCGGGAGCCATCGACTCGATGCTCCACGGCAAGACCGAGATTGACGACGAATTTTATGACGAGCTCGAAGAGATACTCGTCATGGGCGATGTCGGCTGCATGACCGCATCGGAGATAGTCGAGAAGCTGCGCGAGCGCGTTATGAAAAAGCATCTGCGCAAGCCTGAAGCCGTCAAGAACGAGATAAAAGAGATAGTCGCCGAGATGCTTGAGGGCGGCGAGGAAATGAGCCTTATCACTCTCCCCTCCGTCATTCTCGTCATCGGCGTCAACGGCGTGGGCAAGACCACTTCCATAGGCAAGCTCGCCGCAATGTACAAAAACGAGGGCAAAAAAGTTATCCTCGCCGCGGCGGACACTTTCAGAGCCGCCGCTATCGAGCAGCTTGAAGAGTGGGCTGACCGCGCGGGAGTCGAGATAGTCAAGCACCGCGAAGGCGCAGACCCGGCGGCTGTTATATATGACACAATTCAGGCGGGCAAGGCGAGAAACGCCGACATAATCATCTGCGACACTGCCGGCAGACTCCACAACAAGAAGAACCTAATGGAGGAGCTGGCGAAGATATACCGCGTCATCGACCGCGAGCTGCCCTACAGCGACCGCGAGAGCCTGCTCGTGCTTGACGCGACTACAGGACAGAACGCAGTCAATCAGGCAAAAGAATTCAAGAATGTTGCAGAGATCACCGGCATCATTTTAACGAAGCTTGACGGCACCGCAAAGGGCGGCGTTGTATTAAACATCAAAAATGAGCTCGGCGTACCCGTCAAGTTCATCGGCGTCGGCGAAAAGGTGGACGACCTCCGCCCGTTCAACGCCCGCGCATTCGCCGAGGGTCTGTTTGACGCAGAGCCGATTGAAGACGAAGAAGAGGAAAAAGAGGACGAATAATGGATTTTCTCATAGCTACACATAACATGAAAAAACGCGCCGAGCTTGAGCGCATATTGAAACCCATCGGCGTGCGCGTTCTGCTCGCGGAAGAAGCGGGAGTCGAGCTTACCGATGTTGAGGAGACTGGCGTCACCTTTGAAGAGAACGCATTCTTAAAAGCCGACAGCGGCTGCAAAGAGAGCGGTATGCCCTGCATCGCCGACGACTCGGGACTTGCCGTTGACGCACTCGACGGCGCGCCGGGAGTTTATTCCGCGAGATACGCGGGCGAGCACGGTAACGACGAGAAGAACAACGAGCTTCTGCTCAAGAATCTGTCCGATATTCCTATGGACAAGCGCACCGCACGATTCGTTTCGACCGTCTGCTGCTGTTTCCCGGACGGCAGACACATGACCGTGCGCGGCGAGTGCGAGGGCAAGATTGCCTTTGAGCCCGCAGGCGAGGGTGGCTTCGGCTACGATCCGCTGTTTTTGCCCGACGAGTTCCCCGGCAAGACGATGGCGCAGCTAACCGCAGAAGAAAAAGACAGCATCAGCCACAGAGGCAAGGCGCTGAGACTCCTTGCGAAAAAACTGGAGGAAATTATATGACAAGCAAAGAGAGAGCCGCGCTTCGCGCGCAGGCAAATTCGCTCGAGCCGCTTTTTCAGGTCGGCAAAGGCGGCGTTAATGACGCACTGATAGCCCAGACGCTCGACGCATTCCGCTCCCGCGAACTGCTCAAGCTCAAGGTACTGCTCGAGACAGCACCCAAGCCCCCGCGCGAGATCGCCGAAGAGATTGCGGCAAAGACGCAGTCCGAGGTCGTTCAGGTCGTCGGCGGCAGCCTGATATTCTTCAAGGAGAATCCGGAACTGCACGAGCCCAAGGATAAAAAGAAGAAGATAACCGGCACGAAGAACCCGAACCGCCCGTCCGTGCGCAAAAAAGTGCACGAAAAAAAGCTCGCCGAAGAGCGAAAGACCGCGGCGCGCCGCAAGGCTGAGCGCAATTTCAGGCGCAGCCGCGATATATAACAGCAAATTTTAAGTCAACCGGTTCAAAAGCAGGCGCATTTTCGCCTGCTTTTTTGTGCATCGGGACAAATCGGGAATTTTTTGTAAAAGCCTATTGACAGCGTAGGTATAAGAGACTATAATACGCTCATAGATACTGAACAGGGAGGAAGCATCATGAAAAAGTTTGACAGCAACATTATGATGATGGAAATGTGCATGTTCTCCATGCGCATGTGCATGTGCATGCCTTTTTCTAACGAGCTTCCGTCAAACGAATAAATCTGATATATGCAGAGATTCGGGGAGCTTCGTGAGGAGTTTCCCGTTTTTTATTTGCATTGAGGAGGAAGAAAAGTGCAGTATCTGAAATTATTCTCGCCCTTTGATATAAGGCATTGGCGAATGTGCCGCAAGGCGCATGATTAAAAAGTCCGTTTCAACCCAATACCTTATAAATTAAAATACAAAGGAGACAACCAACATGAAAAAGACAATATCGATCATTCTCGCAGCGGTTCTCGCGCTGGGCTGCATCTTCGGCTTCGCCGCCTGCTCTTCTGGCAGCAAGGGCATCACCATAGCCGTTCCCAACGACGCGACCAACGAAGCCCGTGCGCTCCTTCTTCTTCAGGAGCAGGGCATCATCAAGCTCAAAGACGGCGCCGGCATCACCGCAACCGTAAGAGACATTGAGGACAACCCCAAGAACATCATCTTCAAAGAGGTTGAAGCCGCTCAGCTCCCCAACGTTCTCAAGGATGTTGACTATGCTGTTATCAACTCGAACTACGCTATCTCCGCGGGTCTTAACCCCGTAAAGGACAATCTCGCCATTGAGGGCTCCTCGAGCGCATATTCGAACATCCTCGCCGCCAAGAAGGGCAACGAGAATTCCGACAAGATAAAGGCTCTTTCCGCCGCTCTCCAGAGCAAGAAGGTCGCCGATTTCATCGCTTCCAAGTATAACGGCGCAGTTATCAGCGTTGTTTCAAACCCCGGTGACGGCTACGATCCCTCCGTCAACTACGACGCACTCAAGGGTCAAACCATAACCGTCGCTGCATCCCCCACACCGCACGCCGAGATCCTCGCCGTTGCCAAGGAGATCCTTGCCGCTAAGGGCGTCACTCTTGACATCAAAGAGTTCGAAGATTATGTCCAGCCCAACAATGTTGTTGAGTCCGGCGAGATTGACGCAAACTACTTCCAGCACGAGCCCTACCTCGACGATTTCAACAAGCAGAACAACACGAACATCGTCACCGTTTGCTATGTCCACGTCGAGCCCATGGCTCTCTACGGCGGCAAGCAGACCACTCTTGACGCAGTGAAGTAAATGTTATAAAATATAATGCCGGGCTAAGTTGCTCTTAATCGGGCTGCTTGCCGGCATTATCTTTTTATCCAGAAGTTCGGAGGCATAAAATGATCGAGATTAAAAATCTGTCAAAAACCTTCAAGACCGCCGACAGCTCGCTCGACGCGCTCAAGAATGTTTCTCTGACGATAAACGACGGCGATATTTACGGCATCATCGGCATGAGCGGCGCGGGCAAGAGCACGCTCGTGCGGTGCATAAATATGCTCGAACGCCCGACCGAGGGCCAGATACTCATAGACGGGGTCGATATGGGTTCGCTTTCGAGCAAGCAGCTCAGGGACGCCCGCCGCAATATAACCATGATATTCCAGGGCTTCAACCTGCTCATGCAGCGCAACTGTCTGAAAAACATCTGCTTTCCGCTCGAGCTTGAGGGCATGAAGAAAGAGGACGCGAAGAAACGCGCGCTTGAGCTGCTCGAGATAGTCGGTCTGCCCGACAAAGCGAAGGCTTACCCCGCTCAGCTCTCCGGCGGTCAGCAGCAAAGAATCGCGATAGCCCGCGCACTCGCTACAAATCCGAAAGTTCTGCTCTGCGACGAGGCGACAAGCGCACTCGACCCGAACACCACACATTCGATCCTCAACCTCATAAGAGACATAAACAAAAAGCTCGGCATAACGGTTATTATAATAACCCACCAGATGAGCGTTGTCGAAGAGACCTGCAACCGAGTCGCCATTCTTGACAACGGCACGGTCGTTGAACAGGGCGAAGTCAGCACCGTCTTTGCCCATCCGCAGTCGGCGGCGGCAAAACGCCTCGTGTTCCCCGACGCTTCGGATGAGATTTTTGCTCCCGCTTCGGACGAGCACAGGATAAGAGTCGTCTTCAACGGCGCGTTCGCGACCAACACCCCGCTGATAACCAAGATGGCTATAGACGAGGGAATCGCGGCGAACATCCTGGCGGCCTCCACGCGCTGCATCGGCGACAAGGTCTACGGCAATATGCTCCTCGGCATCCCCGGAGGGGACAGCGAGCTTGAACGCGCGTCGAAATATCTGCAGAGTATGCCGGATATTCTTGTTGAGGAGGTTTAAAAGATGTTTGACAATGCATTCACTTCCGAGGCGCTGACGGAAGCCCTCGATATATTAAAAAATGATTTCCCGCTGGCTATCTGGGAGACGATATATGTCACCCTGCTCTCCACGCTCTTTGCGATAATCATCGGTCTGCCGCTCGGCGTGCTGCTCGTCGCGGGCGAAAAGGGCGGCGTACTCCCCCTGCCGAAGGCTCTGATGAAAGTTCTCAATGTTATTATAAACCTTCTGCGCTCGGTGCCGTTCTTGATCTTGATGATCCTCGTTTTCCCGCTGACCCGCCTTATTGTCGGCACGGCGGTCGGCACTGTCGCTTCTATAGTCCCGCTCGTCATCGCGTCGTTCCCGTTTGTGGCGCGCCTTGTTGAAAGCAGCCTGCGCGAGGTCAACCCGAACATAATCGAAGCCGCGCAGAGCATGGGTGCATCGCCCATGCAGATAATTGTCAAAGTTATGATTCCCGAGAGCGTGCCCTCGCTGCTCTCGAACTTCACGATAGCGATAACCACCATCCTCGGCTACTCCGCAATGAGCGGAATAATCGGCGGCGGCGGCCTCGGCAAGATTGCCATTAACTACGGCTACTACCGCTACAAATATCTCGTCATGATCTTTGCCGTGATCCTGCTCATAGCGCTCGTTCAGATTTTCCAGAGCGTCGGCTCCCCCCTGGCAACAAAGACCGACAAGAGACTCAAGAAATAATCAAAACCAACAGCCTCGGCAGATTTTGCCGGGGCTGTATTTTTCAACAAAAAGCGCGGGCACAGTTTTCGCTGCACCCGCGTTTTCGTTAGAAAGGTGATATATCAATTAAAGGGGTTGTAGTAGAATGATCTGTTATCCTGCTGAGTTGTCTGTTCCTGCTGCTGTTGAGAGGATGCGGACGAAGTATTTCCGGTGTCCTCGACGAGCTTTACCTTGACATTGAATTCCTTTGTCTGGTAGTTGCTCGATATCCTGCACAGGGTCAGGGTCAATGTATCGCCGACTTTGGCGTTTTCAATCGCTTCGAGCAGGACTTCCGAGGTACTCAGCTCCTTGCCGTTGACCGCCGTTATAAGATCGCCGACCTGAGCGCTGCTGTTTGCAAGGTCGCTGTCCGCGTTGATGTCCGCGATTATGAGCGAGCCCGCCGGCAGACCCTTTATCTGCACGATCATGTTATACTGCTGGTTCGATGTGTTGGAATAATAGCTGATGCCGAGCTTCGGGCGGTTCGGCACTCTGCCGTAGGCGATAAGATCGTCGATTATCTCTTTTGCGGACGAGATCGGGATAGAGAAGCCCATGAGCTCATAGCTGCTGTCGCTGATTTTAAGCGAGTTTATTCCGACCACCTGGCCGTATTCGTTTATCAGAGCGCCGCCGGAGTTGCCGGGGCTGATAGCCGCCGTGTGCTGGATGCACTCCATGGAATAGCCTATCTGGCTGCTGACGGTTCTCGAAATCGCGGAGACCATGCCGTTCGTGAACGAGCCGAAGAACTCGGTGCCGCCGGGGTTGCCTATTGCATAGACTGTCTCGCCGACCGAAAGCTTCGTTGAATCGCCGAACTCTGCGGCGGTGAAGCCCGTAGCCTTTATTTTCAGCACGCCGATATCGGTGCGCGAATCGTAGCCGACTATCTCAGCGTCATACTGTGTGCCGTCATGCAGCTGAACGACGGCTTTGACGCCCTCACCGCTGATAACATGGGCGCAGGTAATTATATAGGTATAAGTGTGATCCTTATTCTCGCCCATGACTATGCCGGAGCCTTCGCCGGAAGCCGAGCTTGACGACTGGCTGTATACAACTATGCCGACATTGCTCGGAGAAACTTTTTCATATATCTGAGCCGAGGAGAGCACGCCGTTGCCCTTTGAAGTCGTTGTCGCCTTCGGGGTCTCGGCAATGTTCAGCTGAGCGTCGCCCTCGGAAGTGTCGGTCACAGAAGTGCCGCCGCCCGAGCTATTGTTATTGTTTCTCTTTGCAAGCACGGTGACGGTCGCAGAGACCGCGATAACAACTGCGAGAATCGCGGCGAAAACCGCAACGCCTTTCTTCTTCGCGCTCATCTTTTTCTTATTTTTCTCGGGCTGAGGCGGCGTGTAGCTGCCGGAATTATATGAATTTTGGCTGTTATAGCTGCCCTGTCCGGGCTGCTGCGGAGCAGAATAAACCTGATCCGGCTCAAGCGGTGCAGACTGCTGTGCGGTGTCTGCCGAGTTGTCTTCGGGCGGCGTCTCGCCGGAACTGCCGAAGTTGTTCACATAATCATCATTGTACATAAACTGAATTTACCTCCATCCATTGCCTTCGGGATATCCTTCATCTTTTGACACTATTATGGACTCTCAATATTACGATTTCTTGAACGTCGGGTAAATAACCTTTGGATTTTTATTCAACTTTTTTCCGCAAAAATTCATCTCAGCGGAAGCCAGAACACGAACTGCGTATATTCGCCCGGCTCGCTGTTGACGGTTATCTGACCGCCGTGCATATCGATTATGGTCTTGACTATATACAGTCCGAGACCCGCTCCCTTGACATCGTAGCTGCGCGATTTGTCCGTTTTATAGAAGCGCTCAAAGACTTTGCCCGCCTCTTCGCGCGAGATTCCCTTGCCGCTGTTTTTGACGGAGAATATTATCTTTTCGCTGTCCGACTTTATCGCGACTTCGATATAGCCGCCCTCGTTCGTGAACTTCACAGCGTTGTCGATAAGATTATATACGACCTGATTTATCATATCCTCGTCGGCGCAGATGTTGAGCGGCTCGACTTTATCAAGGCCGCGTATCTCTATCTTCTTTTCATCTATCGCGCGCTCGAAGCCGAGCATCGTTTTGAAGGTCATTGCCGAAATGTCGAACTCCTTGGGCTGGATTTTTAACTGACCCGCCTCTATCTTCGACATATTGAGCATACCCGTGACAAGGCGTGAAAGGCGCTTGACCTCGTCGGAGACTATTCTGAGATAATATGTGCTCTTCGACGAATCTATCGTGCCGTCGAGTATTCCGTCTATGAATCCGCCGATAGTGGTCATCGGAGTCTTTAACTCGTGCGAGACATTCGCGACGAAATTGCGTCTCGAAGTCTCGATAGCCGAAAGCGCGTTCGCCATCGAGTTGAACGCCGTCACAAGCTCCGCGACCTCGTCCTCGTCGCCGCCCAGCACTTTATGATAGGGCACCGAGATTCGGTTGCTGAAATCGCCCTTTGCATACTGCTTGGCGGCCGCCGACATCTCGCGAAGCGGCTTTGTCATCTGATAGGTCATAACATATGTTGCAACGAATGCTATCGCGAGCGCGAGAATTGCCGAGAACAGGAACATCTTGAGCATCGCCCTGACAGGCTCGTGCAACGAATCCGTATCCTGCGAAGCGATGACCGCGCCACAAAGCTTGCCGGATGCTACTATCGGCTCAACGCTTATAAAATGCGAGCTCTTGTACATTCCGCCGAGCGTGCCCGTTTCGGTATATCCGCCACTGCTGAGCTTCGACAGAGCTGTTTCGGGGACTGTATATTTGCTGTGGACTATGCACTCGCCCATGTACATCACGAGATTGGACTGCCATATATCCTTACAGCAGATTATCTTGCCGTCGGTGTCGCATATATAGATGTCCGCATCTATCGCCTGCGAGAGCTGGGCGGTCGAAACGCTCATGAGCAGAGTAGAATTCTTGTTGCTCTCTTCAAGCGAGTAGCCTTTTTGAATAAGCGCCGCGGCAGTCTGCGAGACGGTCTGCGCGTTCTGCTTTAAAAGCGCCGTCTTCTCTTCGGACTGGTAGCGCGCGATGAATATCAACAACGACGAGCCGAGAATGGTGAAGCCGATAAACAGTATCAGCACCGTCACATAAAAGTAACGGTGAAACAGACCCGAGCTTTTTGTTCTCGAGCCTGCGTTCTTTACATCTTTTATTTCAAACTTTTTGCGTGCTTTTTTCATGCACATCAATCCTTGGTCTCAAACTTGTAGCCTACGCTCCACACGGTCTTGAGCTCCCACTTGTCGGACACGCCCTCGAGCTTCTCTCTGAGCCTTTTGACATGGACATCGACCGTTCTCGAATCGCCGTAATAGTCGAAGCCCCAGACTTCGTCGAGTAGCTGATCGCGGGTGAACACCCTGTTCGGGTTGCTGGCAAGGTGATAGATAAGCTCCAACTCTTTGGGCGGAGTGTCGATGCGCTTGCCGTCGACCCAGAGCTCGTAGTTTGTCAGATTTATCTTGAGTTTGTCATATTCGACCTGCTTTATATCCGCCGCCGGGGCGCCCGCGCTGCGTCTGAGGACTGCCTTGACGCGCGCCACAACTTCCTTTGCATCGAAGGGCTTGACGACATAGTCGTCCGCGCCGAGTTCAAGACCGAGAACTTTATCAAAAGTCTCGCCCTTTGCGGTGAGCATGATTATCGGCTTGTCCGAGAATTTTCTTATCTCGCGGCAGACCTGCCAGCCGTCGAGACGGGGCAGCATGATATCAAGCAGCATCAGATCCGGCTGAATCTCGCCGAAGCTCTTCACGGCGCTCTCGCCGTCGTTCACTATGCTGACTGTGTAGCCCTCTTTTTCAAGATAGAGGCGCAGCAGTTCGCAGATATTAACGTCGTCGTCAACGACAAGTATTTTTTCGTTAGCCATAAGTACCTCTCCTTTGTTTTAAACGAACCCATTGTAATTATTATAGACCATTCAAAAAAGTTTGTGTGAATGGCGGAATAACATTTTGTTACAAAATTTCGTATATTTACCTGTGCAGATTCTCGCCCATGCTCACGAGCTTATGCTCGATGGAGTCGACGAGCGCTATCCAGCTCGCGTTGATAACGTCCTGCGACACGCCGACCGTTGTCCAGATATCCTCGCCGTCGGACGAAGTTATAAGAACGCGGACACTCGCCGCCGTGGCATCTTTCGGCTCCATGACGCGAACCTTGTAGTCGATGAGCCTCAGTTTTCTAAGGCACGGATAGAACACTTCGAGCGCTTCACGCAGAGCGCGGTCGAGCGCGTTGACGGGGCCGTCGCCGTCCGACGCCGCTATCCTGACTCTGCCGTCGACGCTGAGCTTTATCGTTGCCGTTGCGCTGTGGCCGTTGTCATAGGGCAGCTCGTCGAGCACCTTGTAGCTGATGAGATCGAAGAACGGCTTGTATTTTCTGACGAGGCGGTGAACTATCAGCTCGAACGACGAATCCGCGCCCTCATACTGATAGCCCTCGTATTCTTTTTGCTTCAGGATATCGAGCAGCTCCGCGACCTGCGGCGAATCCTTGTCAAAATCGGGATAGAGCTTCTGTATCTTCTTGAGCACTGCCGCCTTGCCGGTCACTTCAGAAAGCAGGAATCGTCTTCTGTTGCCGACGGATTCGGGGTCGATATGCTCGAACGATTCGCTGAATTTCAAAACGCCGTCGGCGTGCATTCCCGCTTTATGGGCGAATGCGCTGCGCCCGACGAACGGCACATCCCTGTGCAAAGTTACATTGGCTATCGACGCTATCTTTATCGCCGATGAGGTCAGATTTTTCAAATTCTCCTGCGGGATACACTCATAGTCGGATTTTATCTGCAAATTGGGGATTATCGAAGTGAGCTTCGCGTTTCCGCAGCGCTCGCCGAAGCCGATAAATGTGCCCTGCACCTGCTTCGCGCCCGCTCTTACCGCCATGAGCGCACCCGCGCACGCCATGTCCGAATCGTTGTGGGTGTGGATTCCTATATCTGTACCCGGAAAGGCTTTTACAACATCGCCGGTGATTTTTTCAATATAATCGGGGAACGAGCCGCCGTTCGTGTCGCAGAGCGTCAGGCAGTCCGCGCCGCCGCGCAGAGCCGCGCGCAGGCTTTCGAGCGCGTAGCCGTCATTGTCCGACATACCGTCAAAGAAGTGCTCGGCGTCGAAAACGACATATTTGCCGTGGCTTTTGAAAAAGCGGCAGGTTTCCTCTATCATAGATAGATTTTCTTCGAGGCTCGTCTGCAAAACGCCCTCGACCTGGATTTTTCTGCTCTTGCCGACTATTGACACACACGGGGTTCCCGCCTTGAGCAGAGCGGCACACGCCGCGTCCTCTTCGACTCTCTCGCCCTTTCTACGCGTTGAACCGAATGCGCACAGGCGGGAATTTTTGAGCCACAGCCTGCTCGCCCGCTCGAAAAACTCAAGCTCGCGCGGATTGGACGTGGGGTTGCCCGCCTCGATTATCGGTATGCCGAGATCGTCCAGCACCCGGACTATCTCCAGCCTGTCGTTGACGGAAAAGGATATTCCCTCACCCTGAGCGCCGTCGCGCAGGGTCGAATCGAGCAATTCGATTTTTTTCAACTCTCTCCCTCCCGTGTCAGTCGTTTATGACCGTGTCGCCGCTCTCAAGAGCGGTTATGCCCGAGCGCGAAAGCTCGGCTATTCCGTGGACGCTCATGTCCGCGATAAACGCGTCTATTCTCTCCGGCTCGCCCGTCAGCTCCGCCGTGAGCATCGTATGACCGATGTCCTTGACCCTCGCGCCGTAGGCTATGACGGTCTTCAAGACCTGCGGTCTGTCTTTGTTGAGGCAGTGGACTTTTATCAGCAGAAGTTCGCTCGAAACGAGCTTTCCCTCTTCGAGATGCGCCACTTTTATGACATCCTCGAGCTTCAACAGCTGAGCCTCTACCTGTTTTACCTGCTCCGGCTCAACCTCGGAGACAACCGTCATTCGCGAGAACTCGGGATGCTCGGTCTCGGAGACCGTGAGGCTTCGTATATTATATCCGCGGCGCGCAAAAAGTCCCGCCACTCTGAGCAGAACGCCCGAGCGGTTTCGGACAAGCGCCGAAACGGTCAGCTTCTGAGTCATAATAATTTCTCCTTATTTGTAGATAGCCGTCGTGATATCGCCGCCCGGAGGTATCATCGGGAGCACCGCGCAGTCTGGGTCGATGCGGCAGTCTATAACTACGGGCTTGTCCATCGAGAGCGCCTTTTTGAAAACGCGCTTCGCCTGCGACGGATTCTTTATTCTCATGCCCTTGACGCCGAACGCCTTTGCGACTGCGGCTATATCCGTCCCGCGCTCCGGCTGAGTCGCGGAAAAGCGCCCGTCATAGAACACCTTCTGCCACTGGCGCACCATGCCGAGCACGCCGTTGTTCATCACGACAACAACAACTGGGATATTATATCTGCTGAGCGTTGCAAGCTCGCTCAGGCTCATGTGGAATCCGCCGTCCCCTGTTATCAGAATGGTCTTTCGCTCGGGTTTGCCGAGTGCCGCGCCTATCGCCGCACCCATGCCGAAGCCCATCGCGCCCAGTCCGCCCGAGGTTATCAGCGAACGCGGGCGTTCAAAGTCATAGTACTGCGCCGTCCACATCTGATTCTGACCGACATCGGTCACTATATTCGCTTCGCCCTTCGTCAGCGCGCTCAGAGTGTGCAGAACCGTGTACGGAGCATAGGGCTTTGGGCGCGGGATCTGCCTTTTGAACTCGGCTATCTCGCCGAGCCACTCGGAATTCTCTCCGGGCGGCAGCATAATACTTAGCTTTTCGAGCGTCTTTCCGAGGTCGCCGAGAATGTGGGCGTCGGAAATTATATTTTTGTCGAACTCCGCCGCGTCTATATCAATATGTATTATCTTCGCCTTCGGTGCAAAGCTCTCTTTGCTTGCGGCGACGCGGTTTGAAAATCTCGCGCCCGCGGCAATGAGTAAATCGCAGTTTAACGCTGCCATATTTGCCGCCGGGTTTCCGTGCATGCCGACGAGCCCCAAGAACAGCTCCGCCGAGCACGGATAAGCGCCGAGCCCCATCATAGAACACGCGACGGGGATATGCAGTTTTTGAGCAAATGTTTTCAGCGCGTCCGACGCGCCGGAGCTTATCGCCCCGCCGCCGACATAGATAAGCGGTCTTTTGGCTTTTTCTATCATCTGTGCCGCACGTTCGAGCTCGGCTTTCTCCGGCTCTTTTGCCGGGGCGGGCTCGCTCTTCGGCGCGCGTTCATATTCCTCGCTCTGAGCCGCGATATCCGCCGGGATATCTACTAAAACCGGACCTTTTCTGCCGGACTGCGCTATCGAGAATGCCTCGCGGACATCCTGCGCCACTCCGCGCTCGCCCGACGCGATGAACGAATATTTCGTCACCGGCATCGTAACGCCCGCGATATCGACCTCCTGAAACGAGTCGCTGCCGAGGAGCGAGGTCTTGACGTTCCCCGTTATCGCAACAACGGGGCTCGAATCCATGTATGCTGCGGCGATGCCCGTCACGAGATTGGTGGCACCGGGTCCCGAGGTTGCAATAACAACTCCCGTTCTGCCAGTTGCGCGGGCGTAGCCGTCCGCCGCGTGAGCCGCCGCCTGCTCGTGGCAGGTGAGTATATGGCGAATTTTATCGCATTTGTAAAGTTCATCGTAGATATCGAGCACCGCACTGCCGGGATAACCGAAAACCGTATCGACTCCCTGTTCGAGCAGCACATCTATCAGTGCCCGCGCACCCGTTGAATTCATAAACACGCCTCTAAAAAAATTTATTTTACCGAGAATTTGAAGCTTGTGCGGCTTCTGAACTTTTCGCCCGCCTTGAAAATGCAGGACGGGAAGTTCGGCTGGTTCGGAGAGTCGGGATAGAACTGGGTCTCAAGGCAGAAGCCGGCATATTTGTTCATCAGCGTGCCGCCCTTGCCGGGTATCTTGTCGAGGAAGTTGCCGGTGTAGAGCTGAACGCCGGGCATATCCGTAGTAACTTCCATAACGCGCCCGCTCTCGGGGTCATATGCAGTCGCAAACGCACCCTGCGTGCCCTCATCGATGCAGAAATTATGGTCGTAGCCGTTGCATCCGATGATGAGCTGATCGTCGTCCTGATCTATATCCCTGCCGATAGCTTTCATCTGTCTGAAATCGAATGCCGTGCCGGTGACATCTCTTATCTCGCCGGTCGGTATGCTGTCCTCATCAATGGGAGTGTAGCGCGACGCGGACAGGCGAAGCTCCTGAGAGAGCACGTTCGGACGCTTATACGAGCCGAGATTGAAATACGCATGGTTCGTCATGTTTATCGGCGTGTCCTCTGTGCAGACAGCCTCATATGCAATTGAAAGCTCGTTGCTGTCATCAAGAGTATAAGTCACCTTTGCGCTCATCTCGCCGGGGAATCCGTTCGAGCCCTCGCCGCTCTTATATTCGAGAACAAGGCTCTCGCCCTCGACTTTTGCCGCCCAGACAGCGTGTGAAAACTCGCCACCGCCATGCAGGCAGGTCTTGCCGTTCTCATTCTTTATGACATCAAATTCTTTGCCGTTAACGGTAAAATGTCCGCCGCAGATACGGTTCGCATATCTGCCGACAATTTGACCCTGATAGTCCGAGCGCTCGACATGACCCTTGAGATCGTCGAAGCCGATGAGAACATCCTCGAAATTTCCGTCTCTGTCGGGCGCAAAAAGCGACTGCCATGTTGCGCCGTATGTAATGACGGACGCACTGACGCCGTTTGCGTTCTTGAGCTCGTATATATCGACCTCTCTGCCGTCGGAAAGAGTGCCGAAAAGTTTCTTTGAAATCATTGATTTCATCCTCCTGCTGTTATATTAACTCATGGTAAATTATACATTTAATAAAGACAAGTGTCAAGCCGAACGGCGCGCCGACACGCAACAGAAGAGTCAAATCTGTCGGCAAAAATTATACCGTTCATATTGACACGGGCAAATTCACAGTTTATAATAAAATCAATTTAGTACAGTAAAGCCTTGAATCTACGGCAAAGAACGATTCGGGGCTTGCTGAAAGGGGAATAACAATGAGTTCATCAAAAGGAAAGTATATGAACTTCAAGGAAATCGCCGCCTATTCGCTCGGCCTTTTCGGCTTCCAGGCGATAGTCGGACTCCTGAATTCATATCAGGCGGAGTTTGACGCTTCGATTCTCGGCGCGGACATCGCAGTCGTCGGTATTCTCGTGCTCGTGGCGAAGATTCTCTCCGCAGTTTTCGACCCGCTCGTCGGCAATATGATCGACCGCTCGAAGAGCAAAAACGGCAAGTTCAAATCGATGATTGCAAAATCGATCCTGCCCCTGCTCGTCATGTCTGCGGTCGTATTCATCGACGTGCCGTTCAAGACGAACAAAGCGGCAACTTACATATGGATCTTCGCGACCTATCTTCTCTGGAGCTTCGCGATGACCCTCGGCGACGTGCCCTCGCAGGGCATCGCATCCGTCCTCACTCCCGACCCGACGGAGCGCACGAATGTCGTCTCCATCTCAAACACGTTCAAGCAGATAGGATTCTCCGCCTGCGTCGTGATAGTGCCCATCGCCTGCCTTATAATCCCGGGCGGCTCCAAGGTGCTCGTCAAGAGCGGCGAAACCGACCTGCCCATGATAGCGAATGAGTATCTGTTCACCGCCGTGCTCACTGCCGTTTTCGGCTGCGTGCTGTTCGGGCTTATCCCGCTTCTCAACAAAGAGCGCGTACCCTACACCGCGGGCGACAAGATATCTTTCAAGGACATGATGGGCGCGCTCAAATCGAATAAGCCGTTCATGCTCGTCATAATCTCGTATTTCCTCGGCTTCGGACGCCAGATGGCAATGGGAATTCAGGTTCAGGCGGCGAACATTCTTCTCGGCTCACAGAACCTTGTTGCAGTCCTCGGCATCTCGACCGCCATCGGCACGATGATAAGCATGGCGGCCTGCCCGTTCCTCATAAAGAAGCTCGACGAGAAAAAGGTCTTTATCGGACTTTCGGTATACGGCTTCATCGCATCCGTACTCTCGTTCGTGATAGCCCACTTCTGGTTCACGAACCCCGACAACATGGTGCTCACCGTTCTCTTCTACTTCTCGCTGTTTCTCATGGGTCTCCAGTTCGCGTCCGTCAATCTCATGCCCATGATAATGACCGCCGACTGCGTTGACTACTATGAGTACGAGACCGGCAAGCGCATGGAGGGCACAGCGTATTCGGTACTCACGCTGACTATTAAAATATGCCTTGCGCTCGGCACGGCGCTCGGTCTTGTGTTCGTTCAGGTCTCCGGCTATTCGGACACCGTGCGCGAGATCGCCGCAGGCACCGCCGCCGGATTCGCGACAAAGACAAAGGACATCGTGTTCTTCGCCTACGCCGTTGTCCCCGGTATTCTCTCCCTGCTCTCCGCTATTCCGATATTCAAATACGATATCGTCGGCAAGAAGAAGCAGGAGATATCCGACGCGCTCCAGGCAAGAAGAACCACCGCAGCCGTCGAGAAATAATCAAAGCAAAAAGTTATCCTCCGTATGGATTCATACGGAGGATTTTTTGTTTGGTTGGTTTTTTAAGTCTCTCTTGTATAAAGAGAAGCGGCGCGAAGTGCCGGAGGAACTGTTTTGAATAAGTTGCAATTTTCAAAATTGCGAGTATTTTGAACTTTCATACAACCCCTCAGTCAGCCTGACGGCTGACTGAGGGATTGTTTTACCGCAGAGTCAATATATTCGCAAACGCCCTGAAAGTTTTCGTTGATTTCATTATTGGGGATGCGAATCACTGTGAGTCCGTATTTTTTCAAAAAATCCGTCCTCTCAGTATCTTTTTGCATATTATCATTCTCATAGTGCTGAGAACCGTCAAGCTCAATAACAAGCTTAGCCTTAGCGCTGTAAAAATCCGCTATATATTTTCCGAGCACCTTTTGCCTTGAGAAACGAATAGGATAGCCGCGCAGAAAATCATACCAGAGATGCCGCTCTTCTTTTGTCATCTCTTTTCGCAGCTGTTTTGCCAAGGGAACAAGCTGTTTATTGTGTTTTGGCTGCATGACGATCCCTCCGTCTCGGCTTCGCCGAGCCACCTCCATTTACACAAGTGAGGCTGATAAAACTTATTCAAACATCGCCTTGAATGCTTTTATCCACTCGCGTGCTATCAGCGCGTGCCCGCTCTCTGTCGGGTGGATGCCGTCCCAAATCCAGTAGGCGCAGTCACGTCCCTCTGCGGCTTCGTCAAACAGGTGCTGAAGCGGGATGAAAAATATCCTGCCGTCCTTTTCGGCAATGCGGCGGCAAACCTGCGAATATCTGCCTATCTCTTCGCGGCAAGTATTCTCTTCCGCCTTGAATCTGTCCTTTGTCGGCAGAAAGAACGGCTCCATGAGAAACACTTTCAGCTCCCCGTTCGTTTCAAACGACTGCGAGAGTATGCTTTCGAGATTCTTTTCGTATTCCTCTGGCTCAACATGGCTTTCGCCCTCAAGGAAGCAGTCGTTCGTGCCGATGAGCAGGCTCAGAACATCCGGCTCTATATCGAGCGCATCCTCGCGCCAGCGGCGGAGCAGTCCGCGCGTCGTGTCGCCGGAAATGCCTCGGTTTACAAATTTCAGTCCGGCATCCGGATATTCCGCGCCGAGCATCCCGCTGACAATAAATGCGTAGCTGTGCCCTATCTGATGGTTGAGATCGTGGCGGCGTTCGGGCTCTTTGTATCTGTTGCCGTCCGTTATCGAATCGCCCTGAAAAAGTATCTTCATTTTTCTCCTCCTCAGTCTATATCCGCAAAAACCGTGTCTGTTATTTCTCCGCGGCAAGTGCCGTTGCTAAGGTCAACGAGCCGCGCCTCAAACGCAGGCTCAAGCTCCTGCGGTATTCTCATTTTCACCGTCACCACGTCCTCGAACGCCGTGTCCTCGACTATGCCGCCCTGCTCCGGGATAAGCGAGGCGAGCCGCCCGTAAAATGTGTAGTCACAGCGGATTTTCACTATACTGCACTCCGCGCGGGTCACTATGCCGCCCGCATCGACTGCGATTTTCGCCGCGTGCGAATAGGCTCTGACGAGTCCTCCGCCGCCGAGAAGTATTCCGCCGAAATATCGGGTGACAACCAGAACGCAGTCGGTCAGCTCCTCTTTTTGCAGGACATTGAGTGCCGGCATTCCCGCCGTGCCCTGCGGCTCGCCGTCATCAGAAAAGCGGCAGATGTTGCCCTCTCTGATTATATATGCCGGGACATTGTGCGTCGCGTCCCAGTGCTTCGACTTTATCGAATCGATGAACGCTATCGCGTCCTGCTGAGTCGTGACGGGCGATATATAGCCGATGAACCGCGAACGCTTTTCAACGAACTCGGCGCTCGCCGCCGCTCTTATGGTTCTGCACTGCATATTGCCGCCTCCCGTCAAATTTTATTCTTCTTCGCCGTCCTCGTCGTTCTTCTCATACGGGAACTCGTAGACGACCTCTAACTTGTGCCCGCGCATCCACAGCGACGGGGTTATGCGCAGAGTGTAGCCGCAGCCGTTCGGGGTTATCCACTCGTGCATCGGCAGCTGGGGCAGACCGAAATTTGTGAGCAGTGCCATCATCACGCCGCCGTGTGTGACTATCGCCGCGCGGTCGGTTTCGGTCTTTATCAGACCGTCGATTATTTTTATGAATCCCTCGCACACGCGCTTTGCGAACGCCTCGTTGCTCTCGCCGAACGGCGGCTCAACGCCCTGCTCGCCGGCGAGCCAGCGCGGGAACATCGGATAGTCCTTGAGCTCCTCCGCATCCTTGCCCTCGAACTCGCCGAAGTTGCACTCTATGAGCGAATCTATAGTAATGCACTTGTTGTCGGGATAGAGTATCGCCGCGGTGTCGGTGCAGCGCTTGAGCGGACTCGATATGACCGCGCCGACGGGCGGATAGACGAGCTCCGAGCGCATATTCTCGAGCTGCTTTCTGCCCTCTTCGCTGAGCTCAACGTCGGTGTGACCGATATATTTCCCCTCGGTCTCCTCCTTTGTCGCGCCGCTTCTTATGATATAGACTATATAGCTTTTCATGTTTCCTCCAAAAATACGCTGAGTATTTTGTTGAACTGTATGATTGAAAATTCTTGAATTTCTGATATAATGATTATACAGACTGTATAAAATAGGTAGCGTTATGGCAACAAATATAACCGCGCGCCTGTCTTCGCTCAGAAAAGAAAAGGG
>ENA-UOJQ01000769-UOJQ01000769.1-human-gut-metagenome-genome-assembly--contig:-P63-NODE-769-length-31202-cov-7.548656_pt1 | contig 31202 bp, 29 predicted proteins | sample MGYA00242352_ERZ723899 | MGnify/ENA metagenome assembly ERZ723899
GGCCCCTACCGACCTGTCTGTGCTGGTCGTAGGCGAGAGCGGTGTGGGAAAGGAGTTTTTCCCGCAGATAATACACGCATACTCGGCGCGTAAGCACGCCAAATATATTGCCGTGAACTGCGGTGCCATACCCGAGGGTACGATCGACTCGGAGCTCTTCGGACATGAGAAGGGCGCCTTCACGGGCGCTACGGATGCCCGCAAGGGATACTTCGAGGAGGCCGACGGCGGTACGATATTCCTTGACGAGGTTGGCGAGCTGCCCTTGTCGACACAGGTGCGTCTGTTGCGTGTGCTGCAGTCTGGGGAGTTCCTGCGCGTAGGTTCGGCCAAGGTGCAGAAGACCGATGTGCGTGTGGTTGCCGCCACGAACAACGACCTGCTCAAGTCGATCGAGTCGGGACGTTTCCGTGAGGACCTGTACTACCGTCTCAACACGGTGCCCATAGCTGTCCCGGCGTTGCGTGACCGTCCGGAGGATATACCGCTCCTGTTCCGCAAATTCGCCAGCGACGTGGCCGTGCAGTACCATATGCCGCCCGTTACGCTCGACGATGGGGCGCGGCAGATGTTGCAGAATTACTATTGGCGCGGGAATATCCGGCAACTGAAGAATGTGGCCGAGCAGATCTCGGCTCTGGAGCGTACGCGCACCATCACGGCCGAAGTATTGTCTGGGTATCTCACGCCCGTGCAGCCTTCGTCGTCGGCGATGGCGCCGAATGGCGGCGCGGCCGCTTCGGGCGACATGTCCACGGAACGGGAATTGCTCTACAAGATACTGTTCGACATGCGCAGCGACATAAACGAGGTCAAGCGTATGCTGACCGACATAATGCAGGGCGGCGTGCACGGTGTACAGACACCGGTGCCGACGCAGAAACGCGAAGTGATCGGGTTGCTGCCGTCGGTTTCGCGGCCTGCGGTCGTGGATGCCGTGAGCGAGGATGTGACCGAGGAGCCGCATCATGGTGAGCAGCGCACCAAGGCCGAGGTGCAGCGTGAGATGATCATACGTGCGCTGCGCAACAACAACGGCCGCCGTCGTGATGCCGCACGCGAGCTATTCATGTCGGAGCGGACGCTGTACAGACGCATAAAGGAGTTGGGCATCAAGGATGACGACATATAGAGTGCAGAGAGTGTTGGAGAGTGATAAGAGAAGAGGTTTGAGAATGAATCGTATATACCGATATGCCGTAATGGCCGTAGTGGTGCTGTGTGCGCTCTCGCTGGGTGGCTGCATCTTCTTCAAGGGCGGTTATTCGCTCTCGGGTGCAAGTATTCCGGCCGGTGCCAAGACATTCAGCGTGGCCTATTTCCCGAACAACGCCCCGATGGTGTCGCCTACGCTGAGTACGACGTTGACCGAAGCGCTGAAGGACAAGTTCTCGCGCCAGACAAAACTGGAGATGGTAGAGGAGGGCGGCGATTTCGCCTTCGAGGGAGAGATCACGGGTTATACCTCGACCACGGCGTCGGTCTCGAGCGACAACTACGCCCTGTTGAACAGGTTGACGATAACGGTGCGCGTACGCTTTACGAACGCTATCGAGCCTGACAACTCCTTCAATCAGGTTTTTACGGCCTTCACCGATTACGAATCGACGCAGCTGCTGACCGACATTCAAAGTCAGCTCGACGAGGAGATCGTATCGCAGCTGGTGACGGATATATTTCAGGCTTCGGCCTCGAACTGGTAATTTGCGATGGGAAAGATATCGAACAAGGATTCCGCTGCTGCGGATAAGGTGGTCATAGAGAGCTCCGATGTCGAACTGCTCATGCGTTCGGAACGCTGGCATGACCCGTCGTCACCGTCGCCGCAAAGCGTACAGACGGGAGTTTCGGAGGTGGCGGCAGAGCTTTGCCGTGTGCCTCATCTGGATGCTAAAACCGTTGATATATCGAAACTTACGGAGATTACGGCGGATGATATAATAGATCGTTTTCTGCGGTCGGACAACTACCGTATTGTAGCCGAAGAGGATGGGCCTGCCGAGGAGATACTCACGGAGGCGGAGTTCAGCGGTGAGGATGATCTTGTGAGTGAGGAGTTGGCGGAGGTATACCTCGCTCAGGGGCTGAAAGATATGGCCAGAGAAACTTATCGCAAATTAAGTTTGCTAAATCCCGAAAAAAGTGTTTACTTTGCGGAACTTATCGCCAAGTTGGACGCCTCGGGTGCCGCGAAGGGTGCCGGTGACGGGTCCGGAGGGGCTGAAAAGAGTGCCGGGACAGCGAACATGGCGGCGGATGATGTCCGCAAGGAATAAAACTGTGAGGTGAAAAATAATTAAAAATATAAATTTATGTTATACACACTTTGTATCGTATTGATTCTTATAGCGAGCGTTATTCTCATTTTGGCCATTCTGGTGCAGAGCCCCAAGAGCGGTATGGCTGCCAACTTCGGTGCCGCCAATCAGGTGATGGGTGTGCGCGAGTCGGCCAATGTCCTTGAGAAGACCACATGGACGCTTGCGGCTCTGATTGTAGTTTTGAGCCTCGTAGCTACGCTGGCTATGGACCAGACGCTGGTATCGACGAGCAACAGCGCTCTTCAGAAGGATGCCAACGCCCTGATGGAGCATGTGAATACGACGGCTCCCGTTAATGCCATGCCTGCAGCCGAGATCCCCGCAACGGACGCTTCGGCTACCGACGCCGCAGCCGAGGGTGCTGCAGCCGAGCAGCCTGCTCAGGCCGAGTAACGTACTGCCGGGGGGGGGGAGAAGAGATGAGGTGGCATGAGAAGCCGCCGGGTCCGCGGAATCTGGATAAACATGGTGGCGGATCAGGAAAACCCTCTGTCTAGTAATGGCAAGTAGCGGTTTCCACAGATGCCGGTTTGTTGTCGGCGTGATATGCGCTGGCAAGATTACGAAACGGTCAAATGGGGGGGGGGCGGAAGCCGATTCACAGTTTATGCATCGAACGCAAGATAGCATAATCGTAAATTAAATATAGAGTTAGACGGAGAGCATCGTCCTCTCCGTCTTTTTTTGTGCTTATGCTGGATATCATAATTCATGCATGCGTATCGCCCTTCCGTCACTTCTCGTGCGTCCGATTTGCACGTGCATCGGCAGGCTTGGCCGGAGAGTGACGGCTATTCAATTTAGAGATGTGACGGCTATTTAATTTGAAGAATCTGTATAATCGCTGTTTGCCGTCGTATAATGGGTGCCATTATTTGCCGACGGCAACGTGTACCTGTATCTGTTGTCTATTGTAAAAATATCGTTTGATAAAGATTAAAATAAAAAACGCAGAAGTTCTACTATCAGGACTTCTGCGCCTATCTCGTTTGTATTGCGGCAGTTAAACGTCGGCTGCGCACATCGTGTTTGGCTTATTTGTTCTCTGCGGCCGCACTCTCTGCATTCTCAGTGTGCTCCCGCTCTTTGCGGTGTTTGCGATCCTTTTCCTTACTGTTGTTGTCGGCATTGACAAAGTGACGTGATATCGCCTGCGCAAGGTTGCGCGGGGCGATGTTGCGTTCGATCTTGCCACCGAATGCGACCGATATGCCTCCCGTCTCCTCCGATACCACTACAACAATGGCATCTGACGTCTCGGTTATGCCTATGGCGGCGCGGTGGCGCGTACCGTACGATTTGGGGACGTTCGACTGCGTCACGGGCAGTATGCACTTGGCTGCGACGATACGGTTGTTCATCACGACGGCGGCGCCGTCATGCAGCGGTGCGTTCTTGAAAAATATGTTCTCCAGAAGCGGCTGTGAGAGCTGGGCGTCGAGGCGGATGCCTCCGTCGATGATGTCGCGCAGGTCGCTCTCCTGTGCCAATACGATCAGTGCTCCGGTCTTGCTCTCCGACATGTCGGTGCAGGCCGATATGATTGGTGTGAGGTTGGGGCCCGTGAAGTCGTGGGTGTTGAATATGCGGTTTATGAAGTTGAAGCCCTTGCGGCGCATGCCGATCATCTGCAGGAAGTGCCGCAGTTCGGGCTGGAAGACTATGATTATGGCCAGAACGCCGACGCTGACGATCTGTCCGAGGATCGAGGATAGCAGCTCCATGTTGAGCGCTCGCACTACGACCCAGACGATATATATGACGATGATGCCAGAGACGATGTACGGGGCATTTGTGCCGCGTGTCATGCGGTATAGTCCGAACATGATGAGCGCCACGAAGAATATGTCGATGAAATCTATGAATGTAAACGGTATGAAATCCATGGCTTGTCGATTTACGATGACAAAGGTAAAAAAAACGCAGACATGTGGGTATGTCTGCGTCGTATTTTTTAGTGTGTGTGGCGTGCTGTTTCAGTCCTAACAGCGTGCTGTGTTTTCGTGCGCTGAGTACACTCTCCGGCGATCGGCCGCAAGCGCCGCCACTTACCTTAAGGCCCGGGTGTTATTTGTCGCTCTTGGCCGTGTCGTTCTTCTCGGCGGCATAGAGCTCGTCCACCTTTGCCAGAACGGTCTCGGTTATGTCGAGGGCGTCGTCGGCATCGAGCAGGGCCGTAGCGTTCACGATGAGCTTGTATTTCTTGTCGGCGTTTATCTCCTTGATGGCGCGCATGATAAGATCCTGCGTGCGGTTCGAGAAGACGTAATTCTCCTCGTCAAGGGTCTGGGCCTCCTTTTGAGCGCTGCTCTGATAGTTTGCAATCTTCTTTTCGATGCTTTGCTGCTGCTTCTGGGCGTCGGCCGTGGTGATAAGTCCCTTCTGGTACTTCTCCTGAAGCTGCGATGCTTCATACTGGAGGTTCTTCTCCTTCTGGGCCCATGCGTTCTGAGCCTTCTCGGTCTTGTCCTTGAGCGCTACGCCCTCGGTCTGGTAGATCTGGCTCTGAGCGAGTACATAGTCGACTCTTACAAAGGCGATATCGCCGCCGGTGATAGTTTGTGTCTCGACCTCAGCAGTTTCGGTCGCAGGAGCAGTCGTCTTGTTGTCGCACGATACGAGCGGCAGCGCGGCGACGAGCAGTGTCCAAAAAACTTTTTTCATGGTATCTCTATTCCGTTTTTTAATTTTAGTTTTTGAGATAAAAATGACGTATATTTCACAAAGGTAGAAAAAAATATTTATTTTTGTATCGATCGAACTCAAAAATAACTTATGTACGAGTATATTTCCGGAAAGGTGGCCGAACTTGCGCCGACGTATGCCGTGATCGAGGCCGCCGGTGTCGGTTATTATATCAATATATCGTTGCAAACATTCTCGGCCATAGAGCACTGCGCCGAGGCTCGGCTCTATGTCCACTTTGTCGTGCGCGAGGATGCGCAGACGCTTTACGGCTTTGCCGCGAAGGAGGAGCGGGAGTTGTTCCGTGCGCTGATAAGCGTATCGGGCGTCGGGGGCAACACGGCGCGTACGATTCTCTCGACATACAGCCCGTCGGAGCTGCGGAACATCATCGCCACGGAGAACGCGGTGCTGCTGAAGAATGTCAAGGGGCTGGGACTTAAGACGGCGCAGAAGATCATTGTCGAGCTGAGCGGCAAGATGGCCGTGATGGGGCAATCGGTCTCTGCGGCACCTTCTTCTGCGGCCTCGGGCATATACGACGAGGCGATGGCGGCGCTCACGATGCTCGGATTCCAGCGTGCCGCCTCGGACAAGGTGTTGAAGGCCATTCTCAAGGAGTCGCCCTCGATAGCCGTCGAGGAGGCCGTGCGTCAGGCTCTGCGGCGCATGTGACCGTATGTGGCGTGGGCGTGCGGATGAGGGGTGCATGGTACGGCCGCATATATTGTGGCAAGCGGTTGGACGTGTCGATTATTTTTCATATTTTTGCACGAATTGTTAGCTATGAGAAGATTTGTTGCCTGCATAGGCTGCATTATGGCGGTGGCGGCGTGCGCGATGTTTACCGCGTGCAAGGATAACGAAGATGCACTGACTTCACAGCGTCAGCGTATTGTTTCGTATCTTACCTCGTCGCATGTGCCGCAGCTCATAGCCGAGGAGGATGTTGAGACCTCGCTTGAGCCCAATCCCCCGTTTTACGAGTTGATCGACCAGCAGGTCTACCGTTATATCTCGACATACTATGATGCCAGCCGCGAGAGCCGCGCCGTGGTAGGGATGGGTGACGAGGTGGAGCTGACATATACGGCCTATATATTCACCGGCAGTGTGCCGCGTACCACCTCGGTATATATGACCAACGACGCTACGGTGTTGGCCGCTCTGGTCGAGGAGGGTCTCAATGCCGAGTATTGGAGCACCGATCCCATGACGGTGAATTTGGGCACTACGAGTATAATAAAAGGATTGGAGCTCTCGTTATTGGGATGCAGGGAAGGCGACAGCGTGGAGGCCTACATGACCTTCGAGGCGGCATACGGCAGCGATCAGGTGGGTATCGTACCCGTCGAGTCGTCTGTCTTGTGGGTATATACCATAAACAAGCTGGTCAAGAACTGACCGTTCCTGCGCGAGGGGAGGTGCCGCTCATGCAGAAGGGTTATGGCGGCAGTGGATGTGCGGCTGTTAAGAGACGTGGAATCGGATTCCGGCCGCGGCGCGTGTGGAACGAGAAAGTGTGAAACGAAAAAAGAGTATTGCTTAAGATATGAAATTTGCAAACCGTATAATCTGTGTTGCCGTTGCCTGCGCGATGGCATTGACCTCGTGTGTAAAGTCGAGCGAGATGGAGTTCCACGAGGTGGAGCGCATAGCCTTGCAGGCGTGGATCGAGCAGCACCGTCCCGACCTTCTGGAAAACTATCAGGAGGATGGCGGTTACTATGTCGAGCTGCTTGACCGCGGCGTGGCGGACAGCCTTCCGGTGAGTGACGACAATGCGTGGTTGTGGTTCGACGTTACGTGCCGCGACCTTTCGGGCAACGTATGTCTTACGCGTGATGCCGATCAGGCGCGCATGCAGAACGCATATACCGAATATACGCACTATGTTCCCTTCTTCCTCTTCTGCGGCAAGGATAATACCTCGATGCTTGAGGGTACGCACATGGCTCTGCGCAACAAGCTCAAGATCGGTGACGAGGAGTATTCCGTACGTTACGGCACCAAGATGCGCCTCTACCTCCCCTCGTCGATAGCTGCCGGCCCGCAGGGTATGGGTGGTGACGGAGGTTACGAGGGACAATATAAGCTCGACGCCGACCGCCCGATGATCGTCGATGTGAACGTGTGGGGACATATCAATAACCCCGTGGCCTACGAGGATCAGTGGGTCAAGTCGTTTGCAATGCTGAACGGAGGCCTTGCCCCCGAGGATGAGGATGACAAGGCGGCCAAGTTGCGCCGTACCTATATGCGTCCCGTATCCCGTGCCGAGGGTGATGACGCGGAGGAGGAGGTCGTGTATGACGATATGTGGCATCTGGCCGTGGACTCTATCGCGGGCCTCTACATAAACTACAAATATACCCCCAAGAAGGGTCTCGACTTTGACTGCCTGCGCAGCGACACGCTGCTCTATTCGGGGCAGACCGGATATACGCGTGGAAAACTTTACGGCACGAAGAGCCTCGAACAGATAAACAAGGAGATTGACGATGCGCTTCTGGAGCGTTTCGGCGATGGCCTCGATCCGGCAGATGCCGAGCCGATGGATTCGACCGACGTGGCCAAGATATGGTATGTGGCGCGCCTGCTGGACGGATTCGTGGTGGATACCAATATCCCCGAGATCAAGAAGATCGTATACCCCGAAGCGGATGTGGACGATGATGACGAGGAGGAGGCCTACGAGTTTACTACCGATCAGGAAAACGACACTTCGAGCACCTCGAACCGTGTGGACGCATGGCGTTACGGCTTCCCGCAACTGAAATTGGGAGCTTGGAACGTGATACTCTCGGTTTCGTCGAATGCCTATGGCGCTACGGGTGTGGCGGGAACGACAACCACGTCGTCGGGATCGTCCAACTACTACAACCCCTATTACGACTACTACAACTATTACAACTACTATAACAGCTATTACGGCAACAGCTACTATAATAACTATTACAATAACTACTATTACGACTACTATTATAATAATTATTATAACAGCTATTACTACAACAACTATCTGTACGGCAACAGTACCTCTACCGATGAGACCGAGGTAGTCACCGTTACGGAGATCCAGCCCTACACGCCCCTCATCTGGCAGGTCTATGTCGAGGAGCGCGAGACAGAGGAGGAGTAGAGCCATATACCTTCGGGCATGATCGGATGCTCTCGGAAAGAGGTCCTATGCTCAGTAAGTTACGGCCGACATAATGAAAAATATGATAAAAAGGGAATTTCCCCATGCGGGAAGTTCCCTTTTTTACGTTTTTTTAACAGAAATTTTGCGGAAAGAAAAAATATTTGTAACTTTATCTTGTAAAGAAGATTGACATATACTTAAACCTACCTAAAATAAGATCGTTATGATTATCACGTTTAATGAACTGCGCCGTATCAAGGATAAGTTGCCCAGCGGCAGCTCGCAGCGTATCGCCGATGAATTGGGTATAGATGTAGAGGCCGTAAGAAACTATTTCGGCGGCAAGCATTTCGATGCCAAGACAGGCATCGGCATACATATCGAACAGGGGCCCGACGGCGGTGTCGTCACTCTGGATGACACGTCGATACTCGATGCTGCGATGCGTATCCTTAACGAACATAAATAATCTTCGGCGTTAAGACTTGGCGGGTCCGAATCGAACGTGAGTTCGATCCGGACCTTGTCGGTTTATAACGGCATCTGATGCGGCAGTTTGGTCGGCGATACGGTGCGCGGAGCCGTGACGGTGGGGAGTGGAAAAAACAGTGTGATCTTAAAAATAACAGGCTTATGAGACGGTTTATGGTTATCATGGCGGCAGCGATGCTCAGTCATCTGCCGCTGGCGGGACAGAACGGCGGCGAGGTGCCGTTCAACGGCATTGTGGAGACCGTCGCGGGTGACGGCGTGCCGCGTATGACGGTTATGTTGAAGGGCAGCAGCAAGCGTACGTCGACCGACCGTCACGGACGCTTCGGCCTTGTGAATGTGCCGGAGGATGGAGTGTTGGTGCTTTCGCGTCGGGGCGAGGAGTGGGAGATACCGCTCGAGGGACGTCGCAGTCTACGTGTCGTCATGTCGGATGATGGTGTGGTCGAATCGGAAGAGTCGGAGGATCTCATATCGTTAGGTTTCGCCTTCGTCAAGCGCCGCGAGTACAATTACAGCTCCGATATGATCACGGGCGAGGAGTTGCGCCGCTCGGGACAGCAGGATCTGGTCTCGGCGCTCGTCGGGCGTGTGGCGGGGCTTATGCGCGCGAACGGCGAGCTGTCGATCCGCGGCAATGTCGATGCGCGGCCGCTGTATCTTGTGGACGGTGTGGAGGTGCAGTCGCTCGACTATATAAATATAAACGATGTGGAGTCGGTATCGGTGTTGAAGGACGGGTCGATGTACGGCATTCGCGGCGCCGGCGGCGTCATATCGGTAAAGACACACCGCCGATAACCGCCGAGGCGGATGCTGGCAGTCCAATATATCCGTACTGGCAATAACCATAAGGGCCGGCAGGTCAGTAACATGTCCCTGTCGGCTTTTTATATGTAATGTGCGGGAGATATGGCATCGGTGCCGGTGCGGCATGCTCCGTATCGCGGGGTACGCGGTCGGGCCGTACGTCACGGCAAGCGGCTGACAGAGGCTTTTCTGCCATTTTGACCGATAAAAACATGCCCGTGGCAGGATTTTACGCCATAAATCCGCCGCGCGGGCATAAATCTTTTTTGGTATAGGGTTTGTTCATATCATGGTCGACCGCCGGTTCCGAAAGGGCCGACGGAGAGAAGATCGGTTCCGAAAGGGCCGATGGAAGCAAATTGAAAAATTAGTAAAACAAATAAAATTTTAGGTATTATGGGAAAGATTATTGGTATTGACTTAGGTACGACTAATTCATGCGTAGCAGTCATGGAGGGCAACGAGCCCGTGGTTATCCCCAACTCGGAGGGACATCGCACGACTCCTTCGGTCGTAGCGTTCACCGATAATTCGGAGCGTAAGGTGGGTGACCCCGCAAAGCGTCAGGCTATCACCAACCCCAAGCGTACGGTATTCTCGATCAAGCGTTTCATGGGTGAGACCTATGATCAGGTAGCGTCGGAGATCGCACGTGCCCCGTATTCGATCGTGAAGGGTGCCAACAACACTCCCCGTGTCGATATCGACGGCCGCCAGTATACGCCGCAGGAGATTTCGGCCATCATTCTGCAGAAGATGAAGAAGACGGCCGAGGATTATCTGGGTCAGGAGGTCAACGAGGCCGTTATTACGGTTCCTGCCTACTTCTCGGATTCACAGCGTCAGGCTACCAAGGAGGCCGGTGAGATTGCAGGTTTGAAGGTACGCCGTATAATCAACGAGCCCACGGCTGCGGCTTTGGCTTACGGTCTGGACAAGAAGAACAAGGATATGAAGGTTGCCGTGTATGACTTGGGCGGCGGTACGTTCGATATCTCTATTCTGGAGTTGGGCGACGGTGTCTTCGAGGTTAAGTCTACCAACGGTGATACTCACCTCGGTGGCGATGACTTCGACCACGTGCTGATCGACTACATGGCCGAGGCATTCAAGGCCGAGCACGGTATCGACCTGCGTCAGGATCCTATGGCCCTGCAGCGTTTGAAGGAGGCTGCCGAGAAGGCCAAGATCGAGCTGTCGTCGTCGACCACGACGGAGATCAACCTCCCGTACATCATGCCTGTAAACGGCATACCTCAGCACCTTGTAATGACGCTGACGCGTGCAAAGTTCGAGCAGTTGTGCGACCACTTGATCCAGAAGACGGTCGAGCCTTGCAAGTTGGCGCTGCGTGACGCAGGCCTTCAGGCAAGCGATATCGACGAGGTGATCCTCGTAGGTGGTTCTACTCGTATCCCCGCCATACAGCAGATCGTGGAGAAGTTCTTCGGCAAGGTGCCCAACAAGTCGGTTAACCCCGATGAGGTTGTAGCCGTAGGTGCCGCAATTCAGGGTGGTGTTCTCACGGGCGAAGTAAAGGATGTGCTTCTGTTGGATGTAACGCCGCTGTCGCTGGGTATCGAGACTCTGAACGGTGTGTTCACCAAGCTGATCGAGGCCAACACGACGATCCCGACCCGCAAGAGCGAGATCTTCTCGACGGCTACCGACAACCAGCCTTCGGTTGAGATCAACGTATGTCAGGGCGAGCGTCCCATGGCGCGTGACAACAAGTCGCTGGGTCGCTTCCACCTCGACGGAATACCGGCCGCACCGCGTGGTGTGCCTCAGATCGAGGTTACGTTCGACATCGATGCCAACGGTATACTGAACGTATCGGCCAAGGACAAGGGTACGGGCAAGGAGCAGAAGATCCGTATCGAGGCATCGTCGGGCCTTACCGAGCAGGAGATCCAGCGTATGCGCGACGAGGCCAAGGCCAACGAGGCCAAGGATAAGGCCGAGAAGGAGCGTGTCGACAAGATCAACGCCGCCGACTCGAACATCTTCGCTACGGAGAAGCAGCTCAAGGAGTACGGTGACAAGATCCCTGCCGACAAGAAGTCGGCTATCGAGGGCGCTTTGGCAAAGCTGAAGGAGGCTCACAAGAATCAGGATATCGCGGCTATCGACACCGCTATCGCCGAATTGAACAGCGCATGGCAGGCCGCATCGCAGGACATCTACTCGGCACAGCAGGGCCAGCAGGCTCAGGGTGCACAGCAGAATGCCGGTGCGGGCAACGGCGGAGCCCAGCAGGGCAACGGCGGCCAGCAGCCTGAGGACGTAGAGTTCGAAGAGGTGAAATAATATAAAAACAGCTCTTTAGATGAGGGGCGGACCGAGTAATCGGCCCGTCCTTTTTTTGTGCCTTGATGTCTGAACGGCGTGAGTATATGGATATGTCGGTGGAGTTTGCGTATGTGAACCTATTCGGACGATGGTTAGGCAGGTGTGCTGAAACGGTGGAAAACCGTTTTTTACGGAATGACGCATGCTGACTTTGCGTATATTGTGGTATTATCGGGTCTTGCGGTGGTGCGTGGAATGTAAAAACTTTTGTGCGTGCGATTTGGCTCGGCACTCTTATTTCACTATATTTGTGAATGATAGATGATCGGCATCCGATTGATGCGCATTTCTGATTGTGTGCCGTGTGCCGTATGCGATGCATTGGTTGGATCTTATCGGCGCAGGGATCATGTCGACGGATACATTTAACGGAAAGAGTAAAAATATATCGCTATGAAGAAGATTTACATTTTTGCGGCCGCTCTGTTGGCTACGGCCTCGGTCGCTGCGCAGGAACCGCGTGAGGTGCAGATGACGCTGCATAATGCAAGCAGCGGCGGTGACGTCATCCCGCGCGAGATATACGGGCAGTTTGCCGAGCATCTCGGCCGTTGCATCTATGGCGGCATCTGGGTGGGCGAAGATTCGGAGATACCCAACGAGCAGGGTTATCGTGTCGATGTGCTGGAAGCGCTGCGTGCGCTGAAGGTGCCCGTGTTGCGCTGGCCCGGCGGCTGCTTTGCCGACGAGTACCACTGGATGGACGGTATCGGCCCGCGCGAGAAGCGCCCGAAGATGATCAACACACATTGGGGCGGTACGGTCGAGGACAACAGTTTCGGTACTCACGAATTCCTCAATTTCTGCGAGCTTCTGGGTTGCGAGCCTTACGTCAACGGCAACGTCGGCAGCGGCTCTGTGGAGGAACTTTCGAAGTGGATCGAGTATATGACCTCGGATGCCGACAGCCCGATGGCCAACCTGCGCCGCGAGAACGGCCGCGACAAGCCGTGGAAGGTGAAGTATATCGGCGTGGGCAACGAGTCGTGGGGTTGCGGCGGCAACATGTATCCAGAATATTATTCGGACCTTTATCGCCGTTATGCCACCTATTGCCGCGAGTATCCGGGCAACCGTATCTACAAGATCGCGTGCGGAGCCAATGGTGCCGACTACAATTGGACGGAGGTGGTGATGAAGCGTGCCGGCGGCATGATGAACGGACTCTCGCTGCACTACTATACGGTCTATGACTGGGGCCGCAAGGGTTCGGCCACGCAGTTCGACGACGAGGATTGGTATGCCGCCGTAGGTCGCTGTGCGCAGATCGAGAATATAATCAAAGGCCATTGCGACATCATGGACCGTTACGATCCCGCACGCCGCATAGGCCTTATCGTAGACGAGTGGGGCACATGGTGGGACGAGGAGCCGGGTACGGTTCGCGGGCACCTCTACCAGCAGAATACGCTGCGTGACGCCATGGTGGCGGCCGTTACGCTGAATATCTTCCACAAGTATGTCTATCGTGTCAAGATGGCCAATATCGCGCAGATGGTCAACGTGCTGCAGTCGATGATACTCACGCGTGACGACGAGATGGTCCTGACGCCGACGTATCACGTTTTCCGCATGTATGTACCGCATCAGGGGGCGGAGGTGCTGCCTCTCTATTTCAAGACAGAGAGCGTGCGCGACCGCTACAACGAGCCGGTAGACCTGCTTACGGCGACGGCATCGCGCGCTGAGGACGGTACCATCACGCTGTCGATGGCGAATGTCGATCTGGAGCGTCCGTGCCGTGTTACCATTGCGCTCGATGACGACCGCCGATACGACGTGTCGGGAGAGGTGCTGACGGCGGAGAATATCAACGACCACAATACGTTCGAGAATCCCGATTGCGTGCACCCGGTCGATTTCGACGGTTTCGAGGCGGCTCGCGGAAGCATTACGGTGACCGTTCCGGCCAAGTCGATCGTATCTCTCACGCTCAAATAGCGGAATAATGCCCGCAAGTTGCGGTAAAAGTCCGAAAATCGGCCTGATGGTTTCGGTTTTTGGACTTTTTTTTTATATATTTGTCGCCTAAAAAAGGGCAGTGTTTAGACAGCGCCCCGAACGGCGCTGGAAATGCCGTGCGTAAATATTGGGAAGAAACGCAAAAATAAAGAGAATACAAACAAAATTTTAAACGACAATGCAAAGCAAAGGTGCAATTAAATTCCTCACGATCGTTTTTGTGATCGCGTGTGTGTACCAGCTCATGTTCTCGTTCAAGACGTACAACGCCGAGAAAAAGGCGGCCGAGTATGCGGCTGCGTTCGACGAGACGGAGCAGGCCGAAAAAGAGGCCTACTATCTGGACTCGATCCAGAACAAGCCCATATACAATTTCTTGGGCCTGAAGAAATTTACCTACAAGGAGTGTAAGGAGAAGGAGGTTAACCTCGGACTTGACCTTAAGGGCGGTATGAACGTCATGCTGGAGATCGAGGTTCAGGATCTGGTCAAGTCGCTGGCGGGCGACAGCCAGAACGATCCGGCCTTCGTCGAGGCGATGGACCGTGCCAACGAGGCCATGAAGGCCGGCACGAACGACTACATCGGAGTCTTCGCCGAGGCTTACCGCGAGATCACCAACGGCGCGCCTCTGGCTGCCATCTTCGTAGGTCCCGACCGTAAGGATATAACCCCGAACAGCACCGACGAGGAGGTTGTCAAGGTGCTCAAGGAGGAGACCGATGCCGCCATTGCCGCATCGTTCAACATCCTGCGCAACCGTATCGACCACTTCGGCGTTACGCAGCCCAATATACAACGTCTGCCCAACTCGAACCGTATTCTGGTCGAGCTGCCGGGTGTGAAGGAGCCGGAGCGTGTGCGCAAGCTTCTTCAGGGTTCGGCTTCGCTCGAGTTCTGGACGACGTTCGACTACAATGAGGTTCTTCCCCTGCTTTCGGAGGCTGACCGCCTGATCAAGAGCACGGCTGATGCAACCTCGCAGAGCGATACCGTAGCCGATGCTGCCGCAGCGGAGACTGCGGAGGCCGACTCGACGGCATCTGCCGCCTCGGGCCTTGCCGCCGAGGTAGCCAAGAGCGACAGCACCTCGATGCAGGATCAGAGCGCGCAGAGCGCCCACTTCACGGCTGATCAGAATCCCCTTTTCGCCGTACTTGATCCCTATTACGGCGGCGGCGCTATCGTAGGAGCCGCAACTGCAGCCGACATACCTGCCGTGAACGCCTATCTGGCGCGCCCCGATGTGCAGAACCTCTTCCCGAGCGATCTGGTGTTCAAGTGGGGCATCAAGGGTGAGGATATGTTCGACGGCCGATATGCTCTCTATGCGCTGCGCTCGATCGACGGCAAGCCCGCCATGGACGGCGGTGCCGTGGCTACCGCAACAGAGACCTATGCCGAGCGTGGCGCTACGGCCGAGGTTAACCTTACGATGACATCGGCCGGTACGTCGGAGTGGGCACAGCTCACGGGTCAGAACGTCGGCAAGGCTATCGCCATCGTCCTCGACGGATATGTATATTCGGCCCCGAGAGTAGAGGGCAAGATCGTCGGCGGCAACTCGCGCATCACCGGTAACTTCACCATACAGGAGGCTCAGGACTTGGCCAACGTGCTCAAGTCGGGTAAGGTCCCCGCACCTGCACGCATCATTCAGGATACGGTGGTCGGCCCGTCTCTGGGTGCCGAGTCCATTAATGCCGGTATGTTCTCGTTCGTGCTGGCCTTCGTGCTGGTGCTCCTTTATATGGGACTCTTCTACAAGACGGCGGGATGGATGGCCGACGTGGCACTTATCCTCAATGTCTTCCTGCTTATGGGTGTGCTGGTGTCGTTCGGCGCAGTATTGACGCTGCCCGGTATAGCCGGTATCGTGCTTACGATGGGTATGGCCGTTGATGCCAACGTGATCATCTACGAACGTATCAAGGAGGAGCTGCGCGGCGGAAAGGGCTTGTCGCTGGCCATCAAGGACGGTTTCTCGAATGCCTACTCTGCCATCATCGACGGTAACCTTACCACGATCATCACGGGTATCGTGCTCTTCGTCTTCGGTACGGGTCCCGTTCAGGGCTTCGCCACCACGCTTATCATCGGTATCCTGACTTCGCTCTACTGCTCGATCTTCATCACTCGCATGCTGCTTGAGTGGATCGTCGACAAGTGGGGCTCGGTATCGTTCTCGCGTTCGTGGTCTGAGAATTGGCTTTCGAACGTATCGTTCGATTTCATCGACAAGCGCAAGATATCGTATGTTATCTCGGGTACGCTGATCGTCGTATCGCTGATCTCGCTTATTTTCCACGGCCTGAATACGGGTGTCGACTTTACCGGCGGCCGTACGTACGTGGTGCGTTTCGACAGCAATGTCTCGGTAGAGGATGTCCGCAAGGCCCTCGACGAGACCTTTGTCAGCGATGACGAGGCCATGAAGTCGAACGAGGTGAAGCAGTACGGTAGCGGCAACCAGATGCGTATCGTAACCCAGTACAAGTTCGACGATACGTCGGAGGAGACTACGGCCGAGGTAGACGCCCTGCTCTACGAGGCTCTCAAGGGCTTCTACACCTATCCCATCACGCTCGATGGCTTCATCAGCACGCAGGAGGATATAAACGGTATCATTTCTTCTGACAAGATCGGTCCCTCGATCGCAAAGGATATGACCTACAACGCAATCTATGCGGTGCTCTTCTCGCTTATCGCCATCGGCCTCTACATCACGTTCCGATTCAAGAGATGGCAGTGGGCTACGGGTGCAACGCTGGCATTGGCGCACAACGCCTTCCTCGTGATCGGTATCTTCTCGATATTCTATACGGTGATGCCGTTCAACCTCGAGGTCAATCAGGCCTTCATTGCGGCGATCCTTACGATCATCGGATACTCGATCAACGATACGGTGGTGATCTTCGACCGTATCCGTGAATATCTGACGCTCTACCCGAAGCGCCCCATAGCCGAGAATATCAACAAGGCCATCTGCTCGACGCTGTCCCGTACGATGAACACTTCGGGTACGACGATCGTGACGCTACTGGCCATGTTCATTCTGGGCGGCGAGACGATGCGCGGATTTATCTTCGCCCTGCTGCTCGGTATAGTCATCGGTACCTACTCGTCGGTATTCGTGGCTACGCCCATCGCGTACGACATACTTCGCCGTACGGACAAGTCTCTCATAAAGGAGGAGAAAAAATAACCGACGGTGGACTATATTGTCCCAAGAAGGAAAAAAGCGGTCGTGACCTGAGGGTTGCGACCGCTTTTTTTATAATTTTGCATACGCTAAAGTTTTTCAGGCGATGAATTTGTTGAAGAGATTTTCAGCACTTGTCCGGCACTATGTCTCGCCGGTGTTCGTGACGCTTTTCTGTGCGTCGTTCGTGTTGTGGTATATCGTGAAACTCGACCATACCTATACGACCGAGTATGCCGTACATGTCAATATCGACGGCGAGCGGCTGCGTGTGCCGTGCGTTGTTGAGGGCAAGGGCGCGACGCTGTTCGGTTACCGCGTCTATATGCACCGCCAGATCAGAATACCGCTCTCGGAGTTGAAATATACGGTCGAACACCGCAGCGTCGAGCCGCAGACGGAAGGTGCGGAGCCGACGGGGGACGAGACATTATGTATACTCGACCCGCAGTCGTTGCAGAATGCCATATCGGTGCGCATAAGCGATATAAAGGTTATTTCGATAGGCAACATTCCGCCGCTGCCTATGCCCGATCCTGTTCCGGCGGACGACGCCGAGAAAACGGATGAGAAGAAACAGCAGTAGAAACTGCGGAGTTGTAAATTCAGAAATACGATAAATAGCCGCATAATATGTACAAGGTTGGAGTTACGGGTGGTATCGGCAGCGGAAAGAGTACCGTATGCCGGTTGTTTGCCGAGCGCGGAATTGCCGTTTATGATTCCGATTCTCAGGCCAAGCGACTGATGGAGGAGAGCGATACGCTGCGTGCGGCTCTTGTCGGGGCGTTCGGTACGGAGTGTTATGCGGAGGGGCGGCTGAACCGACGGTATCTTGCCGGACGCGTCTTTGGCGATGCGGAGGCGTTGGCGCGGCTCAATGCTCTTGTGCATCCGGCCGTGCGGGAGGATTTCCGTATGTGGGCGGAGCGGCAGTCGGGGCCATACGTCATATTGGAGAGCGCCATCCTTTTCGAGGCCGGGTTTGAGAACGAGGTCGATACGACGCTTGCGGTTCTGGCCCCTGCGGAGGAGCGCATAAAGCGTTGCATGGAGCGTGACGGCGCCTCGCGTGAGGAGGTGTTGCGCCGCATGGCAAGTCAGGCGGACGATGACACGTTGCACCGTATGGCAGCCCGTACGATAGTGAACATCCGTCGCGACTATCTTGAGAGTGATGTTGAACGCCTGCACGAAATATATTCGCATGAAGCACAGCACTGATGAGTGGAAGACTGCCGAGCGGCAGGTGATGACCATCATAAACGTCACCGAGGATTCGTTCTACGACGGCAGCCGTACATTCACATCCGGCGAGATCGAGCGGCGTGCAGCCGCGGCGGCGGAGCAGGGTGCAGATATATTCGACGTTGGTGGTTATTCGTCGCGTCCCGGGGCGGATGATGTGCCTTTGGAGGAGGAGTGGCGCCGCGTTGAGCGCGGCATTGCGGCCGTGCGCCGCGTTGCGGGCGATATACCCGTGTCGGTGGATACGTTCCGCGGAGAGGTGGCACGGCGCGCGATTGAGAAGTTCGGCGGGATTACGATAAACGATATCTCGGCCGGAGAGATCGACCCGTCGATAGTCGATGTGGCGGCGATATACGATGTGTCGTATATCGCGATGCACATGCGTGGCACGCCGCGCACGATGCAGACGTTGACCGGCTATGCCGGCGCGATTGTAGATGAGGTCGTGAGATATTTTGACGCCCGGTGCGCCTTTTTGCAGGAGCGGGGTGTCAAACATATAATCCTCGATCCCGGGTTTGGCTTTGCGAAGGATCTGCGACATAATTATGAACTTATGGCAGGGCTGCACCGTATCTGTGCAATGGGTTATCCCGTCCTTGTCGGGGTGTCGCGCAAGTCGATGATATATCGCGTGACGGGACGTACGCCCGCCGAGTCTCTGGCCGGTACGGCGGCACTCAATTGGGAGGCTTTGCGGCAGGGAGCGTCGATATTGCGCGTGCACGACACACGCGAGGCGGTCGATCTGGTACGTATGTTCTCGGTCTATGAGCAGTGCTGTGCGGAGGGTGGCAAAGAGGTCGGAAAATGAATGATACCAAGATGATAAAGTGCGAAAACATACACAAGAGCTACGGCACGCTGGAGGTGCTGCGGGGCGTATCGCTTGAGGTCTCGCAGGGCGAGGTCGTGTCGGTCGTGGGCCCGAGCGGCGCGGGTAAGACCACGCTGCTGCAGATCATGGGGACGCTCTCGCCGATGGACAGCGGACGGCTGGAGATCGACGGTGTGGATGTCTCGTCGATGGGGGATGACCGTCTGTCGGATTTCCGTAACCGACATATAGGTTTTGTCTTCCAGTTCCACCACCTGCTGCCTGAGTTTACGGCTCTGGAGAATGTCATGATGCCGGCGTTGATCGGCGGCGCGTCGCGCGGCGAGGCCGAGCGCCATGCCTTGGAGCTGCTGCGTATGATGGGGCTCGAGGCGCGTGCTTCGCACAAGCCGAGTGCGCTGTCGGGAGGCGAGCAGCAGCGTGTGGCCATAGCCCGTGCCATTGTGAACCGCCCGTCGATACTGTTGGCGGACGAACCGTCGGGCAATCTCGACTCGAAGAACCGCGAACAGGTGCATGCCCTCTTCTTCCGTCTGCGGGACGAGCTGGGGCAGACATGCGTTGTGGTCACGCATGACGATTCGCTGGCATCGATGGCCGATCGCAAGATCGTGATGAGCGACGGCATGATACTTTAGAGAGGAGATGCAGTGACGGCATTAAGGCCGGTGTGTACATGAAATTTACCGCGAAAACATATAACCCGAACTTTTAACGGCAACAGATGGAGAGAGAAGAGTTGCGGGAGATGCTGGAGCATCTCTATGATAAATATAACAGACCCGAGTTTATCGAACCCGATCCGATAAGCGTGCCGCACGCCTTCGAAGGGCGTGAGGATCGTGAGATCGCGGGATTTTTGGCTGCTACTATCGCGTGGGGCAACCGCAAGGCCATCGTGCGCAGCGCGCGCCGCATGGTGGAGTATATGGACAATGCGCCGGCCGATTTCGTGCGCAACGCCTCGGATGGGGAGTTGGCACGGTTGCAGAGTTATGTCCACCGCACGTTCAACGGCGGCGATTTTAGAGATTTCGTTATGTCGCTGCGTCACATCACGGAACTGTATGGCGGCATAGGCGCGTTCTTCGAGTCGCGTTATGAGGCTACGGGCGACTTGCGGCAGGTGATGTCGGAGTTCCGCCGCGAATTCTTCTCATGCGAGCATAATCCCCATTGCGAGAAGCACCTCTCGTCGATCGACAAGGGTGCGGCCTGCAAGCGTCTGAACATGTATCTGCGGTGGTTCGTACGGCGCGACGACCGCGGTGTGGATTTCGGTCTGTGGCGCCGTATTCCGATGTCGGCCCTATATCTTCCGTTGGATGTCCATTCGGGCAATATGGGGCGTGCGCTGGGGCTTCTGCGCCGCCGCCAGAATGATTGGAAGGCTACGGAGGAGATCACGGCATCGCTCCGAGAGTTCGACGCGGAGGATCCCGTGAGATATGATTTCTCGCTCTTCGGTGCAGGTATCGACGGCTTCCTCAAATAGTGCCGTGCATGGTTGAGTAACGATATATGGGCGGCGGAGGATTTACATTCAAGCAGTTTCACATAGACCACAGCCGTTGTGCCATGAAGGTGGGTACCGACGGCGTGCTGATCGGGGCATGGTGTCGGCTGCCGTCGTCGGGACGTATCCTCGATATAGGTACTGGCACGGGGCTTATTGCCGTCATGGCGGCACAGCGGGCATCGGGGTGTACGGTTACGGGTATAGATATCGACGCGGAGTGTGTGGCTCAGGCGCGCGATAATGCGGCCTCTTCGCCGTGGGGCGAGCGTATCGGGATCGAGCAGTGCGCATTGCAGGAGTTCTTCCCGACACATCGATTCGATGCCATAGTCTCCAATCCTCCATATTTCGAAGAGTCGCTGCTGCCGCCAGATGCGCGGCGCACGGCGGCGCGGCATACGCGCTCGCTCACGTATGCTGAGCTTGTGGATGGTGTAGTGCGTTTACTCGATGCGGAGGGGCGTTTCTCTCTCATATTGCCTGCGGCCGAGTCCGAGAGGTTCCTGTCGGCGGCGCACGGCGTACTGTTCCTTACGCGACGGTGTGATGTACGGACGACACCCGGGAGCGGCGTGCGGCGCGTGATGATGGAGTTTGCGGTATCGGTGCCGAAGCTGCTGCCGCATATCGAGAGCCTTTCGATCGAGGATGGCGGGCCGATGCGATACAGCGGGGAATACCGTGCGCTGACACACGATTTTTATCTCAAATTTTGAATATCCGGGCAAAAAAACTATATTTGCTGAAATAGAAAAACATAATGGCTATGAAACGAATCATTTCTCTCATGTCGCTTGCCGTGCTGGCGTGCGGTGCCGCGACGGCTCAGAATACACCTTATAAGGCTGTTGTTGGAACATATATTGATGCCTCGGGGGCGTTGGCCGTGTCGGATCCATCGACCAGCGTTGCGGTGGATCTTATCGTCGAGAAGGAGCAGACGGTGGTCGGACCCTATGCACGCTATGCGCAGAAGTTCCTCAATATGCGCGGCTCGCTGGTCGACAAGACCGTATATTCGCTCAAGGGCGTAAAGCTTGCCGTTACGGGAGGTGAGGATGTCATTGCTGATGCAGTCCCTGCCGCAGAGGTTACCGAAACATCATATATGGGCTCGGCGTCGGAGTTTGCGAAGGTGCTGCCCGACCGTATGAGCGCGACGGCCGTGAGTGAGGAGGAGGCTGCGGCAAATGCCGCACAGGCTATCTTCTCGATACGCAAGCACCGCATGGATCTCATCACGGGCGAGGCTGGCGAGAATGTCTTCGGCGCGGGATTGAAGGATGCTCTGGCGGCGTTGGATGCCGCCGAGCAGGAGTATCTCGAACTCTTCTTCGGAAAACGTGTAGTTACGACCTCTGTGGAGCGTGTCGTAATACCTATGGTCGAGGGTGTGCAGAGTTATGCCGTTGCGCGTATATCATCTTCTGCGGGTGTTGTTGCGGCCGATGCCAAGGACGGCGATGCCGTGACGCTCGAAGTGGCACCGTCGGGACGTGCGCGTCTGAGCAGCATCGTCGAGGCCGATCCCAAGAGCAAGACTGCCGTTAAGGTGCGTGTGGCCGATCCGTCGACATGTACGGTGAAGGTAGGCGACAAGGTCTTGACTTCGGCCGTACTTCCTCTCTTCGAGATGGGACGCACGGCATATATCAACGATACGTCGATCCGCTAACCTCCTGCGTGGCATGGACAATACCCTGCGCATGATCCGTCTTTTGGGGCGGTTGCGCCGCGAGATGAACGGTGCCGTGGCCGAGAGTATGCGATGCTATGGCCGTGATTACGGTCTCAATTACGGCGTCAGCATCCCGACCATACGTGCCATAGCGCGCGAGGAGGGATGTGATGACGGCTTTGCGCGTTATCTCTATGTACAGCAGGTGCGTGAGTTGCGGCTTGCCGCTCTGCATCTGGCCGATGCCTCGCTTCTGAATATCGCTGATGCCGATTTCTGGGCTGCGGGCATAATCAATTCGGAGGTGGCCGAGGAGGCCGCCTTTGCCTTTCTGAGCCATGCGCAGGCTCTGCCCGAGATATTTCGAGCATGGTGTCCCGTGGAAGATGACGGCGGCAAATCGAATCCTGAGGGGGCGGATGACATGCAAGGCGAGATGCTGGCATACGCGGCTCTGATGGCTGCGGCGAGGGCCCGTATGATCATACTCTGCCCCGATGCGGGTGATGCGGCTGTCAAGGCTTTGAACAGATATCCCCAGTCGCGCATTGTGGGGCATGGCGTCGCAACGCTTCTCGGCGGAGCGTTCGATGCGGGTGACATCACGCGCCAGACGGCCTTACGTCTTGTCGCGGCGCTGCCCGAAGGCCGGGCTGCGGCATACGTGGCTGACGAGATGGCGTGGCGTATGGAGGAGGCTTAGAGAGCCTCCGTCTTCTCATATCTGCGTATTATATCCGTAAGAGTCTCCAGCGAGACGACGCCGCTGTGACGCCACATGACGCGTCCCTCGCGGTAGAGTATGAATGTCGGGACGGACATGATGCGATGCTGTCGTGTCAGGTTGCCGTTCTCGGGGGAGTCGGTGTCGATGCGTATGACATCGGCGCGTGTGCGCATCGTACGTTCGAGATCCTCGAGTATGGTCTGCATCTCGCGGCAGGGCCCGCACCACGTGGCGTAGAACTCTACGAGTGTTGGCGTGGTGCGCGATATGAGGGCGTAAAATCTGTTTTCGGTCATTTGATCAGCTTTTAGTCATTTTATCGGATATGCAGCCCTCGCGGATATTCCGCGGGGGCTGTGTCATTCGGTTGTTGCAACAGATATTCTGACTGTCCCGTATATGGTATTTAGAGTGTCTCTATCCACTCGGCGGCGTTGTCGCGTGTGAGTGAGTGGAGCACGCTCTCGACGTACCATATTGTCATTCTCAGACCATCTTCTATGGATGTTGAAGCGCGCCAGTCGAGCATGTTGCGTGCGCGTGTAAGGTCGGGCGCCATGCGGCGCGGATCGTCGCTGCGTGCAGGTATGTGTACGATGCGCGAGCGGCTGCCTGTGAGCGATACGATCATGTCGGCAAGACGGTTTATGGACATTTCTACCGAGGAGCCGAGATTTACCGTGGCCGTAGCTTCCGTATCCGGTATGTTCATCAACCGTATGAGGGCATCGGCCATGTCGCCGACCCAGCAGAATGTACGCAGCTGTTCGCCGCTGCCGCTGATGAGGATGTCGCGGCCGAGCAGGGTCTCGACAACCATGCGCATGACGATCCTCTGGTCGTCGATGCGCCCGCCGGTGCCGTATGTGGAGAATATGCGCGCTATGCGGCAGCGGCAGCCGTGTTCCTTGGCGTATGCGTAGTGGAGCGCTTCGGCGGCGCGTTTGCTCTCGGCGTATGGCGTTATGCGGCCGGCGAAGATGTCCTTCTCGACGAAGGGTTGTTGCCCTGTGCCGCCGTAGATGTCGCCCGAGGATGCGAAGAGTACGGTGGCGCCGTTGCGGCGGGCCGTTTCGAGGGCGTTGATGCTGCCCATGATGTTCGTGCGCAGGATCTTGAGCGGATGTGTGCCTATGCGGGTGATGAATGTCGGCGAGGCGAGGTTGTAGATCTGTTCGCCCGATATGACGAACGATTTCTCGATGTCGTGGCAGATGTAACGTATGGCGCGGCGGCGCAGATATGGCGCCAGCAGCGGCGAAGTGCTTATGTCGGCCGTATCGATGCAGACGACTTCGTCGCCGGCATCGGCCAGCCTCATGCACAGGTGTGAGCCTATAAGGCCGGCTCCACCCAGAACGACTACTCTTTTCATGGTCCGATTTTATCGGACCGTAGTTCAAATATTATACCGAACGGATGGCATGAGCAGCCTTGCGCGAGGCTATTCGCAGAAGATCGAACGTGGCAGTTCGCCTATGTTGCTGATGCAGATGATCTCTATGCCGCGTATGTTTTTTATCTCCTTGCGCAGGAACGACGAGACTATTATACGGCGGAATCCGAGACGTGCCGCTTCGCTTATGCGCTGTTCGGTCCGGGGTGCGGGCCGCACCTCGCCCGAGAGTCCGATCTCGCCCGCACAGCAGGTGCCGTCGGCGATGGGACGGTCGAAGTATGAGGATATGACGGCGGCGACGATAGCCAGATCGAGTCCCGTATCCGAGACCTTGAATCCGCCGGCGAAATTGAGAAACACATCCTTGGCGAACATCTTCATGCCGACGCGTTTCTCCAATACGGCGAGCAGCATGTTCATGCGTTTGGCGTCGTATCCCGTGGCGGTGCGCTGCGGCGTGCCGTATGCGGCATTCGAGACGAGTGCCTGCACCTCGATAAGATACGGCCGTATGCCGTCCACCGAGGCGCCTACGGCAATGCCGCTCAGCGGCTCGTCGTAGTGCGAGAGGAGTATCTCCGAGGGGTTGTCAACGGTGCGCAGGCCCGTCTCGAGCATCTCGAAGACGCCGATCTCGAACGTCGCGCCGAAACGGTTCTTTATGCCGCGCAGTATGCGGTATATGTTGTTGCTGTCACCCTCGAACTGCAGCACCACGTCGACTATGTGTTCCAGAATCTTGGGCCCGGCAATGGTGCCGTCCTTGGTGATGTGGCCGATGATGAAGATCGAGGTGCCCGTCGTTTTGGCATATTTGAGCAGCGAGGCGGCGCATTCGCGTATCTGTGATACGCTTCCGGCAGACGATTCGATAGCCTCGGTGTAGATGGTCTGTATCGAGTCGATGACCACAACGTCGGGGTTGTATTGTGCCATTTGGGCAAGGATATTCTCCAACAGCGTCTCGGAATATATATAGCACTCCTCGTTCTCTATGCCGAGACGTTCGGCGCGCATACCGATCTGTTCGGGCGACTCCTCGCCCGATACGTAGAGCGTACGCAGCGAGTGGTTTGTCAGTGCCAGCTGCAGGCTGAGGGTCGATTTGCCGATGCCGGGCTCGCCGCCCAGAAGTATCAGTGACCCGGGTACGAGGCCGCCGCCCAATACGCGGGTGCCCGCGGCGTTTTGCAGAGCGAGCCCTCGGGGGGACGTCCGCTCGATGTCGGTCACGCGCTGCGGCGGTGTCTGCGGCATCGCTGCGGCCGCGGCTGCCGTGCCCGACGGGGCCTTGGCTATGATCTCCTCGGTGAATGTGTTCCACTCGCCGCACGAGGGGCAGCGGCCCAGCCATTTGGGGGCCTCGAAGCCGCAGTTGCGGCAGAAATATGCCTTCTTGACCTTTGCCATACGCTATTTGCCGAACAGACGGTATATGTCGTTTCCGTTGGCATAGATCACCAGCGCCAACAACAGGAAGAATCCTATGTACTGCATCACCTCGAGGAACTTGTCGCTCGGTTTGCGTCCCGTGAGCATCTCCCACAGCGTGAAGAGCGCATGTCCGCCGTCGAGGGCGGGGATGGGGAGTATGTTGAGTACGGCGAGCATTATTGAGAGGAAGGCCGTCATGTTCCAGAACCGCAGCCAGTCCCACTCGGCGGGGAAGATGTTGCCTATGGCGATGAATCCGCCCAACTCCTCGTACATCTTGGTCTTGGGTTGGAATATGAGTTTGAGCTGCTGCCAGTAGTCGGCTATGGTCTCACCCGCGAGGCGCGCTCCTGCGGGGAAGGATTGCAGGAAGGTGTAGTGGCGCGTGCGCAGCTGGTATGGATTGCCGGGCAGGACTCCTACCTTTCCGTTCCCGTCTACCGGAACTTGCATCGTGAGGCGCTCGTCGCCGCGCTTGACGTCGAAGGTGACCGTATCGCCCTTGCTCCGGGCAAGGATATCGGTTATGGCGGGTACATCTACGTTTGCGGTGCCGTTGCATGCTACTACTTCGTCTCCGGCCTGCAGGCCTGCGGCTGCGGCCGACGGTGATGCTACGGAGTCGACGATGAAGGGCAGACGCAGCATGTAAAGATCCATGTAGCTCTTCTGGCGGCGCATCTCGAGCAGTTTGTCGAAGGGTATGGTAAACTGTTCGCTGCGGCCGTCGCGCTCGATGGTGACATGGCGGTCGCCTTCGGTGAGAAGCAGCATGGCCCGTATGTCGTTCACATCCTCAATTGGCTGGCCGTCGATCTCCACGACCTTGTCGCCGTCACGGAAACCCATATCCTTGGCCGCATCGTTGAAGGCATAGCCCCAGCGGGCATCTTCGGCGGCCATGTACGATTGTCCGTGGGTGTAACATATCCCCGTGTAGATAAGGAATGCGAGTATGACGTTCATCGTCACGCCCGCGATCATAACCAGAAAACGCTGCCACGCGGGTTTCGATCGGAACTCGTCGGGTTTGGGCGGCGCCTGCATCTGCTCCTTGTCCATACTCTCGTCGATCATGCCCGCGATCTTGACATAACCACCGAGCGGGAGCCATCCGATACCGTATTCGGTGTCGCCGCGCTTCCACTTGAAGAGCGAGAACCACGGATCAAAGAATATGTAGAACTTTTCGACGCGGATCTTGAATATGCGCGCCATGATGAAGTGTCCGAACTCGTGAATCGCCACCAGAAGCGACAAACTCATGAAGAACTGGACGATCTTGATAAATATTTCCATCGTTGAGTGTTAAGTTTCCTTTTTCTGGCTTGAGGGTATCCCGTTTCCCAAGCCGCATGTCGTCTATCCATTATGCCGGAACGCCCGCACGGCGATTTTATTGTGCGGTAACGCGCCGTGCCGTTACAGATGCAGGTATTCCGCCGCGAGGGCCCTCGATTCGGCATTTGCCGCGGCGTAGTCCTCCAATGTAGGCTCCGCCGTGAATGTCGCCCTCTCGAGTGCATACTCTATGGCTGCCGTAATATCCGTAAAGCGGCACTTGCCGTCGAGGAAAGCGGCTACGGCCACTTCGTTCGAGCCGTTCATGGTGCAGGCCGCCGTGCCGCCGCGGCGCAGACAGTCGTATGCAATGTCGAGGGCCGGATATTTCTGACGGTCGACCGCCGAAAATGTAAGTTCGGGATGCTGCATGAAGTCGAAAGCCTCCTTTGGACGCGAAGCGCGGTGCGGGAACATCAGCGCATAGCTTATGGGCATGTGCATGTCGGGTGTTCCGAGCTGCGCCTTGATGGCCCCGTCGTCGAACTCCACCATCGAGTGTACGATAGATTGCGGGTGTATGAGCACCGATATGCGGTCGGCATCGACGCCGAAGAGCCAATGGGCCTCTATCACTTCGAATCCCTTGTTTACGAGTGTGGCGGAGTCGATCGTGATCTTTGCTCCCATGCGCCACTTGGGGTGCTTGAGAGCCCGTTCGGGCGTGACGTCGGGCAGCTGCTCGGCCGGTACGTCGCGCAGGGCGCCGCCGCTGCATGTTATTATGAGTCGCCGCACGGGGGAGTGTTCGCCCGCAAGGCATTGGAATATGGCCGAGTGTTCGGAGTCTATGGGCAGGATGGGGACATGGCGCTGCGCCGCCAGACGCATCACCAGATCGCCGCCCACGACGAGTGTCTCCTTGTTTGCCAGAGCGATCTTCTTTCCGGCCTTTATGGCGGCGACGGTGGGGACAAGTCCGGCATATCCGACAAGTGCGTTTACCACCACGTCGACCTCCTGCGAGCAGACGACCTGCCGCAGCGACTCTTCTCCCGTGAATACCTTGATCGGGTATGATGCCAGAGCGCTCTTCAGAGCCTCGTATTTTGTGGGGTCGGTGATGACGGCGCATGCGGCGTCGAACTCTATGGCTTGGCGTGCGAGCAGCTGCCAGTTGCTGCGTGCCGTGAGTGATGTTATCTCGAACAGATCGGGATTCTCCCGAACGATATCGAGCGTCTGTACGCCTATCGATCCGGTAGATCCGAGTATGGAGAGTCGTTGTTTCATATGGTGGGGTTAGGTAATCTCTTGCTTAGAAGACTATGTACATTTCGGGGTCGACGGGCTTGCCTTCATGCCATATCTCGAATTCGAGCAGCGGGTTGTCCTTGTCGCCGGCCTTGTGCATGGCGTTGTAGCCTATGACCTGCCCGCTCTTGATGGCCTGTCCGCGTGCTACGAGCGTCTGCGACAGGTTGCGGTAAACGGACAGGAACCCGTTGAAGTGCTGTACGGTGACCGTAATTCCCGTTTGGGTGCTTGTAAGCACGTCTACGACCGTACCGTCATCGATGCTGGTGACGGGCGAGTTGGGTGCAGCCTGTATGCCTACGCCGAGGTAGTTGTCGTTACGTGAGAAATGGCGTGTGATTATACCATCGACGGGAATGGCGAACTCGTAGGCGTTTTGGACGGCGTTGTCGCGGCTCTGTATTGTGCGTGCAAGGGAATATTCGCCGTCGCTCTCCATCTGCAGACGCAGCAGCGAGTCGAGCTGTGAAGGCGGTATGAGGGTCTTGTCGATGGCCGCGGTGTCGGCATCGCTCAGACGCGATGGCAGCACGGGGGTCTTGCCCTGCATGATCATGGCTATATTCTCATTGTAGGTGAGCATGTCGTTTATGCGGCTGTCGAGCGAGTCGATGCGCATGATGCTCTGCACCAGACGGTCGTTGAGCCGCTCGGCATCGGTACGGTAGCCGGGGAAGATGTTGAGTATGGGGGTGTATGCCACGAAGATCAGTATCAGCAGGAAGAGGAAGACGCAGAATGCCGCCAAACTGCCCAACAACGCTGCGGGCGAGGTGTGTACACTCCACTCCTCGCGTTGCAGTATGGGGTCGCTCATGCTGAAACGTTTCTTGCGGAAGAATTTTCTCAGTTTCTGTTTTAACTTCATCACTTCATTACGCTATAACCGAACAAAGATACCAAAAAATGGGTAAAAGGCATGGTTTTGCCTCTCTTTTTTTGATACTGCTGGTCGGGCAATCGTTATACCCGAGGATCGTTAGGGTCGGGTAGTTATGTATAAAACTCGTAGTGAGGGCCCGTGATTGCACAAAAAAGCCCCGAGATGATACTCGGGGTGATAAGGAAAATGCTCGCGGGTGCGGCGTGCGGATATGTCAGCGCAGACGGTTGCGCAGGAAGCTGCGGCGCGCATAGAGGAAATAGAATGCCACGCCCAAGACGTTTACGGCGAACGCGAGCCAGAAGGCGGACGAGTATCCTCCGAGGTGCTCGGCGACGCTGCCGCCGCCGATGATGCCGGCGCCGATACCCACGTCCCATGATGTGAGGATGGTGGAGTTTGCCGTGCCGCGGCGCTCGTGCGGAGCTAGGTTGATGAACATGTTCTGCATGGCGGGATACATGTGACCGTTTCCGAGCCCTATGAGCAGGGCGGCGGCATAGTAACCGTAGAGGTTGGGCAGGGCCGAGAATACCAGATATCCGCACATCGATATGAGCATTCCGGCCGAGGCGTTCTGCACGATCTTGCCCTGCCGCAGCGAGCGGCTGCCGATAAGGCGCGAGAGGATGAGTCCGCAGGCGAGGATCATGAAGAATGTTCCCGAGCCGGATGTTATGTGCAGCGTCTCCTGACTGTATATTGCAATGTATGTGGATATTATTCCGAACGAGAAGGCGAACGCGGCAATGCATATTCCTTCGCTCCAACCCTTGAGCAGGATGAAACGGTCGAGCGACACCTTGCTGTCGCGCTTGATGGGCTGGCGGTCGCGGCACTTGATTGTCGAGTCGATGATCAGGCCCGTGAAGGCTATCACGAGCGACATGGTGAACAGCAGGTTGAAGTTGTGGATCGTATGGTAAATGTATAGTCCCGTCGAGGGGCCTATGGCCATGGCGATGTTGTTGCTCAGGCCGTAGTAGCCGATACCCTCCGAGCGGCGTTCGGGGTGGAGCACGTCTACGGCCATGGTGCTGCTGGCTACGGTCGTGGCGCCGAAGGGGCCTCCGTGCAGTGTACGTATGGCGGCGAAGAGTACGAGCGAACCTGTGATGAAATACCCGGCGAAGAGCAGCGCGAAGGCGAAGTAACATATCAGCAGCACCTTCTTGCGGGGGAAGGTGTCGACGACAAAGCCGCTGAAGGGACGCACGGCCAGCGCCGTGAGGGTGTATCCGCTCAATACGATTCCTATCATAGCCTTGCCGGCCGAGAAGGTGTCGCGCAGGTATAGCGGCAGCAGGGGCGCCAGAAGGTAGAAGGCGAAAAAAAGCATGAAGTTGGCGATCCAAACCTTCAGGTAGTTGCTGTTCCAGAGTACGGGACGCGCGACGGTGTCGGATTGCATGGTATTCTGTGCCATAATGCGTTTGTTTGGGATACTCTCCGACGGCCGAGTGGTGAAGACACGGAGCAAGGGGTGTTGCTGGTGCCGGCTGCGGATGGAAATAGTATCAGTGTGTATCCAAAGTTTCTACGCCGCAAAAGTAACTATTTTTCGTTGACGTTGTTCGATATTTGCAAATCGTGATGTACGGGCCGCGTGTGATGGCGCGTACTGAAAACTTCCGTATGATGTGACGGATTGCAAAAAAATATGGTTGTACTGTGGTGAATGTTATCTATTTTTCGTATCTTTGTTCACATTTGGTAACTTATAACCGTAAATAAACTGTAAAAATGGTAAAACCTACATTGCTTGTCCTCGCTGCCGGCATGGGTTCGCGCTACGGCTCGCTGAAGCAGATGGACGGAGTCGGCCCCAACAACGAGGCCATCATCGACTATTCGATCTACGACGCCATTCGCGCCGGTTTCGGCAAGGTCGTATTCGTCATTCGCC
>ENA-UOJQ01000779-UOJQ01000779.1-human-gut-metagenome-genome-assembly--contig:-P63-NODE-779-length-30957-cov-14.767426_pt1 | contig 30957 bp, 39 predicted proteins | sample MGYA00242352_ERZ723899 | MGnify/ENA metagenome assembly ERZ723899
TTGCCGCTTCATAGCGAAATCGGTTTAATGCCTGTTCATATTCGTCGCAAAAATCATCTGTTCTATTATCTTCTGGAATAATTTCTGCCAACGATTCAAAAAATTCTACTGCAGTAATGGCATCACAGCATTTTCCTGTAAGTTCTAACATTGTTCACATCCCTTCCGGTTTCTCACACCGCTCAAACTCGATAACCCATACATAAGGGTTCGCATCCCATCCGTGGCGGTCAATGTCGGATTTCTTGATGGTGCTATTCCATAATTCCCTGCCAAACAGCTCTCCCATAGTCATATCGCAATATTTAATGTGGCTCGTACACGGACCATCTAAATCACAAGTATGTCCATCTGCTGATACTCTGGTTAAGCATGGCGGCGTAAATCTAAAACCTTCATTCCACACTCCATCTTCGTCAATATCCTGCAACCGCTCTACCCTCACATCCGTAACCTTAAGCCAGATTCTAGCTGCTTCTTTCGGCATATGAATGGACGGATGCCAAGGTTCTTCCGCATCTTCGGAATTTGCAACGCTTGCTTTGTATCCGTAAAATTCTGCCAGATGGCAGCTTTCGCCTTCGCCTACTCGCTTGATGTACTTATGCCATGTTTCGCGGACATAGAGAATATCGCCCGGCTGATATGGAGCTTTGTATGCAGTATTTATCAGTTCTATATCTGTCATATCACAGTATGGTTTGAACATGAGTTTCTTTTCTTTCAAGAATTTTTCAGGTGCTCCATTTTTGCATTTATCCGGCAACATCCCTATGAACTGTTGCGGTTTCACAATTCTTCTGGTGCAACTCTTTCTACCTTCCAGAACTGCCCGGACCATCTCTGTATTGAATAAAATTGGTTTAATTGCCGTCTGCGCCACCTACTCTTTCAAAATAGAACTTTATAGGTTCTCTATTTTCCTTCACCATGCCATACCGCAAGGCTATATTGTATGTACACACATCTCTTTTCAGCCGGTCCGGTATTTTTTGCAGCTCTTTTCTAAAGTCTTCTAAGTCCATCGTTGACTTATACCGATTGCACGAACCACAGGACGGCATAAGATTTTTGATATCATGCACGTCTATTTCTGTGTATTCATAATTTCTAAGGCAATGCAAATGGTCTACGTTAAAACCTTTCTCCGGTATTTCACAGCCACAATAAGCGCAATGTCCATTGTATTTCGCATACACCTGTTTCCTTGCGGATTTAGGAATCGGTTTTCGCATCTACTCCACCGCCTTTCACAATCTCGATGGCTTTACTAATAAGGCATACCGTGCAGTCCGATGCTCTACACTCTTCTCCAAAACAATCTTTGTTCACTGGTGATGTCATTATTTTTTCAACTTCCTCCAACTGCTCTACAACCTTGTCCACGTCGTATGCAACCGGCATATTGTTAATCACATCTTTTACTGCATCATAATCTTTCATGCTTTCAAGCCGTCCGCTTAAGTCGTCTAAAACCAACCCAGCATCAATCAGTCTTCTCATCACTCGCCCTCCTGTTCCATGCTTTTATAGCTCTTTTCTTACACTCCTCGATATTCTCCATCGTGTCATCCTCTTTGCTCATGTCCGGGCAAAATCCCTCTGTTCGTGCTCCACATTCGCATGCGCACCAAATGGTAAAACCGTAAGATTTTATAACTGCTTTAATTTTTGCTTCTCTGCCACAGAACGGGCATGGTTTAAGTTCTTTACTCATGCTATTCCTCGCTTTCTGCCCGAAGCCACTTTAATAAGCACTCGTAGCAATTACAATTATCATTTTTGTCGCAGTCAATTTCTGCTAACCCATTTTCATTCGGACACATCATATTGACTGCCAGCTCCTCATCCGTCATGCTTCTAATCCGGTCTGCATTGGTCTGTGGCTTTTCCAAATCTGCACTGTACGGCTCTGGTAATGGCATCCAAGCTATCGGTTTCCAAGCATTACTTAATTTGCTCGAAGCCAATTCCTTGCAGTATTCCTTTTCGTTTGTATAAAATAATGGCTTGCCCTCTTTCATGTAATTCGTGAACGCTTTGCACACAAATCTTTGATTAAACTTATTTTCAACTGTAAGCAAAACGGGATATCCGCAGCATTCCGGCAATCTTTCACTTACCGGAATCCAAGGATTTTTCAGCTTTTCAAGGCTGTTCTTAATGTTTACAAACGTCTGTAGTTCTGTCTTAAGTTTGATGTTTTTAGACTTTTCCTCGCAAAAGGAAATCTGTTCATCTAATGTCATGTGTTCACACGCCGCATTTCTCATACACTCAAGCATCTATCACACCGCCTCTCCTGTAACAATGTCCCAATGTTCATCCTCGATAAATGTCTGCCGGATAATCGCATCGGACAGATAGTGTTCTTTGCTCTTCGGCTGTTTTCTCCAATAGGAATCAATGTAATAGGCAACCCACTTCATAAATTCCTCGATCTTGGCATTCGAGAATCGATATGACTCTTTCAATGTCGGGATTGTCAGGTACATTGTGGATGCCAGTGCGCTTTCGATATTGCGGTCTGCTCCAAGCACTGCTCGTCCTTTCTGGATATCTGCCATGTACAGCTTCTGTGACATCGGTATCGACTTCACCCAACCGATCACATCAATTTTCCGTTTTAGGCAATACTCCATCATGCTTTCGCTCGTAACATCGTCGTTATCATCATCCTGCCAAGCAACGCGCTTATTTACTGTTTTGGTGTAATAGTTCGTGATCTGCTTAAATGTCAGCCCGAATTTGTCGTACAGTGCCAGTGCAAATATAAATCCCATATGATTTGCGATATTATTTCCAAGCTTCGCCTTGTTAACTTCCTGCCGGTATACGCTTGTATGTATTACACGCTCCCTCTGTGTTACTCTGTGCATTTGTTCTCCTCTCTGATCTGATGTCCCTTAACGCATGCGTACCAGAATCTGCAACTTGGATCACATATTTTCGTTTTCTCTCCATAGCTGCAAGTTCGCCCACTGCCATAATAGGTGCTGTTTGCCTTAAATCTGCTATAGGCCTTCGGATCTCTGTTTTCTGTCTTGGAATCGTCATACGCTCGAATCGATTCCGATATTTCTGCATTTATTCTCTCAAGACGCTTCTGCGTATTCGTTCTGTGTCTCAATTCATCGCCCCTTTGGGTAGACGGGGCATTTCTGCCCCTGTTTTGCAAGGTAAAAAATCATGGCTTGTGATAACTATCTCGATTTTCGACTTGCTGTTTCTTTCGCCTTCCGGCTGGTGTTTCAACCGCCAAGTAACTTTCGCTCCAAGGCTTCAAAGTCCTGCTCTCTTGGAGTAAAGTTGTTGAATTTATTCTGTGTGGATGCCTTATTGTCCTTAAGGGGGAATAAGCCTTTCCAACTGTTCATGATTGACTGCTCCAGAATCTTAACTGCCGTATCTGAATTACCACCGGACAACTCCGTCAGTTTCTTGATAGCCATTCCAACAGCACGATCAGTCATCGGAGTTTTAATCTGCTTTCGCATATCGGCAAAATCAGCAAATGCCTGATTCAGTTTTTCATCCTCTGGGAAGAAATCTTTTTTGGTATTTTTTTCTTTATTTCCTTTCTTCCCTTCTTTCTTTTCTTCTATTGTTGTCGTTTGAATGTCGTTAGAATGTCGCTTGCTTGGCTCTTGACTGACGCTTTGCTTGTCGTTTGCTTGGTACAAATCGTACTTAACCACTGAAAATACTGTGAATTTGTTTGTCGTTTTGCTTGTCACTTCGCCTGTCATTTTCAAATGTGAAATTGCGGTGCGAATTTCCCTTTCTGTAAGTCCTGTTTCACTTGCAAGCTTTCCGATGGAAGAAACAAAAGAGCCTCGAGGAACAACCATTCCTTTAAAATTTCCATCCTTCCAATTAGCTTTTAACAACATGTGGATGAATGCCCGTGTTGTATTAATATCCGAATACCATTCCCAATCCAGAAGTCCGCGGCTCAATTTGATGTAACTTCCATCCAACTACTCCACCTCCCGGATCAATACCTCTATTCGGGGATTGGCAGCATCTACATAAAACTCATCAGAGAATCCGGTTATCTCTTTCCAACCGTCATTTTTCAGCACATGAGCATATACCAGAGAATCTTGTATTACCTTGCGCCCATAGGACGATATATTGTCTAAATCGCGCTTTTTGTTCTTCTCATACCACCGATACTCCATGTACACCGGCTTATCGATTTTCACACGCTTCAGGCATTGCCGGATGGCATTGATCACAACCGCTTCGCTCCTGGATTTCATCTGTGCGCCTTTGTAACGATTCGCACGTTCAGCCGATATGTAATTGTTCAGATTATCCAGTCTCCCGGGTATTATCAGTAAGTATTCCAACTTCTCGCCACCTTTCGAATGTCTGGCGCATTGCCAGCCGTTTTGCCTGTATTTTTCTTGCTCTGGATAACTCTTTTGCAAGATATTCTTTAAGCTCTGCTTCGTCTGTGAGATTGCCCGGAACTGGTCTATAATAGCCATTCCCCACATTGATAATGCAGTCGTTATTCCGATTTGCCTTTTCAATGTGCGCTCTCAACACTCTGTCCTCTATGGGGTTCGCCGGACGCTGTACCGCGTTCTCATGCCCGTAGGGGATATTTTCAATCTGTATCACTCGATCACCTCACAATACCGACTTTCCGAAGATTTTCCGAAAGTCCTCTCTGGTCCCATAATGTTCTTCGAAATATTTTTGCGCCATCTGCTTAAGCTTCAGATCTATTTCCGCAGCATTCTTTCCTGCCTGCGCTCCATTCGGATGTAGATCCGGCCGGAGCGGGATCACAAAACCATACTTCTCGCTATTCTTCCGGTTGGAACCGCACCAGATATGGTGCCTCTCCACCGGAGCTGTTCCAGTAAAATAGCAGTGGTCCATATCATCCGTAAATACGCTCCAGAGCCTTTTCATGCTGCACCCCATTCCTGCTTCATGCGTTCCAATTCATCCGGTGTAGCTGTCTCAATTCCAAGCTCCTGTGCCTCTTCAACGATGCGGTCAATAAAGCGGCTCATTTCTGCGGTGTTGTATTCGCTCGATCCCTTAATCATCAGATAGGATGCAAAATTGCCGTTATCTTTAATATGTTTCCAATGGCCAGACACCTTTGCCATGTCTACTGTCTTTTTAACTGTAATAGTGATATATCCGCCCTCGTCCTCATAAAAGGTTCCGTATTTCTGCAGCATCTGCTCATACACCTCTTCTTTGCTCGATGCGATATCCGGATGATTGGCAATCTTGGTCATAAGCACCCATGCATAAGCATTAGCATCAAGGCTCCGCTTCTGACGGTACTTAACCGCCTTTATCCGAAGCAGATCATCTTTTTTCATGCTTTCAATCTGTCCGGATGCTGAAGCATCAACCTCGAAAGTGAGGATGATGCTATTTCCGTCAAATGTCCGGCTGGCTCCGGTAAGCTTACCTGTAGTTTCCATTAGGCATCGGCTTCTTTCTTTTTCTGGTACCAAAACTCTACCTGCTGGATGAGCTTGTCTGCCAGCTCAGTAGAAATATCACTTGTACCGTTATATTGGTATTTTTTCTTTAACATATCGGTAACATCTGATTCTTTAGTGTTTTTGCACATTCCGGCGTATGCCATAATAAATTCATTCAGTTTTCTCAACTGTTCCGGTGTTGCCGGATTGAACTGTGGTTTCGCCGGGTCCTGCGTTTCTTCGTCCGGGTCCTTCATTTCTTCTGTCGGAATACAAAATACTTGAAAGCACGCATACTTAAATGCAATAGCCATTGCCTTATTGGTTGCCTTGTCTCCGGAATCCATTCCCTCGCCAACCGTCACCGCTTCGATGGAGGAGCCGTCCTCGGCATAAAAGGTGTATTTGATCCGACACACTGAATAAATCAATGCCCCACCGCTTTTCGTTGTGCGTTCTTCCCTCGACTGGTCCAGCACTTCCGGCACAATAAACACATGGTTTTTAGTCAATGCAGGGTTAATTGCATTCATCACCGCATCAATCCCACGGTATTTAAAACCTTGCTGCTTATTAACTGCATCCTTTCCGACTGCTCCGATTTCTTCCATGCATCGGGAAATAGCTTCGTAAATATTCATTTTCTTTGCTATCGCTGCCATTCTTATACCCTCCGGAATTTAATGCCGTACTCGCGCATGGCAGATTTAAGCTGTGCAATCTGGAATAAATCAGCAATAACTTCATACCGTACTGTATTTCCAGCCGGTGCGGATGCTGCAGATTCTTCTTTTGGCTCTTTGGTCGGAACCGCAGGAATAACCGGGACAGTACTTCCGGAAGGTTCTTCTTTTTCTTCCGCCGCTTTGATTCTTTCCTCGCGCTCTTTTTCTCTGCGCAGAATCTCTTCTTTCTGTTTCTGGAACTGATTCATTGTTGCAATAGCAGCAGACAGCTCTAACGTGGCTTTATATCGCTCAATACCCTTATCCTCATACTCGGATTCCATGCTACGGATAGTTGTAAGATCTGTCTCCACGCGGGTCATGCGCTCAGTAATTGTTTCTGTTATAGCTTTCTTGGTAGTGGTAGCATTTTCCCAATGTTTATCGTAAATCTTCTGTAATGGCAAATACTCGGCAGCTTCTGCATGTTCGGCAGCAATACCTGTATAAATTTCCTTGATCAGTGTTCTCTTTTCCTCAACACGTTTACACTCAAATTCTTCAATCTGTTCATTGATAAATTTGATAGGCTCATCCACCTGCTTTTTCAGCTCATTAACTTTCGCTTCGAAGGCATCACACGGTGCCATATATGCTTTCTTGACTTCCTTGCGCTTGTCATCCAACGCCTTATTAAATTTTCTAAGGTATGCAACCGTATCCTTAGCATCTTTCTTGGAATCTTCGGTAAAAACCATTTTCTTATATGTATCAAGTTCTGCTGCCAAAGCCGCCTTAATGCTGTCAAAATTGGCATCAATAGTTCCGTTCTGTAACTGTACTGATAAGTTAAGTTTCTGCATATTTAAAATCCTCTACTTTCATTGTTATCTGGCCAGATGCATCGCACGCAAACAGTGCCATGAATCTGCTTTCCTTTAATTTGCTTTCTTCCTGGCAATCACATGTTTCCCCAGGATCAAGATTCGCACCACAATGTGTACATGTTCTGTAATATCCCATTACTCGATCACCTTCCGGAAGCAAGACACCATGCAATCTTCACAGTAAATCTCACCGCCGATATCGTAATAAAAATCATCTTGTATTGGTTCTTCACAGCGCTCGCATAATGGCCGTTCTTCCAATTTCCTCTCCATTTCTGTCTCATGCTGTTCAAACAAATCATAATTATCCATTCATTTTGAAGTTTCATCTTGCAAACGCTTATAATATCCATTACACTAAAAAAGAAATATTTTAATGTAATTTATTTCTTTGATGGAATCACTCTCTTGGACGGTGGGTTGGTTCCATCTTTTTCATTTCAGCATCAAGCATCTCTTGGAAATCCCCTTCGATCTCTTTTCCCTTACGCGGGTACGTTGGATTCTGGTAATGCTTTCTATACTGGTCTTCCGGATATGGTATTGCGCCGCTGATGTTCACTCTTTCTCCTTTCATTGTCTTCTAAGTTTCTGAATCCGTCGGGCCGTTTTCCTACGTTCCTTTTCTAACTGCTCTGATGCATAGCCTGCAAATGCAAGCACTGTACCAAGTGCTACCATCACACATGCAATCATTCCTCCTGCACCGACTGAATCCATCGCCATTGCTCCAAATGTAAATATCACAATCCCTACAATAAATAACTTGTTTTTCATGTTTTCTCCTTGGCTTGTCCGCCAGCGCCACCGAAGTGGCTACTCTGTGCGCTTATAGCCTGCACCAAACGCAAACTTGTCGCACAGCTCATCAATTTTGTTCTGAGGTATGTCTTTGGGATCGATTCGTTTCCATTCACCGGTTTTCGAATCAATCACCCATGTCCGGTATGTAGCCTTTTTCGGGTATCTTGCCATAACCCCACCTCCTGTTAATAGGTTATTAACTGTGCCTGTACGCGGTTCTTAATTTTCTGAATTTTCCATTTGTGATATAATCTCCTCTCTTTACTATTTATGCCGATCCGCCTTATGTGAATTATATTCACATATCAAGGTAAAAAAATATCGTCTCTTTCTTTTCTGCTGAGACGAAGCACCTTAGTTAACGATACAATTTCTGATGCATAAAAGTTTCCGCTTTTCATTCTGTTATAAAGTGTTTCCCTTAAAATGCCAGATTTATCAGCAATAGCTGACACCGTCATCCCAGATTCACTTATTTTTTCTCTAAGTAGTTCAACATTTGCCACTGTTCTATCGCCTCCCTTCCGTGAACTAAATTCACTATATCATTGTTGTGAATTTGTGTCAACACTTTTTAATAATTTTGTTGAATTATTTTACACAACGTGCTATTATTTATTTACACAATATCACAAGGAGGCTTTGCTTATGCTTGACCTATATAAAAATATTAAAGAAAGACGTTTAGCTCTTAAAATGTCCCAAGATACATTAGCAGAGCTTACTGGATATAAGGACCGCTCATCTATTGCAAAAATTGAAAAGGGTGATGTTGATATATCAGAATCTAAGATAAGAGATTTTGCTAAAGCCTTAAAAACCACTCCACAAGAGCTTATGGGATGGGATGAGCCAGAAAAACCTACTACCATTGCTGCACATTTTGACGGCGATGAGTACACCCCAGAGGAACTTGATGAAATCAAAGCATTTGCAGAATTTGTTAAGTCCAAAAGGAAGTAGTCCTTTTTATAGGACAGAAAATAATTTAAGATGCGGCGGAGGTGATTATAATGAATAAATTCGAAGAATTATGTCAAACCGCTTCTGATACAAATGTAGATATCATTGATTATTCTTTTACCAGTAAGCGAATCAAAGGATTATATTGTGACGGTACTATTGCACTTAACCGTGATATGTACATAGAAACCGAAAAAGCTTGTGTGCTTGCCGAAGAGCTTGGACACTACTACACCACTGTCGGTGACATCATGGATCAGACGGACGTATCCAACCGGAAGCAGGAACGACGCGCCAGAATCTGGGCATACCACAAACTGCTCTCCCTTAACGATCTGATTGATTCGTACAAATGTGGATGTCGGAATCAGTTTGAGATTGCGGAACATCTGAACGTTACAGAAGAATTCCTTATAGATTGCCTAAACTATTACAAGGAAAAATATGGATTATGTACAAAACAAGATAACTATTTGATATATTTCGAGCCACTTGGTGTGCTTGAATTATATAAATAAAAAACAAAGGAGTGATTTTATGGTATGTAAAAACTGTGGAACCGAAGGGGGAAATTCTAAATTTTGTCCAAATTGCGGAGCACCATTGTTCCAGCCGAACGTAGGTATGCAAAATCAACAATTTCAGCAGCCTCAACCGGCTATGCAATTCCAACCTAACATTCCGCCTAAAAGGAAGAATACTATTGGTGTAATAGGCTTGGTTTTTTCAATTCTTGCAACGATCTTTGCAATCTTTGCTGGTGGACTAGGGTGCGTGCTTGGGATTGTTGGACTGGTTCTTTCCATCATCGGTGTGTGTAAAAAGTACACAAAAAAAGTTGCACCGATTGTCGGAATCGTTTTTTCTTGTATCGCTATTTTCTTAGGAATTATAATGTCGGGATCTGGAACAACTGTTTCCGAAGATATTACGCCGAAAAGCGATAGGGAGTACGTTGATAATATCAACACTGTAGTTTCAGACCCTGATTCTTATGCCGGTAAATATATTAAATTTTACGGAATTGTAAGCCAGACATGTGATGAAGGCGATGATTATTACATATATCAAGCTTATACAGATACGGACTACAATAACAGTATTTTGTTAAAAGTTTCAAAAGATGTATCTGCAAAAGAGTTTAAAGAGGATAGCTTTATATCCGTAGATGCCAAAATTACTGGATCCTATTCTGGCCAGACCGTAATGGGCGTTGATACCTCGTGGGCTTACATGATAGCAGCAGATGCGAAAGAAACCACTTATATCGATTCATTCGGAAAAGCTGACACTACATGGGAATTTGAAGACCAGTCAATTGAGCAGCACGGAATCACTGTTAAGGTTACGAAAGTGGAATTTGCCGAGAACGAAACAAGATTTTATGTTGATGTGACAAACAACTCCAATGATAATGTAAGTATTTACTCGTCATCTGCTAAAGTTGTGCAAAACAAAAAACAATATGAAGAATCATACTCCGCATATAGTGATGATTATCCGCAATTATCTGATGATCTCACGCCTGGAGCATCTTCGTCTGGAATTATCACTTTCGATAAAATAAAACCAACAAACCTTCAATTAATCCTTGAAGGATATAGTGATAACTATGATATAGATCTTTCAGATTTTAAATTCGATTTGGAACAATAAGAATATATAAAGAAAAACCGCCCTGATGCTGGAGCACCAAGGCGGCAAACACTGATCCGAAGATACAATGCCCTAGACAAGCATATTGTATCATTCTCGGAGCAGCTATGCAAGCGGAACACCCGTTCCACGCTGGCTGTTATTTTTGTACTCAAAAAACAATACAATATAGAGAAAGAGGTGTAATGTGCTATGAAAGAAAAAGTATCAGAACGCAAAACAGGGGCAATCTACATCCGTGTATCCACCGACAAGCAGGAAGAACTCTCTCCGGATGCGCAGCTTCGCTTACTTATGGATTATGCCAAGAAGAATTCCATTGATGTTCCCGAAGAATACATATATCAGGACAATGGTATCTCCGGCCGGAAAGCAAACAAGCGGCCAGCTTTCCAGAACATGATTGCACTGGCCAAGTCCAAGGAGCATCCGATTGATACAATCATCGTGTGGAAGTTCTCACGATTTGCCCGTAATCAGGAAGAATCCATTGTATATAAATCCCTGCTCAGTAAAAACAGTGTTGATGTGGTGAGTGTGTCAGAGCCACTCATAGACGGTCCGTTTGGCTCTCTAATTGAGCGTATTATCGAATGGATGGACGAATACTACTCTATCCGCTTATCCGGCGAGGTAATGCGGGGAATGACGCAGAATGCCATGCGTGGGCACTATCAGAGCGATGCTCCGATTGGATATACGTCTCCAGGCGATAAGAAACCGCCGGTAATCAATCCGGACACCGTACAGATTCCGCTTATGATCAAAGATATGTTCCTGTCCGGGTCCACACAGCTTCAAATTGCGCGTAAACTAAATGACATGGGGTATCGCACCAAGCGAGGTAACCTGTGGGATGCCCGTGGCGTGCGCTACGTGCTCGAAAATCCGTTTTATATTGGCAAATCCAGATGGAATTACACCGAACGCGGTCGCAAGCTTAAACCGTCAGATGAAGTGATCTATGCGGATGGCAATTGGGAAGCTTTATGGGATGAAGATACATTTAAAGAAATCCAGAAACGACTGGCATTGAATATGCGCAAAGCAAAATCCCGTGACGTATCATCTGCCAAGCATTGGCTGAGTGGTCTGCTGATCTGTTCCTCTTGCGGTGGTACATTGGCATATGGCGGTGCTAACTCTGCACGCGGATTCCAATGCTGGAAATATAGCAAGGGATTCTGTTCGGAGTCTCATTATATCAGTACCGGATCAATTGAAAAAATGGTGATGGAGTATCTTGAATATGTATTGCACTCTCCTACACTTTCATACACCATTATATCTGCAGCGTCCTCAGATGCCGAATCCAAGCTATCCGACTGTGAACGACAGCTTCAGAAAATTGATGCCAAGGAAAAGCGTATCAAGGCTGCATACTTAAATGAAATTGATACTCTGGAAGAATATAAGGCGAATAAGACTGCACTTGAAGAGGAACGCAGAACAATTGAAAAAGAAATTGAAGAACTCACTCTTTCCAATGTCAAATATACCAAAGAAGATATGGATAAAAAAATGAAGCAGAATATTCAAAATCTGCTTCTGGTGTTAAAAGATGAATCTGCTGATTATGTCCAAAAAGGAAACATGATGCGGAATGTAGTAGATCACATCGTATTCGACAGGAAGAACACAAGTCTTGATGTGTTCTTAAAGCTTGTAATTTAGCGGTTTCTATCCGTTATAGGGTATTGCAGTACCGACCGCCATACTGGCTGATAATATAAGACGCCATCTTCGCATTCGGTGTCGTAATATGAATCGGATACTGTAATCGTTTTTCATAACTCCACATAAATTACATTCCCCCTTCCCATGGCATCGGTGCTGTATTCCAATCCAAGGAAGAACGTTCCTGCTCTGAGAATGCATTCAATGGACCAAACTGTTCCTGATAAGACTGTTTTGCTGCATTGTAAAGCGCAGTGCACTGATTAAAATAGTTCAACGCCTCTTCATCATCCGGGTGCGTATCCAGATAAAGCATCATGTCCACAGCACAAAATCCAAGCATCATGATCCACTCATACAGTTCCTTCTGGTTCATTCTCTTTTGCTGCATATCCTGATTTGGTCTGTTCATCTGCGTCTACCTCCATTGTTCCATGTACAATTTCCAGTAAACGGCTTATCAAGTTCCGGAAAAATAGTTCCGGCCCTCAGTGCCCGGTTCGGATCATAAGTTCTGGTAAACTGCTGCCACGGAACATATGCCATACCCGGTACCTGTTCCGTGTTTGTCTCTTTGCAGGATGCGATATTCAATTTTGTATCCATTGTCTGAAATCCTTTCCATTTTGCGTATGCTATATATTATGAATATATGCATAAAATGTGAAGGATTTAGTACTGATTCATCTGATCTATTTTCTGAATGATTTTCTGTAACTGCAAGCCATTGTCGTCCATATACTTCGCCTGTTTCATTGCATCCTTCTTCATAATTTCAATACTTTGTAATGCACTTTCAATCCGTCCGCGCAAATGCTGTCTGCGCTCAATAAGATTGTGCTTTAATTCGACCAGTTCCCTGCTGTCTATGATTGCATCCGCATGCTGTATCCACACTTTTGCATCATACATTTTTTGCTTTGAGAGATAGTGAATCAGAGATTTCGAATAATATTCCAGTTCATCGTTGGTCTTGCGGAACTGCTCCTTTTCTTTTGCCTCACTCTGGTATTGCTCATACAGTGCCTGCAACTCATTCGCATTGTGCACATGGTATTTTTCGCACGTATAATCCACCGCATTTTTCATATTCACGAACCGGATCTTCACATGATTTTCCAGAGAAATCGCATGATTTTTATTAATATCAGCCTTACGGATATTTTTTGTAGCTTCCTGATATCTTATAAAAACAAATACACCTATAATCGCCGCCACAAAACATCCGATCGTGATCGGCAACTGTGCCTCTACGTGAAAATACCAGGATCCGACCAACGCCAGCACAAATGCAATCGTAAATATAGATAACAGTACACAGGATGCTTTCCGCATGATATTCTGTGTATGCAATGACTCTGTTCGAAGCATGGACCACTGCAGTTTTTCACCTTCCAGGTATGCAAGATCTTTTTTTATTTTATCAAGATAGTTTTCGTTTTCTTTCAGTCGTCGTATGACGCCCGGAAGTTTTGCCTCCTCCTGTTGCATCTGCCCATACTGCGTGTCCGAAAGTTTATGCTCAATCTTTAAAAATTCGCTTCTTTGTTTTTCCAACTGGGAGACATGCTGTGCACAAGCTTCAATTGGCGTTCGTTCTGCTTCCGTAAGTTCCTCTATGATCTGTATGTCTGTCAGATAAGAAGTAACCATCTGATATTCCTGCCGGATTCCTTCAATGTTTTTAGATACATCAATCATCTGCTCGCACAGATCCACCACATAACCTGCAGCATTCTCAGGTTCCGTAAGATGCAGGGTCCGCTCACTGTTCTCCGTCTCTAAAGTTGCATAACGCGCCTGCTCATACTTTGCAACATCCTCTTCCCATTTCTTTTTATTTTTTTTATGAAATAGCCTCGATAAAAACATAATACCTATACTTTACAACCTCTCCGATATTCTTCCTTCCAGTTAAAAATAATATCGTTTAACGCATCCTTTGCCTCGATTTTCTGTCCTTCTGTAAGCATGGACTGAATTTTTTCCAGTCGCTGATCAAACTCTTTGATGCGAGCATCTTCTTTCGCATCTTTTTGCTCTTTTTTCAAATTTTCTATTGCATGTTCATCTATATAATACTGTGCACATTTCTGCTGCAGTTTCTCCTCATCATCCATATAGCAGTAGCACAATAAAGCTTCCCTCACCGACTCATATGTCTGATTCAATTCATAGGCATTCTCATAGCATGCAGCTGCCTCCCCAAAAAGAAAAAGCCTTGCATATGCAGTTCCCAAATTATGCCATACATTTCCTTTCAGCAATGCATCCGTCTCTTTTGCCTCTTCAGACTCAAGCAATTTCCGGTAAGCATAGATTGCTGCAAGATATTTTTCTTTTTCCATAAGCTGATCTGCGCGCATTTTACTGCATTCAAAGCCCGTTTTCTGTTCCAACTGCTCAAGCACAGATACAATATTGTCGATCTCCGCTTTAGAATAGTAACAGGTATCTTCCAAAATCAAATCCACAAATACAGATAAACGTCTGCCCGCGTGTATGACATTCCTTAAATTTTCAGCAAGTTTGTACGCTCCCATCTGCTTTTCTATCCAGGTACACAATTCTTCATTCATGAAAGAATCATCCAGCAGAAACACGTTTCCTGCGATAAAATAGCACAATTCCTCCATCGAATAAATATTAATTCCAAGTTCCTCGATATAATACGGCAGTGCTGCGATTGGTGCATGACAAAACAATAATTCACTCATACGTTTCCCCTACATGACCATGGTGTGTCTCCAGATTTTATCCGTTGCACGGAAAAACTCCCCAAAGCCAAGATCTTTAATCTCTATCTCTATCTTATCATCCGAAACCGATGTCGCGGTAATTCGTAGCCTTGTTGTACGATCCGGACGCTTCGGCAAATCCGTCAGTTCCAATGTTTCAATGATTGCCTCTCGACTGTTGGGTAACTGTTTCCAGAAATCAATCTCCGGCGCCCCAGACAAAATCACTTCACAGGCGCCTTTTGCCTCAAACCAGTTTTTCCCCGCCGAAATCAGATTGTAGAAAGCGACATTTCCTTTTTCTTTTACTTTGAGACTGAGATTGAATTTCATTTCATTCTCTCCCATGTAAATATAAGGCCAGAGATTCTGCCGGTCCCGAATGGCAGCCGCATAGCACGCGCCTTTACAAAACAGATTTTTCCCAATAAAAGCCCTGCGTCCGCTACACATAATTTTGACCGAATTTTTCATCCAGTCTCCATCAAATCCATCTCCCACAAGATAGACACTTGAGACAATTCGATTCATAAATGCCTCTGTCATAATATTAGAAAAAGATGCATCACGGTTCTCGCCCAACTGTTGTGGAGCTGATTCCCGAATCATAACGACCTGTGGAGTTGTCCTTACATCCCGTTTTAAATCATACGAAAATAACATGTCCCCTTCACAAGAGAATAAAAACACATCATGATTCCACAACTCTTTCTGCTGACTTAACACAAAATAATAAAAACTCTCTTTGTGGTCTATGACCATAAAATGTTCTTCGGTAAGCTCGAGTTTATTTGCGACTTTCCAGAAAACTTCCATGTTTTCTTTTGTCAGACGTTCCACCGTAATAGCAAGGCGCTCCACATGCATGGATGTTCCAAGTTTCTGTGGCAGCTCCATGACTTTCTTTAAAAATAATGCCAACAGTTCTACCGCATCGTAAGAAGTGTCACCCACAAGAATTTTTTCCTTGTTAATTGCCCGCTGCAACAGACAATCTACACAGAGAACCTCACTCGTTTTTGCCATCTTTCTGGCTTCATCACCATAATACCACATTCCCACATTTTTCCGACGTGCAAGTATGAGCGGTATACGATAATTTTCACTTCCGGCAATCGTACTGACGGTATCCGGTTCTTCCATATTCAATTGATAGAAACTTACCATGGCATAGGTATCACATAAATCAATGCCAAGATAATACGCATTATTCTTCTTATCCATGTCTTTTCCCTTTTATAAGAGTTTGAAAAGATTTTTGGTAGTCTCCTCATATTCTGCATATTGCTTCATCGATACAAACTCAGAATTATAATCCTGCAGTGTCGCAGAAATCAGCATCTGATTAATCAGATGAAAGCGGCTGGTATCATTTTTTGCCAATACGTCATTGTTAGAAATACGATTACTTTCTGTTACGGCTACCTGACCATCTAATTCTTCTGCAATATAGTACTGTACAACATCTCCGAAAAACAATACAAATGTCTTAACAAAAATACCTGCGTATACATTTACCATATCTTCACGGATGAAATTTTCTCCATCTTCGTCCCTGCTGTAGTTCAAAACCACATGGGTGCGCGGATCTGCACAATGTTCCAAAAACACTTTGTCATAAAGATGGTATTTATATACCAGATGCTTATCCAGTTTCTTGAAAAAAGCAAAATTCATGCCCCGTGAGGTATATTCCGAAAGCAGCGCATCTTCCATCTTATAAATGTTATCATCCACTTTTAATTCCGTAGACAACGCTTTCAAAAGTGCAAGCTTACAAGCATCGTTCAAATCCATATGATGCTGGTATCGCTCACGAATGATTCCCATGATATTTCCGGTGAGTTTCTCATCTTTCACAAAGTACGCGCGCGCGCGCAGTGTAATATAAGCCAGTACCACAAGTTCTCTTCCGCCGGTCTTGTAATAGTGCAAAAACAATTCATCTTCGGAGAACTCTTCTCCGGCATACATCATCTGTACCAGAATGCGTTCCTCAAGTTCAAAGGTCTGTATTCCAAATTCCTGAGCCGCACGCCAGAGACGCTGCATCTGTTCCGTCGGTCCATGATAAAACCGGCATAAATAAGTAAGCACCGCATCATTATACTTTTTATTTAGAAAAACATACGCAACAAAACGAAGTAATGGCTCATCAGCATCGTTATCTTCTTTGTGACGTTCAAGCATCACACTTACAAGTGTCAGTCCTGTTGCCGGTGTCATCTGATCCATGCCAAATGTCTGTACCAGATCATAAGCCAGATCAAAATACTGATAAACAACAAGTGATTCCATCATGTATTGACGAACTGGCTGCGACATTGTTTCATAATCTGCTTCCTGCAAATATCTGTGCAGATCATTTTTCGGATAATCCTTTACATTTTCTGCATAGTTCATAATTGCCTGTGCAATGCCTGCCTGGTATGATTTATCCAAATCATTTGAAAATAACAATACCGGGAAGAATTCCTCATCTTCTTTCGTAAAAGATAAGGATTTTTTTTTGTCCAGATATGCCAATATATATGGCAGTTCATTGACAGCAAGCTTTCTGCACCGTTCCAGATATTTATCCAGATTTATAAGATTTTCGATACGGTAAGCTATACTGCTGATGTACCTGTGTCCTTTTTCATCCTCAAACAGCATCACATAATCATTTGTATATAGCTGAAAATATGCTGTCTGATCTGTCACAGGTACAATCTGCGGCTCTTTTAACTGTTTCTGATATATGATTACCCGGACAATACGTGCATCAAACACATTCAGCTTATGCGTAAATAAAATACGCGACATGCAATGCGATAATTCTTCGTCGATGAGACCTAAATCCAGCATTTCCTCATAAAGCACGGCCAGATTATCATCCATATGTCCCAGTTCTGCCTGTTCCATGGCAAAGCGGCCCATCGTCTTTTGATATTTGCCATACATCTCCGGATCCGTTTTTTTGGAAGCAATAATATTATTGTATAAAATTGCCATCTTGCGGTAAGACAGATTGCTGTCATATTGAAAATACATCTGTATAATTTTTGGTACCGCCCTAATGGCCCGGTCATCCAGAGAAAGCAGATACGCTTCATATAATCCGGTAATGCGTAGTTTCTCTTCGATTCCCATTTCAAACCATGTATGATATTTAACATCAAATCTCTGGGCACGTATGAGATAACTGCAGATCAGACCCAGATATTCCGGTTTCTTTTCCACTTCGTAGGCTGCGCACAAAAGCTGGTATTCTGCTTTATGAAATCCCTTGTTCAATTCTATGATATCAAAAATCTGCGTTGCAAGTTCCTTGCTTAGTACTTGATTACGAATTGCCCAGCGAAGAATCCGTATCTCAAATTTACCGAGTTTCGTCAAAAGATATGGCTCCTGGAGCATAAGATAGTATGCTTCCAGATATAAATACGGAGATGTACATCCATTCATAACCCAGTTTTCAATTGCCTTGAGCTTATGGAAACTATTATTATAATAATCTTCTTTCAAAAACAGTAAAATCCAGAAAAGAAGCGACGATTCCGGGTAATCCCGGAAAATCAGTTCAATTTCATTCGTCATCCGGTCCACATAGGACGGTTCCCGCTCCATAAGTGTCAAAAGATACAGATAATATCCAAAAACAGGGGATTTTTCATCCTTCCACGTACGTTTGAATGAATCAAGAATCCATTCGGCTTCCTGTCTTTGCCGGTTAATTATCAAAGCCTGTGCTTTCATCAGCATGTACATTGGTTCCTGCCCATCGATTGCATGCAAATGATTCAAAATATCAATTGTCTCATTGGCCCATACACCAGTAACTATGCGTTTCAGACGATAAGACTGATAAAGCTCCATAATACCGACTTTATATTCTTTGACCTGAGAACGAACTTCATTTTTACCTGTCCTGGTTCTCTTATGCGCTGTAATCTCAATAATTTTTGTCTCGTAGGCAGAAGCGAACTTAATACGGCCAAAATTATATCCCATATGCATCCGGTCATAATCGATCAGATACTTAAATGTGTAAGAACTTCCCAAAAAATCTTCTGTTGTAATTCGGTTATCCGACAAACGGATAAAAGCTCCATCCGTCTCAATATCAATGGAAATATAACCCCACTCACTCTTTTTAATCTCAACTTCCTGCTGTAAGGTCTCTGTCATCTCCAATGACACATCATCAGATGCAACGTTAAAACATACCCTGCTCTTTTTGTGAATGCCGATGAGGAATTCTTCCATGTTCTGTTGCGATGGTTTTGCAGCCATAATTCCACGATACATCATGGCTTCTTTTTGTTCTTTCTGACTGAATATATTAGAAAAATCATGATGATAGAATAACTGATACGCCTCATTCCAATTTGTCTGCGCCAGACTTGAAAAATCTGAAAGACTGCGAATAAATCCATTCGTTGCTTCGATATACAACCTGGAAACGGATACACGAAAAGAAAGGATGTACACTCTCTGTTCACATACAAGAACAAAGTCACCCTTTTCTACTTCACCTTCCACAAGGCCTTTGCTATGAAATTGATATCGAATACGGATCTCTTCGCCCTCAAATTGTGTTGTCAGACATTCCATCCGGGGATTTGTTGTATAAACAATTCCCCGAACTGGAATCCGATTTGTGCTGGCAACGGAAAAACTGCCTTCGTATGTCTGTCCTTCCAACACCTGAATTGACAGCTCCTCCTCCGGGAGCGAAATACATGGCTGATCGTATTCGAATTTATCCCTGGCTATCTGCCTGATTCGTTTACGCACACCTGCACCTGCTTTTGTAAAAATCTTATTCTGTAAATATATTAATTAATTATAGACGATTCTACAATGTCTTGCAACTGTCAACTCATGTCTATGCTTTTTTCGCTTTCTGCATCACTCTGCTTCCCCAGTCATGCATGCCTTCCACAATCAGACTGAGATAGCGCAAAGCCGGTTCTGTAATAATTGCGAACACAACCATAAGCATTGCACACTGTTTGGAAATACCGGTGATTGCAAAGAATTTACTTACAAATAACATACAGAACAGCCAGCCTGCAACCACACCGATCATCATAATGATATGGCCTATATTCATTGGCTTTGCAATGCGATACAAAATCATAAATCCAACGATTGCCACAAGAATCGTACAGGATGTAGAAAGACAGTCCAGATCCACAGAAAATTCCCTGCAGAATAATACCAGCCCGCTTACCACAAGGAAATCCGTAAGTCCAGCCGGAAGTGCTTTTATCAAAACATTGGTAAGGAATCTTCCCCGGATTGGATTCTTATTCGGCTCAAGTGCAAGAATGAACGAAGGTATTCCAATGGTAAACATACTGATTAGAGATACCTGTGATGGCTCGAGTGGATAATCCAGCATTAAGATCACGGAAAAAATAGCAAGAAGCATGGAAAATATATTTTTAACAATATAAAGCGATGCTGTGCGTTCAATGTTGTTTACCACACGTCGTCCCTCTGCCACAACGGATGGCATGCGTGCAAAATCCGAATCCAAAAGCACCAGTTGTGCCACATTCGAAGCTGCATCACTTCCGGATGCCATCGCAACACTGCAGTCCGCATCTTTCAATGCCAGCACGTCATTGACACCATCTCCAGTCATAGCGACTGTCTTCTTGTGTTCCTTTAAAGCCTGCACCAGCATCCGTTTCTGATTTGGTGTCACTCTGCCAAACACAGTATACTTTTCGACTGCCTCATCATAATCACTCTTTGTTTTCAAAATGGAAGCATCCACATAACGTTCCGCCCCTTCGATTCCGGCCTCCGCTGCAATCACAGACACGGTAAGCGGATTATCTCCGGAAATCACTTTAATCTCCACATCATTTTCTGCGAAGTAACGGAACGTATCTTTTGCTCCCTTTCGAATTGGATTTGCAAGCATAACAAGCCCCATCGGAAGGACCGGTTCTGTCAATGTACTTTTAGATAATGTTCCTTCGTATTCGCCAAAAACGAGAACTCGATAACCTTTACTGCTATACTCTGCAATCTGTTCCTGATATTCCTCAAACTGGCTGCGCAATACAAATTCCGGTGCTCCGATAACATAGGATTTACCATCATCCATGGTTGCTCCGGAAAACTTTGTTTCCGAAGAAAATGAAAAAACTTCTTTTGCCTTAAGTCCGTTTCCCTTCGTGAAATATTCCTGCAATGCCTCCATCGTCGCATTGTCTTTTTCCTGCGCGGCAACCACATCGGCAATTGTTGCAGCAGTCTGTGTTTCATCTAATCCATCAAGAATTTTTGTCTCGTACACATGCATGCCAGGTTCCGTAATTGTCCCTGTTTTGTCTACACATAACACATTGACGCGTGCCAGTGTCTCAATGCATTTCATATCATGGATCAAAACTTTTTTCTGTGCCAGACGTACCGAAGACACCGCCATCGCAACACTCGAAAGTAAATACAGACCCTCTGGAATCATACCAATGATTGCAGCTACCATTCCGGTAATACTCTCTTTTAATGTTCCCTCATTAAAAATATAGGATTGCACAAACAATGCGATACCAATCGGGATAATGATGATTCCCATTACCATAATCAAATAGTTCAGGGAACGGATCATCTCCGACTGTTCGCCTTTTTTACTCTGTGTTGCCTGCAAAGTCAGTTTGGATATATAAGAATCCTTTCCGACTTTTTCCAGCCTTGCATGTGCTTTTCCGGATACCACAAAACTTCCGGACAAAAGTTCATCCCCGGCATGTTTGGAAATCTCATCCGATTCACCGGTAATCAGTGATTCGTTTACCTGAAGCTCCCCATCAAGCACAGTCGCATCTGCCGGAATCTGACTTCCCGCCTGCAGAATGACCACATCATCAAGTACCAGTTTGTGCGCCTCAACTTCATGTTCCTGACCATCCCGCACTACCGTACAATGTGGTGCATTTAAAATGGACAGCCGGTCGAGTACTTTCTTGGAATGAACCTCCTGTATGATACCGATACAGGTATTTGCAATAATAATCGGTAGAAACATCATATCAGACCATGCCGCTACAATGGAAAGCAACACAGCAATGATCGCAAAAATAAGGTTAAAATACGTAAACACATTCGACTTCACAATGTCCGATACCGACATCGTGGACGATTCCACTTTATAATTGTCTGCATGAGCCGCAAAGCGTTCCTGCACCTGCGCCGCAGAAAGACCGATCCCCGAATCTGCCTGCACGCGTGTAAGCGGCATTCTTGGCTCCATTTCCTTCTCTGTACGATTTCCCATATCTCTTCACACTTCCTATGTATTTTCTGTTATTATACCCTCTTTTCAATCAAAATTCGCTCTTTTTACAAATTCTTTCCAAAACTTTTATATTTTCCACTTCCGTCAAATGCGTTATCTTCCACATACGCCATCATTGTATTATTTCTCCATGCATGTGCCAAAAGTAACAGTATGAAAGCAGTTCCAACGAACCATGCATTTTTCAGTATGATTCCGACAAGTAAAACGCCTACGATACCGATGCCGATCAGTATCATGATTGTGCGATGTTCTTTGAGCCATTTGTTTTTGTAGAAATCAGTTCTGTCTTTTAATGTGAAACTGCTTGTTTTAACCGTCTGCTTTAAGTTTTCTTCCGCCGCCTCTTTGTATTCCGCTTCCGAAAGCCGCTTTCCACTTAACAATTCATTGATGCTTACACCAAACAACTCACTCATCGCAAGAAGTGCCTCCGCCGGTGGCAGATAGGTGCCGGTCTCCCATCTGGATACGGTCTTGTTGGTCACTCCCAGCTTTTCGCCAAGCTGTTCCTGCGTAAGTTTTTGTTTTTTTCTGAGTTCCGCTATAAAATTTCCAATCTTAATCAAATCCATCTGTGTCACCTCCGGGATTATAATAGCAATTCGAAGCATTTTTGTCTTTCCCACAGACCGCGAATCGTTGGACATTCCTTATTTACTGCCGCGGACAACAATCAAAAGGAGTGCCAGAATAAAAAATAATCCCCCTATTCCAAGCATCACCCATCCGTCAATTCCATCCGTCGATACGGATATCCTTGAGAACAAAAATGAGAGCATCAATAAAAGAGCTGCCACGATCAACCATAGTTTCTTCTTTTGCTTCATTCGCATCACTCCCACTTTTTCCAGCTTGTCTTCATTCTACTTCATCCTATATTTGTTCATGATCTCATCCGGGATATGACAGTAACTGCAATCCTCCGGATGCCGTTTTAAATGATGCTGATGTTCCTCTGCACTTCTGACATAATTGGACAACGGCAAAACTTCCACTACAATTTTGTCTTTGCCCTCCCGCCGCTCAATAAAATCTTTTGCCTCATCAAGATGCTTTTTTGCTGTACTATAAATGCCGGTTCGATACTTTTCTCCGACATCAACGCCTTGCTTATTGACGCTGTACTGATCAATAATTTCAATAGGACTTATATACGTATCGCCTGTTGTTCTCAAAGCACACTCTCCTTTAGTTGAGCGGTCTAAGCCACTTTCTTACTATCTCAGCGTCAAAGTCTATGCAATCTGCAATTTCCTCAACTGAACGTCCCTTTTTATTCATTCGAATTGCAGTGTCTTTTGCCTGCTGTTCTCTCCCCTCTGCTTGACCTTCTGCATAACTCTCATTTCTTAAATCTTCCATGACTTTGCACATTTCACTCACTCCCTTCGGATTTTCTTTCAAATATCGTGTCTTTTCTGCCAGCAACTCAAAATGCATCTCATCTGGAGAGGTACAATTAAAATCATGCATAAGTTTTCCGATATCTGTATCATCCCGATATTCACCATTTACATATAAAATATGTGTTCCATCATCAAATGGCTAATTCAATGTCAGATTCATATTCTGTATGATATAAATCGGTTTTTCTGCTTTATAATAATCATTTTCTGTAATAAATATTACATAAGTATCCGGTAAATCTTTGCAATCCTGTGTTTCATCCAGATTTTCAATATCCATCATACTTGAATGATATCTGGCGCGATGCGGATCTGCACCTTTATCTTCCCTTTGCACTTCTATATCATATTTTTTCCCAGTACTGTCTTCTGCATATGCATCCAGGCAAATGGATCTCGCCCCTGTTACGCGCTTCATATCCGCCTGTGTCTCACACTTCAATAATTTTAGATCTGACTTTCCTGTAATAATCTGAAGCACCAATTCTGCAAGTGGAATATTTTCTTTAAACAGTCCCCTCATAAACGTGTCATCAATTGGGCGAAACCCTCGTAAACGCTCAAGATCTTCCTGATGTCGCTTTGCTTTCTTGTCTTCGTTTTCACTCATACATTTCTGCTCCTCTACATTATAATTCGTGTGCTCATTCTTATCAACACCTTTTCCTTTATAGAACGTATGTTCTATGTGTAAAATATCATATATGTTACTACTATGCAAGGATTTTTTATAGAAAAAATGGACAAACAACATAACATTGTCTGTCCATCTTCTTAATTACAATTTCACTTTTGCCACTCAGCTGACTTTGCAGTGTCCTAATTAATCCAAATTAAATAACTGGACCGGCAAAACCGAAACCTTTGTGACACGTTTACTATATACTTTCTTTCCGCCTGCACGAGTTGTCCTGACCTGCATGCACAAGTAATAATCCAGTTGTTTCTTTTCCATAAGCTCTTTGTATCTTACTTTGAAATAATAATTGCCCTTGTCCGTATTGTGCATGCGATATGGCGTTTGGAATCTGATACCGGAACAGTCCATTCGACATTTTTTCCATTTTAACGCCTGGCCAATCCGCATTCTTTTTCCCATTACTGTCGGAATAAACATAGCAGGAAATATTATCATTCCAGCCGGAAGGTTTTCTTAAATATACATAATTTCCCCACTGTGCCGTAGCAAGTGACAAATTCATTTTTGTTCCATCCTTCTTATAAAGTGCCGGATGCTCTGACGCTGACAAAACAGTTGTTCCACTTTCATCCGAGACAAATTGTAGAGCATTGACTTTTGTCTCCTGTCTGGATTTTACCCATGAGGTATCCTCAATCTTAAATGTTACGTCTATTGTATCATCATTAGCATAGGTATAATTATCCGGATCAATTACCGCATATAAATAGGATTCTGTACTGCTCACTTCACGCTTGTCTGGATTGGTAACAACGATTCGTGGATCTCCTGTGGTTGAACGATACGCACTAATCATAATATTAACAAACAGTTTTACTTCACTGTCCGGAAGTGTTTCTTTATTACCGGAATGTCCCATACCAGTGTAGGTAATATTTCCAACGTTGTAAATATAATACTGGTTTCTGGCATCATTCTCTCTGGACGAATAAATGCCTGTCTCTGTTGCACTGTCATCAGAAAGATTGTACCATACGACAAAATCCGGATCATCCATATCCAGCTGATGCCACTGCTGATGTGTATTTGCAATATCCAGTTTCTTCAGATCATCCTCATCAAGAATATATGGATAACGTGTAATCTGTCCTTTATTATCCAGACTTACTTTCTTTGTCAATCCCAAGGAACCCTCAAATGAATTGTCTGTGCATACACGATCCGCTTTGGCTGATGTATTCTTATTTTGCTGTTCATCCTGATATTTTGTATTTGGTCCAAATTTCAGATACAAATCTGCAGCATTGTCATCATAATCCGGAACATAAGATATATTTCCGTTATTATCTTTTCTCTGCTTGGTAATGGATGAATATTTCCAGATATCGACATTCTGATTTGCACCATCTTCTTTTCGAAGTTTGCCTTTACTGCCAAATTCGACTTTTCCATCAGTTCCGGAAGTCAAAGCAACGGAACGTCCCTGTAAATTCCAGGTGCTGCTGTCATATCTTCTCTGTGCCATCAGATCACGGATTCTGCTGTCAAATTACAAAAAGCATATTTTCTTCCGGGAACAAACAATCCAATATTCCAAAGCAACAAAATCTACATAAAACAAATCACGCGCGGCGAAGATTTACATATACTCGTAAACTAACACCGCGCGTCAATTATTTTCTAATTACTATGAGGCAAATTTTTGATGTGCATCAGATATGTTACTTCCAATACACAGATACCGGATTCAAATTTCTATCTGATCACAACAACCCCGAATTTATTTTGCTGAAAGATACTCATCAATACCCTTCGCAGCTGCCTTACCGGCACCCATTGCAAGGATTACGGTAGCAGCACCTGTTACTGCGTCTCCACCTGCGAATACTGCAGCCTTACTTGTTGCACCGTTCTCCTCAGAAGCAACGATACATTTACGCTTATTGATATCAAGGCCAGCAGTTGTGGAAGAAATCAATGGGTTTGGTGATGTACCAAGTGACATGATCACGGTATCACAATCCATATCATACTCAGAACCTGGAATCTCGATCGGGCTTCTTCTTCCGGAAGCATCCGGCTCACCAAGCTCCATCTTGATGATACGAACACCCTTTACCCATCCATTCTCATCTACAAGAATTTCTGTCGGGTTCTGAAGGAGATCAAAGATGATTCCCTCTTCTTTTGCATGATGTACTTCTTCTTTACGTGCCGGAAGTTCTTCCTCACCACGACGATATACAACATGTACCTCTGCGCCAAGACGAAGTGCTGTTCTGGCAGCGTCCATTGCTACGTTTCCACCGCCGACAACAACAACTTTCTTTCCGTGTGAGATTGGTGTCTCATAACCTTCTTTGAAAGCTTTCATTAAGTTGTTACGTGTAAGGAACTCGTTTGCGGAGAATACTCCGTTTGCCTGCTCGCCAGGAATTCCCATAAATCTAGGAAGACCTGCACCGGAACCGATAAATACAGCCTCAAAACCTTCCTGTGCCATCAATTCATCAATCTTAACAGATTTTCCGATGACAACGTTTGTCTCGATCTTAACGCCCAATGCCTTAACATTCTCTACTTCTGCAGCTACTACCTTGTCCTTTGGAAGACGGAACTCAGGAATACCGTAGCTTAATACACCACCGGCCTGATGTAATGCTTCGAAAATTGTTACATCATAGCCAAGCTTAGCCAGATCTCCGGCACAGGTAAGACCTGCAGGGCCGGAACCGATGACTGCAACTTTATGTCCGTTTAACTTTTCTGCTTTCTTTGGCTTGATGCCGTTCTCTCTAGCCCAGTCAGCAACGAAACGCTCAAGTTTACCGATAGCAACTGCCTCGCCCTTGATTCCGCGGATACATTTGCCTTCACACTGGCTCTCCTGTGGACATACACGGCCACATACAGCAGGAAGTGCAGATGACTCAGAAATAATATGGTAAGCTTCCTCGAAGTTACGTTCCTTCACCTGTGCGATAAATGCCGGAATATTGATAGAAACCGGACATCCCTTCATACACTGTGCATTTTTACAATTCAGACAACGGGAAGCCTCTGCGACTGCCTCTTCCTCGTTGTATCCATAACATACTTCTTCAAAATTCGTAGCACGAACCTTTGGCTCCTGCTCACGTACTGGTACTCTTACAAATGCATCCATTATTTGTCACCTCCGCAATGACCACAGCCACCGTGGTGGGTGTCGCCTTCTTCATATGCAAGCTTTGCACGTCCTTCTTCTGTCTTATACTGCTGCTGACGCTTCATTGCCTGATCAAAATCAACCAGATGTCCGTCGAACTCAGGTCCGTCTACACATGCGAACTTCACTTCGCCACCAACCATCAGACGACATGCGCCACACATTCCGGTACCGTCAACCATGATCGGGTTCATGGATACGATTGTAGGAATCTCTAACTTCTTTGTAAGGATTGTAACAAATTTCATCATGATCATTGGTCCGATTGCAACGCATACATCATAATGCTTGCCTTCGTTTACCAATGCCTCTAACTGCTGGCATCCGTTTCCGTGGAAGCCATATGTACCATCATCTGTTGTAACATATACGTTTCCGGCAACTGCCTTCATCTCATCGATATAGAAAAGCAGATCCTTGGTTCTTGATCCCATGATGACATCTGCATCAATGCCATGCTCATGAAGCCACTTAACCTGTGGATATACCGGAGCGGTACCAAGTCCACCTGCGATAAATACGATATTTTTCTTCTTTGTCTCCTCGAGATTCTCCTCAAGGCATAACTCGGATGCACATCCGAGAGGTCCTACGAAGTCCTCTAATGCATCACCTTCGTTAAGGCTCATCATACGCTCGGTTCCTGCACCGATTGTCTGAACAACGATGGTAACGGTCTCTTTTTCTCTGTCATAATCACAAATAGTGAGCGGGATACGCTCTCCTACTTCGTCAGTCTTAGCAATAATAAACTGTCCCGGCAGACACTCTGCAGCAACGCGAGGTGCTTTGATATCCATAAGGATAATATTGTCTGCCAATGTTTCTTTACGAACGATTGGATACATAATCTTCCTCCTAGTGTTAAATACTCTTTTTTAATCATACAGAAAAAGCGTGTATATGTCAAAACATATTCCTTTTTCTGCTATATCTTTCAGTTATGAGAAGTATACCAGCTCATCTTCCGGCTTCTGCGCTTTCTCAATAGAAATCGGGTACAACACCGGGCCTTTTCCTTTATACTCGCGGGCAAATTCCACACGAACTTCAGCGGTAATATCAATCCATGACTTATGTGGAATCTCATCCTCTTTGTCATATTTACATTTGAATCCGATAAAAGTAACATCCTCGATACAGCAGGTCATCGCAAAACGGCCCGGCACGAAAACGCCCTTTTTCAGTTTATCCGGATTGTATACAAGCGCACGGAACTTCACTTTCTTGCGATCGTATTTCTTGTAATTTTCCATTGCATCCATATACCAGATGGCATAATCCGCATCGGAAAGTTCAATCACATCCTGATTGATATCAAATGGAAGTTCTTCCGGACGCTCATCGATTGTTCCATCTTTGCGTTCATAGACGATCTGTGCCTTACGGTTGATTGCTTTGATGGAACGGCGCAGATGACCGCGGTCTGTATCATCATCGGTGCGATTGAAAATGACTACATCGCTGGAGAAAACCTGTTCCTGCATCATCGCACGCATATTGTTCATATACATATCAAAAGTCGTAGAATCCACTGTTGCCAGAGACTGTACGATCACCCATCCCTCCGGCATCTGTGCCTCAAGGATTTTGTCCATGCCCCAGGTTCCATTGTACTCAATGAAAACCTGTTCCGGCTGGAACGTATCCTGAATCTCCTGCAGTTTCTGTGGTGTGAACTCTTCTTCGGACTCAATGCTTGTCAGTTTGAAATTGATGGTGGCAAGTTTTGCCTCGTCGTATTCTTTTTCACCATCTTCACACATAATGATAACGCCTTTGGCTCCATCGCCAAATTCGTTCTCGAACAATGTCTCCTCCACTAAAGAAGTCTTGCCACTGTCCATAAATCCGGTAAATAAATATACTGGAATATCCTGTGCCATTACTGCTCCTTTCTTTATGCCAGACCGAACAGTTCCTCAAGCTCATGCTCATGGATTTCGGTACCAATTACTACAATACGTCCGGTATAATCCGGCTCACCTTCACGAATCTCATACTCACCCGGAACCATATCGAAATAGATCCAGCTTCCGTCAACGCTCTCAACCATACCCTTGGAACGAAGGATATTGTCAGACTCTACGAAGCCTTTCAGGATTTCTTCAATCTTTGACTTCTCGAATTTGTGAGGTGTCTCCTTGCCCCAGCTTGTGAATACATCATCTGCATGATGGTGATGATGATGTTCATGGTCGTGATCGTGGCATCCGCATGTGCAATTTTCATCATGCTCATGATGATGCTCATGTTCTTCATGATCGTGATGATGCTCGTGCTCCTCATGGTCGTGATCGTGATCATGCTCATGCTCCTCGTGGTCGTGATCATGATGGTGATGCTCATGCTCATGCTCGTGTTCTTCCTCATCATGTGCATGACGTGCCTCAGCAAGAACTTTCATCTCAAGGTTGTCCTGTCCTTCCATAACTTTCAGAATCTGCTCACCTGGAATGGAAGCCCAGTCTGTCGTAATAATTGCTGCATTTGGATTCAGCTTCTGAATCTGATTTACGCAGAACTCTAACTGCTCAGGAGTAGCATTCTGGCTACGGCTTAAGATTACAGTTGTTGCATACTCAATCTGGTTGTTGAAGAACTCACCGAAAGCCTTCATCTGCTTGCTTGCCTTGAGTGCATTGACAACGGTAACTAATGCGTTTAATTTCACATCCTGCTCTTTTTCTATATCAATTACAGATTTCATAACATCCGATAATTTACCGACACCAGATGGCTCGATCAAAATACGGTCCGGATGATATTTTGTGATTACTTCATTTAAGTTCTTGCCAAAATCACCAACCAGTGAGCAGCAGATACATCCGCTGTTCATCTCTGTGATTTCAATACCGGAATCCTTTAAGAAACCACCATCGATACCAACTTCACCGAATTCATTCTCGATGAGAACAATCTGCTCACCCTTGAATGCTTCGTCGATCATCTTCTTAATAAATGTTGTTTTACCAGCTCCTAAAAAGCCTGAAATAATGTCAATCTTTGTCATTTTATATATCCTCCTTTAAATATGTGAAAAGGTTCTAATCCAACTACTTATATTACCACAATTTGTACGAAAAATGCAAGGCAGCTGGATTTAGCGGTTTTTGTTCACTTTTCTGCCGATCAGATAACATATCGCTGCGACTGCCATACCATTGATAGAAGCAATACCATACGGTACGATATTTGCAACGACTGCACCGAGAATGACACCAACAACAGCAAACCAGTCCACAACTTTTTCTTCTGCCCCCTCTTTGTATGCTTCTTTATCCACGAAATAAGATAACACGAGGATAATACCTACCGGAGGAAGGGTACAGTTTAAAATGTTCAGCCAGTTACAGAAATTGTAGTACAGCCACACGGATAATAAGGTTCCGATGATTCCGGAAATCAATACCATCGGTTTTTTCTTCTGATGAAAAATATTTGCAAGTCCAAGTCCTGCAGAATACAATGCATTGTCATTGGTTGTCCAGATAGTGAACTACCCATTGTCTAAAGCCAATGGGCTTCCTGCTTCGCAGACCTCGTTT
>ENA-UOJQ01000790-UOJQ01000790.1-human-gut-metagenome-genome-assembly--contig:-P63-NODE-790-length-30715-cov-21.283138_pt1 | contig 30715 bp, 33 predicted proteins | sample MGYA00242352_ERZ723899 | MGnify/ENA metagenome assembly ERZ723899
GTGGACGGCCAGACGCAGAAAAGCGTCAGGCCTTTCTCCTGCTTCGCCGCTTGCGGCTTCTCCCTCTGCCGAAATCCGCCTGCAGCCGTTCTTTTTCTGCGCTTGGCGTTCCTGCACCGCTCCCGCACGGCGGTGCAACGTCCGGTCTTCGGGCTTTCGGCGGGCACACGCTCGGCTGTGTCCGGAAAGCCGCACAAACCGCCGACACGGGCGCGACGGGCTGTGGCTGGCGTTTTGGCTGTGCGTTCAGCCTGTGTTTTCAATGAAACCGGCATATTTTCTCCTTGCTGCATCTTCCTCCAGCGTCTGCATTTGACGGTCATAGTCCTGCTGGAGTGCTGCCTGAAAACGAGAGAATTTCTTTCGGCAGCGGGAAGTAGTCCTTGACCGAATCGCGTGTCGGCCATAGGATGCGCTTCACTCCGCCCCTCCTGTATGCTGCTCCACCCAGCGGATGAATGCTTCCTTCGGAACGACGATCCGATTGCCAATCCGTAGTGCGGGAAAATCTCTCTCGTGCATCAGCTCATAGCTGCTCGACGGCGCGATACCCAGCACCTTTGCCACTGTTGCCGCATTCAGGAACAGCGGCAGTTCGTCGTAGCTTTTGTAATTTGATTCTTTCATATTGTCCTCCTTCGTTCGTGTTTGTCTTTTCGATTGATTTTGTCTTTCTGAAAAGCACCCCCTATTTAATCCGACACTAAAAGCCGTTTTTGACACCCTTCTCTGCAAATTTTTTAATTCAGGAAAGAAGATATTTTACGTCCAGCAATAACACCCTCTATTTGATCCGACAGAATTTTGCTTTTTGAGCGGTGTCCCTTCGAAAAAATCCCCTCACTGCATAGGCCACGGGAACGCGATTTTTAGAAGCCTTTTCGAGAAAATTCACAGATCATTTACATTTCCGCGCCTGCGCTGCCTGTTCGCGTCTCTCTGAAAAAGTCCTTCTATTTAATCCGACAGAAAACCGCGTTTTGAACAGCCTGTTTTGAAATTTTTTTCGATGGCAAAAAATAGCCACCGTCCAAACGGACAGCGGCATCAAGTCAGCAGCTTGCATTCAGCTGCACTTCGAGTTATACTGGTTTTGGAATTTATTTGCTGGGAGGTTGCTAGCCCTTCTTCTGCGTTTGCCGTTCCTGCAATGCTGCTTCACAGAGGCACAACGTCCGGTTTTCAGGCTTTCGGCGGGTACTCGTTCGGCTGTGTCCTGAAAACGGCACAAACTGCCGACACAGGCGTGACGGTGTGGGGATTGCATTTTGTTGTTCGCCTTTTTTGAAAGACGCTTAACTTCGATTTGACTTTCACGCTGATTTATGGTTATAATATCAGCATGAAAGTTGGTGACAGATATGTGTTTTGAGACACTCGACGATTTGCTGCATGAGCGGAACGGAATTCTGCGAACGTCAGATGCGTTGGCTCGCGGTATTACAAAATCTCAGTTTTACGAATACGTCAATTCTGCGAAATTAGAAAAAGCCGCACACGGCATCTATGTGTCTGCGGATATGCTGACGGACGAACTGTACTTATTGCAGGCACAGTTTCCACGCGCTGTTTTTTCGCACGAGGCGGCGCTTTATCTGCACGATCTCAGCGAATATGAACCGATTCCCTTGACAGTGACCGTTCCTGCGAGTTACAACAGCACCGGACTGACTCGGAAAGGCGTGAAAGTCTACTACGTGAAACCGGAGTGGTACACACTTGGTTTAATTGAGATCCCTTCTTTTGGTGGTCATCTGGTTCACGCCTACGACCTGGAACGCACGATCTGCGACGTGATTCGACGCAGTGAAATGATGGATGTGTCTGCATTTAATTATGCAGTCAGGGAGTACACAAAACGAAGGGATAAGAATTATGCGAAGCTGATTCGTTACGCAGCAGCGCTTCGTGTAGAGAAAAAGCTTCGTGAGAAAATGGGGGTGCTGTTCTGAATGATTGGGACATCTAAGCAATTGAAAGACTTGATTGGAAACCGTGCGCATGGAGACAGCGCAAAATCCATGCTGTTTCTCCGGAACTATGCGATAGAGCGATTTTTGGAGCGGCTTTCTGCATCTAAGTATAGAAACTGTTTTATTTTAAAGGGTGGTATGTTGATTTCCGCAATGGTCGGGATCGACAGCCGTGCGACGATGGACATTGACACCACCCTGCGCAACTACCCTTTGAATTGCGAAAGCGCCGAGCAGATCGTCCGGCAGATCGCCGATGTGGAAATTGACGACAAAATCAGCTTTGTAATCAAGAAAACAGAAGAAATTATGGAAGATTCGGAGTACCAGGGTGTGCGGCTCTCGCTTGATGCGTATCTGGACAAAACGAGGATTCCCTTGAAGATCGATATTTCCACCAGCGATGTCATTACCCCTTGTGAAATATCGTTTTCGTACCAGCTGATGTTTGAAAACCGAACAATCCCCTTGTTGGCATATCCGCCTGAGACAGTTCTCGCTGAAAAGCTGGAAACGATCCTTTCACGCGGGGAAGCAAATACACGGCTGCGTGATTTCTATGATGTGTATATCCTGCAAAGAGAGGATTTCGTCGTAACACCTGATGCACTGCGCTATGCGTTGCTTGCAACCTGTCGAAAGCGCGGACACGAGGATCTGCTTCAAACATATGCGTCTATCCTTGACAGAGTCCGACAGAGCGACACAATGCGTACACAATGGATGAAATATCAATCAGATTTCGACTATGCTGCCGGGATTACCTGGGATACTGTTTTGGACACAGTTGAAACACTTTGTATGAAAACATTGGATGCTCCTGTGTTTGGAGATGAACTGCCACAGGAAGAATCACAATTTGAAATGCACTTGCTTTAATCCTGCTACTCTTTGATTACTGCGGCGCAGTTTTTGAGTGGGCTATTTTCCCCTTGACCCACACGCTGACCCACACGGCGAAAGGAGCGGACGGAAACAGTGGAAACAAGAGGGGCAAAGAGCATTGATTTCCTAGCAGAAAGTGCTGAAAACGTCCAGAAATCGCTATTTTTATATCTTTTCTACTCTTCGTAATCAGCAGGTCGCCGGTTCAAGTCCGGCCACTAGCTCCAGAAACCGGTGAAAATCGTAAGATTTTCGCCGGTTTTCTCTTTTATTTGTTCGGTTTTTCAGGTGGCGAATTTGCCTGACCCACACCGTGACCCACACGGCGAAATGTCCAAAGAGCGGCGGAGAGGATGTTTGTCTTATCCTCTCCGCCGCTCTTTGTTTTTCGGCTGCGTGTTCACATGACCTGCGCCATGAAATTGCCCAACTTTTCGGCAGCGCTTTCCTGCATCTGCCGCGTGACGTGGGTGTAGGTGCGAAGCGTGAATCCCGCGTCGAAGTGTCCGAGCATGCTGGACACCGTTTTTACGTCCACGCCTTTTTGTAGTGCCAAGGTTGCGAATGTGTGTCGCAAGTCGTGAAATCTCAAGTGTTCCAGCCCGGCATCCTTTAGGATTTTCTTGTGGATGTTGACCACCGAGTCCGGGTGGTACATCTCGCCTGTTTTCGGAGATGGGAACATCCATGGGCTGCCGGGATGCTTTTGGTGTTCTGCGACCAGCAGATCAACGGCATCCTGTGGAATCGAGATTTTGCGGATGGAGTTTTCCGTTTTGGGGCGCGTGATATCGGGTTCGCCTGCGTTGTTGCGTCCTGCCTGCTTGCTGACGGAAATCGTCTTGTTCTCAATGTCCAAGTCCGACCATTGCAGAGCTACCAGTTCACCCTTGCGTAAGCCGCTGATGAGTTCGAGATAGAACATCGGCAGGACACCGCGCTGGTCAGCAGCGGTCAGGTAGGACTTGATCTGCTCCGGCGGCAGGATTTTCATTTCGTGCTTCGGAATTTTCGGCGGTACGCAGTCGTCCGCCGGATTTCGGACAATCAATCGCTCCTTAACCGCGCGGTCGAGTGCGTTGTGCAGCATCGTGTGGATGCCGCGAATCGTCGAGTCGCTCAGCCCTGGCTGTTTCCCTTTCTGCGCTTCGCGAAGCCGACCACGCTCTTGTAGGTCTTTGTAGAGCCATTGCAGATCGCGCCCTGTCAGCTTTTTCAGCGGAATATCCCCGATGCGCGGCGTGATGTGCAGTTCGATGCCGCGCCGGTAATACTCTGCGGTCGAAAATCGCAGATGCGGCTTTGCGTATAGCTCGTACCACGTTTGCAGCCATGTGCCGAGCGTGTACTCGTCTGCTCTCCGTACATCGACGCTTTCCGCTTCTGTGACAGCTTTCGCCAACTTTTCTTTTACCTCTGCCTGTGTCTTGCCAAGGACGTTCTTGATCAGCCGCTTTCCGGTCTTTTCGTCATATCCGGCTGTGTATCGTCCTTCCCAGCGCCCGTCCTTTCGTTTTCGGATGTTGCCTTCCCCGTTTGCCCGTTTCTTTGCCATGTCTGTGCCTCCTTCGTTTTGGTAGCACAAACAACTACCACAGAACCGGCACAAAGTCTACTGATTTTTTCGCAAGATCGGAATATTTTTTATCCGCTTTCGCGCGTACCGAAAAGCCCTATTCTTTGTTTCCTGCGGCGCAGTTTTTCGCTCCGGTGTTAAAATATAAAAGCGCTCAAATATTGCAGTTGGAAACACACGCAAGGGTCTGATATAATTTTATAAAATTTCTTTTGCATCTTTCATCCCTTTGGACACTCTCGTTCGTTATACTGACAGAAAAGGCGGTGAGGCGGTGGAATACAGCGATCATGAACTGGTGCGCGGGATCAAGGGCGGAGATAAGGGCGCACTGGAGCTTTTGGTTCGCCGCTGGTATCCGCGGATTTACGGGTATGTTTTCAAACTGACCGGGCACGAACAGGATGCCTGCGACCTAACGCAGGATGTTTTTATTGCGATGATGCAGAGCATCGGCAGCTATACGCCGTGGAGGAAATTTGACAGCTGGCTGTTTACAATTGCGCATAACAAATGTATGGACTACTTCCGCCTCCGGCGGAAGGTCGTTCAGGCGGAGGACACTGTTTTTGACCGCCCGGATTCGGCTGCCTCGCTTGAGGACATAGCAGAGTTATCCGCATCTGTCAAGGCTGCGCTGGAGAAGCTGCCCGCCGCGCAGCGCGAGGCGGTACTCTTACATTATTTCCATCAATTCACTGTAAAGGAGATCGCACAAATGACGAATACACCGCTGCCGACCGTCAAGTCCCGGCTTCGCGCTGCCAGAAGCACACTTTCAGATGATTTGTGGGAGGACTTTTCATGAATGAGCGAATGGAACAGGAGATCAGACGCACCATCCGGTTTCTGCAAGCGTCCATGCCGGAGCCGAGGAACCGGCAGACGCCGGTCTTCACGCTGCTGCGGATCGCCGCAGGTGAAATAAACGCGGGCCTGCTGCTTGGGCTTTTCGCGGGTGCATTGATTTTCGGTCTGCTCAGCGTCAGGGCTTTGTCCATGCCGATGCTGACGATTTTCTGTACCGCGCCCATGCCGATGCTCCTGCTGTTTCATCGGTACGTGCTCGCCAGTAACCAGAACATGCGTGAATTGGAAGCTACGTTTCCGTATTCCTATCCGGAAATGTTAGCTGCGCGGTCCGTCGTGATCTCATGCTGCATGTTCGGTGCGCTGCTGCTGCTTTCCGTGACGCTGCACGTTTCTGCGGGGGAGGATCTTCTGCGGCTGGCGCTCTGCGGCGCGGTACCGGGCATCTATTTATGCACGCTGCTGCTGTTTCTGTCTGCCAGACTCCGTAATCCAGAAGGGCTGTCCCTGCTTGCGCTCGTCTTCTGGGCGGCGCTCTGCTTCCTCGTGACGGTGCTTCCGTTTGACCGACTTTTGCAGCTCTGCTCCACCGCCGCCTACGCAGCTCTGGCGGTCATCGGACTGATTTTATACGGCATTCTTATATTCAATGTTCAACGAAGGAGGGAGCATTATGACATGGCTTATATCGGATGAAGCCAGAAAGCACCGGGCGTTCCGCGAGGTCTGGGTCGCGTATCTCCTTGGCGGGTTGTATCTGCTGCTGGGGCTATACACGGAAATTTCGGACCAGAATTACAGTGTGCGCTATGATGCACAGCAAAAGTGGTGGTTTGTTCAGCAGAATATCCGCTCCTATGGCGCGACGCTGACGGCGTTTCTGCTTGCGGTCGGATTGCCGCGGCTGGTCTGCTGCGAAAAGGAGTACCGGACGGACGATCTGGTCGGGACGGCAGCGCTTGGCCGACGGTGCACATGGAGAGCGAAAACAGCGTTTACGGTCCTCTATTGCGCGGCCGTTGTTTTCATCATCGGCGCATCCAGTCTGCTGGTAAACGGCGGCGCGTTTGGGTTCGAAGGTGCCCTCTCCCCTGTTGCCAGATGCGTGTATTTTGCGGATACGGCGCTGCCGCCGATGTCCAATCTTGCGTACTGTGCGCTCCAGTATGGCTTTCTGCTTCTGGGCGCGTTATACTTCGCCGGGTTTATCCTGATCGTCGCTGCGCTGACGCGGCGGACGGCGCTCAGTCTGTTCCTCTGCGGCGGAAGCTATTTGCTGTTTTTTGCGTATTCCGCTGTCGGGTTTCGGCTGCCAGAGTTCCTTCGCGTGCCGATCGGTGTGCTCTATCGGTTCGGCTTCGGCGGGTATCTGCTGCTGGAGAGCTATTCGTGGACTTCGAGAGGCTTTCCCGGTTTGTGGCCGGACGTGTGGAAGCCAGTCCTGCTGGGGATTGGGATGATTCTTCTGGAGTTTTTCGTCTTTTGGAGGATATGGGGGAGGAAAGCGAAGGCATGAAAGCTGACCTGATTCGCTGCTTCCGGAACCCGCTCTACTGGCTCGTTCTGAGCGCAGGGTTATTCGTCCGTGTCGTCCTCGCCTATTTTGATTTCCAGACCCGCAGCGATGTGTTCTGGTCGCTATCCGCAGAGTTCTGGAATAAGACAGGCTCCGTGACGCTCGGCTTTCTGGTTCTGCTCGTCCTGATCCGGCTGTTTTCCGCAGATCGGGAAACGGGAGCCTTTCCTGTCATTAACAGCACCGCCTATGGTCGGATCGCGCTGTTCCGGAACCGGTTGATTGCCGGGAGCGCCGCCGCCTCGGTTGGTACGATACTATTGGCGATTGGAAATTATGCGCTGTCGGTTCTCATTTCCGGCGGGCTTCCCCAACCGGATGATTGGAGTTATGCGTGGCTCCGCAGCACGGGGATCGTTCTCATCGGAACAATTGGATTTTTCCTCTTTGCGGCTTTTGTGTGTGACAGTCTGAAAAACCAGCCGGCAGCCATGTGCATCTGCGGCGTTCCGTTTGCGCTCAGCTATTTTATCAATGTTGCTGTGCTGAAGAAATTTGGATTCTTCTGGTTTGTCCGGTATGGATTTTTTACGGAATGGATGCGCGGACGGCGGATCGGTGTGACCACGGAGGTCTGGATCATCTGGTACGCACTGTTATTGGGCGGGCTTCTTCTGGCTGTTATCCATCTGAGAAAGGAGCGTAAAGAAGTATGAAGCTTTCATTCGAGAATATCAGCAAGCTCTACGGCGATACTGTCGCCCTGCAGCAGATCGATCTGACGCTCGGGTCAGGCGTCTATGGCCTGCTTGGGCCGAACGGAGCCGGGAAAACGACACTGATGCGGATCATGACGGATCTGCTCGCTCCGTCGACCGGGCGTGTCCTGCTGGACGGACAGGATATCGCGGTCATGGGCGCCGCATTCCGGAAAAAGCTCGGCTATCTGCCGCAGGATTTCGGTGTTTATCCAAATTTTACGGCAGAACAGTTTCTCCTTTATATCGCCCGGTTAAAGGGACTGTCAAAGTTTGACGCCAAGCGGCAGACGGATAATCTTCTGCGCATGGTTGGTCTGGAGGACAAAAAGCAGAAAAAATTGAAGGGCTTCTCCGGCGGACAGCGGCAGCGCGTGGGGATCGCACAGGCACTGCTTGGAGATCCCGAAATTCTGGTACTGGACGAGCCGACGGCGGGGCTTGACCCGGAAGAACGAATCCGGTTCCGCGGTATCATCAGTGATCTTTCCCAACAAAAACTCGTTTTGCTGTCGACGCATATTGTATCGGATCTCGAAGCGGTCGCAAACGAAATCATTCTGCTCCGGAAAGGTGTTGTCCTCGAAATGCAAAAGCCTGCTTCGTTGCTGGAGCATCTGAACGGGCAAGTTTGGCTCGTTACAGTTCCAGCTGCGGACGAAACGGCACTCACAAAGCAATATACCTGCAGCAATGTCATGCACACAGACGGAAAAAGTGTGATCCGCCTGCTCAGCGAAAGCGCCCCTCGACCCGACGCAGTACCAACAGCACCCAATATGGAGGATCTGTATCTATATTATTTCGGCAGGTGATTGTCAGCCTGATTCTAGCTGGGTACCGGGTGCAGTAAAGTGCAGACTTTTTAGAAGGCAGCTTGCAAGTTTTCGGACCTGCAAGCTGCTTTTCTCTGTAAACGCAGAGTTGCTTCAACCACCGCTGTACCTGCCGATATTTGTTCGATTTCTACGCATTTTTTTCATGCAACCCCACTGTTTTCCTTGAACCGTCTGGCTTTTTTCAAATTGCGACCCCAAGGGTGCCATTTTCGTCCTCTCAACAACTCCTTCGTAAATCCCCGAAACTGCCCGCACGGCGGGCAGTTGTGACCGCCGCGGGGCGCGCACGACCCCGCGGCTTTGTCCTGCTTCGCCGCTTGCGGCTTCTCCCTCTGCTGAAATTCGCCTGCAGCCGTTCTTTTTCTGCGTTTTCCGTGCCCGCAATGCTCCCGCACGGCGGTGCAACGTCCGGTCTTCGGGCTTCCGGCGGATACACGCTCGGCTGGGCGGCGAAAGCCGCACAAACTGCCGACACGGGCGCGACGGGCTGGGATTGGCGTTTTGGCTGTGCGTTCAACCTGTGTTTTGAATAAAATCGGCATATTTTCGTCTCGCCGCGTCCTCGGTAAGCTTCTGCATCTGCCGGTCATAGTCCTGCTGGAGCGCAGCCTGAATCGGACGGATGGTAAATCGCAGATTGCCGTTGCGCGCTTTTCCATCTTTCGTTGTGACCAACGTCGGCTCTGTGATGAGCAGACTGCGTTCTTCGAGCAACCGGATGTGTTTGCGGATCGTGTTCGGACTCAGCCCAACCGCTTCACCGATTTTCCGATAGCTCGGCCAGCATTGGAAAGTCTGCCGATCTTCGCAGAACAGAAGGTAGGCGTAGATTGCGATTTCTGCCGCGCTCAGACCCAGCGAGAAAATCTCCTTCGGCAGTGGGAAGTAGTCCTTGACCGGATCGCGTGTCGGCCAGAGACTGCGCTTCACTCTGCCACTCCAGTGTGCTGCTCTACCCAGCGGATGAACACTTCTTTCGGAACGACGATCCGATTCCCGATTCGCAGCGCTGGAAAATCCTTTTCGTGCATCAGCTCATAGCTGCTGGACGGCGCAATGCCCAGCACTTTCGCTACTGTCGCCGCGTTCAGGAACAGCGGCAGTTCGTCATAGTTCTTGTAGATAGATTCTTTCATAGTTGTCCTCCTTTGTTCGTGTTTGTCTTTTCGATTGATTTTGTCTTCCTGAAAAACACCCCCTATTTAATTCGACACTAAAAGCCGTTTTTGTTACCCTCCTTCGCAAATTTTCTTATTCAGAGGGGAAGATATTTTACGTCCAGCAATAACGCCCTCTATTTGATCCGACAGATTTTTGCGTTTTGAGCGGTGTCTCACCGAAAAAAATCCCCTCACTGCATAGGCCACGGGAACGCGATTTTTAGAAGCCTTTTCGAGAAAATTCAAAGATCATTTACATTTCCACGCCTGCGCTGCCTGTTTGCGTCCCTCCGAAAAAGTCCCCTCATGTGGTAGGCAGCGAGAACGCACTTTTTAGACCCGCTTCTGCGAAAGTTCACAAAATGTTTACGCAGGATGCGCCGTTAGTGTTTTTGAAAAGTCCTCCTATTTAATCCGACAGAAAATCGTGTTTTGAACAGCCTGTTTTGAAATTTTTTTCGATGGCAAAAAATAGCCACCGTCCAAACGGACAGCGGCATCAAGTCAGCAGCTTGCATTCAGCTGCACTTCGAGTTATACTGGTTTTGGAATTTATTTGCTGGGAGGTTGCTATGAGTCCTGACGAGATTGAATGGATCATGCGCCAATCTACTTGGTCGCTAGAAGTTGAGGGGCAGCACCCGGATGCACAGGCCATGGAGTGGTGTCGCCAGATGCTTGCTGGCGAGATTTCGTTGGAGGAATATCTCGATTTGGTGATTCGTCGGGCAACGGAATAGTCAGTACGCTGCGAGACCTCTGCACAGGTGTTTTTCCCGTAATCTTTGATTACTGCGGCGCAGTTTTTGCGCTGGGTTTTCTGGTTTGACCCACACGCTGACCCACACGGCGAAAGGAGCAGACGGAAACAGTGGAAACAAGAGGAGCAAAGAGTATTGATTTCTGAACAGAAAGTGCTGAAAACATCTAAAAATCGTCATTTTTATATCTTTTCTACTCTTCGTAATCAGCAGGTCGCCGGTTCAAGTCCGGCCACTAGCTCCAGAAACCGGTGAAAATCGTAAGATTTTCGCCGGTTTTCTCTTTTATTTGTTCGGTTTTTCAGGTGGCGAATTTGCCTGACCCACACCGTGACCCACACGGCGAAATGTCCAAAGAGCGGCGGAGAGGATGTTTGTCTTATCCTTTCCGCTGCTCTGTGTTTTCAGGTAAACTTTTTCCTGCTGCAAGCGGTTGCTGTTTGCTCAAATGTACGTTATATTTGACATATCCAAAAAATTTTTGAAACAATGTGCTGTTTTGAGCTCCTGAATTGTTATATCTATGAGGCCTCAAAGAAATGGAGAAACAGACAGATGAAACGAGAACAGGTGCTGGCGCTCTATGACACATATGCCGACAGTGTCTATCGTGTGGCGCTCGGGTATCTGCGTTCGCCGCATGACGCGGAGGATGCGGTGCAGGCGGTTTTCTGCAAGCTGATGGAGCAGAAACTGAGCGTCTATCCCGGTCGGGAGCGGGCATTTTTGACAAAGCTGACGGTAAACTACTGTAAAAACCAGCTTGCAGCAGCAAAACGTTTTGTTCCGGATGCATTAGACGATCTGATCCTGCCGGCAGAGCCGGCGGATCGTACGCTCTACCGCGCCGTGATGGAGCTGCCGGAGAAATATCGCGTAGTGATCGTCCTGCACTGCATGGAGGGGTACGCCCTTTCCGAAATCGCCGGATTCCTGCATATCACTACTTCTGCCGTTTCCATGCGCCTGCACAGGGCGCGAAAAATGTTGGACGAACAACTCGGGAGGGATTGACATGGAACAAAATTTTAAGCGTATTGCAGATTCTGTTCGCCTGCCGGACGGTAGCCGAACGCGCATCCGCGCGCAGATCGCCTCCCACCGGGAAAAACAGGAGGCTTCTATCATGAAAACCAAAAAGCATTTGCCACGTTTGGCGATTGCGCTGATCGTCGCGCTGGCACTATCGCTGACAGCGGCTGCCGCAGTCTATGTATTCCGCAACTCGATCCTCGTATCTGACAAAAGCGACATTCCAGAGCCGCAGGGCGACACGCCAGTCGCGGTCTCGTTTCCGAACGGGGATGTGCCGCATTCGCTGGAGGACGTAACCGAGGCACGCCGCATTACTGCCGATGAGTGGGAAAACGGAGAAAAAATCGGTGGCGGAGGCTCCGGTTGGGATTCTGCGGAGGTTCTCAGCAGCGACGCAGCACTCTCCATCCGGCGCATTACGCGCGAGGACGGCGCAGAAAAGATGGAGTATATGGCAGAGAACCCCAACGATCTGGTTCCGTTTTTAAGCGACAAATTTGCTCTAGATCTGACGTGGATGAATGAGAACTATCGCTTTGTGCCGGAAACCGGCATTGCGTATGTCGTGCGCGACCCGGGCGGCGCATTTACAGGCAATTATTTCTCTGCACTCTACGGCGCGGCGGACGGCAAGGGGTATATCAGCTTTGAGCTTCGATATGACACGTCATGGGAAAACAGCAGCCAGCGCTACATTGTGGATGGCTCGTATGAAAAGGCGTATTATTACACCACGCAAAGCGGCTGCGAATTCCTGATTACGGCAGACAGCGGCCATGTTTGGGCAGAATGCTGCACCGCGTGTGCAAATGTCAGCCTGAGCGGGGCGTATCTGACAACCACTGAGGTCGAGCAGATCGTCGAGTCCCTGTCTCTTTCGATCACGGAATAACGGTACAATGCGGCGGAGAGGATATGTGTGGTATCCTCTCCGCCGCTCTGTGTTTTTTGCTGCTTGTTCAGATGACCTGCGCCATGAAATTGCCCATCTTTTCCGCTGCGCCTTCCTGCATCTGACGTGTGACGTGGGTGTAGGTGCGCAGTGTGAAGCCTGCATCAAAGTGACCGAGCATACTTGATACCGTTTTCACGTCTATGCCGTTTTGCAAGGCTAACGTTGCGAATGTGTGTCGCAAGTCATGAAATCTCAGGTGTTCCAGTCCGGCGTCTTTCAGAATTTTCTTGTGGATGTTGACCACAGAATCCGGATGGTACATCTCGCCTGTTTTCGGAGATGGGAACATCCATGGGCTGCCGGGATGCTTTTGGTGCTCTGCAACCAGCAGATCGACGGCATCCTGTGGAATCGAGATTTTGCGAATGAAGTTTTCCGTTTTCGGGCGCGTGATGTCCGGCTCGCCTGCGCTGTTGCGTCCCGCCTGCTTGCTGACGGAAATCGTCTTATTTTCGATGTCCAAGTCTGCCCATTGGAGCGCCACCAGTTCTCCTTTGCGCAGTCCGCTGATGAGCTCCAGATAGAACATTGGCAGGACGCCGCGCTGGTCGGCTGCCGTCAAATAGGATTTGATCTGCTCCGGCGGCAGGATCTTCATTTCGTGCTTCGGAATTTTCGGCGGTACGCAGTCGTCCGCTGGATTTCTGACAATCAGGCGTTCTTTCACTGCCCGGTCGAGCGCGTTGTGCAGCATCGTGTGGATGCCGCGGATCGTGGAATCACTCAGCCCCGGCTGCTTCCCCTTCTGCGCTTCGCGGAGCCGTCCGTGTTCCCGCAAGTCCTTGTACAACCCTTGCAAATCGCGTCCGGTCAGCTTTTTGAGCGGAATATCGCCAATACGCGGCGTGATATGCAATTCGATGCCGCGCCGGTAGTATTCGGCAGTCGAGAATCGCAGGTGTGGCTTTGCGTATAGCTCATACCACGTTTGCAGCCATGTGCCGAGCGTGTACTCGTCTGCTCTCCGTACATCGACGCTTTCCGCTTCTGCGACAGCTTTCGCCAGCTTCTCTTTCACTTCTGCCTGTGTCTTGCCGAGAACACTCTTGATGATTCGTTTACCGTTTTTTCATCGTATCCAGCGGTATATCGCCCTTCCCATCGCCCATCCTTGCGCTTTCGAATATTGCCCTCGCCGTTTGCCCGTTTCTTTGCCATGTCTGTGCCTCCTTTTCTTCGGTAGCACAAACAACTACCACAGAACCGGCACAAAGTCTACTGATTTTTTCGGAAGATCGGAATATTTTTCATCTGGTTTTGTGTGTCTTGGAAATCCCTATTCTTTGTTTACTGCGGCGCAGTTTTTACATTTGACAATGGGCACTCAGTGGATGCCGTTATTTTTCACGATCTTCTACAGCCCTTAAGACTTCGTGCATCAGAGCACGTTCAGAGGCAGTAACAATGAGAGCCTCAGTTTGCTCTCTGGAAAGTATATCTGCGAAAAGCGCATCTATGGAACAATGGAGCGCTGCTGCGATTCTGGCACAAAGGACTACGCTTGCTCTGGCCTTCCCCAGCTCAATATTCGATATATACTTCTGGCTGCAATCTGCCCGCCAAGCAAGTTCTTCCTGCGATATTTTTCTTGATTTACGCAGTTGATAAATATTCTGTCCGAGACGAAGGTAGAATGCGACTTCTTCGGCTTTGGGGTATCGTTTCCACGTCATGATTGTGCTTTATTTGCGTAATTCATATGGGCATCTCTACGTTTGATATTTCTGTTTATTCTAAAATTCCATCTTTTTTTCGGCAGTCATTAGCGTCGGCTGCATCTTTTTTTCCACGCATTTGCAATGAGCCGGTGACCCGCAGCTGTGGGATGTACGTCGTCCTGCGTCCAGTGTTCCGGCGAAAGCATTTCACACGCTTCATTGAAGATCTTCTGGAAGTCTAAAAATTCTGCTCCGAATTCGGCGGCAAGGCGGTGCGTGATGGAATTACGAAGCGCAAGCTCCTTATAGAATCCATCCCGTTGTGTACCATCTGTCGCCGTTCCATGCGTCAGATACGCACCGAGCAGAATGAGCTTCGTTTCGAGGAGCATTCTTTTTGTGTATCGCAGCAGTACCCGATAGGCTTCCTCAAACGACTCCGCATCCACGCCCTCCTGCTGAGACAGCTCGTGCCAGACGTCGTTGACTCCGATCAGGATTGAAATAACGTCCGGATGCAGATTGATGCAGTCCTTTTTCCAGCGGGCAAGCAGATTCGTCACGCAGTTTCCGCTGATGCCGCAGTTCAGCACCTCAACATCCGTGCGATTCAGGCACAGATCCGCCTAGATCAGGCAGGAATAGCCGCTTCCCACAAAAGTGCCGCTGTCATAGCTGCTGCGCAGACAATCCGTTATGGAGTCGCCTTGAAATAGGATTCTCATATTTTCCTCCCGATTTTTGAAGTTGCTTGTTGTCATAACAGAATGCGCTTTCTATAGGGACTCAATTCGGACATCAATTCCCACATTCCGGAATTTTTCGAGCTCATTTGGATCCGCGCTGGCATCCGTGATGAGAATATTGACCTGATGCAGATCAAGACTCGCAAAACTAAAAGTTTTACCGATCTTGCTGCCGTCTGCAACGACAATCACAGGCCCAAGGCAGCGGTTAACCATGTTCTGATTAATCATCGTCTCCTGCAGGATCGCCGTCGTGACACCGCGGACGGAATCAATGCCATTGACGCCAAGAATACAGATATCTGCGTAGACCTTGTTTACCAAATCGGCTGCCAGTTCGCCCACATAGGAGCGCGTCAGCTTCGTGTATGTACCGCCCGTGCAGATGATCGTTCCATGCATCTGTTCTTCATATTGATAGGCCAGCGCATTGTTGGTCACGACAGTGACATCCTGACTTGTGATGGATTTAAGCACCTGCAGGACGGTTGTCCCGGAATTGATGAAGACCGTCGAGCCATCACCAATAAATGCGCCTGCTGCCTTGGCAATGGCGGCCTTCTCGGCGTGATGGTCAATCTCCTTTTTTTCAAAGGGGGTGATACCGCCCGAAAGAGGCATCAGCTGGACGCCGCCAAAATTGCGGATAACCATATTGGACTGCTCCAGTGCGTCCAGATCCCGCCGGATGGTCAGGGGCGATACGCCGCACAGCACGCTGAGCTCGTCTACCTTGGCTGTCCCGTGGTTGTGCAGATACGTCAGGATCGTATCGCGGCGGGTTGAGATCACAAATTTGCTCTGCTTCATGGGAACCTCCTAGCATCCATCTTCTGCTACTTTAATTGTAACACTTTTTGAAACTTTGTCAATAAAAAGTTCAAATAATTGAACTGATCTTTGCAGCCGCACCGCTGCGCGGCTATTTGCGCAGCGATTTTCTGTCTGTTAAATGAATTTCTTGAACATATTTTTGCTCGAAAATTCCATTTTATGAGCGTTTTGTGCAATTTGCAAAAAATAAACGCGCGTTTTTTAGCTATAAAACGCTCAAAACGGAATTGACAAGAGGCCGTTTCGGATTATAGAATATAAACGTACAATAAATGTACGCACTACATGACACGAAAGGATTGGAAACATGAAAAAAGTAATTTGCATGCTCCTTGCCCTGCTGATGATGCTGGCAGTTTTCGCCGGCTGCGCCAAGCAGAGCGAAACGCAGACCACCGACACCCCTGCGCAGACCGATACGCAGACTCCGGCCGAAACGACCGACGAGCCCGCTCCGGCCGAGGATACGGCTGATCAGCCCGCTTCCGAAGAGCCCATCACCCTGACGTTCTGGACCCCGACCTGGAGACAGGCTGCTGAAGAAGCCATCATCGCTGACTTCGAAGCAAAGTACCCGAACATCAAGATCGAAGCTACTTACCTCTCCTCCGCCGACATCAAGACCAACACCAAGATCGCGGCTTCGTCCAACACGCTGCCGGATATGTGGTACAACTGGGGCGGCGCTTTCGCTGACTACTATGCAGAGAACGACCTGTGTCTCGATCTAACGGACTACGCCAACGAGCACAACTGGTCCGACCGTTTCCTCGCCGGCGCTCTTGAGCAGGCGACCTACGACGGCAAGATCATCGGTCTGCCGCAGAACCTGATTGCACTGGTTGTCTTCTACCGCAAGGATCTGCTTGAGCAGAACGGTATTGAGATCCCCACCACCCTCGAAGAGCTCGAGGCTGCCTGCCAGACGCTGGTCGACAACGGTGTCACCCCGTTCGCTACCTATGGCAACGCCATTATGAGAACGCAGGAAGCGCTCGTCGAGTGCTACGGCACGGAAGAAGAACATGATAACCTCCTGCTCATGCGTGAGAGCTGGGACGGCAACGAAGCTGTTACCAAGAGTTGGGAAAAGGTCAAGGAATGGATCGACAAGGGTTACTTCCCCAGCAGCGTCCTGACCGAAGACTCCAACTCCTCCAACATGCTCGTTTTCAGCGGCCAGTGCGCTATGACCATTGAGAACCCCGCCTTCTGCTCCCAGATCATCGCCAACGGTGACGACATCAACAACTACGGCTGGTTCCCGTTCCCGACGACCTCCGGCCGTCTGAGCGCATACGCAAAGCTCTGCCAGTTCAACGCGAACATCTCCGATGAAAAGCTCGAAGCTGCCATGCTGTTCTGGGATTACTACTACAGCGCTGAGAGCGTTGCCGCTCATGATTCCATCGAGCAGCCGACCGCTACCATCGGCGTTGAGCTGCCGGAGAGCTTCCAGCTGGTTGACGGCCTGCTTGACCTCATCGACGAGAAGGGCACCTACTGCGTCACCGACCTGAAGGTTCCCGCAGAAGTCATGTCCACCTACTTCGCTGTCAGTGACGGTGTCGTGCTCGGCACTGTCGCTCCCGAAGAGGCTGGCGCCCAGATCCAGGCTGCGATTGACAGTTATCTGGCCAATCAGTAATTCCCTTCAAGCGGGGTGGAGCCGGTTCCGGTTCCATCCCATATGAAAACCCATATCGATAGGTGCCCTGAACGTATTTCACATTGGATTTATGCTCAGGGCATCTATCCTGTTCTATCCGGGAAGAATCCCCCAAGGAGAGGTGTTTTGCCCATGAAAAAAAGAAATCGTTCGGCCATATTCTTTATGCTGCCGGCACTGCTCGTCTATTGCTGTGTTGTCGTGCTGCCCGCACTCTATACGGCGTTTCTGAGTCTGTTCAAATGGAACGGTCTCGGCGAAAAAAAGTTTGTTCTGTTCCGGAATTATGTAAATTTGTTTACAACAGACGCTGTTTTCAAAACGGCGCTGAAGAATAACATCATCTGGATTATCCTGACGCTGCTGTTCACCATGACCATCGCGCTGCTGCTGGCAATGCTCCTGAACAGGAAGTTCAAGGGACGCGTGGTCTACCGTGCAATCTTCTATTTCCCCTATATGCTGTCCTGGATCGTGATCGGTATCATCTGGAAATGGATCTACAACCCGAACATCGGCTTCCTCGATTCGCTTTTAAATCTGCTCGGCATCCAGACCAGCGGCGCAGGCTGGCTTTCCGACCCGAAAATCGCGCTGTACTGCGTCTTCGCCGCCGCGCTGTGGCAGGGTGTCGGCCAGCCGATGCTGTATTTCCTCGCAGGCCTGCAGGGTATCCCGCAGGAACTGTATGAGGCAGCTGCCGTCGACGGTGCCGGCAAGGTTGCGACGTTCTTCAACGTCACGATCCCGCAGCTCAAGGAAACGTTTGTCATCGTGCTTGCAACGCTTGTCATTGCCTCGCTGAAGGTCTACGACGTTGTCTATGTCATGACGAACGGCGGCCCCGTCAACTCCACGCAGACGCTTGCGTCCTATATGTACGCGCAGACGTTCTCGTATTCCAACCTTGGCACGGGCAGTGCGATTGTCGTCGTCATGATGGTCATGATGATGGTCATTATCATTCCGTACGTGCTGTACACAACAAAGGATGAGTAAGGGAGGCAGCTATGAAAAAGAAAAATAATACAGCGCTGTATCTGTCGCTCACCATCCTGGCGCTGATCTGGCTGGTGCCGATCGTGACCGTGTTTATTACCTCGCTCAAGAGTAACAGCGACTTCTTCAGCGGCATGGGTCTTTTTGACCTGCCGGAGAAGCTGCAATGGCACAACTATTCGGACGCGTGGAGCAAGGGCCATCTTGACCGCTATATCCGCAACGGTCTGATTGTTACCTGTCTGAAGGTTCCCATCAGCGTGTTCATCTCTTCCCTGCTGGCTTTTGCGCTTACGCGCCTGCATGTCCGTCATGCGCGCGGGATTTTCATCTTCGTGCTGATCGGCATGATGCTGCCGCAACAGGCGGCGCTGATCCCGCTGAATATCGTCTATTCCCGCGCCGGTCTGACGAACACGTATTACTGTCTGATCCTGACGTATCTCGGCTTTGGTATTCCGCTGGCAACGCTCGTGTTCCGCGGCTTCTTCCGGAGCATTCCGAAGGAGCTTGACGACGCGGCGCGCATCGACGGCTGCACGAACTTCCGTCTGTACTGGAGCATCATCATGCCGCTGGCCAAGCCCGCGATCGCCTCTGCCGTCATCATGGACTTCCTGTACACCTGGAACGAGTTCATGCTGCAGAGCGTCCTCATCACGACCGACACCATGAAAACCGTGCCGAACGGCCTTCTGAGCTTCTTCGGCGAGTTTACCGTTGATTACGGTCTGCTCAACGCCGGCGTTCTGATCTCGATTCTGCCGGTATTCCTGGTCTATCTGATCTTCCAGAAATATTTTGTCAGCGGTATGGCTGGCGCAGTCAAAGGCTGACAGGAGGAACAATTATGTCTCAACTTTATTTTGCAAACTGGGAGTCGCTGCGCGCGCACCCGATCCCGCAGTGGTATGACGACGCGAAGGTCGGCATTTTCATCCACTGGGGCCCGTATTCCGTGCCCGCCTACGCAAGCCCATCCTTCCAGCTCGGCGAAATTCCGACCGAGTACGACTGGTACACCAACAATCCCTATGCCGAGTGGTACGCCAACTCCGTACGCGTTGGCAAGGGCCCAACGTACGAGCACCACATCAAGACCTACGGGAAAGATTTCCCCTACGAGCGCTTCACGGACATGTGGAAGGCCGAAAACTGGGACCCGCAGCAGTGGGCCTCGCTGTTCAAGCAGGCCGGCGCGAAATACGTCGTGCTGGTCACGAAGCATCATGACGGCTTCTGCCTGTTCCCCAGCAAGTACACGGACTTCTCCACGACCAGCCGCGGCCCCATGCGCAACATCACGGGCGAGCTGACCCAGGCTGTGCGTGACGCGCAGATGAAGATGGGCCTGTATTACTCCGGCTATTACAACTGGACGTTCTATGATGAGCCCGTCTTCAGCAAAGCGAACTGCAGAAGCTACTGCCCGCCCACCTACGCATATGCCGATTTTGTCTATTCGCAGTGCAAGGAGCTGATCGACACCTATCAGCCTTCCCTGTTCTGGAATGACATCGGTTGGCCCGAGGTCGGCGAGGATGCGCTCAAACACCTGCTCGCACATTATTACAACTCCAACGAGGACGCTGTCGTCAACGACCGCTTCAGCGGCTTCTACCATGGCTATCTGGTCAAGGAATACCAGTCCGGCAAGCAGAACCGCACCGAGAAATGGGAAATGACACGCGGACTCGGTCTTTCCTTCGGCTATAACCAGATGGAAAACGAGTCGAACGCCATCGGCTGCACCGAGCTTCTCGATCTTCTGGCCGGGACAGTCGCAAATAACGGCAATCTGCTCATCAACGTCGGCCCGAAAGCAGACGGCACAATCCCCGACTGGCAGGAAAAGCGCCTGCGCGTCATGGGCGATTGGCTGCGCCGCAACGGTGCGGCCATCTATGACACGCGCATCTGCACACGCAAATCGGAAGATCTTCCCGCCTGCACGCTTAACTATACGCGCAAGGACGGCACGTGCTATCTGCTGCTGACCAAAACGCCGAAGGAAGCGTTCAGCGTAACAGTAAAGGGGCTGCGCGCGAATCCGCAGCCGCTTGATCCGGCTGTCCATACGGAAACCACCTGCGAAAACGGCGTGTGCACCATTCATGTCGGCGTACGTGACACCGATGAGCCTCTGGCCTTCCGGATCTCCGGCCAGGACGATGTGATCTGATCCGGCAAGGAGGAAACAAGCATGTTTGTCAAAAAAAAGTCGATTTGTGAGCTGGAAAAGTGCTATTCCATTGCGCCGTTCCAGCAGAACGGCGAACCGCGCTTCCTTGTGGCGGCGGAAAAGCACGCGCCGTGCTATCTGTTCAGTGAGAATGGCGAGAAGCTGGAGACTGTATGGACCGAACCCGGCGGCGTCATGACGATGCAGCAGGTTCCGGGCCGTGAGGATCAGTTTCTGGCAACGCATAAATTCTATTCGCCGAATGACTCGGCAGAGGCCAGAATTGTAATTGCCACCCGCCGCGGTGAAAACGACTGGCAGATCCGCACGCTGGTCGAAGCACCGTTTGTCCACCGGTTCGGCATTCTACAGCGAAACGGCAAAGCCTATCTGCTTGTCTGCTGCCTCAAGAGCGGCCATGATTATAAGGATGACTGGACAAAGCCGGGCAAAACCTTTGCCGCTTTGCTTCCGGACAATCTCGACAGCTTTGACGAGACGCACCAGCTGCCCCTGACGCTGCTCAAGGACGGCATGTGCCATAACCACGGCTACAGCATGTATTTTGACCATGGCGTCCAGACCGGCGTTGTGACGTGCGACGAGGGCGTGTTCCAGTTCATTCCGCCTGAAAACGAGCAGGCCGGCTGGCAGATCCGTCAGCTGTATGATCAGCCCGTCAGCGACGCTGTTCTGTGCGACTTTGACGGCGACGGCGAGCCGGAACTCGGCTGCATCAGCCCCTTCCACGGCGACGAGCTGTATGTCTGCAAAAAGAATGCCGCCGGTCAATATGAAAAGGTCTGGCAGCACCCCGAAAAACTTGAGATGCTGCACGCGACCTGGGCCTGCACGCTCTGCGGCAAGCCTGTATGGATTGTCGGCCACCGCAAGGGGGCACGCGATCTGATGCTCGTTTCGTATGAAAACGGCGCATATCAGGCGCAGGTGATTGACCATAACTGCGGCAGCGCCAACGCGTTTAAATTTTCTGACCGTGCGAGCCGCGACGTAATTGTCGTCGCGAACCGTGAGACCAACGAAATTGCATTGTACTACGTTTCAGAGACAGAGGAGAAATAACAATGAGCAAGGTATCGGAAATGACAAGAGATTCCTGGATCAAGGCCACCTTCCCGGAGTGGGGCACCTGGCTGGTTGAGGACATTGAAAACGAAGTCGTGCCGGAGGGCAACGTCGCCATGTGGTGGCTGGGCTGCACCGGCATCTGGATGAAAACGCCCGGCGGCGCCAACATCACCATCGACCTCTGGTGCGGCAACGGCAAGCGCACCCACGGTGACAACAAGATGAAGCCCGGCCATCAGATGGCCAACATGACAGGCGGCCGCCTGATGCAGCCGAACCTGCGCAACATCCCGTTTGTATTCGACCCGTTCGCATTCAAGCAGGTCGACGCGGTTCTAGCCACGCATTATCATCAAGATCACATGAGCGCGGAATGGGCCGCCCATGTCATCAACAGCGGCATGACAACCACAGACGAAAACGGCAATACGATCCCTGTTCCCTTCATCGGCCCGAAGAAGTCGGTTGAGACATGGATCAAGTGGGGCGTTCCTGCCGAGCGCTGCATTGTCGTGAAGCCCGGCGACCACATCAAGGTCAAGGATATCGAGATTATCGCGCTCGACTCGTTTGACCGCACCTGCATCGTCACCACTGACTCGCAGGGCCCGGACCGCGAGGAGCTGACCGGCAAGTGCCCGACGGACATGGACGACAAGGCCGTCAACTATCTGCTCAAGACGCCCGGCGGCAACATCTATCACTCCGGCGATTCCCACTTCTCCATCTACTTCGCCAAGCACGGCAAGGACTACGACGTGGACGTCGCGTTCGGCTCGTTCGGCGAGAACCCGGTCGGCAATCAGGACAAGATGACCTCCATCGACATCCTGCGCATGGCCGAAAGCCTCAAGTGCAAGGTCGTGATCCCCATCCACTGGGACGTCTGGACGAACTTCCAGCCCGACTGCGAAGAGATCCGTCTTGTCTACGACTTCAAAAAGCCGCGCAACGAATACCAGTTCCACCCGTTCTTCTGGCAGGTCGGCGGCAAGTACACCTACCCGATGGACAAGGACAAGCTGTATTATCACCATCGCCGCGGTTTCGAGGACTGCTTCGAGCATCCGCAGAACATCCCGTACAGATCCTGCCTGTAAGCATCAGAACGGAGGGAATTACGCATGGCAAAGTATGATTTCATGAGCTTCGGCGAACCGAACATCCGCATGACGCCGCCGAACCACGACCGTCTCGGACAGTCTGACACGCTGCAGCTGGGCATTGCAGCCGCAGAGCTCAACTGCTGCGTCAACATCTCCAACCTGAGCGTCGAACGTCTGATGCCGCAGAAGAAGACCGCTTATGTTACGAAACTGGTCGACAACTGGACGGGCAAATATATCGTCGAGCATGCAAGAATGTACGGTGTCGATATGTCGAACGTCGTTGTCGAGCCGTTTGACAAGATCGGCCGTACGCGCAATGGTCTGGCGTTCGTTGAGGTCGGCATCGGCCCGCGCGCAAGCTATCAGATCTATGACCGCGGCCACACCGCGCTCAGCAAGATCCAGCCGGGCGATATCGACTGGGAATCCGTGCTTGACACCCGCTGGTTCCACACCACCGGCATTGTGACGGCACTGGGCGAGCACACGGCGGAGGAGGTTCTGCACGCGCTCAAGGCTGCGAAGCAGAACGGCGCGACCACAAGCTATGATCTCAACTACCGCAGCACGCTCTGGAGCAAGGCGGACGCCCGCCGCGCGGCGGAGTCTCTGATGCCCTATATTGACGTTATTCTCGGCAACGAAGAAGACTTCGGCACGATGCTCGGTATTGAAGCAGAGCACGGCGATGAAAACTTCTCCTCCATTGACCCGATGAGCTACCGTCAGGTAGCCGAAAAGGTCATGCAGAAATATCCGCACGTCAAGGTTGTCGGCACGAGCCTGCGCGAGGTCAAAACAGCGCTGCTCAACAACTGGCAGGGCTGCATGATGACAAAGAACGGCTTCTTTGTTTCTCGCAAATACGAGGACATTGAGATCAACGACCGTGTCGGCAGCGGCGACAGCTTTGCATCCGGCCTGATCTGGGGTATGCTCGAGGGGCATGACGATCAGCAGGTTCTGGATTTTGCAACCGCATATTCCGCTCTGTGCCACACGATCCGCAACGACTGGGATCTGGTGACGCGCGAGGAAGCGCAGGCGTTGGCCAACGGCGGAAGCGCCCGTGTCAAGCGCTGAGAAAGGAAGGTCTGCTATGGCAACAAAGCTGACTGATTTCGGCTCCATTGAGGCAATTATTTCCGAAATGACGCTTGAGGAAAAGGCCCGCCTGGTAACAGGCGGCTCCCCCTTTGCGACCTGCGCAATCGAGCGCTTCGGCATCCCGTCCGTTCGGCTTCTGGACGGCTGCACCGGCGTCAACCTGGTACAGTATTACGGCGATCTTCTGACGCGGCTGCGTATGAGCAGTCAGTCCGGCGTCGAGATCGGTATGTTCGGCACCATCAGCTCCGGTACAATCAAGCGGATTCTGATCAAGCTTGACAAGGGACAGAAGCTGACCGAAAAGGAACAGACAATTTATGATACCGCCTGCGCAGAAATGCGGAAAATCGTCCCGCAGCCGCAGGCACCGGGTGCCTTCCCCACTGGCATACTGCTGGGCGCGACATGGAACCGCGAAGCGGTTCACCAGTGCGCCAGTGCCGTCGGCCGGGAAATGGATGCCTACCACGTTGACGTCGTGCTGGGCACGCCGAACGTCAATCTGCACCGGGATCCGCTCAACGGCCGTGTTTTCGAAGGCTACAGCGAGGATCCCTGCCTGACGGCGCAGCTTGCACCGGAATTCGTCAAGGGCGTTCAGGAAGAGGGCCCGCTTGCAAACGTCAAGCACTTTGCGGCGAACAATCAGGAAACCTGCCGTCACTACATCAACGTCCGCATAGGAGAGCGCGCGCTGCGCGAGCTCTACTTCCCCGGCTTCCGCGCCTGCGTACAGGAGGGCAAGGTTCGCAGCGTCATGAGCGCGTACAACAAGATCAACGGTGAATCCTGCGCCATGAACCACTGGCTGCTGACAGATGTGCTGCGCAAGGACTGGGGCTTCGACGGCTTCGTCGTTTCCGACTGGGGCGCGGCCTATGATCAGGTCAAGGCGCTTTCCGCCGGCAACGATCTCGATCAGCCAGGCCCGCGAAACATCCAGCCCATTCTGGACGCGGTTGAAAGCGGCGAACTGCCGCTTTCGGTACTCGACGAAAGCGTCCGCCGTGTGCTGCAGGCAATTGTCCAGTCGCCGGCAATGCGCGGCCGCAGATATTCCGCCATCGACCGCGGCTATTCCCGCGCCGCCGCGCACCGCTGCGCCGCGGAGGGCATCGTCCTGCTTAAAAACAACGGCCTGCTGCCGCTCGACCCGCATACCAGTGTGACGTTCGTCGGCGAGGGCAGCCGCCGCTTCAATGAGACCGGCGACGGCAGCACGGAGGTCTACACAGACCAGTGGACGAGCATGTACCGCTGCGCGGCCGAAATCGCGGGCGAAGCGCACACCTTCTTCGGCCTGCAGTCGCTTGCGCAGACAGACGCCGCCGTCATAACCGTTCAGGCCCCCGGTCAGGAGGGCAGCGACCGCACAGGACTCTCCCTGCCAGACGATCAGCTGGAGCTGCTGCAGCAGACAATCACAGAAGCCAAGCGGCTGCACAAGCATGTGGTCGTGGTTCTGAACGTGGCAGGCCCCGTGGACGTTACCGCCTTTGCGTCCGATGTCGACGCGATTTTGTGCGTGTTCTTCCCCGGTATGGAGGGCGGCCGCGCTGCGGCTGAGATCCTCTATGGCCTCGTCAATCCCTCCGGCAAGCTTCCGCTGACCTTCCCCGCCGCCTACCGCGACTGCCCGAGCTTCGGCAATTTCCCCGGCTCCGCAGGCGAGGTCTTCTATGGCGAGGGCATCTATGTCGGCTACCGCTATTATGAAAAACGCCAGATCAAGCCCGCCTACGCCTTCGGCTACGGTCTGAGTTATACGAACTTCATGATCAGCGATCTTCAGCTCAACCACGACCGGATGGACGCGGACGCAGCGGAATGCGTCCACGCAAGCGTGCGTGTACGCAACATCGGCCGCTGCACAGGCAAGGAGGTCGTACAGCTGTACATTTCCGATGTAGAATCTACGCTGGACAAGCCCGTCAAGGAGCTCAAGGGCTTTGAAAAGATCGAGCTGGCTCCCGGCGAGGAGAAGCTTGTCCGCTTCACGATCACCCGGCAGATGCTCGAGAGCTTTGACCCGGAATATGGGATCTGGGCCTGCGAGTCCGGCCTGTACCGGATTCTGGTTGGTAATTCCTCCGATCAAATCTCCTGCTCAGCAGATCTGCGCGTCAAGAGTCGGAGTATTTACGATTATTCACCGCGCACCTGCCTCAAAAAGCTCTATGACGATCCGCGTTCGCGCGCCATGCTGATTGAGACAATTCACGCAGTCGGGCTCGACGAGAATATACTTGCCGACGAGCTTTATTACCGGAAATTCCGTCCCATCGGCGTCGTGCTGCAAAACCTGCCAAATGCGGACCCCAAAAGAAAGGAACAGTCTTATCAGCTCTTTTATCAAAATATCGCAAAGCTTGATTTGACGGACTGCTAAATCAGAAAAGGGTGCTGCCTCCCGGAGGCAGCACCCTCTTTTGTTATAGCAGGAACTAGCTGCGGTAAACGCGATCCAGATGGCCTCTGAGGAAAGCTGCCGCTGCAGCAATCATCGTCTCATAGTCTGTCTCGTCCGGCTGATGCCAGAATTCTCCCGTAAACATCCGCACCCCCTGTTGCTTTGCGATATCATAGTAAAAAACACAGAGGAGGCGCAGCGTCATGAGCTTCAGGCTTGCGCTGGTCGGACACGGCTCGTCAATCAGAGAAATCCAGGAGATCGTAGCCGAAACATTTGAGAATATCGAAACTGTCGGAATTGAGATGCCCAGTGATGAGCGGGTCGATGAGGCGGCACAGGCGCTGAGGCGCTGTCTGCCGGAGCTGGACGGCGTCCTCTACACAAGAAGCGAGCCGTATAAGCTGATGGTGAGCCGCGTGGATCATGGGGCGGTGCTGGCGCGGTATGTCAACGTCGACGCAGCCAGCTTCGTCCACGCGCTTTTGATCGCGCAGAGCAAATACCACGCGGATATTTACAGAGTCAGCGTAGACACGCTGGACTATGTCACCGTTATGAAGACGTATCGTTCGCTGGAGCTGGACATGGATCACGTGCAGCCGGTCAGCATCAGCGTGGATACCAATGCGGCGCATTTTGTCGACGCAACGGCAAAGACGCACCGCGAGAGCTACCGCAGTGGCCTGTGCAGCGTCTGCATTACAAATATCCGCAATGTGCAGGACACGCTCGCAGCCGAGGGCATCCCCTGCGTGCTGATGGCGCCGAGCCCGGATAATTATATCAGCGAGGTGCGCCGTCTGATCCTGTCCTGGCACGTGAAGGAAAAGGCGAAGGAAGGCAGTGTGATCATCCGGATCCACGCAGAGCTCAGCGGTGATTACTATCTGAATCGGAAAACGATGGTGCAGAGTGTACTGGATCTGGCCAAGCTCGCGGAGCAGATCGTTCTGTTTGCGCAGCTGGTGAGCGGCGCGTATCTGCGCATGGGCGAGCAGGATTTCGCCGTGATCTGCAGCTACGAGGTGCTTTCTGACACAACGGATCGGTTTTCCCACTTTGATCTTCTGGCGCAGGTCTACGGCGGAACGCCCTACCGACTGGCGGTCGGGATCGGAACAGGGCTGCACTTCCAGCAGGCGCTGGCAAACGCGGAGCTCGGCACGCAGCGTGCATGGGAGGAGGGCTCCAACCGGGCGTATCTGGTCTACGCGGAGGATCGCTTCGTCGGCCCCATCCAGCCGAACGAGCTGATGCATGTAAAGCGGAGCCAGTTTGACCCACAGCTGCTCAAGGTCGCGCAGGACTGCGCGCTGTCGAACAATACGGTTCTGAAGATCAGCACCTTCGTGCAGCGTAAAAATAACGGCACGTTCTTTACCGCAGAGCTGGCCGAGGAGCTGCACATCAGCTTCCGCACAGCCGCGCGCATCGTGGAAAAGCTGGAGCAGAACGGCTATATCGTCGAGATCGGCCGCAGCGTTCTCAATGGTCGAGGCCGGCCGACTCGCGTCTTTCAGCTGCTGCGCTGATTTTCACGCAGAAAATCAGTTCCAGTGATATGACCCGACGCAGTGTGTTTTTACCGCAATGCTGCAGAACAGCGGCAGCTATACGCCGCGGAAAAGTTTGGATCCTTCCGGTTTGTCCGGATGGTTTTTACGGAATGGATGCGCGAACGGCGGAGAGGATCGTTATCTTATCCTCCCCGCCGCTCTTCTTGTTTTCACCTGATCCAATGGTCCTGTTTTCAGCAGCCAAGACCATTGCCGCGCGGCCCGTTCGCCCCTGCGTATTTCTCTGTTCCCTGCGGCGCAACTTTTGCGCCGTCCTCTGCCCGGCTTATCTTTCAGCGTAATTGCGCCGGTTGACATCATTTCGATCCGTGTTTTTCAAAATTAACAATTCTCAAACAAAACGCAAACAATCGTGAAACGCAGCGCTTGTATGCTATCCTCACTATGAAGCAGGGAGCAATGGTATGGCACAAGGGAAACGGATATTACAGTGCCTGCTGTTTCCGGCAGGGCGGCTTGTTCTGGCGAGCATTCCCATTACAGCGGCCGGACTGATTTTTGTATTTGCACCTGCGAATCAGGGCCATTGGCTGACATATCCGGTCTACGCCTTTTCCGCGTATGCGCTTACCATTGTCTGCGCGCGTATCGTCAAAAATGCCGGTTATGCCCGGCAGGATGTGAACGCCGCTATGGATCGTGTGCTGGTCATCCGGCGGTATTTGACAGAGCCGGAATTTCAGGTGCGTGTTTCGCTTTACCGTTCGCTGGTGATCAACCTCGGCTATGTTGTATGGAATCTATTCTGCGGCATCCGGTATCGTTCTGTATAGTTCGGGACGCTGGCCGGCTACGAAAAAACTTGGTCGTCGCAAAAAATCCTCTCATTACTAGTAGGGATAAAAATCGCAGTTTTGACAGCTTGTTTTCAAAAAATTCAGAATTTTTTTCGCCGTTCAAAACGTCTCCCTATTTAATCCGACACTATTTTCGATTGAGGTGGCAGACATGAAAATCGCTTTCTATTGCAGAGTGGACGGACAGGGCTTTGGCTTTGTCCTCCCCGATGAAGCTGACAAGCTCCGCGAGTTTTTCGCCGAGCATCAGGATAAGCCTGTGCTTGAAAATCCATCAAGCGCAAGCTAAAAATTTTTGTCGTGTGCTTGACATGCGGGTGTCTCAAGTCGTGAAATCTCAAGTGTTCCAGCCCTGCATCTTTCAGGATTTTCTTGTGGATGTTGACCACCGAGTCCGGGTGGTACATCTCGCCTGTTTTCGGAGATGGGAACATCCATGGGCTGCCGGGATGCTTTTGGTGTTCTGCGACCAGCAGATCGACGGCCTCCTGTGGAATTGAGATTTTTCTGATCGAGTTTTCCGTTTTCGGGCGCGTGATGTCCGGTTCGCCTGCGCTGTTGCGTCCGGCCTGCTTGCTTACGGAAATCGTCTTGTTTTCGATGTCCAAGTCCGACCATTGGAGCGCCACCAATTCGCCTTTGCGCAGTCCGCTGATGAGCTCCAAATAGAACATCGGCAGGACACCACGCTGGTCGGCGGCTGTCAAATAGGACTTGATTTGCTCTGGCGGCAGGATCTTCATTTCGTGCTTCGGGATTTTGGGCGGAATGCAGTCATCTGCCGGTTTTCGGACAATCAGCCGTTCTTTGACTGCGCGGTCGAGGGCATTGTGCAGCATCGTGTGGATGCCGCAAATCGCGTCCGGTCAGCTTTTTGAGTGGAATATCGCCAATACGCGGCGCGGTGTGATCTGCTTTTTATTGATTCTTGAAAAACGCTACCACAACAGCGCCGGGGCCCGCATGGGTTCCGATCACACTTCCTACGGTCGTATAGCGAATTTCTTTCAGGTTTCCCTCCCAGATGTGACGGCTGTCTTCGATATATTTTAGCAGCAGTGCGTCAGAAATTCCACTGTAGCCCAGCAGAACCGGCCTGCTGAAATCAATGCCGCCGGCCTTGTCGATCTCCTGAACGAGCAGATTGTTCCCCATTTTGGAGCCGCGTGCTTTTCCCAGCAGGTGAATCTCGCCGTCAATAACGGAAAGCACGGGCTTGATATTCAGTACCCCTCCGGCGAATGCGGCTGTCTTTGAAATGCGGCCGCCCCGCTTGAGGTATTCGAGAGTATCCACCAGCGCCACAACAACGATTTTTTTCTTCTCTTCCTCCAGTACCTGCGCAGTTTCCTCTGCGGTCATTCCTGCATCCAAAAGGCGGAACGCAAGCTCCACCAGAATCCCTGTTCCCATCGCTGCGCTGGTGCCATCTACAATAAAAATGTTTTCATAATCCGCCGCCGCGATCATGGCGCTTTGATATGTGCCGGAAAATTTGGATGCAAGGGTAATAACAACGGCTGATTCGCCCGCCTGCCTTGCCTTTTCAAATTCCTTTATAAAGGCGTCCGGCGTTGCCTGACTGGTGGTGGGCAGCACATCGCTTTCGATGAGCTTTTCATAAAATGTTTTGTTGTCGATGGTCACGCCATCAATGTATTCCTCCTGCCCGAAATGAACGGTGAGGGGTACCGTAGATACCCGTGCTTTGATCTCAGGAACTAAGTCCGCAGTGGAATCAACAATAATCCTTGTTTTCAATTTCGTCAATCTCCTATTCTTCGCTATTTTGAGCGATAGCCTCAAGACTTCTGCTGATGGCAGAAAGGCTGCGGTAAAATGTCGTTCGTTCGTCCTCCGTAAGGGTACGGCTGACCGTATCAAGGACGGCGCTGATTTTCTCCGCGATCCGTTTGCCGGCCTCCTGACCTTTTTCAGTCAAGCGCAAAGGGCTTCTGTACCGTTTGGCCCGTTCAGAATTCCGGACGATAAATCCGTTACTTTCAAGATGCTCCAACGCACGGGAAATGGTCGCCTTGTCCTCCTCGCAGTGCTCGCACAGCTCCGCCGCAGTCACGCCATCCAGAGAATATATGTAGTACAGACAGGACACATGGGCACTTCGCAGATGATAGGCAGCCATCTCCTGATTTTTTATCCTCCGTATGTCGCGGCTGATCCGGTTGATCAAAACCGTAAACGTCTCAAATCGCTCCTGCATGGCTGCGCTCCTCTCTCACGAATGCTTTTGTTGAAATCTCAAC
>ENA-UOJQ01000813-UOJQ01000813.1-human-gut-metagenome-genome-assembly--contig:-P63-NODE-813-length-30066-cov-7.065109_pt1 | contig 30066 bp, 26 predicted proteins | sample MGYA00242352_ERZ723899 | MGnify/ENA metagenome assembly ERZ723899
ATCCTTTGTTAAAATCTGCAACCTGCTGTATCTGCTTACAGTAAATAACCCGCAAAACCATGGTTTTTATATTGCCATTACTCAGGACGCCCTTGCCGGAATGCTCGGCCTGAGCCGCGTGCAGATAACGCGCGGGCTTGCGCAGCTGCGCCGGCAAAGCATCATCGCCACAGGGCGCGGCAAAATTACCGTTACGGATTTACCGGCACTGGCACGGCTCTGTTCTTCGGAAACCACCGGCTGATATTATGTGCTTTTATTATAAAGCGCAGAAGCAGAAACGTCTGCTTCAAATGATACAAAAGAAAACTAAAACGGCAATAACCTGCTCTATGCAAAAGTTATTGCCGTTATTTTTATGCGTATATGGTTTAATAAATGCAGTACAGCTTGTGCGGCGAGCCTGTAAGCGCCTTGCTGCCGTTTGCCGTTACAAGGTAAGTGTTCTCGCTGCCAACCATGCCAATGCCGGGCAGGGCAATCTTCGGCTCCAGTGCAAAGGTCATGCCTTCCGTAAGCACTTCTTTAAAACGGTTGGCAACGGCCGGGCTTTCATCCATGGTAAGCCCGATGCTGTGCCCCAAAAACTTGCCGCCGTTCATAAAGCCTGCAGCAAAGCGGCTGTCAAACTGCTTCATTGTTTCGTTATAAATATCTTCTACCACCGTACCGGGCTTTAACATGGCAGCGGCAAAACGTTCCAGCATTATGCAATGCTCGTGCGCCGCCAAAATCAAATCGCGGTTGGGGTCTTTATTAATATCGCCAAAATAATATACTATCGTTTTATCGGTATGGTAACCTTCCACGCCGCAGGGAATATCCAGATAAACCAGCCTGCCCGCTTTTAATTTGCGGAACGGCGAACCGATGCTCTGCACCGCAATGCAGGTGCCGCCAGTGCCTCCGGGGCCGTCAAAAGCAGTGCGCACCAGCCCGCTTTTGCCAAACGACGCCACGCCGATAACATCTTCGCCCAAAGGCAGATTCATGCGTGCAATACCGTGCGAACCGCGCTTTAACATTTCCGTGTACAGGCTTACGGCAAGTTCGGCTTCACTGATGCCTTCCTTTATCATTTTCGGCGCCAGCTGCTCCAGCACCATCTGATGAATAGCGCCGCTGCGCTTCATCAGTTCCAGTTCATAGCTGCTTTTTACAAGGCGCAGGCTGCACAGCAGACCGTCGATATCGGCATATTCTTTAAACGGCATATATTTGCGCAGCATATTCAGCCAGTCAACAGTGGCTTTTCTGCATTCCACATACATAACTTCCGGGCAAGCGCCATAAAATTCCGCCAAAGTGCGGAAGCTCTGCATCGGGCGGATATCCGGCAGCAGCGATTCATTGCGGGCACGGTCATAGCTTCTGCGCACCCACAAAATTTCGTCCTGCGGACGGATAACCAGTGCGCCCTCCTGCATTGTACCGGTAAAATAGTACATATTAACTTTATTATTAATAACCGCCATCTGCCAGCCGGGATGTTCTTTTTCCATTTCCTCACGGAAACGCGTAAGGCGTATCTGCAGTTCTTCAAGCGGTACGCGCCTTATTTCGTCAGTCATCAGCGAGGCATGTTCCAATATCGACATAGTATTGCTCCTTTATGATAGTTTTATTGTAAACGAACTTATTCCAGGAAGATGTTAATGCTATAAAGCCATAAGCAAAAACTGCGGCGGCAAAAATTATAAATTTAACATAAGGAGAGTCCGGCTGCGCAGCCCGGACGGAATCGCAGAAGCCGCAGCATTTTTGTATGGCTGTAATAGTATTGACATCTTCTTTATTTCAAGCATAATCAGATTTACTTTACAATCATACCATACGTTGCCCTATTCTTCAATTAGCACAGGCATACAAAAAACTCCGGTGCCTGCAAAAACAAGCACCGGAGTTATCCTCGTTAATCCTTATTAAACAAACCCGTAAAATCAAAAGTGGCAAAATAATCTGCCGGAGTTTCGGCGCGGCGTATCATTTCAACACTGCCGTCCTCTTTCAGCAAAAGTTCTGCGCTGCGCAGCTTGCCGTTATAGTTGTAGCCCATGGCAAAGCCGTGCGCACCGGCGTCATGGATAAACACCAAATCGCCGATGTTTATTTCCGGCAGCATGCGGTCAATGGCAAATTTATCGTTGTTTTCGCACAAACCGCCCGTAACATCATATTTGTGGTCGCAGGGAGCATTTTCCTTACCCATAACGGTTATATGGTGGTAAGCGCCGTAAATAGCCGGGCGCATTAAGTTGGCGGCGCAGGCATCCAGCCCGATGTATTCTTTATAAATATGCTTTTGGTGAATAACGCGGCTCACCAGTGCACCGTAAGGCGCCAGCATGTAGCGGCCCATTTCAGTATAAAGCCTTACGTTGCCCATACCTGCCGGTACAAGCACTTCTTCATAAGCACGGCGCACGCCTTCGCCAATTTCCATAATGTCATTTTGCGGCTGCCCGGGGCGGTAGGCAATGCCCACACCTCCGGAAAGATTGATAAATTCAATGGAAGCGCCGGTTTCTTCTTTTAATTCAACGGCAACTTTAAATAAAATACGTGCCAGTTCCGGGTAGTAATCGTTGGTAACGGTGTTGCTTGCCAAAAACGCATGCAGGCCAAAGTGTTTTACGCCCTTAGCCATAAGGCGTTTGTAAGCCTCGGTAAGCTGCTCGCGCGTCATGCCGTATTTGGCGTCGCCCGGATTATCCATAATGTTGTTGGCAATGGCAAAATGCCCGCCCGGGTTGTAGCGGCAGCACACGGTATCCGGAATATCGGCCACGCGCTCCAAAAAGTCAATATGGGTAATATCGTCCAGATTTATAGTGGCATTAAGTTTACGTGCCAGCTGAAAATCTTCGGCAGGCGTATCGTTGGACGAAAACATAATTTCGTCACCCTTAAAGCCAACCGCATCAGCCATTAAAAGCTCTGTATAAGAAGAACAATCCGCGCCGCAGCCTTCTTCGTGCAAAATTTTTAAAATGCCCGGAGTAGGCGTTGCTTTTACAGCAAAATATTCTTTAAAGCCCTTGTTCCAGCTGAAAGCCTTATTTACCCTGCGCGCAGTTTCGCGGATGCCTTTTTCGTCATATAAATAAAACGGCGTTGCATAACGTGATGCAATATCTTCAAGTTGTTCTTTGGTAACAAACGGAATTTTTTCAGACATTAATCTCAACCTTTCTGCAATTCAATCAGTTTAATTTCGTTTTTAAGCGCGTCCTTAAACAAATCCACCAGGTTACGCTTACAGGAATATAAACAGGTTGAATTTGCCCCCTCATCCAAATCACCGGTCAGCACCGTCTGCGAATCGGCTATCAGCCTTATCTGCCCTGTCTGTTTAACGGTGTTGTAGCAAATTGCCCCCGGAAGCAGGAAATCGCTGCCGGTAATAACCACTACCTTTAAGCCGCGGCCAAGCGCGTCTTCAAGTTCAGTACGCAAAAGTTCCATTACGGCGGCATTTGCCGATACATAAATGCGCGCTTTGGCATTAAGTACGGTGTTTTGCAGCTTGCTGATAATTTCTGCGTTGCCTTTAATGGTTATATAACCTTCGGCTTCATTTTTTACACCGGGCAGTTCTTTTATAAGCGCGTCGCGCATTTCCGCCAGGCGGCGGATTTTATTATTACAGAACTCCTCCGGTGCAACCGGCGTATAACGCGTCACTTTGCCTTCTTCCATTATATAGGCAGCGCCCTTTTCCACCAGCCCGGCCAGTGCCGTATAGGTGTTGGAGCGCGATATGCCTGTCTGCTTGGCCGCTTCATAGCCTGTAAGGCGTCCGGCTTTTACCAGCAGCAGGTATAATGTTGCCTCCTGGCGTGTAAGGTTAAAGTGCATTAAGCGTTCTACGATTTCCATTCCCCTCATTCAGCCCCTTGTATATTGTTCCTGTTCAAGAACACTATACTCTTTTTTTATGCGGTTGTCAATAACTAACCAAAAAATTTGCAAAAAAATAAGCAGGCCTTTTAAGCCTGCTGAACTTATATTGCTATTTTATCTTTTCAAAGGTATTGGTTAAGTTTGCAAAATCCTGCAGCGAAAGCGTTTCGCCGCGGCGTTTGGGGTCAATGCCCGCAAGGTTCAGCCATTCCTGCGCCTGCTGCGAGGTAATGCCCATATTCTTCAGCGCATTGCTTAGCATTTTGCGGCGCAGCGAAAATGCTGCCTTTACCACCCTGAAAAACAGTTTTTCATCACAAATTTCCACCGGCGGCACGGTGCGGTTTTTGCACACCACAACGGCACTGTCCACGCTTGGGCGCGGTATAAAACTTGACGGCGGCACGATAAAGGCAATTTCCGGCTCTGTGTAATACTGCATGGCAACCGAAAGCGCGCCGTAATCTTTTCCGCCCGGCGCTGCCGTTATGCGCTCGGCAACTTCCTTCTGCACCATTATTACCATGCGTTCAAGCGGCAGCTTCTTTTCAAGCAGCGCAAAAATTATCGGCGTGGTAATGTAATACGGCAAATTGGCTGCAACCTTAAAGGTTTTGCCGCCCATGGCGCTGTTAACATCAAGTTCAAGCACGTCGGCATTAATAACGCGCACGTTCTCGTAGCCTTCCAGCGTTTTTTCCAGCACCGGCAAAAGACGTTTGTCCAGTTCAACAGCGGTTACGTCCGCGCCGGTTTCTGCCAGTGCCTGCGTCAGCGTGCCAATGCCGGGCCCTACTTCAAGCACCGGTTCGCCGGGCGCAAGCTCTGCGGCAGCGGCAATGCGGCGCACAATGTCTTCATCAATTAAAAAGTTCTGCCCGAGTTTTTTATCGGCATGCAGGTTAAACCTGCGCAATATATAATTAGTAACTTCCGGTGTAGCAATTACAGGTTTCTTCATTCAACTTCTCCAATTTCCGCCAGTGCGGAATTAAATTCTTCGCGCGTTACGCCGTAGGTGTTAAGCCTTTGCAAAAAGCATTTGGCATTGCCGTAACCAACGCCCAAAAGCGCAGCCAGCTTATCGCGCCTTGCGCTTGCCATGCTGCCGCCGCTGAGCCCGTTTAGCATTAAATCACGCTCTGTAAATTCTTGCTGCGGTGTAAATTCATGATGGCGCACTTTGCCCAGTGCCGCTAAAATAGCTTTTGGGCTTGCCTGTTCCACACCGACATCGCCGTTGGCGGTTGCATCAATGCGCGGTATAAAAGCCTGCCCCGCCTCCGGAAAACGCTCCGTTAAAAAGCGGCGTATGCGGTTGCCCGCTCCATCAGGGTCTGTAAGTATAATAATGCCGCGCTTTTTATACGCTGCTTCAATTTTACGCAGGGTAGACGCAGCCAGCGTAAAGCCGCCAGTTTCTATCGTATCGGCTTCCAGTGCGCGCCTGATTGCCGCGGTATCACTTTTTCCTTCTACTACAATAACTTCTTTCAGCACTTATTAGTCCCCTAAAATATAAACTTCCACATTACGGCGGCCCCAGTTAATTGCTTCCTCATAACTGTCCATAAACAAATCCACGCGGTTGCCGCGGATAGCGCCGCCGGTATCGCCTGCAATGGCAATGCCGTAACCGGGAATATACAATTTTGTATAGTAAGGTATTACACGCGGGTCAACGGCAACAATGCCGCGGGCAGCCACAAGGCCGATGGATGTAAGGCCTGTGCCAGTGCCGCAGTGTACGGTATAGGCGCTTGCTTCAGCAGTAATGATGCGGCTGTATTTTTTTCTGCCTTCCGGCGTTTCCACCGACATACCAATGCCGCGCCTGATAACGGAATATTTGGGGTCAGCCAGAACTTCGCGGGCAATTTCCACTTCTTTCGGTGCTTTGCCCGTGCTTACCACGGATTTTTTTACAACTTTTACCTTGCCGGCTTTGCCCTGTTCCACAAGCTGTTCCTGCCCATAAGGAATATTCTCGTCATCAATATATTTTACAGGAATTTCCGAATCGGCCTCAACGGAGCTTAAAGTATCGCCTTTGTTAAGGATATGGATTTCCACATTGGCAGTAACCGGAGTATCTGCGGCAGGGTAAACGCGTTTTTTGTTAAAGCGGATGTTTAACTCCTTTAACGCTTCGCCAACGGTGTCTTTATTGGTAAAAAACTTCTGCTGCGAATCTCCACGTACAACAATAACTGGCACGGCACGTTTTAAAACCAGCACTTTGCCGCGGCCGCTCGTTTTTTCTTCAATACGGTCTGCCTGCCCTACGGCAATGCCCGCTTCTTTAAAAACAGCGCGCGGGTCGGAAAGTTCTGTTGTAACTGTTCTTTCCGTACCGTCAAACTTTAAAATGGTAACAGGTGCTTCCGCCAAACCAAGATGCGTATGCCCACTGAATAAAATTACAAACATTATGGCTATCAAAATGGTTCTTCTGAAAACTGTAACATTTTTAGGCATAATATTACCTCCTTAATTCGGGGGTATTTTATCACAGCCTTTTTTATAATGTCAAGCCATCTTCCTTGAAGGTACTTTTAGTTTAAAATCAAACAACTCTTTACAAAAAGTATTATGCACAAGCACCTTTATGGTAAATAAAAGACGCAGCAGTAGCAGACTGCCGCGTCAGCATTATTTAATTTTATTAAAAAGCGTTTTAACGTTTTTCGTTGTCTGCGCTGCCAGTGCTTCAAAAGTTGTTCCGCGTACCAGCGCCGCATTTTGAGCAACAAATTCCGTATAAAGCGGGTTATTGCGCTTGCCGCGGTAAGGCACCGGCGTTAAATACGGCGAATCCGTTTCAAAAAGCAGCAGTTCGTCCGGCACAAAAGCAAGTACCTCGCGCACTTTTGCTGCGTTTTTATAGGTGCTTGTACCGCCAAAGCCAAAGTAATAACCGCGTTTGGCAAGTTCCTTTGCCATTTCCAGCGAGCCGGAATAACAATGGAACACAGCCCTTGTTCCCGCAGGCACTTCGCTGCGGAAAATATCGAAAATATCGCCGTGCGCTTCACGGTCATGAATAATTACCGGCAAATCAAACTGTACGGCAAGGTCAATCTGCTCCAAAAGGCGTTTTTTCTGTACTTCTTTAGGCTCGTTTTCTTTCCAGTAATAATCAAGCCCTATTTCGCCGATTGCCGCAACTTTTGGATGCACAGCCCACGCTGCCAGTTTATCAAGATAATGTTCGTCTTTAATACCGGCAAGTTCTTCCGGGTGCCAGCCCACAGCGGCATAAACAAAATCATACTTTTCTGCAAGCTGTACGGCAAAAGCGGAGCTTGCTTCGTCACAGCCGGGGTTGATAAAGCCTTCCATTTCTTCGCCGATTTTGGCAATCAGCTCGTCACGGTCGTCGGTAAAATAATCGGAATCAAGATGGGCGTGCGAATCCCACAAACCTGTACGCGACATTTTATTTCACCTTGCTGCCGCTGGCAATGCCCGGTGCGTCTGCCAGTACCAGGTTGCCTTCACCGTCGCTGGCTGCCAGCACCATGCCGCGGCTTTCAATACCGCGCAGCTTGGCCGGTTTAAGGTTGGCAATAACAATAACGTTTTTGCCAATCAGGTTTTCCGGTTCGTAATGCTGGGCAATTCCGCTTACAATGGTACGTTCCTCGTCGCCGATTTTCACCTGCAATTTAATCAGCTTATCGGTTTTGGGCACGCGTTCTGCGGCAACAACGGTTGCCACACGCAAATCTATCTTTGCAAAATCATCAATGGTAATTTCACCAGCTGCTGCCGCTGCAGGTTTTGCTTCTTTTTTTGCTTCAGCTTTCGGAGCTTCGGCTTTAATTGCCTTGGCGGCAGTTTTTTTGGTAGCAGCAATTACGGTTTCACCGGCTTCGGTAACTTCAATGCGCGGGAAAAGCGGTTCGCCCTTCTGCACTTTGGTGCCGGTTGCCAGTTTGCCCCAAACAGCGTCTGCCATAAAGAAGCTTTCCGGTTTGCCAAGACCGAGCTGTTCGTAAATTTTTGGCGCGGTAACAGGCACAAACGGCGCAATTAAAATGGCAACAATGCGCAGCGCTTCGGCAAGGTTGTACATAACTGCCTGCAAGCGTTCTGCCTGCGCAGGGTCTTTTGCCAGAATCCACGGTGCGGTTTCATCAATATATTTATTGGCGCGGCCGATAAGGTTCCATACATCCTTAATAGCCTGGTTCAGTTCCATATGGTCCATGGCATCACTGTAACCGGCAACCGTTTCGTTAACAAGGGCAATAAATTCCTTATCAACGGCTTCTGTGCCTTCCTTATACGTTACAACGCCGCCGTGGTATTTTTCAATCATGCTTACGGTGCGGTGCAGCAGGTTGCCAAGGTCGTTGGCAAGGTCGGCATTAATGCGGTTAATCAGCGCGTCGCGCGAGAAGTTGCCGTCGCTGCCGAGCGTAATTTCGCGCAGCAGGAAGTAGCGGATAGCATCCGGGCCAAATTCTTCAATTAAAGCAATCGGGTCGATAACATTGCCCTTGGATTTGGACATCTTGTCGCCGTCAACAACCAGCCAGCCGTGGCCGTAAACCTGTTTCGGCAGTTCTTCGCCCATTGCCATCAGCATAATCGGCCAGATAATGCTGTGAAAACGTACAATTTCCTTACCGACAAGGTGAATATTGGCAGGCCAGAATTTTTTAAACTTTTCTTCATCCGTGCCGTAGCCGATAGCGGTAAAGTAGTTTAAGAGCGCGTCAAACCAAACGTAAACAACGTGTTTCGGGTCGAACGGAACGGGAATGCCCCAGTCGAAAGTTGTGCGGGTAATGCACAAATCTTCCAGACCCTGTTTGATGAAGTTAATCATCTCGTTGCGGCGGGAAACCGGCTGAATAAAATCAGGATGGGTTTCAATATATTCCAGAATTCTATCCTGGTATTTGGACAGCTTAAAGAAATAACTTTCTTCCGCCATTTTTTCTACCGGGCGGCCGCAGTCCGGGCATTTGCCGTCTACAAGCTGGCGTTCCAGCCAGTAAGATTCGCACGGAACGCAGTACAAACCTTCATAATTCTTTTTATAAATGTCGCCCTGGTCATAAATTTTCTGCAGTACAGCCTGCACTACTTTATGGTGGCGTTCTTCGCTGGTGCGGATAAAATCGTTGTTGGAAATGTTCAGCATTTTCCACAGTTTTTTAAAGTTGGCAACAATAGCATCAACATACTGAATCGGAGTAATGCCTTTTTCGGCTGCTTTGCGCTGAATTTTCAGGCCGTGTTCGTCGCTGCCGGTTAAAAAGAATACATCCTCGCCTTTGGCGCGGTGATAACGGGCAACGGTATCGGCAATGGTTGTGCAGTAAGCGTGGCCAATGTGCAGATTATCGCTGGGATAATAAATTGGGGTAGTGATATAAAAACTGTTCTTGCTCATGTGCTTTCCCTTCTTTTATGTTAATATTGTTTTAACGGTGTAAGCGCCTGCAATGCTGATTTTTGCAGACAATTCCTTTGTAATTTTATCACATTCTGCGCCGCTGTGCAAAAGCAAGCGCCAAACTTTTATTCTTCATCCAATAACCTGTTATAAAGTTCGCGCTTTGGCACTTTGCGTGCTTTGGCAACCTGTGCCAGCGCTGCTTTTTTATCCATGCCCTGCGCAATCAGCGTCTTTACTTCGTCCAACGGGTCGGCTGCCTGCGTTTCTTCCTGCACATCAGCCTCACCCTGCGCTATAACAAGGCAAAACTCACCGCGCGGCGGCTGCGCTTCCAGCCATGCCAGGCATTCCGTTACGCTGCCGCGGAAAAATTCTTCGTGCAGCTTGGTAAGCTCGCGCGCAGCCGCTAGCTGCCTGTCGCCCCACGCCGCCAGTATTTCTTTCAGCACGTCTTTAATACGATGCGGCGCTTCATACAATATTATTGTCGAAGGAATGTTCTTCCACGCCGCAAGCTGCTCAGCCCTGTTCTTTTTGCTTTTGGGCAGAAAACCGCCGAAAAAGAACGGTGATGACGGCAGCCCCGAAGCAATCAGCGCACACAGTGCGGCATTTGCGCCAGGAAGCGGCACAACTTTTATGCCTGCGCCAATCGCTTCGCGTGCCAGCTGCTCGCCGGGGTCGGCAATGCCGGGAAAGCCCGCGTCGCTGACAAGCGCTACATTCTTGCCGTCCAAAAGTTCTGCTATCAGCTTCGGCCCGTTTTTATCCTTGCTGTGCTCATCATAGCGCACCAAATGCCCTTTAATATTAAAATGGTTTAAAAGCTGTAAGGTATGGCGCGTATCTTCCGCCGCAATAATATCGGCTTCGCTTAAAGTGCGCAGTACGCGCGGCGTAATATCTTCCAGATTGCCTATCGGCGTTGCGCAAAGATATAAAGTTCCGGCTTCCGTCATTTTGCCTGCTCCTTCGATTTATCGTAATACGCCAGTGCCTGCGCGCTTAAAGTTCCGTCGGCGTTGTACATTACAAGCGGCGGCAAAACATCAAGCCCGTAGCTACCGCCCTTAACCATTTCCATTAAAAATATCCATGCAGGTTTGTCAACCGCGCTGTGTACCCATTGCAAACGTTTGGGCTGCAAGCCAAACTCCGCCGCCAGCTGCATGCACTCGGCAAAACGGTCGGGCAGCTGCACAATAGCAAAACGCCCGCGGTAGCGCACGGCATATGCCGCTGCTTTAAAAAAGTCACGCAAATCCGCCGTTACCTCGTGGCAGGCGGCAGTGCCAATTTTGCGGGTATTGCCGCTGTTGCGGTAGGGCGGGTTGGCAATTACCAAATCCATGCTTTCGGTTTTAAAATATTTATTAATTTCGCGCAAATCGCCGCCAATTACCTTTACCGTTTCTTCAAGCCCGTTATCTTTAATGCTGCGCTCCATAAGGGCGGTAACTTTGGGATTAAACTCTATTCCGGTTACCTTTTCCGCGCCGCGAGCCGCCAAAAACAGGCTTATTGCCCCTGTGCCGCTGCCAAGTTCCAGCACCTGCGCCTTTTTTACCAGATGCGCAAATGCCGCCACGAACACAGAATCCGTCGTAAAAGTAAATTCACCGGCATCCTGCCAGACTACATACCCGCAGCCCGGCAGGGAATCGCGCCTGATTCCGCTGTGTACCATTAAATTTTATCCGCCTTGGAAGCATCCACGATTTCGTCCCATTCCACCTGAATGGTATTGTCCGGCGTAAGCTGTACGGAAGCAGTGCGCATAGCGCGGTTAACACCCATAACGCGGCCTTCGCCAAGCGGCGTAACAACCATAACGCCAACCTTCGGTGCTTCCACGCGTTCCGGTACGGAACGTTTGCCGCAGCAGCCGCTGCAATACACATCATTTTCGTATTTTAAGCAGCACATCAGCCTGCCGCACACGCCGGAAATCTTGGCCGGGTTCAGCGACAGGTTCTGGTCTTTGGCCATCCTGATGGATACCGGCTCAAAATCGCCGAGAAAGGTAGCGCAGCACAAAGGCCTGCCGCAGCTGCCGATGCCGCCCAGCATTTTCGCTTCGTCACGTACGCCAATCTGGCGCAGCTCAATACGGGTACGGAATACGGACGCCAAATCCTTAACAAGTTCACGGAAATCAATACGCCCGTCCGCCGTAAAATAAAAAATAATCTTGTTAACATCAAAAGTAAATTCCACGTCAATCAGCCGCATGGGGAGCCCGTGCTTGGCAATTTTGCGCAGGCAGATGTTAAAGGCTTCTTTTTCGCGCACTTTATTTTCCTGCACCTTCAGCGCGTCCTGCTCGGTTGCCTTGCGCATAACGGGCTTCAGCTGCGAAACAAGTTTGTTTTCCTCAACCTCTCTCGCGCCGATAACAACCGTGCCGTATTCCAAACCGCGCACCGTTTCCACAATTACATGGTCGCCAACTTCAACGCCGGTATCAACCGGGTCAAAATAATATATTTTACCTGCTTTTTTAAACCTAATGCCTACTACTTTCAGCAAAATTTTCACTCCTTCCGCAGTAAATCAAGTTTCAAAATCAGCGCCTCCAAAACATTTTTGGCGCTTACATTTTTATTTATGTTCTGCCAGGCTTCCTGCGCAGCGTTTACGCCCTGCCTGGCTGTATGTAAAGACCAATCTGCGGCAATGCCGTCAAGCCCGGCCATAATATCCGTATTGTAAACCTGCCCGCCTGCACCGCTCTGCAAAAGCAGCACATCGCGCAGAAGATAAATAAATTGTTCCGTTAAAAGCAGTGCGGCCGTGCGGTCGTATTTTTCGCCCCAGCCCAGCGCCGCAATATAACCAAAAGGGTTTTGCAGCGGCAGTTTTTTCAGTAAATCAAGCGCCTCACGGCGGATTGCAAAAATATCTGCCTGATTATAACTTAACGCCCTGCCCGGCGAACCGCCTGCAAGAGCCGCCAGTACCTGTGTATTTTGAGTGATGCCTTTCGCTTTCAATATCTGCTGAACGGCACTGCTGTCCGGCGCATCAAAACGCAGGCGCACCACGCGCGACAGCACCGTTGGCAAAAGGCGCTCTGCCTGCTGCGTAATTAAAATAAACAGCCAGCCCGGAGGCGGCTCCTCCAGAAGTTTTAAAAGGCTGTTGGCCGCTTCTGCCGTCATCTGCCCGGCATCGTCTATAATGCATACTTTATGTTCGGAAAGCACCGGCGCAAATGCCGCCTGCTTTGCCATTTCCTTAACCTGCTCGATTTTGATGTCTTTGCCTGCTTCTTCTGCCGTCAGCAGGTAAAAATCCGGATGGGCAAAACTATTGTTTTCAATATCCATCAATCGGCAGCTTTCGCAAATACCGCAGGGCTTTTTGGCCGCAGACTTTCATAAAAACGTTTTTGCAAAATGCAGGGCCAGCATTTTTTTGCCAATGCCGCCCATACCATAAAACAAAAGGGCATGCGGGCGGCTGCCGGGTTTCAGCAGTTTTTGCAAAAACTCTTTATTCTGTTGGTGTCCCAGCACTTCATCCCACATAATTAACCTCATATTTTAATGGTAGTATTAATAACACGCATAATTTCAGCAGTTACCTTCTGTTCATCCTGCAAGGCATTAATTTTAAAAATGCGTTCCGGGTATTTTTCTGCCAGCAGCATAAAACCGTCCCGCACCTTCTTCTGAAATTCCAGCCCGGCATTTTCATAGCGGTCTTCAACGCCGCGCAAAGCACGCCTTGCCGCTAAAAGGTCCGGGTCGCCGTCAAGCAGTATTGTTAAATCCGGCTCCAAACCGCCGGAAGCAAAAGTGCTTAAACCATGAATGGCCTGCAAGGGCAGCCCGCGTACAATTCCCTGGTATACTTCGGTAGAATCGCTGAAACGGTCACACAGCACAATTTTGCCCGCCAGCAGCGCCGGTTTAATTACCCGTGCAACATGGTCGGCACGCGCCGTAATATATAAAAGCGTTTCCGTACGGGCATTCATTATCAGTTCCGGGTCAAGCACCATTGCGCGCAGGCTTTCAGCCAGCCTTGTACCGCCCGGTTCACGCGTGCATACAACTTCACGCCCAAGCCTTCTCAATTCTTCAGCCACATGCTCCAGCTGCGTGGTTTTGCCGCAGCCGTCTGCGCCTTCCAGGCTGATAAAATAACCTTTTGCCATTTATTTAATCACCCGCAGTTCTGTTAATGTATAATCAGCTGGCCCGCTTACAGGCAGCCCCAGCTTTTTCATGCGCAGGCAGTAGTCAATTACTGCTGCCGTAACAAGTTCGCCCGGCCACAGCACCGGTATGCCCGGCGGATAAAAGCTCACCTGCTCCGCGCAGATTCTTCCTTCCGCTTCTTGCAGCGGCAGGCTTTCAGTTTCCGCGTCAAACGCGCTGCGCAGCGGTACTGCCGTAACAAACTCTGGCAGCTTCCAGCAGTTTTGTTCCTTTAAAGGGGCGCGTTTATGCTGCTCCAAGCCTGCAAAAACACTGCTTATTTTTTCAAGCACGGCATCATATTCCTCGCCGCCGTCTGCAAAGGTTACCAAAAAAAGCACGTTCTGCGCGTCGGTAAGTTCCACGGCAATACCGGCTTTACGCAGGGCATCGCCAGCTTCCGTGCCGCTGTAACCCCACGCCGCCGTATTAACCGTTACTTTGGTGCAGTCAAACCCGGCTATGCCGTTTTTGCCGGTGCAGTCTGTGCCCAAAAGTTTCAGCCCGGCAAATTTACTTAAGCAGCTGCGCAGCTTTTCCGCCGCTGCCAGCGCTCGCTCAATCAGCTTTTCTCCCTGCACAGCCAAAGTATAACGTGCAGCGTCTATTGAAGCCATCAGCAAATAATTGGGGCTTGTAGTTGTCAAAAGGCTCACAGCTTCCGCGGCACGCGTTAAATTAATGCGCCCGCCTTTAACATGCAGCAGCGAGCACTGCGTCATAGCGCCCAGAATTTTATGCGTGCTCTGCGCGCAGGCATCCGCCCCGCACTGCAAAGCCGAAGGCGGCAGCTTACTGCTGAAGCCAAGGTGCGGCCCGTGCGCCTCATCCACCAAAAGGGCGGCATTATGGGCATGGGCAATTCCGGCAATGGCTTTTAAATCCGCAGCCTGCCCGTAATAATTGGGGCTTGTCACCAGCACGGCTTTAATATCCGCATGACGCGCAAACATTGCTTCCACCGCCTGCGGCGTAATTTGTGTGTTAATGCCAAATACCGCGTCATATTCCGGCATTGCAAAAACAGGCTCCAAATTTGCCAGAAGCAGCGCGCCTGCCACACTGCGGTGAGCGTTGCGTGGCACTAAAACTTTATCTCCTGCTTTGCAGGCCGCCATCAACATGGCATGAATAGCGCCCGTTGTGCCGTTAACGGCAAAAAAGCACCTGTCGCTGCCATACAGCTGCGCCGCTAAATTCTGCGCTTCCATTATATATGAAGAAGGCGCATGAATATCATCCAGTTCGCTCATCAGCGATACATCCATTGCCACGGCACCTGCGCCGAGTTCGTTTTTTAAAAGCGCTTCCATTCCGCGCCCGCCCTTGTGCCCGGGCGTATGGAAGGGATAAACCTTTTCGTTTTTATATTTCAGCATCGCTTCAACAAGCGGCATTCTGTTCTGCAAAACAACCTCCAAGGCATATTAACCCATGTTATCTTTATATTTTATCACAGCACGCCGCCTAATTAAAGCATTTTAATCTGCGCGGCAATTCGCACTGCATCATAATTTCCGTCAATCAGAATATACTTGCAGCCATATTCACGGCACAAGCGTAAATTAGACGCATTTTCCCATTAAAATTACCATTTTACACCTCCGCCGATTTATATTTTACCATAATAATAACAAAAACATTTTAATTAAACTTCTGCCATGCTACAATAAATATAGGAAAGCCGATTGGAGATGAAGCCTATGAAACTGCGCTCTAAACCGATGACCAAAGAACAAATAAAGCAGTACCTGCATAAGCTCCAGCTGGAAAATTTTACGCCCAGGGCTGATTTAGCAACGCTGCAGGAACTGCATGACGCGCATTTAAAATACATTCCCTATGATAATTTTGACTGCCTTAACAGCAAAATAACGTCGCTGAAGCGCGAGGACATGTTTAATAAACTCATTCTGCACAACCGCGGCGGCATTTGCTTTGAGCTGAACGGACTGTACGCCTGGCTGCTCGAATCGCTGGGCTTTAATTTCGTCAGCTTCGCCGGGCGCTTCATTAACAAAATAAATGTCTACCAAATGCGCCAGCACCGCAATATGTGTGTAACTATCGACGGCAAGCGTTATATCACCGACGTCGGCGTCAACAGCGAAAGCCCGCGCATACCGCTTTTGCTGGAAGAACAGCGCGTGCAGAGCGACGGCATCAGCCAGTACAAATTTACGCGCGACGAGTTTTGGGGCTGGCTGCTGTGGCAGAAGGAAAAAGGCAAACCGTGGAAACGCATGCTGGGCTTTACCGAAGAACCGCAGCTGGAAAAAGACTACGTTTTCCCTTCTTTCTGGTGCGATGCCCATCCCGATTCGCCCTTTAACAAAGAAAAAGAGCTTTCCATCTTACGCGAGGACATCAATTACACCATCCGCGGCAACTTTTTAAAATTTTACCTGAGCGGCAGGGTTAAATACCGCTATAAAATAAAAAACGGCGCCGATTTAAAAGAGGTGCTTTGGGAATACTTTGGCATTAATGTGGAATACCGCCTTAAAAATGACGGTATGGACTACGAATGAGGTAAAAATGACTGCAATACCGGATTATGTAAAAAAAATACTGCATATGCTTACAGAAGCAGGCTATGAGGCTTACATTGTCGGCGGCGCCGTGCGCGATTTGCTTTTAAAACTGCCGCCCGGAGATTTTGACATTACCACCAGCGCTACGCCGGAAGAAATCAGCGCGGTATGCCGTGCCAACAATATTAAAACCATTGATAACCTCGGGCAGAACTTTGGCTGCGTGGTTGCCGTTATAGACGGCGTTACTGCGGAAATTACCACCTTCCGCGGAGAAAGTTATGGCGCTGACGCCCACAAGCCGGAAAAAGTATGGTTCAGCAAATCGCTGCGCGAAGATTTAAGCCGCCGTGATTTTACCGTTAACGCCATGGCAATGGATATAAACGGCAGAATATATGATTACCATAACGGCATGGAAGATTTACAAAACCATATTCTGCGCACCGTAGGTGACGCCGGGCAGCGTTACAGCGAAGACGCTCTGCGTATGCTGCGCGCCTGCCGTTTTGTTGCCCGGCTTGGCTTTGACTATGTGCAGGAAAACGGCGTGCTGCCGCCCTTCGGCGAAGAAAATACGCCTTACTATATGCCGCGCAATTTCAGTTTTCCCACCGGAAACTGCGCCGGTTTATCGCTTGAACGCGTGCGCACCGAACTTGACAAGCTGCTTACGGGCAAATATGCAGGCAAAGGTCTGATGCTGCTGATGGCAACAGGGCTGACAGACGCCAAATGCCGCGTAAAAGAAAATGGCGCATATCATGAAATTGACATTCTGCCGGAACTGCGCCACCTGGAAGGGCTGCCGCAAAACAGGCGCTTTCACTGTTACAATGCCTGGGAGCATACATTAAAAGCCGTTGATAACAGCCCGCGCGATTTAACAATCCGCTGGGCCATGCTGCTGCACGACCTCGGCAAAGGCATGCCCGGCATCCGCGGCACTCATCCGGACGGTTCGCCCAGTGACCACGGGCACGAAGCGTTAAGCGCAGTTATGGCGCAGGACGTAATGACGCGCCTGCGCTACCCCAAAGATTTTGCCAAGCGCGTTGTATGGCTGGTATCGCGCCACATGCGCTTTGCGCCGATGATGTTTACCAAAGAACGCACGCTGACGCGCTGGGTACGCGCCGAAGCTGCCAGCGGCGAATTCCGTACCTCCAAAGATTTAACGGAAGCCTTTTCGCAGCTGAAGGAAGTGTTTTTGGCAGACATGGGCGCAACGCACGCCGGCAACAACCCGCAGCTGATGGAAGAAGGGCGCGAACTGGCAGATGCCGTGATAGAAATTGCCCGCAATAAAATGCCGGTGCATACTGCCGACCTTGCCGTAAACGGAGCCGACCTTGCGCAAATTATAACGGACGGCGCAGAAACTGGCGCATTTTTAAAATACCTGCTGGAACGTGTCCGCAGCGGCAATTTGCCCAACGAACGTGCAGTACTGCTTGAAGCGGCAAAACACCGCCAGCAAAAAGCATCTGCCAAAGCAGAAGTTTAATTTTGCTATTGTACCTATAAATGCAAAGTGCTATACTTAATTTGTATGGGGACGTAGCTCAGCTGGGAGAGCGTACGGTTCGCATCCGTAAGGCCGAGGGTTCAATCCCCTTCGTCTCCACCAAAATTAATTTTTAAAGGCAGCATATTATATGCTGCCTTTATTTGTATGCAAAAACTCCCGCACGTAATGTACGGGAGTTTTTATGCTTTTTATTCTTCCCTTTTAGCAAGGCTTACAAACTTGGTAAATTGCTTGTGGAAGAACAGGTTTACCGTGCCAACCGGGCCGTTACGGTGCTTGGCGACGATAAGTTCCGTTATGTTTTTATTTTCGGTTTCGGGGTTATAGTAGTCTTCGCGGTACAGGAACATTACAATATCGGCGTCCTGTTCCAAAGAGCCCGATTCGCGCAGGTCAGAAAGCATCGGTCGTTTTACCTGGCGCGATTCCACGCTGCGGCTGAGCTGTGACAGTGCGATAATCGGCACATTCAGTTCACGCGCAAGTGCTTTCAGCGAACGGGAAATTTCGGAAACTTCCTGCTGGCGGTCGCCGCTTAAATTTCGCTTGCCGCTGCCCTGCATTAACTGCAAGTAGTCGACAACAATTAAATCGAGCCCGTGTTCAGCTTTTAAACGGCGCGCACGGCTGCGCATTTCCATAGCCGTTATGCCTGCCGTATCGTCGATATAAATCTGCGCGGCGCTTAAAGAATCGGCTGTCTGTATCAGCTGAATCCAGTCCTCGTCACGCAGTTCACCGATACGCAGGCGCTGCGAATCGATATTTGCTTCGGCGCAGAGCATACGCTGTACAAGCTGCTCCTTGCTCATTTCCAAACTGAAAAAAGCAACTACCTTCGGCTTGCCGTCCGTCTGCTTGCCGCTGCGGATGGCAACGTTCTGCACAATGTTCAGCGACAGTGCCGTTTTACCCATTGAAGGGCGTGCTGCCAGAATAATAAAATCACTGCCGTGCAGGCCGCTGGTAAGGTTATCAAAATCAACAAAACCGGTCGGCAGGCCTGTTAAGCCGTTCTTGTTATTCATTAATGCTTCCAAATCCTTAAAGGAATCCATAACAATGTTGTTAATCGGCACAAAGTCGGTATCCTTTTTACGGTTGGAAATATCAAGTATTTTCTTTTCGGCGCTGTCAATAATGTCGCTTACGTCTTCGCTGCCTTCGTAGCCAAGTTCCGCAATTTCCGTAGCGGAACGCACCAGCTGGCGCAGAATGGATTTTTCTTCGACAATACCGGCGTGATAAACCACATTGGCGGCCGTCGGCACGGAATTAGCCAGCGAAGTGATATAGGCAATGCCGCCAACGTCTTCCAGCTTGCCGTTCTTTTTTAAAACCTCGGTTACCGTTACCAAATCGACTGCTTCATTGCGGTTATAAAGTTCCAGCATGGCGTTAAAAATAACCTTATGCGCCTCGCGGTAAAAATCTTCGGAGCGCAGTTTTTCCATTACTTTGGCAATGGCTTCCCTTTCAAGCAGCATTGCGCCCAAAACGGCCTGTTCTGCCTCTATGTTCTGCGGTGGTATTCTGTCAATCATGACAAACGCCTTATTCTGCCGCTACGGTTACGGCAAATTCGGCAGAAATTTCCGGGTGCAGTTTGGCAACAGCGGTGTATTCGCCAATGCCTTTTACAGCGCCTTTCAGCTCTACTTTGCGGCGGTCAATATCAAGTTTGGTCTGTTCAATTAAGGCTTCGGCAACGTCCTTACTGGTTACGCTGCCAAACATTTTGCCGTTTTCGCCCACGCGCACTTTAACAATTACGTGTACTTTTTTCAGCTGGGCAGCAAGCATTACAGCTTCATCCTTGCGCTGCGCGGCGCGGTGTGCCTGCGTTGCCTGGTCTTTTTTAGCCTGGTTTAAGTTGGCTGCGTTGGCTTCCTTTGCCATTTTGCGCGGCAGCAGATAGTTGCGGCCATAGCCTTCCGCGGTTTCTACAATATCACCTTTTTTGCCTAAATTTTTAACGTCCTGCAGCAGAATCACTTTCATTATTATCATTCTCCTCTAACTGTTTTTTCGCTAACGCGATAATTTGTTTTTTTACTTCTTCAACACTGATATTTTTAAGCTGTACGCCGGCTACTGTCTGATGTCCGCCGCCGCCCAGTTCTTCCATAATAATCTGTACGTTAACGGTGCCGTCGCTGCGGGCGCTTACGCCCAAAGAACCGTCAACGGAATATTCGGTTATAACAACGCTCATGCAAACGCCGGTAATATTAATCATTGTATCGGCTGCCTGAGCCGCAATAACAGACGATTTAACTTCTTTCGGCGCATTTTCGTAAACAGAAATCACCATGCCGGGCTCCGGCATTTCAGCATCTGCCACCAGGCGCGATTTAACCTGTACGGAATCAAGGTCATCCTTAAACAGCTGGCGCACCATATTCGGGTCGGCACCGCTGCGGCGCAGAAGTGCTGCCGCTTCAAAGGTACGCTCGCCGGTCTGCACGGCAAAGTTTTTGGTATCAACAACAATACCGGCATAAAGCGCAGTTGCCTCGCCTTTGGTAAATTCCAGCCTGTCGTTAAAATAGCCCACAAGCTCCGTTACCAGTTCGCTTGTAGATGACGATGACGGTTCCATATATTGCAGCGTGGTGTTTTTAATAGCGTCTTCCGCGCGGCGGTGATGGTCGATAATAATGCGCCACGGAATAGCATCCAGCACCTTCTGGCTGGCACAGAGCATTTTGCGGTGGTGGTCAACCAGAACCAAAAGCGACTTGGGCGAAATATGCTTCAGCGCTTCTTCTTCTTCTACCATAATATCCGCATAAACATCGTCTTCGTCCATCAGTTTCATATCGTTGCTGCGCAGCGTTTCGGCAATTTTGCGCACCGATTCGTTCTGCCCGCTGACAACGATATAGGTTTCCTTGCCAAGGCTGCGTGCCATTTTTGCCATGCCGATAGCACTGCCGATAGCGTCGAAGTCTTCCATTGTATGGCCCATTACAAAAACCTTTTCGGCCGAAACCATCAGTTCATGCACGGTATGCGCAACAATGCGGGCACGCACGCGCGTGCTTTTAGCTGTAACGGTTGTAATGCCGCCAAAGAACTGTAAGCTGCCGCCTATTGCCACAACAACCTGGTCGCCGCCGCGCCCGAGCGCCAAATCAAGCGCTTTGGCAGCGTTAAGGCTTACTTCTTCCAGGCTGCGGCCGTCGCAGGCAATGCCCACGCTGATAGTAGGCGTAATTTTATTGCCTACCTGTATTTCATGTATCTTATCCAAAACAGGGAACTTCTTTTCCATTAAGTCCTGCAAAGAAGCCTGATTGATGCCGACCAGAAAACTTTCTTTATTGTTGGCAAGAATAAAGCCGTTTTCTTCTTCGGCCCATTTGCTGAGGACTTCGTTTACTTCGCCGGAGATATTGGCGCGCGTGCTTTCGCCCATGCCTTTGGTTACGTCTTCGTAATTATCAAAACGCACATAAGCAAGGCAAAGTTTTTCGTTGGCGTATTTCTGGCGCAAAAGTTCAAAATCCGTAACATCCGTTAAATAAAATATCAGGCTATAGCCTTTGCTTTCTTTTTTACCGGCCCTTTCGCCTGCCAGCACACGGCAATGGCGCAGGCGGTAATAACGGCCGTTAATTAAAAGCAGGCGTTCGCCGTCTTTAATGCTTAAAGCGTCAAAGGCGTTTTCCGGCAGGTCAAAAATTTCTTCCGGACGTTTGCCGTCTACATTTTTCACTCCGGCAAAACCGGCATATTCCACAAACAGCTCGTTTTTCCACTGTAATTTGCCGTCCTGGCCGAATACGGCCATGGCCACGTCAAGGTTTCTTACGGCATAATGGCTGGTGCGCTCAATATTGCGCACAATGGTATCAAGGTAGCCGTTAAACTGCACTTCTTTGCTGTAAAACTGCCGTCTGGCATACCAGTAAAAGCAGCCTATCGCCGCAAGGCCAACGGCAAGCCACCACCAGCCGTAAAAGGCCAGTACAACAGTAAAGCCAACGATAATGCCTAACGGCACTTTCATATCATTCCAGAAGTTCCAGATTTTGTTAAACATTTTACCCGCTCCCTTTACAGGCTGCGTTCTTTTAAATTACGATTGTCAAAAACAGATTCAAACGCACCCAGAAGTACAATAAATGTAGAAACCAACTGCACCGACAATGCCAGCACTACGCTTACTGCTCCCAGCCATAAAGGCTTGCCGTTTTTCTCAAGCCACCAGTAAATTACAGCCCAGCCCTGAAATAAAAAGGCTACGCTGGTTACGGTTTGAATATTGATGGCAATTTCAAAAGCCAGCTTCGGAGCGTCCGGATAAGTTGCCATAAAGCCCATGGAAAGCGCAAAAGGCCAGATTAAATATTCCGATACACGCCAGTTTTTAAACGGCGGCAGGGGCGCAAAAGTAACGCCCATTTTGGAAAGCACTTTACGCGAGCCCATATAATTGGCAAAAGCAATTATCGGCGAACATACAATAAGCGAGCCGGGCAGGATTAAGCGGATAAGCTCAATCATATCTTTATTGGACTGCACAGCCGCTGCAATTTGCTCCTCACTCATTCCGGCAGCCCTGTAATAACCCGGAGTTTCATTTAAGGCTTCTTCAAGGCCGCTGAACATTATATCCACGGGATTGGTGCCCATTACAAGCATTGCCAGCCCCATGCTTAATAAAATGGAAACAAAGGTTGCCGCAGAACTATATACCAGAGTTTTGGCAGGCGTGTAACCGCGGTACATGCACTCGCCCAGCGCCAGCCCCAAAAGGCCGAACATGGCCATTACGGAAAGAGCCTGCACCGGCCCGAGCAGCGAACCTATAACCGCGCCCGCTACAATTAAAGTCATTATGCTCCAGCGCAGGCCGTTGCGCATGCCGCAAACCGCTACCGGAACCGCCCACAGAAAATTAAAAATAACGCCAAGCACCGGCAGATAAGTACCAAGTATAGCAAACAAAACGGCAATAGCCGCCAAAATACCGGCTTCTACCATTTCAGAAGTTTTTCTTACCAAAATATTCCTCCTTATATCAACGGGCATACGCCCACATAATTATATTTTACAGCAAAAAGGCAAAAAAGCAAAGTAAAAGTAAGCTGCAAAAAACCTGTAAAATTAGTTTAATCAATGTTACAATGAATATGATTAAAACAAAAAGGAGCTGACACAATGGCTGACGCTAAAATCTGCGGGCGTTTCGCCCCTTCACCCAGCGGCAGAATGCACCTCGGCAATATATTCTGCGCACTTTTGGCCTGGCTGAGCGCACGCGCGCAAAACGGCAGCATGCTCCTGCGCATTGAAGACCTCGACACTTCGCGCTGCACGGAAGAAAAAGCGCGCCTTTTAATGGATGACCTTCTGTGGCTGGGGCTCGACTGGGACAGCGGTGCCTTTCCCGGCAAAGCGCCGGATGAATTTTACCAAAGCCGCCGCAGCGGAATTTATAAAGAATTTTTTGAAAAACTGGCCGCACAAAATTTAATTTACCCCTGTTTTTGCAGCCGCGCCGAGCTGCACGCCTCAAGCGCGCCGCACACAAGCGACGGGCAGTTTATTTACCCGGGCACCTGCCGCAATTTAACGGAAGATGAACGCCAGAGTAAAATGCAAAGCCATAAACATTCCTGGCGCATTAAAGTGCCGGATGAAACCATCACCTTTAACGACAGGCACTACGGCAAACAAAGCCTGAACCTTGCCCGCGAATGGGGCGATTTCATCGTGCGCCGCAGCGACGGCATTTATGCCTACCAGTTAGCCGTTGTTATTGACGATGCGCTTATGGGCGTTACGGAAGTAATACGCGGGCGCGACCTGTTAAGTTCTTCCGCGCCGCAGCTTTATTTATACAGGCTTTTGGGCTTTAAGCCGCCGCAGTTTGGGCATTTGCCGCTTTTAACCGCGCCGGACGGCCGCCGCCTCGCCAAACGCGACATGGATTTGGACATGGGCGCTTTGCGCAGCCGTTATACGCCGGAAGAAGTTATTGGCAGGCTCGCCTTTTTAGCCGGGCTGATTGATAAAGAAGAACCTGTAAAAGCGGCAGAACTTCTTCCTTTATTTGACTGGCAGAAAATACCAAAGGAAAACATTACCGTTACTAACTAAAAAATCCTCCGCCACAAAGCGGAGGATTTTATTTTTTAACGAACGTTAAATACCTTGCCCGGATTTAAAATTCCTTTCGGGTCAAGCGCGGCTTTAATAGCACGCATCATTTTCATTTCGACAGGGTCGGTATATTTTTCCATAGCAGGCAGCTTCTTGGCGCCAATGCCGTGCTCGCCGCTCAGGCGTCCGCCAAGGCTGTAAACATAAGCATAGGCTTCGGCGTGGAATTCGCTGAGCTGTTTTTCCCATTCTTCTTCGCTTAAATCGCATTTCAAAATTTGGAAATGCAGGTTGCCGTCACCGGCATGGGCCAGGCACAGCAGTTTAAAGCTGTATTTTTTGGAAACTTCGTTAAGATGTTCAATGCACTCGGCAATTTTATCAACCGGCACAACCAAATCGTCCGAAGTACTGATAAGGCTCAGCACACGGGTGGATTCCAGGCAGTTGCGGCGGATTTTCCATACGCGTTCGTCAGCTTCCAGAACATCGGTTGCGCCGCTTTCGGTGCAGATTTCGTCAAGCTGCTCCATTTTGCTTTCCAGTTCTTCTTCGTTAAAGGTTTCAACCGTAATAATTACATAATAACCGTCCTCGTAATGCGGCAGCTTCAGTTCGCAGTAATCGCTGGCGCTGCGTACAAAGCCGTTGTCCATAAACTCAACGCTGGTCGGGTTCAGTCCTGCTTTAATCAGGTTCGGCACAACGCCGATGGCTTTGTCAAGTTCGGTAAAGATAGCGAGGATGTCCAGTTTATAAGGGCACAGCGGCAAAAGCTTAAGAGTGGCCTTAGTAATGATGCCCAAAGTGCCTTCACTGCCCATTACAAGCTGTTCCAGGCAGTAGCCGGTGCTGTTCTTTTTAAGAGTGGAGCCAAGCGTTACGATATCGCCGGTAGGGGTAACAACTTCAACAGAGTAAACCTGATTGCGGGTAGTGCCGTAACGCACAGCCTTGTTGCCGCCGGCGTTAGTTGCAATATTGCCGCCGATTAAGCAGCTGTCGGCGCTGCACGGGTCGCCTGCATACAAAAAGCCTTCTTTATTGGCATATTCCTGAATTTCCAAGGTTCTGGCACCGGCCTGTACAACCATGTACATACCTTCTTTGTTCAGTTCAAGAATTTTATCCATGCGTTCCATCAAAAGCACAATGCCGCCGCAAACAGGAACTGCACCGCAGGATACGCTTGTACCGGCGCTGCGCGGAGTTACCGGCACGTCAAATTCGTTGGCAATTTTCATAACGGCTGCCACTTCTTCGGTATTGGCAGGCATTACAACAACTTCCGGCAGATGATGGTAATGCGGGTCAGTTTCTTCGTCCGTTTTGTATTTATCAAGAGTTTCGGGGTCGGTCATTACATATTCAGCGCCTACTGCTTTGCGCAGAGCCTCCAGTACTTCTTCGGTGACCGGTTTGTAGTTCATCATTTTCTCAAATCCTTTCTGCTGTCCTTCATTTAAGATTCTTAATCTACATTAAAAATCTTACCAGGGTTCAAAATACATTTCGGGTCCATGGCTTTTTTTATGGTACGCATTAAATTCAGTTCGCCCGGACGGGTATATTTTTCCATTTCGGCAAGTTTCTTGGCACCAATGCCGTGTTCACCGGCAAGGCGTCCGCCAATGCTGTAAGCATAGGTATAAACTTCGTCGTGGAATGCCTGTACGTTGTTTTCCCATTCTTCGTCGGTCAAATCGCATTTGCACAATACAATATGCAGGTTGCCGTCGCCTACATGGGCACAGATAAGCGGCATGAACGGATATTTTTCGCCGGTTTTCATAACAAATTTAACTGCATCGGCAACTTTATCGCGCGGTACAACAACATCGTCCGTAAGGGATACGAGGCTGATAAGACGCACGCTTTCCTGGCAGTTGCGGCGCATTTTCCAGATACGTTCGTCTGCTTCCAGCACTTCTACCGCGCCTGCTTCGGTGCACAGCTCGTCAAGGCGTTCCATCTTCATATCCAGTTCGTCTTCGTTGTAGGTTTCAACGGTAACGATAACATAAATGCCGTCCTCATAATGCGGCACATTTTTATATTCGCAGTAATCTGCGGTGGTGCGTACATAGGTATTATCCATGTATTCAATGCTGGTCGGGTCAATGCCTGCCTTTAAAAGCAGCGGCACCAAATCAATAGCTTTGTCCGGGTCGGTAAACACGGCAACAAGGTCGAACTTATACGGGCACAGCGGCAAAAGTTTAAGGGTTGCCTTGGTAATAATGCCCAAAGTACCTTCGCTGCCCATAATCAGCTGTTCCAGGCAGTAGCCGGTAGAGCATTTTTTCAAACGCGCGCCAACTTCAATAATTTCACCGGTCGGGCTTACAAATTCAATTTCATGTACCTGGTCGCGGGTAGTGCCGTAACGCACTGCCTTATTGCCGCCCGCGTTGGTTGCCAGGTTGCCGCCGATTAAGCAGCTGTCGGCGCTGCACGGGTCGCCTGCATAAAGATAACCGGCTTCGTTGGCAACACGCTGAACTTCAATGGTAGGCACACCGGCTTCGGTAACAAGATACATGCCTTCGGTATTCAGCTCGATAATTTTATTCAAACGTTCCATTAAAAGCACAATGCCGCCGCAGACAGGAATTGCACCGTCGGCAAGGCTGGTGCCTGCACTGCGTACAGTAACAGGCACATCAAATTTATTGGCAAGTTTCATAATTTCCGCAATTTCCTGAGCAGAAGCAGGCTTTACAACAACTTCCGGCTTGTGGAATTTACGCGGGTCGGTTTCTTCGTCAGTCTGATAGTGTTCCAGTGTTTCAGCGTCAGTCATAACGTATTCAGCGCCTACAACACCTTTTAATGCTTCAATTACTTCTTCGGTAACAGGAGCATAAGTTTTCATACTTCATCATCCTTCCATAACTGCCGCCCAAATGGCAGGCAGGTAAAATACATATCTTTAATAATTATAATACAAAACTGCATGAATTTCAAAATTACAGACGCCAAAGTAAACAAAAATCCCTGCTAAAAAACAGGGATTTTAAAAATTTTACATTGAATTAAAAATTGCGCTGGTAGCTGATGCCGATAATTTTGGTAAAGCTGTCATGCGTGTGGGCGTGACCGCCATCTGCCGGACTTTTTCCGTTAAACGCAAAATTCAAATCGCCTACATCCATCCAGCCCAGTGCCAAAGCTACCGTCTGGTCTTTATCGTTATAGCGCGCACCAATAGAATAAGTGCGGCGGTTGCCGGTCGGCACAATAAAATCGCCGCCGTTATAAGGAATGGAGGATTCGTCATAAGCAAAGCCTGCCATTAAGGTATATTTATCACTCAGCTTATGTTCCACGCCGATAGCATAACGCCAGCCGTCCTCCCAGTTTTTGGGATTCTCACTAAGCCCTAAAGGAGTTGTTATATTCAACGCATCATAAGTACTCCAGTTAGTACGCACAGCATTTAATTCTATGCGCGTCCTGTCATTAAACTTATGGTTATAACCAATATGCCAGGAATCCGGCAATGTTACTTCACCGTAAGCATCACCAGAAATATCCATAACCGCCTGCGGTCCACCTAACGCCGCTAAATTCACATCATAAGCATTAAAATCTGCTTCCATGGAGTGTTTTATGCGGCTGCGGTAAACTACGCCGATTTCGTTCTTATCGTCAAAAGCATAGTTGGCAGCGGCATTCCAGCCCAAAGCATAGCTTTCACCCTTGGTATGGGTTGGTCCCATAGGTGCCGTACCTGTATGCATCAGGTGCTTTTCTAATGTTAATCCAACGTAGTTAATCTCCGCACCTACGGCTGCGCTCCATTTATCGTCAAACTTGTGCGCAAAGGTCGGAGTAACGCTCACGCCGTTTAGGCGGGAAAGAAACGCATTGGTAGAAACTTGTGAATTACGTTCAAATTCGGACACCATGGCAAAGCGGCTGAACGCGCCTATGCCGAACCAGTCTTTGTCATTAATTTTTTTTACATAATAAGTGCCGGGAGCAAAACCAAAATGTACACGGTTATGTCCGCTTTCAAGTAATCTATCATTTTCGCCATACAAATCATATTCGCCGTGTGGGCTGATGTAGGTTGCGCTCACCTTAAATGCCTCGCCATCAACTTTAGTTATGGACGCCGGGTTATACGCCACGTTGGCAGCGTCGCCTTCGGCAAACATGCGCGCCCCGCCCATAGCGACACCCTCAGCGCTCCACTCGTTAATGGCAAAGCCTTCCGCACCGGCAAGCTGCGGTACACACAAAGCACACAACACGCCAAATGCAATAATTTTATTTTTTAATCTCACATCATCACCTCTGTAAAATTATTAGCAGCTGGTACTATTGTAGCAGATTTGTGAATTTTTAGCTACAAAAAAATACGCCCCTGCATTAATAAGAGGCGTACAAAGTTCTTCATTTATCGTCAATACCGCGGCGCAGCACTATCGGGCGCTGCTTTTCCCACGGTTTGTACTGCACGGTGCTGCAAAATTCATAGGCTTTATAGCGTTTTGCGGCATCTTCTTCCGCTGCGGCTTTAGCCAGGTCACGTTCTGCAATATCGTTTTGCGGGTAATACTTAAAGGCTTCGGCGTAAATTTCACTTGCTTTAGCATCATCGCCTGCGTTATGCGCATCTTCTGCCAAAAACTTCAGTGCAAAATATTTATACGGGTTCACACCGTTGTTGTCCTTTTCAGCTTCAACCATTGCCTTGGCTTCATCAACAGCCTGCTGCTTTTTGCCTGCTTCGCTCAGCACCATCAGCCTGCGGTAAAACATATCGCCGCGGGCGCAGCTGTGAAAGCTGTGTTTATAAGCACGGCTCAGGTCATACGCTTCTTTTAAATAGGTAAGAGCCGCTTCTTCACTTTTTGCCAGTTTCCAAACTATTTCCGCAATGTCGCGCAGGCACAAAACCTTGTGCTCCGCTTCGCTTAAACCATATTCCGGGTCGTCATCCATATTAGGCTCTACATTTACAACCGTGCTTAAAACACGCATTGCGCTTTCGGTATCGCCCATCCAGTAAAGCGCGCGCCCTACAATCGAGCGGCAGCGCCAGTCGTTATAATCCTGTATCATGCCTACCGGCACAGGGTATTCTCCGTTAGCCAAACGGGAAACATAACCCATCCATTCCTGTTGGTCCATATTATCTGCCTCCTGTCAGTCTGCTTTATTTAATTGTACCATAATAAAATATTTTTGGCATAAAAAAGGGCTGCCGCACACATGGAAAGATGTGCGCACAGCAGCCTAAAATAAGGGAAAGCGTTAGTTAAGGCAATGTATAAAAACATCATTGCACAATGCAAATTATACACTGCTAAAAGAAATTTGTCAAGTCTTTCTATAATTTATTAAAATTATTAATTTTTTGTAACATTTTTGGCGCAGCCGCATAACATAAACGCATTAACAGCTAAAACATTCTTTCTTTTACTGCGCTTTTAAAAGCTGCGGCGCCATTAATGTTTCCTTTACATCTTCCCATACAACAAAATTGGCCTTGCTGAAGCCGTTAAAAGTTGTTGCCGATGCCGATGTATAAGCCCCGCAGATAGGAACAAGGATTAAATCCCCTTCTTCCTGGCGCACTGTCATTTTACCGCGGAACATAATGTCGAGCGAATCACAGCTTGGGCCTGCAAAAGTAGCGGTCACCTGCTCGCCTTCCTTAAAGCTGATAAGTTTAAAGTCCCACTGGTCAAAAAGCACGCCGGAAAAAGTTCCGTAAAGGCCTTCATCAAGGAAATACCACGGCTGCCCGCCGCGCTCCGTTACGCCGATAACGCTGGTAATAAGGTTTACTGCTGTGCCGCAGATAAAACGCCCGGGCTCTGCCCAGATTTCCACTCCCGGAAAATCTTCGTCAAGGCGTGCGTTAATCTGATTGAGCATTTCCTGCAAATTAAAGCGTACCTTCGGTTCGGGAATGGGGAATCCCCCGCCGATATCCATAATGCGCAGCTGCATGCCTGCCGCCGCTGCTTCTTCAAAAATTTCACGCGCAATATCAAGCGCATACAAATAAGGGTCGGCGCTCGTAGTCTGGCTGCCTACATGAAAGGCAATACCGGCAGCGTCAAGCCCGGCATCCCTTGCTTTCAGCAAAAGTTCCAAAGCCTGCTCGCGGGCGGCGCCGAATTTTTTATTCAAATCGACATGTGCCGAACTGTTATCTATCCTGATGCGCAAAAGTACCGTTGCACCCGGGCACTCACGCGCCATTTTATCTATTTCGCCTGCGCTGTCAAAAGTCATCTTGCCAACACCGGCATTACGGCAGGCACGCAGCCCGTTTACCGTTTTCATCGGGTTCGCGTAAATCATCCTGCTGCCGTCAACGCCAAGGGACCTTAATTCCATATTTTC
>ENA-UOJQ01000824-UOJQ01000824.1-human-gut-metagenome-genome-assembly--contig:-P63-NODE-824-length-29758-cov-9.121200_pt1 | contig 29758 bp, 35 predicted proteins | sample MGYA00242352_ERZ723899 | MGnify/ENA metagenome assembly ERZ723899
GCTACTTCTTCTATCTGCTGTGAGGAATCGTAAAAATGAGTAAAGTCATCACACTTTTGGGCTCCACGGGTTCCATCGGCACCCAGAGCCTGGACGTCTGCCGTATGCACGGCTATGAGGTGTTCGGCCTGTCCGCCAATTCCAGCGTCGATAAGCTGCTGGCGCAGATCGCGGAGTTCCACCCGAAGTACGTCGCCGTCACCGACCCCGCCGCGTTTGACAAGCTCTCCGCCGCGCTGGCCGGGCAGGCCGACGCGCCGAAGCTGCTCAAGGGCGCGGAGGGACTGCGCACGCTGGCCTGTATGGATGGCGCGGGCACGGTGCTGAACGCCGTTGTCGGCATTGCGGGCCTCGACGCCTCGCTGGCCGCGATTGAGAGCGGCCACGATCTGGCGCTGGCCAACAAAGAAAGCCTTGTCACGGGCGGCCATCTTGTGACCGATGCTGTCAAAAAGCACGGCGTCCACCTGCTGCCCGTGGACAGCGAGCACAGCGCTATTTTCCAGTGCTTGCAGGATCAGCACAGCGCCAAAACGCTGGAGAAGATCTTGCTGACGGCCTCCGGCGGCCCGTTTTTCGGCATGACCACCGAGCAGCTGCGCACCAAGACGAAGGCTGACGCGCTCAAGCACCCGAACTGGAATATGGGCGCCAAAATCACGATTGATTCTGCGACCCTGATGAACAAGGGTTTGGAGCTGATCGAGGCCGCGTGGCTGTTCGGTCTGCCCGAGGATAAGATTCAGATCGTCGTCCAGCGTGAGAGCATCATCCACTCCGCCGTGCAGTTTGCGGATCATTCGATCATTGCGCAGCTCGGCGTGCCCGACATGCGCATTCCCATCCAGTATGCGCTGACCTGGCCCGAGCGCCTGCCCAGCCCCGTGCCGGAGCTGGACTTCACCGCGCTGACCAAGCTGAGCATTGCAACGGCGGACGACGAGACCTTCCGCTGCCTCAAAGCCTGCAAAAAGGCTATCCGTAAGGGCGGTCTGGCCCCCTGCGCCGCCAACGGTGCGAACGAGGCCGCCGTTGCGCACTTCCTGCGGGATGAGATCGGCTTCCTGGACATTGGCCGCCTGGTCGAGGGCATCGTCGACAGTGATTCCTTCGGCGGCGACTACACGCTTGCCGACGTCCATGAGTGTGACCGCATGGCGCGAGCCTATGTGGAGGCACATATCTGATTGGAACTGCCCGGTAGGGGCCGCACATGTGCGGCCCTCAGCTTTCCGGCAGACTCCTGCCTGCCATACACGCGCGGGCCGGGCATGCCCGGCCCCTACAGCTCTACGTCCAATACTTTACTTGTGAGGTGCCTATGACTGCATTGCTGACCGGGCTGGCATCGCTGCTCGTGTTTAGCAGCGTCATTCTGGTGCATGAGCTGGGCCACTTTATGGCGGCGCGCCATTGCGGTATCCATGTCGAGGAATTTTCCATCGGCTTTGGCCCGTGCCTGTGGTCCACGACCCGTGACGGAACGACCTATTCTGTCCGCCTGCTGCCGCTGGGCGGCTATAATCTGTTCAGCCCCCTGCCTGACGAGGAGGGCGACGAAGAGGACGAGAGAGGGGAGAGCGCACCGCCGCCCGCCCCGAAGCCCCGCAAAACCACGCTTTTCCCGCTGGTCGTCAGCGGCCAGAAATTTGAGGATGCCACCGCCTGGCAGCGCTTTTTTGTCACGCTCTGCGGTGCGCTGATGAACTTTATCCTCGGCGTCGCGGTGCTGTTGGTGCTCGTCCTTACCATGGACAAGGTCGGCAGCACGACGATTGCGGATTTCAGCGAGAACGCCACAAGCTCCGCAGCCCTGCAGGAGGGCGACACGATTTTGCAGATTTGCAGCAACCCCTGCTGGACGGTCTACGACATAACCGATATGTTTTACACCGGTGAGGAGGAAACCTACAACATGGTGGTCCTGCGCGGCAGCGAGGTCCTGGAGCTGCAGGATGTGACCTTCACCCCGACGCGCGACGCGGACGGCAATGTGCTGTACGGCATGGATTTCCGCGTTGAGCCGATGAAAAGGGACCTACGGCACGTCCTTGTCATGACCTGCGATATGTATAGTTACTACAGCAGGGCTATTCTGGGCAGCTTTTTTGACCTGCTCGCCGGCAAGGTGGGCGTGGAGGAACTGTCCGGCCCCCTCGGCACGGTGTCGGCGGTCAACCAGGCCGTGCACTACGGCTGGCGGGAGGTACTGTCCCTGCTGGCTCTGCTGACCATCAACGTCGGCATCTTTAACCTGCTGCCCATCCCGGCGCTGGACGGCTGCAAGCTGCTGTTCCTTGCGTGGGAGGGTCTGACCGGCCATCCTGTGCCGCCCCGCGTGCAGGGCGTGATCAACACGGCGGGTACGGTGGCGCTGGTGTGGCTGATGATTCTGGTCACGATGCACGATATTTCACGATTCTTATAAGGAGAACTACGATGCAGCGTCAATTAAAAAAAGAAGTCAAGATCGGCAGCATTAAAATCGGCGGCACGAACCCCATTGCCGTCCAGACGATGCTGAATGTGCCCGTCAAGGATATTGCGGGCAACGTGGCCCAGGCAGAGCGTGTCGCCAAGGCGGGCTGCCAGATCGTCCGCGTGACCGTGCCCACCCCGGCGGACGCCGCCGTCGTGGCTGCCATTAAAGAGAAGGTGGACATCCCCGTTGTGGCGGACATCCACTTTGACTACCGCGCTGCGCTTGCAGCGCTGGATGCCGGTGCGGACAAAATTCGCATCAACCCCGGCAACATCGGGGATGATGACCGCGTCAAGGCTGTGGCCGACGCCTGCAACGCCAGAAATGTGCCCATCCGCATCGGCGTCAACGGCGGCAGCCTCGAAAAGCACATCCTGGCCAAGTACGGTGCTCCCGTGCCCGAGGCCATGGTGGAGAGCGCCATGTACCATGTGCGGCTGCTGCAAAAATACGACTTTGATAATATCGTTATTTCGATCAAATCCAGCAACGTGCCCCGCATGATGGCGGCGTACCGTCTGCTGGCCAGCCAGACGGACTACCCCCTGCACGTCGGCGTGACCGAGGCCGGCGGCAACCGCATGGGCCTCATCAAGTCCGGTATGGGCATCGGCGGTCTGCTGATGGAGGGCATCGGCGACACGCTGCGCGTCAGTCTGACCGATGAACCCGAGAACGAGGTCTACGCCGGGTATGACATCCTGCGCGCGGCGGGCTACGCCGTCGCCGGTCCCGAGATCATCAGCTGCCCGACCTGTGGGCGCACCCAGTACCCGATGATCGAGATCGCCAACGAGGTCGAGGCGCGTCTGCGGGACGAGGGCTTTAAGAAGCCGCTCAAAATCGCTATTATGGGCTGTGTTGTCAACGGCCCCGGCGAGGCATCCGACGCCGACATCGGCATTGCCGGCGGTAAGGACGAGGCCCTGCTTTTCATCCGCGGCGAGAAAATCCGTATGCTCAAGGGCGATATTGTCGGCCAGCTGCTGGAAGAAATTCATAAAATGTAACCAATAAAGCCTTCCCCCGCGGGGGAAGGTGGCCCCGCAGGGCCGGATGAGGGGCAAGCTGTCCTCGGCAATCCGTTTGTGGGTAATGCCCGGCAACTCCGCCCTCATCAGTCCGCTTCGCGGACAGCTTCAGTCTCCGTGCCAAGAGCCGCCTACGGCGGTTGCACTCCGACACGCGCCTGCGGGCGCAGCCCCTCGGAGGAAGCCTTGTCTCTACACCCACTTGTGAGGTATCCCCATTTGAAACCATTTGTCACCCAGGTCTGGCCGCAGTTTACGGCGGACCAGCAGTTCTGCGCGGCGTTCGGCAGTGTGATTGTGGACCGCGTGGAGCTTTACCGCACACAAAGACAGGTCGTCATCTGCCTGCGCAGTGCTGAACCTCTGGATCAGGCGCTGTGCGGGCGTCTTTGTGCGTCCCTTGCCGAGGTGTTCGCCGGGTATGAGCTGCAAGTCCGCAGCTACTTTGCCTACCCGAACATCACCCCCGAGGCCGTGCGCCTGATGATCGAGGAATTGAAAGAAAAGGGAATGCCGGTCAACGGTTTCCTCGATAAGTCCGAGCCCGTCACCTTTGGCGAGGACGGCATCACGGTCCACGTCAGTGCGGGCCGCCAGATCCTTGAGAGCGTTGAGCTGCCCCGCGTGCTGGCCGAGATGATCCAGGAGCGCACAGGAAGTCTGCCTGTCGTCCGCCTGGCCGATTCCGGTAAGGCGCGCACCGAGGAGGAGTTTGAGCAGTACCTGCAGGAGAAGGCACCCGTTGTCAAGTTCGAGGCTAAGGAGACACCGCCCGACTTTACGATTGAAGGTCTCGCCCTCACGAACAAGCCGGTCAAGCTGTTCTACGGCAAGCAGTTCAAGCCCACCGACACCCGCCGCCTCAACGATCTGGGCGACGGCGGCAAGGTCACGGTCTGGGGCGACGTCTTTGCTACCGAGGTCAAGGGCAGCCGCCGCAAGATTTATTTTACCTCCATCACCGACTACTCCGGCTCCGTCAACCTCAAGGTCATGGGGGAAGAAGGCGCGGATATGTCCAAGTGGGAGGGCCTCAAGCCCGGAACGACCCTCATCGTCCGCGGCAACTATATGTACGACAAGTACGAGCATGACTTTGTCATCATGCCCTACGACGTTTTGCAGGTCGAGCGTGAGCAGCGCCAGGATACCGCGCCCGACGGCGAAAAGCGCGTCGAGCTGCACCTGCACACCAAGTCCAGCTCGATGGACGGCTTCAACGACCCCGGCAAGATCGTGCGTCTGGCTCACCGCATGGGCCACCGCGCCATTGCCATCACCGACCACGGCGTCTGCCAGGGCTACCCCGAGGCGATGCTGGCCACCGATGCCATCCACGAAACAGACCCGAACTTTAAACTGATTTACGGCTGTGAGGCCTACTTCGTCGATGACATGATCCCCGCAGTCTACGGCAGCGCCGAGATGCCGCTCTCCGGCTCGTTCGTCGTCTTTGACACCGAGACGACGGGCCTCGACTCCAACACCGAGCGCCTGACCGAGATCGGCGCAGTCTATGTTGAAAACGGCAAGATCAACGAGGAAAAGAAGTTCTGCACCTTCGTTAACCCCGGCAAGCCGATCCCGCAGAAGGTCGTTGACCTGACCGGCATCAACGATGCCATGGTCGCCGACGCCCCGACGCCCGAGGAGGCCATCCGCGCTTTTAAAGAATTTTGCGGGGACAACATCCTTGTGGCCCACAACGCCCACAGCTTTGATATGCTGTTCATCCGCAAGGCAGGGGAGAAGGCGGGCGTCAGCTGGGACGAGAACACCTATATCGACACACTGCCGATGGGGCAGGCGCTCTTTCCGGGGCTGCGCAACTACAAGCTGGACACCATCAACAAGCACCTCGAGATCCCGCCCTTCAACCATCACCGCGCCGTCGATGACGCTATGGCGCTGGCCCGCATCTATGAGGTCATGCTGACCGACCTCGAGGAAAAGGACATCCATACGGTGGAGTCTATCAACACCGGCCTCGGCGGCAACAAAGAGGTGTTGAAAAAGAAATACTACCACCTTATTATATTGGTGCAGAATCAGGTGGGCTTAAAGAACCTCTACCGCATTGTCAGCGCCGCCCACACGCAGTATTTCTTTAAGAAACCGCGCGTGCCGCGCAGCCTCCTGAACCAGTACCGCGAGGGCCTGCTGCTCTCCCCGGCCTGTGAAGCAGGTGAGCTTTACAGGGCAATCGTGGCCGGTCAGCCCTACGAACAGCTGCTCCGCATTGCCGATTATTACGATTATCTCGAGGTGCAGCCGCTCGGCAACAATGAATTCATGGTGCGCAACGGGCAGGTGGACTCGATCGAGGCCATCAAAAACTTCAACCGCACCGTCATAAAGCTGGGCGAGGACCTGCATAAGCCGGTTGTCGCCACGGGCGACTCCCACTTTCAGGAGCCGGAGGACTGGATCTACCGCGCTGTTCTGCAGGCCGGCAACGGCTTCAAGGACGCGGACAACCAGGCCCCACTCTACTTCCGCACCACGCCCGATATGCTGGAGGATTTCAGCTATCTGCCGCAGGAAAAGGCGTATGAAATTGTGGTGACGAACCCCAACAAGATCGCCGCGACCATCGACAACAACCTGCGCGCCATCCCCAAGGGCACCTACCCGCCCAGCATCCCGGGCGCGGAACAGGAGCTGCGCGACGACACCTGGAAGCATGCGGCGCGCGACTACGGCAGCCCGCTGCCCGATGTGCTGCAAAAGCGGCTGAAAAAGGAGCTGGACTCCATCTGCGGCCACGGTTACGCCGTTTTGTACGTCATTGCTGTGCGTCTGGTGGCCTACTCCAATGCGGGCGGCTATCAGGTCGGCAGCCGCGGCTCCGTCGGCTCATCCGCCGTCGCGCACTTCTCCGGCATTTCCGAGGTCAACTCGATGCCGCCGCACTATCTGTGCCCCAACTGCAAGCACAGCGAGTGGATCAACGATGGCGTACACTTTGACGGCTTCGACCTGCCCGACAAGACCTGCCCGGTCTGCGGCAAGCCGATGATCGTCGAGGGCCACGACATCCCGTTTGAGACCTTCCTCGGCTTCTACGGCGACAAGGAGCCTGATATTGACCTGAACTTCTCGGGCATGTATCAGTCCCACGTCCACCGCTACACCGAGGAACTGTTCGGCAAGGAAAACGTGTTCAAGGCGGGCACGGTCTCCGGTCTGCAGGATAAGACCGCCTACGGCTACGTCAAAAAATACCTCGAGGAGCGCGGCAAGACCGTCAACCGCGCCGAGGAAAACCGTCTTGTCATGGGCTGCACCGGCGTCAAGCGCACGACGGGTCAGCACCCCGGCGGTATGGTCGTTGTGCCGGATACCTTCGACATTTACGACTTCTGCGCCATCCAGCACCCGGCGGACGACGTCAAGGGCGGTCTGCTGACGACCCACTTTGAATTTAAATACCTGCACGATACGCTGCTCAAGCTGGATGAGCTGGGCCATGATGTGCCGACCTTCTACAAGTTCTTTGAGGAATACTCCGGCATTCCGATTGATTCTGTCCCGATGAACGACGAGAAGGTCTACAGTCTGCTGACCAGCCCCGAGGCCCTCGGCGTGACGGAGGAGCAGATCGGCTCCAAGACCGGCACGTTCGGCATCCCCGAGATGGGCACGAACTTTGTGCGCCAGATGCTTCTGGACGCCCAGCCGAAGAATTTCTCCGAGCTGATCCAAATCTCCGGCCTGTCCCACGGCACCGACGTCTGGACCGGCAACGCCGACGAGCTGATCCGCTCGGGCACCTGCACGATTGCGGAGGTCATCGGCTGCCGTGACAGCATCATGCTGTACCTGCTGCGCAAGGGACTGGAGCCGAAGATGTCGTTCGACATCATGGAGGCCGTGCGTAAGGGCAAGGTCGCCAAGGGCGGCTTCAAGCCCGGGTGGGAGGAGGCCATGCGCGAGCACGATGTGCCCGACTGGTATATTGAATCCTGCCGCAAGATCAAGTATATGTTCCCCAAGGCCCACGCCGTGGCCTACCTGATGGCGGCCATCCGCCTGATGTGGTTCAAGGTCTACCACCCGGCCATCTTCTACGCGGTGTACTTCACGGTGCGCGGCGCGGATATTGACTACGAGGCCGCCGTGGGCGGCGTCCGTGTGGCGAAGCAGCACCTGCGCGACAACGAAAAGATCCCCAAGGACGAGCGCACCGCCAAGGACGATGACGCGCTGGTCAGCCTGCAGCTGGAAAACGAAATGCTGCAGCGCGGCTGCGAGTTTTTGCCCATCGAGCTGGGCAGAAGCTACGCCAGTAAGTACGTGGTTGAGGACGGCAAAGTGCGTCTGCCGTTCACAGCCATCCGCGGTCTGGGTGATGCCGCCGCCGTTGCGCTGGAACAGGCCACGATGCACGGGCAGGAGTATATCTCGGTGGAGGAATTGCAGCAGGCCAGCGGTGTGGCGCAGTCTGTTTTTGACAAGCTCCGCGCCGTCGGCGCTTTGGGCAGTCTGCCCGAAACGAGCCAGGTGGATTTGTTCAGTATGATATAAAGGTGAGGGACTCTGCCGCTTTGCCGTTGCCGCCAACTTGCCCCCTTGACAACCTACCTGATTTGCGCTATAATAGCAGTCACTGATGCGGGATTAGCTCATCCGGTAGAGTGACTGCTTCCCAAGCAGTAGGTGGCGAGTTCGAGACTCGTATCCCGCTCCATCATAAGCTCGGATTTTAACGATAAAACGTTGAATCCGAGCTTTTTCTTTGCCTCGCGAAAATGGTTGAAAACCACCTATAAAGCCATGTAAGCACTCGTAAACCTGTACGTAAACCTGTATAAAAAGCCCTGCATGGAGTACGAAAAACTCCACGCAGGGCTTGAACATTATTTCAGATCTTCATCTTCGGAAATTTTTTCTCCCGCGACGTCAACCTTGTTTTTCAGTACGGTGATGAACTTGGACAGCCACTCCGGGACAGGTGCTCCCATACGGCCGAGGTTCTCGATAACGGAGAGGATCTCGTTCAAGTCAAGCCACACGGCGACCATCGGGGCGACGATCGGGTGTGTGAAGGTGACGACGGTCGCGCCGATCGACAGCTCCGGCAGCGCGTAGACGAGCAGCATATCCACGACGAGGCAGACGCCGATCTCGATCCAGTAGCCGACCTTCTTCACAATGCCGCGCCGCCCGGCGTCACTGGAAATGCCCTTGCCCTCAACAGCAGAGGCGGCGGAGCCGGTGATCCAATCGGCAATATTGAAGATCAGCAGGGCGAGGATAAGCGGGGCCAACGCGCCGAGCTTGCCCCACATAGCGCCCACGACGCCGCACGCGAGCACGGCATAGGTTTTTACTTTGTCCATAATGAAACTCCCTTGCATCTTGGTAGGCGCTTTACGAATCCTCTCCACGGGCGGCTTGCAAGGCCTCGAGAAACGTTTGTCTGTGCTGGCCGGTAAACTTATACTCCGTGGCACAAGGCACGAGAACAGCGCCCATTTACGCCGCCTCTGCCGTGCACGTCGCACCCACGGCGGCCAGCTTGTCCATGATCTGCTTCGCGTCGCCATTGCTCACCGGGCCGACCTCAATATTCTGGTGCGTGCAGTCGGCGTCGGCAAAGTCCGCCGAATACAGCCGCATGGTGACGAGCTGGAGCTGCGTTGCCAGCATGTACACCGTCCAAGCCTGCTGGTTCGTCAGGCCCTTGGCCGTGATGATCTGCAAGCCATTAGTGGTCGTGGACGTGCTCACACCCGCAGCGGCGGGGCGCTCAACGGCGTGTTCGCCGGGGCCGTAGGTGTAGACGTTGTCGCTGGCGGTGGTAAAATCATCATCCAGCCACACAAGCGGGTTGGTGCGCTTGCCGCCAAGCAACACCTCAAAGTGCAGGTGCGCGCCGTACACGTTGCCGGTGGCCCCGCTGTAGCCGATCAGCTGCCCCTCGCGGACGTGCTGGCCCTTGGCGACGATGTACTTGAACAGATGTGCGTACCGAGAAACGAGGCTCTGCTTCTTGTAGTCCGCGTGCCGGATGTCTACGCGGTTGCCGTAGCTCTGCATGCTGCGCTCGTCGCGCGTGTGGCCGTCCCAGAGCTGCACCGCGCAGACGTCGCCCTCTGCCGCGGCATAGACAGGCCGCACCGAGGTATTGCCGATCTGCGTGCGCAGATCAATACCGTTGTGGCTCGCGCCGCTGTTGTAGTGCCAGCCCTGCGTGACGACGTGCTGATCCAGAGGCCAGCGCATAAGAACTTCACCATTTTTCAAAATCATGATACAGTGTCCTTTCTTTGTTGATTATTCAGAATCGCCGGTGACGTCGTCCTCGGCGGTTTCTTCTTTTTCCTGTGGATCGGCAGCTTCACCCTCGCCATCCGCGCTGCTCCCGGTGACATCCTCCGTCGATTCCGCGTCCAGCGCATCATAATACGCCTGCGCCAGCGCTTCCACCTCTGCAATGTCCGCCTCATCCAGCAGACCGTTGTCGTAGTGCGTGTACGCTTTATCGAGCCAAAACGCAACATCACGTCCTGCTGCAATCTCTCGCTTAATACTGCGCAATGTTAAATCGTGCCGTGCTTTACTTTTAATCGCCATTTTATTTCTCCTTTCAGGTTTGAGATGCAACCGCATCTTCCAAATCGGTGATCCGTTTAATTGGGTCTGCGCGTCCCGTCACAGTCGCACTGTCGGCATCGGTCAGCACGGTGTTCATTCCCGCAAGCGCGGGAAACGCCGTCCCACCAGTGGCGGTGAAGGGCACAGGCTTTGCCAGCTTGTAAGCAATTTGTACAGGTGTTCCTGCGGCGTACTGGGCGGCGAGGTAGGCATTAAGGTCGTCAACGTTGGCAAACAGATCAGCAATATAAGACGCTCGCATAAAACAAAACTCGTAATTTGTATTCACGAAAAGAAGCTTGCTGTTAAAGTGACTGCAACAAATAATTCCACGTGCTAAAATCCCCGGTGCAGAATGAAACGGGAGGTTAAAATAGATGCCGGATTGACTGAATTTCAGTTCGTTGCCGTCCAGCGTGATAACCTTTGTGTTATTGTTTCCATCTCCAGTCACCGCTTCCACCTCACCGCCATACACGGTTTCAGGCAGGGTCAGGGGGGTGGTCTGCCCGATGTACGGTGTGTAGGTGGTGGGGGCGGTGGTGCCAGCCACAAGCATAAATTGTACATTAGGGTATACCTGATCTATGCCACTCTTGCCACCCGCCAGCCACATAACGCTATAGCTATCTGCATTGCTTGGAGTTGTAAAAGTTGCGCTACTGCCTTCGTTGATATACTTGCCAGTGAGATTGAGTTGCTTAGTCGTTTGATTAGGTACAATGTTATCAGCTAAAAAAACCGCAAAAGCAATTCCCCCGCAACTCACAGGCTTAAATGTGTATGTAGTGTTCGGTTTCAGAGTGTTACTCCCAGCAAGATTATATCCGTTTGGTTTAAGTTGGCTTATATTCAGCAGGTTCTCCCCACACCGCTCCACCGTCACGTTTGCACGCCCTTTGATGGGACGAATGTTTTCGTAGGGTTCCCACGCCGTGGGAGTATCTTTGGACACCATCAGCCGCAACTGTATGTCGTTGTTTACACCTGGCGTAAGCTCTGCTGCAATTGCCAGTGAGTTCTCGCTCTCTGTGCGCAATCCCCAAGCGCTATTCACCTTGCCTTTGATTGCCCAGGCAGTGACCTTGTAGCCCTTGCCCCGCAGTTCTTCCTGGCTGCATGTACACACAGCAAAAGAGTAGAATTCTGTTGCCGTTACTTCTTCATTCGGAACGCCGCTTGCCTTGAAAACATCTCCGTCAAGGGTGATGGTCATGCCGTATGGTTTTCCAACTGTGGGCACACATTTGTTTGTATCCAGCAGCTGTTTCCCGCCACCTGCCGGATACGGCGTTCCGCTGCCTTCCTGCACGGGTTCCCAGCTGGCCTTTACGCCCAGCGCATATCCCGCAACGGGGTAGCACACAACAGGGTTGCCGCTTTCTTCCAGCGGCGGGCAAAGCATGTCAATGATGTGCTTGCTGCTCCACGGCGCGTCCTCGCTCACCGCCGCATCATCAATCTGTACGCCGTCCTTTCCGGCAGGCCCCTCCGGGCCAACCTCTCCCCGCGGCCCCTGCTCACCGCGCTCACCCTGCGGGCCAGTATCACCCTTGGGGCCAACCGGGCCAGTTTCGCCAACAGGCCCCTGCGCGCCGGTATCGCCCTTCTCGCCTTGTACACCCTGAACGCCCTGCTCACCTTGGGGGCCGCGCTCTCCTGTGTCGCCCTTCTCGCCCCGGATACCCTGCGCGCCTTGCGGCCCAACAGGCCCCTGCGGGCCGACTGGGCCGATAAACTTCCCGTTGTCGGCGTCCTCCCTCACGCTGTTGGCGACGTCCTCCGCGTTCGTGGCGCGCTGATCGGCGTCCTTTGCCGCGTCCCGGGCATCCTGCACCGCCTGCAGCACCTGCGCCGCCAGCTCGGGCGTCGGCTCGGATGCAGAGCCGCCGTATATGCCCGCTTGTTCAAGGATATGATACTCCACGTTACAACTCGCCAGCTGCACGCCGGGGGCCATCCCAGCCAGCACAAGCACGCCATCCTTGGCCTCCTTTGTCACCTCGGGCGGCACGTCCATGGCATCCCCATCCAGCAGGGCCACGCGCAGCGGCTCTTCCCGCCCGGGGATGTGCCACGTTGCGGTGAGATTCAGCCCGTCCCACCCGGCCCCGCGCTCGATTTTTATAGATTCTATGCCATAGCTGGAATTAGTCCCAAGCACCAGCTTTCGCGGTGTAGGGGTGTAGTTGTCCAGACTCAAAGTATGTACCATGCCATACCTCCTTAACAGTACAACAGTTTCTCGGCGCGCCGCAGTTCAGGGCTGCGCTGCATCGGCGTAGGCGGTGCTCTCAACGTCTGCTGGGACATATCCGCATTCTTTCGCCACAGCATGATTATTCCTCCAACAGCTTTTTAACTTTCTCTCGGATCTGTTCGGGTACATCATCAATGGTCTTGAGACCCTTGCGAATCAGTGCAACGTAAATCTTAGCCATGTTTAGTTACCTCCCAAAATCATTTCGTATACTTCCGCAAGCGCGACCTGCACATCGGTCACACTGCTTGCATTGGCAGAGATGGCAGCTACCAACTTCTCTTCATTGGTTTTCTCACGGAACGCGAGGTAGAAAGTGCCGTCAGCCCATTCCATCTGCTGAACGAAGACCATATCTGTGTAGGTAGTCTCGGTCTCTCCATCAGAGACCTTCATAGTAGATAGATTATCCTTGAAGATAGTCTCATCCACCTTTTCTTTGCTGACGTAGTTCGTGCCGTTCATATCCAGCCCGGTCAGCTTTTTGCCATTGGCAAGGGTGATAGTGTACATCTCGTTACCTCCGTTAATTGTATATAGTGTATCCACATCACTTCTGTTGCTTACTCACTTGCTAATAAACCTCCTTGTGGGGCGCAGATTTAAAATATACAAAAAGCAGGGCGAACGCCACGAGAATCGGAAGCGCCGTATTGGTCCGCATTACCGCCGGTGCCGATAAGGGCGAAATTGGAAGCGGAAATAACGTCTCTCAACCACCATAGCTCATGATTAAAAATTCTGCTCTGTTCGTGCCGGAATAACGGCAACTGGGATTTCTCTACACGGAAGTTAGTCGGGACATTGCTACCATCAGAAACAGGGGAAAAAATACCACTGCCGTAGACCATCTGCTCGCACATAAGGTCTACTTCGGAATCGCACCATGCGACATCGGAAGCACGACCATTCGCAACAGCATTCGTAAGAAAGATTCGATGATTGAGAACATGACCGTTGAACGCACTCTTAATGGTGGTCTTTGCGTTTGCAAGGTTCGTTTTATACATATCCGAGCCGACATAGCCGCCAACTGTAGTATTTGCCGCACCACCTTCGTAACCGCCAGAACTGGTATTGTGCATCTGTGCGGTGTACAGGCAAGTGTCCGGCACAATAACGACATGGTGAGTAGTACAAGCCGTGTCACCGCAGTTCAGGTAGTAATCGAACGCCGCAATACGGTAGTTGACACCGCCGATAGTCCAGTAGTCACCGATGTATAAATCGTCGAATGTGCCCGCCGAAATAGCTGCATACTGTGTTTCCGTCACGCTCGTACCTAGATACTTGCCCCGGTAGATAGCATTGTGAGCACCGGCATTTGCGCTTGTAAGCGGCTCCACTTTTTTTAGGATAGCCGCAGACTTTCCGTCAGTATATGCAAAAATATCAGTATTTTTCCCCTGTGGGTCGTACTGCGCCTTTGTCATCACCGCCGTGCCCGCGTGCAGATGCGCAAGCTCCGCCTCGATCTGCGCAAGCAGTGCCGTCAGCTGGGCGTTGTACGCATCGGTGGGGAGCTTGGCGGAGCTGTCGATCATCAGACCGCAGACGCTCTCGTCCATGCGCAAATCCTGAATCACGGCGTTCGTGATCTCAATCACGCCCGGCCCAACCGTCACGGTGGCAAGGAAAATCTCGTCGTAGTCGTCGTCCCGCACAATAGCTGGCAGCTCCGGCGGACTTGCAGGGGTTCCGGGCTTGACGACAATCTCGGCGAGGTTGGCGACTTTGTCGATCCGGGCGACGACCGCGTCCTTGCGGGTGAGCGTTCCGTCTGCTGTCTGGATCGGCAGCGAGAGCGCGGACTTTTGCAGGGCGGTCACGCCCCAATATTTGCCCATCTTCAAAAAGCAGATGCCGGGCGAGATCGTGACGTTCATTCCGCCGCCTGCGCTTACGCGGAGGTTGTCGTCGGCAGCAAACACGCCGCGCGAGCGCGTGACGTGTTCGAGGCCAAGCCCCTCCGCCTCGTATTCGGTGTTATCGAGAGGGAAACATAACATAGAGATCAGCTCCTCAATGATTCAAAGTCGGACAGGATCGGGTAGACTTGCCGCGCGTTGTCCTCGTACACGAGCTTGACGCCGGAGACGCGGGCGCTCAATCGCAGACCGAGGAAGTCTTTGCAGACGACCGGGACGCGATCCTCGAGGCCGTAGTTCACGCCGAAGCGCATCGTGCCGTCGACGACGGAACACGAGATGCTCTGCTTGTTTAGACATTCGAGCAGTTTCTCGACGCCGCGCTGATCCAGCAGGGCGGCGTATTCTGCCGCCGTGTAGGTTGCGTCGGTGTAGTCGTACTCCGGGTTGCCCTGTGCGTCATATGTGCCCTTAGGCGTGGCGATCTGGTAGGTCTTTTGCAGATCTTTTGCGTCGACCCACAGCTCCCGCCGGTCGTCGCCGGAGGCAGAGCCAACGATTCGCACAACGCGATCCGCGCCCTCACCAGCGCCGCCGACGATCGCTACGTTCTTGTAGTTGCTCGCGTCGTCCTCGAAGGAAATCTCGGTCAGATTCCCGGCACGGTCTCCGAACACGCCGGAATAGTTCGCACTCCGATCGTCCGAGCGGTCGACGCCCTTGTAGATCGTGAGCGTGTTCTGCCCGGTATGCCGGTCGAACACGGAGCCGAAGCCGATCCCGGCCAGCTCTGCGAGCTTCTTCCATGCGTCGAGCACCGAGTTCCACGTTATTTGAGAGTCGGCTTTCTCCTCGTAGCCGTGGGCCGTTGGCGGCAGCATGGACAGCCCGCGCCGGTTGTCGTTGTAGAGCTTTATCATGGCCGCCTCGATGTTGGAGATGTTGACCGTGCCCATCACGACGCGGCGATCGAGCATGGTTACGGAGTTGTAGCCGCGAGCCTCTACGGTCAGGCAGCCGGAGGAATCGACCTTCGGCTTGATGTATTCGACCGAGCCGAGCTCCATCGTGTCAGTGTTGAGAATCGTCGATCCTTTCCGCACGAGCGCAGCGACAGTCGGGTCGGAGATTGTGATCTGAAACTCGCCGGAGTCTCGGGAGTATGTGAGCCACTGGATCGAGTCGTAGCCCTCCAACAGCCCCACGCGGGAGCCGTCTTTCCACATCTCAAAGGCCATTTACAACGCCCTCCTCGGCCACTACATACAGCCGAAGCCCCTCGCGGTTGCTTTGTGCTGTGTATCGCAGTATGTTGTCTCCCGGCTCTAGGCCGAGCTCGAGATCGGAGTCAATGTCGAGCCGGTGGAAGGCGTCGGAGGTCGTGCCGTCCTTATCGGTGAGAGTCGCCCCGCGCTGTCCGTATGCGGTGTTGACTGTGATCGTCTGCCCGGCGTACAACGTGCCGAGGATCCGTATGTAGGTACGGTCGCCGACGTGGTACAGTTCCGGCTTTGTGCAGTCCGTCACAGCTTTGAACACAGCCTTGATCGGGATCTTGACGTTGCCGGTGTTGCGGACGTTCGTCAGGTAGGTGTCGGAATATTTCGAGATGTACCACTTGCCGCCGGTATAAAATGGCGTCTTGAACAGCGCTTGCAGGCCGCCGACAATCGTCCGCGCGGTGGCGGTCGTGCGCCAATATGGGAAGGGAGCGACGGCGGAGAACTGGAACGCCTGCGCACCCTCGCCGTCGTCGAAGTCAGGGGCTTGCGTTGGGTATACCTCGAGATACCAGCTCTCGCCGTTCTGCTCGACCGTCAGCGTCCCCTTGTGCAGGGGAGCCATGACGTCGAGCATCTTCCGGCGGTTGACTGCCACCGAGCGCAGGATCGAGCCGTTGATCGTGAGGGTGCGCTGCTTGACCGTTTGGCTTGAGATGGAGCCGCCCTGCTGCTTGTACCCGGCAGAGACGGCGACGTCGACAGGGAGGCCACTTGCGCCCTTGATCTCGCTCACCCAGAACGGAGACGACACAGCGAACAGGATCTCGCCGAGGTCGCTCTTGTAGGTGATCTTTGTTTTTTTGTCCATAGCGTCAGAGCCTCCACTTCATGCGGTCGGACAGATCTTCGAGCTTGCGTGTCACTTCCGACGGCGTGTAGCTGTCGTGCGTGTTGACGGTGTTCGTCTGGTAGACGATAACCGTCCCGCCGCCGGTTGCCGCGAGCCTGCCGGTGGCGGCGTTGCCGCCCACGCCCGCGTTGAAGCCGCCGATCACGTTCTGCGCGTCCGCCACAAATGCGGACATATCGTCGTTTGCGTCGGACAGGAACTCGCCGTAGCTGTCGTCCCAGCCTTTTTCCCAGCCCGCGACGGACATTTCGCCGATCCACGCGAATTTCTTCGATGGAGAGTGAATGCCGAGCGCATTCTTGGCGGCGTCGAAAGCCTTTTTCGCAGCGTTCGTCGCAGCAGAGACGAGGCTCCCAATTGCAGAGCCTATGCCGGAGATAATGCCCCGGATAATGTTGCCGCCGATGCTCGACCATTGCACTTGCGTAAAAGCGTTCTTGAAACTCGTGCAGGCCTGCGCCGCAAGCTGCATCAAGCGGGACGGCATATTAAGCAGGGAGTTCACGAGTGCGTTCAAGATCGACGCGCCCGCCGAACCGATCGAGCCGATTGCCGCGCTGATCGCGCCGAGTAGCCCACTCATTGCGCTAGAGCCGAGGCTCAACAGAGCACCGGGCAACTGTGCGATAGCGGAGCGGATCACGGTAAAGATACTCACGCCTGCCGACGCTGCATCGTATGCCATCATCTGAACGCCGGAGGCGAGGCTCGAGATCGCGTTGCTGCCGAGGTTCAGCAGAGCCGAGGGAAGCTCGGCAATCTTGTCGCGCACCGTGTTAAAAATGTTCTGCGCCGCGTTCGATACGAAGCTAACCGCGCCGGAGATTCCCCTGCCGAGTAAGTCGATGATGTTCTTCCCGAGGCTGATCCAGTTGAACGCCTGAAACACAGCGACGATCGCCTCGATGATTTTAGGCAGTGCCGCGATAATATTCGGGATATTCTGGACGATGCCGGCCAGCAGCTTGATGATAATTTGAGCGCCCGCGAGTAGCAGTTTCGGCGCATTGTCGTTGATGAGCCCCGCTATGTTGATAACGATTTGAGGGATCGTTTCGAGCAGGGTCGGGATAGAGGCTACAATTCCGTCGACAATCGAGAGCAACAGGTTTATGCCCGCGTCCACGAACTGCCCGAAATTCGCGCGGAGATTGCTCGTGAACTGCAATACTTGCGGGAGCACGGTCGAGAGGAATTGCGGGATTGCCGAGCCTGCGCCCTGCGCGAGCTGTCCGATCAGGTCAAGCCCAGCGGTGAACAGGTAGGACGCCAGCCCGGAGACGCCCTGCGCGAGCGTCTGGACGATGGAGACTGCCGATTGAGCAATGAGCCCAGCGTTCGCGCCGAGCCCCTCTCCGAGGGCTTGCAAGACGCCCACAGCGAGTCGTACTACCGTTGGGGCAAGTTCGGCCACTCGCCCGACGACCATCGACAGACAAGAACCGAGCGCGTCCATGAGGCCATCAACGCCGCCGGACTCGAAGCCCTCTTGCATCTGCGTGATGCAGTCCGTGCCGAGCTGCACGAACTCGCGGAGACTGCCCTGCGCTCCGGCGTAGACAGATTGTGCGAGGCCGTCGAAGGCAGACGACATCAGTGTGACGTCGCCCTTGAGGTTGTCGAGCTGTGTCTGCGCCTGCCCAGCGGCAGAGCCGAGGCCGTCGAACTCGGAGTCAGCACCGGCGAGAGCCTCCGCCCACTCGTTGCACGTGTCAGTGTCCGCTTTGAGCATATTGTCAAAAGCGGACATACCGTACATCGAGAAGATCGTGTTCTCGGCGGCGGCGCGTTGCTTGTCGGTCATGCCCGCCATAGCCGTGCCGAGCTCGTTCACGACGTCGTTCAGATCGCGGGCATTGCCTGCCTGATCATAGCAGGACACGCCCAGCGCGTCGAGCTGCTTCTTGGCGTCGCCCGATGCTGTGTACAGGTCGACCATCAAGCGGTTGTATGCGGTCGAGGCCTCGCTGCCGGTGATGTTGGCTTTCGCCAGACGCAGCAGGGACAGCGTAGACGAGTCCACGGTCTGCCCATACTTGGACGCAGCAGCGGCAGAGTCACTCACGGCCTCGCCCAAACCGGCGACCGAGGTGTTCGCAAGGGTCGCGCCCTTGGCGAACAGGTTCGCGTAGTGCGTCGCCTCGCTTGCGGGGGCAGAGAAGCCGGAGAGTGCGCCGGTAACGTAGGTCGCGGCGTCGGCCATGTCCATAGCGCCCGCCGATGCCAGATCCAGCACAGGCCCGATCGTGGAGAGCTGATCGTCCACGCTCTGCCCGGCCATGGCCAGAATGTTGAAGCCCTCGGCGGCCTGCGTCGAGGTGAATTTTGTGGTTGCGCCGAGTTCTTTCGCCATCGCCGAGATCTCCGGGATCTGATCTACGGTCTTTCCCATAGAGGCGGCGACTTGAGACATTGCGGTGTCGAACTCTGCGCCGGATTTTACGGTATACTTTGCAAAGAATCCGATAGCGGTTGTCGCAGCGGCCACAGATGCCGCGACGCCTTTCGCGGCAATTTTGCCGAGCTTGCCCAGATCCTTGTTAAAGCCGTCACCGCTGATAGATGTATCAAACAGCAGAGTACCGTCTGCCATTATGAATCACTCGCCTTCAAGAGTGCGGCAGGATCCTCCCCGCGCATAAGCGCAGCGGCGACAGCGTCGCCTTGCATATCTGCGTGGGAGTCTCGCAGCGCGTAGTATTTCTTCTTCTTGTCGGCGTTTTTCTTTTCCTCTCCCTTGAGCTTGCTCGTGTCAACGCTCCTCCAATAGATCGCCCGCATGATCGCGGAGTCGTCCGGCAGGGCGTCGAACATAGCGCGGAACTTCCACCAATGCAGATAGGAGACGGCGTTCAGATCGAGTCCGTAGACCGCCCAGAACGACGCGAAGATCCGCTCGGCGTCTTGATCGTAGTCGTACAGGCGGTGGGGCTTTGCGCCGCTCCGCGCTGTTCTCCGGCTCCGCCTGTCCTCGTCCTTCCCGCACCTAAAAAACCACAGAAGGGACGCCAACGCTGTGCCTTGCGTGGCGGTTGGCGTCCCTTTGTAGATCAGGTTTAGAGCGTTGACGCCCTTTTGCAGGGGTGACAGATCATCGTCGAGCATGAGCTGCTCGAACAGGATCCAGTAGCGGAAATCCGTCTGAATCTCGACGCCGTCCAGTGTGTCCGGCAGGTCGTCGAGAATCAGATTCACGATTTAGCAGCCCTCCGTGCAAGGCGGTTCGGGGCGTACTTAGCCTGCACAGCGGCAAGCTCTGCCGCCTGCTTGTCGACGGACTCGCGCAGCGCGTTCAGAATGTCAACACAGAGCTTGAGACTTTTCTTGCCCTGCATGACCTTCTCGCCGGTTCCTGCGCCGAAGATCGAGTCGAGCATTTCCGACGTCGCGTTTGCGGCTTTGGTGTAACCCGCGCGGATCTCCTCGGCGGTTCTCTTACCCTCCATATCGGTGCAGATCTTGGCGATATTCTCGGCGCCCTCGATGTAATAGGGGCCCTGATCTGCGTCGAAGTAGTCGAAGTCGAGCTCGATCGTGTTCAGATTTACCAGCATTTTTATATCCTCCCTGTGTTTTAGCCTGCGTTTGCGGCGGTGAAGGTCTTGGTCTGCGTGTCGAAGAAGCCCTCGACGAACTCGCCGATCTGGTGCAGCGTGCCGGAGACGTTCGTAACCTCGCCGCCGTCGCCGGTCGCAAGGTCGGAGACCTCGACGGAGACGGTGAACTTGCGGGCGGGATAGCCCTTCGTGTCCTTGGTCTTGAACAGCTCCACGCGGACGTATTCGCGCTGCGCGTCCTCGCCGGTCAGACGGTTGCGACCGATCGCGTACAGATCGGCGATTGCGGCCTCGTCCTCGATGAAGTCGGAATCAAAAGAGAACTCCGGCTTGTAGCCCTTGATGGAGGTAGAGCTCGACGCCTGATTGATGTAGGTCTTTTCATCGGTCTGCGCGTTGGGACTCTCGTCCAACGTGTTAAAGCCGGTTCCCATCAAGACGAAGCCCTCGCTGTCGGCGGGCTTGAGGTAGTCCGCGATCATGTTGCGGATAACCTGTTTCATGTGGATCCCTCCGTAAAATAATTTAACTGGACTTGGATTTGATAACGCGCCGTCTTACCGTCTACGCCCAGCAGATAGGCGGAGGAATTGACGACGACTTCGAGGGGCTGTCCCTCGCTGATCTTCGGATAATTGCCCTCGGCGTTCTGCTCCTCGACCCATGCACACACGGCGTCGAACGTCTCGACGTTCCGCGCCTGCGTCTTGGCGTCTACGGAGTGCAGCTCGCGCGAGGCGATAACGAACTGTTTCGCCCGGATCGCCGCGCCGTTGGTGTAGCGCTTGACGATCGGATTTCCCGGAACGCTCTCGACGGTGTAGTCCAGTGCGTCGGGGCCGAGGTTGTTTATGCCGAAGATTTTCGCCCTGCGCTTGATCGCGGGGCACGACAGAAAATTCTTCGTCCGTCATGTCGTGCCGGGGTTGGATCCCGGCTTTAGACAAAACCGTCTGTAATGCTTGTACCATTGCTCGGTGTGCCCCCCTTCGGTTTAGGGCCGCATCCATCATCGGCCTCCCACTTTCGGATAGCCGCTTTCCAGTCCTTCATAGGATTGCGGCCAACCTTCCAGCCGTTAGACTCGTAGTGCGCATACCACCTGTCGACGTTGACTCGGTTGTTGCGCTCCCTGCAATAGGCTCGAACATCTTCGATAGATTTCGGGCGAGCCTCGCGCGCGCTCTCTCTCTTATTCTTACTTGTATTATTTAGTATTGTATTATTCTCTTGCCGGTTTTTCGGGGGAGGGTTTAACAGATTTTCGGGGGAGGGCTCCCCCAGAATTTCGGGGGACTCCCCCAGATTATCGCCATAGGGCGCAAAGTCCAGACAGTACGGAGTGATCCGGCGCTCTTTGACGCTGTTGTCAGGATTGCGAATCACGTCGATCTTGATGTAGCCGCACGTCTTGAGGTTTGCGAGCCAGCCCTGCAAAGTCGTGACCGATACGCCGTACAGGGTGCGGAAATATGTGTTCGTCGCGTAACAGTAGCCGGTGTTGTTCGACAGTGCCATGATCTCGGCAAAAAATATCTTCTCCGCCGCCTTGATTCGCCTGTCGTCCAGAACCGCCGCCGGAATGAGCACGAACTGCCGCGCTCTCGCGCACTCGTTCGGTACGGGATATTCGTCGATCTGCATACTGTACCTCCCTTAGAACGGCAAGTCGCCCTCGTCCTCGATCTCGTCGTACTGCACCGTCGGCTCATTGTAGGAGCCGCCAGTCGGGACGGAGTTCGACCCGCCGCTGCTCTTGGATCCTGCAAAGTCGACCTCGTTCGCAACGAGTTCGAGCACAGAGCGATTGCTCCCGTTCTTGTCCGTGTAGGTGCGAGACTGCACACGCCCGGCGAGAATAATCATGTCGCCTTTCTGGAAATACTTGCACACGAACTCCGCGCGACCGTCCCACACGACGACGGGGATCCAGTCCACGAGGTCGTGTCCGTTGGCGTCCTTGCGCCCGCGCGAGCAGGCAATTCTAAACGAGGCGACGCTTTTCCCGGTTGTGGTCTGCCGCATTTCCGGGTTGCAGGCAAGCCGCCCCTGTATCGCTAAATTGTTAAGCATTTTCTGTCCTTTCTGTCGGGAGATAATTCGTCCCGAACTTGGCTATAAAACCCTCGACCGTGTCGCCGGTCTCGTCGAGGTATTTCTGCTCGCCGAGCTCGTGCAATAGCTGCATACGGTCGGGGTTGAAGTGTACGCCGTCCGGCGGCTCGTTGTGGCAGTAGTGGCACAGATCCACAACGAGGCCGTAGCGCTCGGAGAGGGAGCGGTTCGCCCTTCCGAAAATGTGATGCTTTTCGAGGTGTCTCACTTTGCCGCACAGGTAGCATCTTCGCATTGCCACAGGCTTAAAAGCCGATCCACCTCCTCCGGGGATTTTGTCTCGATGCCGAGGGCTTCGGCGTCCTCGATCAGATCGTCGAGGAGCCGCCCCATCTCGGCGCGGTCGTAGGTGCTGGATCCGTAGTAGAAGCAAACCTCGTCGTAGTCGTCGCCGGTGCGGTGGCCGAGCGGTTCAGCAATCCAGCCGACGCCGATCCGCTCCCAATGCTTGCAGGAAAACTCGACAGCAGCAGCGGAAACGAGCCGAATCTCAAACGCGCCGACTCGCCGGATCGCCTCGCGGTATACGTCCTCTTTGGCGACAGGTGCGTTCTCTGTGCTGATTTCTACGGCAATCTTTTCGCACAAAACCCAGCAATAGGCGTTGGCGGATAGACTACGCCGCGCCACGAGTGGCTTGCAAGCCGCCGTGAAGGGCTTTTCGCCGTCCAGCATATCCAACAGCCTGTACGCCGCCGACTCGCTGGAAGGGCGCATTTTGAGGCACAGAAACAGGCCGTCGCGCTCGCGGGAGAACCGGCCGTCCGTGAACTGGATCTCGATCATAGCATCCGCCAGCTTTCGCGGAGGCGGCTCGTCCATTCGTCTTCCACAGCCTGCGCCTCGTCGGGGTCGGTGAACACTTGGCGACCGAGGGCGCTCTCATGCACCCAGACGGCAGAGCCGCCGGGGAAACGGATCCACAGCTGAAACGGCGGGCCCGCATAGTTGGCGGCGTAAAGTCCGCGCTGTACCTCGTACTGTGCGGAGGAATAGCCCTGCGTCCAGACGCAGCGCACATAGTAAACAGCGCTGCCGAGGTCAGGTCGTTGCATCTTCATTCTGTGCCTTCTTTCGTTCCTTCCAGCAGGCAACACACAGGCCGTCGAGGGCTTTCTGCGCTTCCTCCGCCGTGTACTTCTTGCCGTTCTGGATCACGCCCTGCAAGGGGCGACCGCACTTGCGGCAGACGAGGGGAGCCGCCGGGGGCGGTGCTGCCGGGGTCGTGTCCGCCGTGTACTTTGTGGCGTCTGCCTGCCAATAAATATCCGCGCCGACGCCGAGCGCCTTTGCAGCGACAGAAAGCGCGTCCGTGAGCGCCATTTTGTAGCATTCGTCAGAGCAGTTCATGCCGCTGCGCTCTTTCGCGCAGAACATCGAGCCGCCGGTGCCGGGGATAGGATCCGACCATGCGCCGGTTTGTTTATCGAGAAAATAGAGGTTAATGTCAACGAAAGCGGCAGTCTCGCCGGTCTGTTCGCATGGCTCGAGCCATTTTTTGACGATCTCGTATTTCCAGCCGATGCCGCAAGGCCCGAAAACTTCGGTCAATGCCTTGATTCTCCACATGGGGTTGATCTCGGTCTTGCCCTTGAGCCGCCCGCCTGTGATCGCTCGCTGTGCGTTCTCCGGCACAGAGCGGAACGCCTTGTAGAGTTCGAGATTCTTCTCGTCCATAGTCCCGCTCCTTTACTTGATCTGCAAATTGAACGACCGCTTGACGGTCGCGCCGGGGATCACGAGGCCAGCTTTGAGCGCGGCCTTGATCTCGGTCTTTGACAACTCCGGCTCCTTCCATTTGAGGAGCTTGTCAGCGTCAACGGCGACGCCGCTGACCACTTCGCCTTCGTGGGCTTGGATCCACAGGACGACGTTCTCCACGTCCGGCACGTCCACGGCCTCGCTTGCACGGTAGGAAAGCACGTTCCGGGCAGTCTCGAACTTCTCCGGCTTGACGCCTTCCCCGGCAGAGTCCTTGAGGCAATGGTCGATATACGAGGCCAGCCGTGCCGCCTCGTTCTCCTTGACCTTGCGGCGGGCGGCGAGTGCCGCCTCCTCTGCCTTGATCTCCTTCGCCTCGGCGATCAGCCCCTTGTAGGCGCAGGCGCAGTCGTCCAGCTTATCAGCGAGCAGACCTTCCAACCCTTCGAGGGTATCGGCAAAAGCCTCCTCCGGGATCTCGCCTGCATCAACGGCGGCGAGGAACTGCTGCATAGTTGCGGAAATTTCATATAAAGTCATGGCGTTTTACTTCACTTTCTGCCCGCATTTCGGGCATTTCGTTTTGTATCTGCTGTCGACCGTCCCGAGGACGGCGCAGCACGTCGGGCAGATCCACACGCCCGGGCCAGCGAGCGACAGCTGCACAAGCGGCTCGGGGGGGATTTCTTGCAAAAGGGGTCGTAGTCTGGATCGCCGGGCTCAATCGGCAGTAGTGGAGCCGTCTCGGGTAGGTACATACTCCGTCCCGCCTTCCTGTTGGTAGTTGTGGATCAGCGTGTCGAGGCAGTCTTGCTGCCACGCCTGCACGTTCTTATAGCCGAAGTAGTCGCAGATCTTCGGCAGGGCGGCGGCCGTGGCGTTGTCTATGCGCAAGCAGATCCGCCGGGTCTTGCGGTGGCGATCTCCCTTGCGGCGGTCAGACTTGCGGGGACGCACCGGGACGCGGGTCTCCTCCGGGATCTCGATTACTTCCGGCTGAATGGAGGGGAAGGCAATCTCGTCGAGGTTGTAGAGGTCATGCAAGTGGCAGTCCAGCACAGACAGGATCACGCCCATCTGCGCGGGTGTCGGCAAGCAGATCCCGCTCTCCATCTTGGAGTACAGCGCCACGTCGACGCGCGGCTCGACTTCCTTCATCTTGGCGACGATCTGCGGCTGCGTGAGCCGCCGGTCGAGGCGGGTGTTGCGTAGGTTCATAGCTTGCTTGCCTCCTCGTTGCTAATGTACTCAAAGCCAAAAATACGGTGAGCTCTGTATGTGATTGACATCTCAACATAGGGACGCTTTTTGGAATAGCGAACAGCAGAGAATTCAATAGGCAGATTGAAAAGTGTGCCGAAAAATCGCACGTTTTCAGCGCCGAGGTGGAGCGGCGGAAACTCGCTCTCGCAGTCCGCAACATCGAGACAGGTGTAGGTGACTTCCTCCGGGCGGAGAGCCCTGTCGAGGATTCGGAGCTGATCGCGGTTGTCGATCACACGGTCGAGCCATTCCTTCGGCTCCAGCTTCTTGATCTTGGCGTTTTCCATCGTTCATCCCTCCTCACTCGTAAAGAACATCGGGCCCGGGGGTCATGCCGTCAATCTCTTCTTGGATCTCCCGCAGCCGCTTATTCAGCTCGCCAGCCTCGGCCTCTAGCGCACAGACGCGGGCGGCCGTCTCCTTCATGTCGCGGAACAGCTGCGCCCCGCCGATGTCGTACAGTGTTGCGGTGGCCTGCTTGTCAGTGCAGGCGGGGTGATAGTTGTACACGGGCTCGACGATCTCGTGGTAGATCTTCTCGGTGATAGGGCGCTTCGCAAGCGCGGTAAACTCGGAATACATCATAGGTCTTTACTCCTCTCTATTGCCCGCCAGCAGAACACCGGCGGCGTGGTTGGCAATCAGCACGGAGCTGATCGTGTAGCAGGCGGCGGGGATTCCGCCGCCCTCGGCGATTCCGACGATCGAGGTCAGGAACACGAGGCCGCACACGGTCAGCACCAACTTTGCGGCCTGCCGCTTGAAATCGCGGCGCGGGTGATGTACAATAGAGACGCGAGGTGTAGCAATTTCGCGTCTGTTGTTGCCGTTCGGGTGTTCCAGCACCCGGGCGGCTTCCTTGTTTTTGTTCATAACTTTTCTCCTTTATAGGTGTTCGAGTGGGTCATTTCGTCGAGCCATGCGTAGGCTCCGGCGCGGAAGATCTGCAAGCGGCGCTTGTGCTTGCCGTCGGCAGGCAGACCGAAGGCAAACGGATATTTGCCTTGTACGATCATTTCGGCAATCGTTTCGGGGTCTGCCGGGACAAAGTTGCCCTTGAAATACTCGCACAGCTCTTGCAAGGTCATGGTCGGGTGCAACGAGCGGTTGTCGATCCACTCCTTGGCGGTTGGCATAGGTTAGCACCTCCTTGTTGTGTTGTGCTCCTTCCTGCGCTATAATCGGAGCAGAAAGGACGTGTTTGAAAATGGTTTCGGTTGATTTGACGGTGACGATTAGTGTAATACTCGGTCTTGCTGCCGTAGTCGTTCCGACTCTCGGTACGATCATAAGCTGCCGGGTTCAGTGGAAGATAAAGCGCGAGGAAATGCGGGAGGATCGCCGCCGTTATGAGCAACGGAGAATTTCCGACATTTACGACGCCTACGCGATCGCGGCGGGCGCTTGTGTTTACAAGCGGAGCAAAGAAGCGCTCGCGGAGTTCAGCGCCGCGTCTGCAAAAGCCATGATGTACGCTCCGAAAGAGATCGTCTCGAAGATGCGGGAACTTGCGGATCGCCTAGACTCTGCCGACTACAACTCCGCAAAAGGGCTTGTCTCTGAAATTACAGAAGCCCTGCGTGATGCAGTAAAAACAAAGTAAGACATACGCCAACGACAACGAACCAAACTACATAGGGAATAACGATGTGCCACCAACCGCCAGTCAAGTGACCGCTGATTTCGTTGTCGAGCCATGCGTAAACAACGGTGACAACGGCGGCGCAGACGACGGCCAGCCCCCAAACAAGGCAGAGCCCAAAAAGAATCGTCAAAACAGTTTCACCTCCTTGTTTTATCCAATTGACGAAGTCGTCAGCGTATCAGCCGACGAGATCGTCAACCTTGCAGCCGAAATGCTTTGCAATCTTGACGGCGGTTGCAAGAGTTGGGCCGCCGCCGTTCTTCCAGCGTTGAGCGTTTCCTTTGCTCAGACCGAGCGAGCGGATCACAGATGTGGCGCTTTCACCATTCTTGGAGCAAAGATTTGTGAAAGTTTCCCAAAAGTTCAAAATAATGCACCTCACTTTCCAAAAGCTATTGACGCGAGTGCACTTTTGTAGTACTATGAACTTGCGAACTTCATATGTACAACGCGGAACCACTCGGTACAAGTGCATTATAAGGCATCTTAGTGCACTTTGCAAGAGGAATAATGCACTTTTCTGCACTTCTGCGTTTTGCACAAATCGAGGAGGTGCATTTTAGTGTTTTTCGACAAACTGCAAGAAGTGTGCGACGAAAAAGGAATTGCTATGTCTGCACTGCTCGATCAGCTTGATATGAGTAGGGGAAATATAGCACGCTGGAAAAGCGGGAAAGCTCCGAAGGCCGCGACACAAATAAAGATCGCGGAGGCGCTCGGAGTCGATCGCCGTCGTCTGTCGGACGATTCTCTTACGCCTCCTATTCCCGCAGGCTTCGAGCCTCTCCCCAAAACTGTCCGCCGCCCCCTGATCGGTGACATTGCCTGCGGCGAACCAATCACCGCCGAGCAGAACGTGCAGGACTACATCGACGTGCCCGATGGCGTCGCCTGCGACTTCTGCCTACGCTGCCACGGCGACAGCATGATAGACGCCGGGATCCGCGACAACGACATTGTGTACATCCGTATCCAGTCCAAAGTAGAGGACGGCGAAATCGCCGCCGTGCGGATCGGCGACGAGGCCACGTTGAAGCGCGTCTACTACGACGGAAGTTCGCTTACTCTTGTACCAGCAAATAGTGCCTACCGTCCAAAAACCTACGCAGGCCCCGACCTCGCAGACATTCAGATCGAGGGAAAGGCCGTTGGCTTTACACATTGGTTCCAGTAAATTGTAAAATTTCTTCACCGCGCCTTACAGGGGTTTACAAAACTGAATAAGGGGCATATAATAGTATCAGAGATAAAAACGCCCAACGTTTGATGCTCTAGCAACTTCCGCGTACCGTCAGCGGGTTACAAGAGTGCGGCTTGCTACAACTTCCGCGTACCGTCAGCGGGGTATAAAAGTGCGGCTGGTAACGCCCCTTGAATTTTTCAAGGGGCTGTTTTTGTGCGAGGAAAACTATGGAAATCAAAGAGCACGGCCTATATGTCGTGAGTGATCGCTACTTCGAAGACTTTCCGAGCGAGCACTGGATGTGGAATAAAGGGCAGAATCGTCCGCATTACTACGCCATACACGGAAAAGACGGCTTGATGTGGATGATTCCGCTAAGCTCAAAGGTGGAAAACTACAAGGCAAAGATAGAGCGCGAAGAAGCACGCCGAGGCATCGGGAAGTGCCTGATGTATTACATAGGCTATGCGGCAGGGCAGGAACAGGCGTTCATAATTAGCGGTATGTTCCCGATAACGGAAGAATACATCGTAAAGCCGTACACGAAAAAAACTATTGCAGTTACGGTTGGATCGTCAAAGATGAATCGTGAGTTATACGACAAGGCAAAAAACTATCTCCGCGTGCTGGAACTACACAAGATGAAGGATCTGAACAACGTCTTGGAAATTCGCGGAAAGCTGAAAGAGCAATAAACCGACAGGGGGGGCGACCGCATGATCTGCACACGCTGCAAGCGCACGATCCCGGACGACGCGGTGTTCTGCTGCTATTGTGGTGTGCGTATGGAAGGTGCACCGGCAGCCCAGCGCAGGCGGCGCAGACGTCCGCGCGGTACAGGCTCGGTCTGGAAAGACGCACGGAATAAGAGCCGCCCCTTTGTCGCGATCGCGGCCGACGGAACGCGCATCGGCTCTTTTGCCACGTCCGGCGAGGCAGTGAAGGCGCTCGACGACGTGAACGCGAGCAAGATTTCGCCGGAGCGTCAGACCTACACGCTCGCCGACGTGTACGACCGTTGGAGCGAGCTCCACTATCCGAAGATCACCGTAAAGGCGCAGCAGTCCTACGCGAACGCCTACCGCAAGGCAGCAACCCTGCACGACCGGCGAATCGCCGAACTCAAGACGGAGGACTATCAACGAGTCCTCTCGCAGATGATGGCAGCCGGGGCAAGCCGCAGCCTGTGCGAAAAAGAGCGGCAGCTGTTTTCGCAATTATGCCAGTACGCTATAAATCAGGATATAATCCACACGAACTACTCGACCGCGCTCGTCCTGCCCGAGGCCAGCGCCCCGAAAACGCGCGTTTTGAGCGCCGACGAGGTGCAGTCAATAAGAAGCATGACAGACGACGCCCGCCTCGGAGAGACGGCGAGAATCGCGCTCACGCTCATATACACAGGTATGCGCTTGAACGAGCTGCTCACCGCCCGCCGGGAGAATGTCCACGCCGACGAGGGGTATCTGATCGGCGGAGAAAAGACGGAGGCAGGGCGCGACCGCGTGATCCCGCTCCACCCGGATATAATGCCGTATATTCTGCAATGGTTGGACGGCAACGACACGCCGTACTTGATCCCATCGAAGTACGGTCTCCCGCGCGATCACAACAACGTGCGGAAATCTTTCAATAGTTTAATGTGTAAGCTCGGGATCGAGGGCGTGACGCCGCACACCTGCCGACACACCGCCGCGACGAAATTTGCCGCCGCCGGTCTGCCGCCGGAGGTCACGAAACAGATCCTAGGTCACGCAGATATTACAACGACTTTAAACATTTACACCCACCCCGACGTACAGAATTTGATCGAAAATGCCCGCCGGGTTAAGTGGACGTAAACCTGTAATAAGCCTGTAAAATGTCCGTTTTTAACGTTGCGGCGGGATGTTTTGGAGTCTTCCCAAGCAGTAGGTGGCG